>Ga0126371_10000701_pt1 | contig 28008 bp, 15 predicted proteins | sample PanSoiMetaPlot_4_FD_110145 | JGI IMG/M metagenome (GOLD analysis project Ga0126371, IMG submission 110145) | Tropical forest soil microbial communities from Panama - MetaG Plot_4 | ecosystem: Environmental > Terrestrial > Soil > Tropical forest > Bulk soil | place: Panama | collected 2016-02-17 | reverse complement strand
GCGGCCATGGGAGCGCCCTTTGCAAGCTAGGGGGCATGGGAGGCAACGATGCCGATGTCCGCTAAGTTATCGCCTTTTTTGAGGGAGGGAACCGCGTTGATGTGCAGGATGACGCCGGACACAGGAGCGCGGACGTCACTGATACGTTTGCCAAAATAGTCCGTCACATAGCCAACTTCCATGCCCTCTTGGACATAGGTGCCGCGCTTAACGAGCGGGCACCAAATACCGGATCCCTCGGAGATTACGTCAACGGTTTTTTCAAACCACACGGGATTCTCGATGGGATGAGGATCGCCCGGAAGCATTTTGAGCGCACGCATAGTGCTGAGCGTGCCGTTAACGAGCAGGGCAACGTCGTTTTCATCGACGGTACCAGCATATCCTGCTTCGACGACGATGGAGGGCTTGCCGCGAGCCGTAGAAGTATTGTCCAGGTAGCGTGTGGCGCCGAGGTCGGTGGGGCGGTCGCGCCACATGATGATGTGATCGAGGCCAAAGGCGAGAACCATCCGTTTCGACATGCGGTCCTGTTCCCCTTTACCCGTGGGCGCCCAGTAGGCGTAGGGTCGGAGGCTTTCGTCCAGATCGCCGCCATGGTAATCGATGAGGTAGTCACAGCGGTCAACAATTTGTTTCGTGATGAGGAAGGAGGCGCGTTCAGTTTGCGTCCCGTCGACCTTGCCGGGATAAAAGCGATTCATACTCTTGTTGTCGACGGGATTGACGTGAGGGACCTTTTGTTCGAAGGACGGAATGTTCACGAGCGGTACGAGGATCACCGCGCCGGAGATTTGACCAGGATCGAGTAGAGTGATGAGCCTTTCGACCGCGATAATAGATGCATATTCCGTGCCATGGGCTCCAGAGATGAGAGCGAGAACCGGACCGGGCTTTGCGCCGTTGATGACAACGACCGGGATATCGGTAGCCGCGTCGGCGCCAGCAGGAACTTCGAGATAACCCGTGGATTTTTCACCGGTAGCGGCGGAAGCGGTGCCTACAGAGAAAGATTGGTGCTGGGCCAGAACGAAAGATGGAAACAACAGAAAAATCAAACACGCGCCAAGGGATTGAAGGGATAAACGATGCATACGACCTCCGTGAAGCGGATGAGCATACCGCGGGTTCTGTAATGTGAGCAATGCGGATTGGAAATGCCCGGAATTTCCCCGCGTCGCCATGCGTTGCCTTAGTTGCTCCCGAGCAACGACAGAGGGTTTCTCCAATGCAATCATAGTGACAATGAACGGAAGCCTCGCGAGGCGAACTAAACAGTTGCCGTTCGGACCCGAAGAGTTCCTTGGTATCCCAAGGGACCTCTGACAACAAACGCTCGGCGCGAGGTTCGGGGGTGGCCGCCCACCTCCGGCCCACGCTGCACCCAGGCTGTCGGTAACCCGCACAGAAAGAGAGATCCTTCTCCGGTAGCCGGCCGAGACGATCTGGTTCGGGCACTCAGAACAAGACATTTCTCATCGTTCGCTGCGGCACGCCTGAACAAGCTGGCACCGAACAATCAGAAACACACGTTCGCCGCAGCCTCCATCTCGACAAAGTTCCCATTTGGAATTGGCATATTGCACGCCAACGAGCGGACCTGCCCCGGTGCCCTCCCGATGTGAAGGGTTAGGCGGAGACGCGTCCCACAGGGGCGCGTCACTCGTCCTCAGCTATTTGGTTTCTTACGACAGCACACGCCCCGGAAGGAGGCTGCCAACCTCGGGGGTAATTAATGAGAGCCGCAGTTTTGGCCCGGGCAAGCAGGGCCAACAATGCGCAACACCCTCTCAGGCACGCACTGGAACTGCGCGTCCCGCGAGCGCTAGAGACCTAATTGTCGAGAGAGCGCCTGCGGCTCAGCGCGAATGCCAGTCCGGCAATCCCCGCGATACCAACAGCAACCAGGCCGATGCTACTCGGCTCCGGCGCGCTGACGTTCGCATCACTCTTCCGGGTGAGCAGATCGCGATCGAATTTCAGGTCGCTGTCGGTGGTGTTCCGTTTGTGGTGGATATTTGAGTTAAGGTCGGTGTTTCGATCGTCATCAGCCTTCCCGCGCTTCGTGCCTTTGGAATGTTCATCGGTTTGCTTATCACTGTTCGAACATCCAGCCGCCCTTCCGTCGCTGTGCCGACATCCACTCTGGCTGGCGTCCGCATGGACTGGCACAGCCGACAACGATGCAGCAAGTAACGAAACCACTAGCACTACTAATACCTTTTTCATGGGAGCCCCTTTTCTGAACCATCCGACGCGGCGGGAAAAAGCAACTCGGGCAACTATCGGGGCGGGCCTTGACGAGCATTCCCACGTGATCCTCTCGCAAATGCTGTACCACTTCGATCAATTGGAAACGAACGATTTGTTTAACGTGACTGCGCTCCTTTCCCAAAAGTTTGCACAACTTTCCCGTTTCGTGCCGTGAAAGGCCACGAAGTAGTTGTGAGGCGCGGAGTTTCCGCCGATTTCCTTCGGGATTCAAACCGCTCCGATTGAACAGGCCTGGGCTCGACGGGAGACTCGAAATGTGAGTCGGGGTCGGTGGGCTGGGTGCGGCCCCCCCAAACAAACCGTCCTTATGGAATTAGGCTTTGGCCGCAGATGCTGCCTGAGCACGCATCTGCTGCATGAATTGCCGCATCGCAGCGATATGACCTGGGTTGCGGCGGTCCGACCACGCTTCATATCGCTTCGCGGCCTGCTCTAGGTGAGCAAGGACCTGCTTGCTGACGAAACGCTCACGGAACGCTGGAACGATGGGTTTAAGCGCTTCCCACACGCCGAAGAATTCACCATTGGTCTCAAAAAAGAGGTCCTCGTGCAATAGTCCGTAGTTGAGCAACGCGCAAGCCTGCTCCCAATAACCGATCACCATTCCCACATAGGCTCCGGTTTCACTGCCCATCGGCGCGATGCGCATAGCGTCGTCGATGTTATTGACGATGTAGTTTTTCCCGAACCAGTCGCGCGCCTGGCGTAGTTTGGTTTCCCGCCGCTGGTCGTAGACTTGGAGCTGAAGTTGAGCTTGTTCATGCGTCGGTTTTGATTCCATGGTAGTTTCTCCGTTTCCTTCGATTGATTTTTCCTTCAACAGACCACGGTAACCCGCGGTTTCAGCTTCGGTTTCACCACGCCTTCTCCTGACGCCGGACTTTTGCGCCGTCTGCGCGCGACAACCTAGCCTATTTGTTAGACGCTTGATCAAAATCAAAATCGACAGCAAGCGTTGGTTTTTTTTGAAGGATCCAATTTTCTGGAGGTTGCCACCGCTTTTACACCACCGAAGGAGGGCGTGCCGTCCCTCAAGCAGATAATTGTCTCTTTTAAGCCATACGGTACTAGCCTGTGATTGGCAATTAACGCTAGTTTTGGAAAGAGATGGATTTACAAAAGCAAGCTGCTAACGATCGCCTAGGCGAAATCATCGCGATTGCGGTCAAAGCTGTTTCCCGAGCGAAGATCTCGGCATTGCGCTCGGGTCAAGTTAGAATAAGCAACTGATTGTTTGGACGCATTCCGGACATTGAACCGCCTGGGACCCGAGGTGAGGACGCTTCCGAAAGCACTTCTAAGTTGTTCCACTCCTGGCTTGCTCTAGCCGATCTGGGATTCCGGAACTCGCCTAAAATCGTATACTGCCCTATCCGCTTTAAGTCGATTTGACTTAACACTCTGAACCGTATTGTACTAACTAGCTTGCAGGTCTACCAGATATGACGGATACCTGCCATTTGAGGGGGAAAAGCCTCATGATTCACGCCTGGGCTGGGTCTGCGAAACGGGCCGGTTTTTGTTTTCGCGCTCTGACGAGTAGCCATTTCTGGCAAAAAACGACAAAAGTTTCGTTTCTGCTCGCACTCTGGATGCTGGCTGGTGGGCCGATGGCAACACACGGCCAAGTGACAGCGTGGATAAAGGGCACGGTCACCGACTCATCGGGGGCAAGCATCCCTTCAGCAACCGTGATCGCCAAAGACACCGAGACTGGAGTCTCACGCAGTACCACGACGGAAGCCGATGGAACCTACTTGTTCTTGGCTCTCCCCGTTGGTCCTTACGATGTGACGGCATCCAAGTCCGGCTTTCAGGATTCCACTCGTAGCGGAATTCACCTGAACATCAATCAGGAGGTGACAATTGACATTCGTCTGCAGGTGAGTTCTGTAAAGTCAGCGGTCGCTGTTTCCGGCGACGCTCCCATCGTAAACACCACCACTAGCGACGTTTCCGGCCTAGTCGGTGCTCAGGAAATCAAGCAACTCCCCCTCAACGGTCGTAGCTACGATCTTCTACTCACCCTCAACCCTGGGATCGTCAATTTCACGTCGCAAAAAACCGGAGGCACCGGTATCTCCAATTCCACCACGGCTAACAATTTTTCCGTGTCCGGGAACCGTCCTCAACAAAACATCTTTCTTCTCAACGGCGTGGAGTTTACCGGAGCGGCTGAAAACAATATGACCCCAGGTGGGCCCAGTGGCCAGCTTCTCGGGGTCGATGCCGTCCGCGAATTCAATGTCCAACGGGATTCCTACGGTGCCGAATTCGGCAAGCATCCCGGCGGCCAAGTCATCATCGTCACCCAATCTGGCTCCAACACCTGGCGCGGCTCTGTTTACGAATTTGTGCGTAACTCCGCCCTCGACGCTGCCAATTTTTTTGACCAGGACGGGCCGCCGCCATTCCAACGCAATCAATTCGGAGCCGCCTCCGGTGGTGCCCTGCGCAAAGACAAAACATTTCTCTTCGCCAACTACGAAGGCTTCCGCCAGGACCTCCATCAAACTTCCGTTGCCTTCGTCCCCAGCCTTGCATCCCGCGCTGCAGCCGTTCCGAGCGTTCAGCCCTATCTCAACCTCTGGCCTACTCCGCTACCCTCCGCACCCGATTTCAACGGCATCTCACCCTTCTCAAGCAGTCCCCTACAAACTGTTCGCGAAGATTTTGGCACCGTCCGTCTCGACCACAATTTCTCAGCCAAAGATTCTCTGGCGGTGATCTACACCATTGACGATGGCGACTCAAATACAGCCACCCCTGCTAATCCGTATAGCGCCGACGTCCTTACCCTTCGTGAACAAGTCGTCACGGCAGAAGAAACCCACGTTTTCTCTCCGACAGTCCTTAACACTGCGCGGTTCGGATTCTCCCGTGCTGCCTACTTCTTTGCCGGTGAGCCCACGCCTGGCACTCCCGCCGCAAACGTCCCTGGCTTTCTGAATGGCCTTCGTGTCGGTGCGGTCGTAGTCGGTGGCAGCGCCGCATCAAACCCTCAGGCGCAAGTCGGACTCGCCGGAAGCAACAACGGTAGCAATCTCCCCATCAATCGCAATATATTCACTTACGAAGATCGCATCTCCCTCACGCGAGGTCGCCACCAATTCAGCTTTGGCGGCTGGTTTCAGCAATTTCAGTCCAATGAAATCATCGCCCTCTCGCAATTTGGGCAAGCCACTTTCGCGAGTTTGTCCCAATTCATCACCCAAGGGACCGCTAGTTCCTTTCTTTACGACCCTGCTCCCACCCAAATGAACTGGCGTTCACTATTCGCCGCGTTTTATATCGAAGACGTCATCCGTTTTTCGCCACGCTTCACACTTTCTTTGGGTTTCCGGGGCGAATCGTCGACGGGATGGAACGAAGCAAACGGCCGCGCGGCTAATTACACTTTTTCTGACCATGTAATCTCAAACGAGCCCCACATTGGCTCAAATTTTTTCACTGAAAATAACGCGAAGTTCCTTGCGCAGCCACGCGTTGCTCTCGCTTGGAGTCCGCTTGGACCCAAAACTGTTCTGCGCGCCGGCTTTGGGATGTACAACGACCTTCAAGACGCGCTCGGTTATCGGGCCGATCAAAACGCTCCCTTCAACCCTGTCTATACCATCCCAAATTTTAACGTCACCGGATTCCCTATCGATACGTCCCTGCCGGTTCCGGGCAACGCCAAACTGGTTCCCGGCGGGGTGCAGCCTGACATGAAAACTCCCACTCTTATTTCCTGGTCACTTCGCATACAGCGCGAACTTTCTCCGAATACTTCCTTGACTGTCGGATATATCGGCTCCCACGGATATCATGAGCTAATCGGAATAGATGGGAACACTCCGATTCCGGTGCTGTGCCCGGCCGCTCCTTGCCCCGCCACTTACCCAGCAAATTTCCCCGCGCCACTTGCCAATAGCCCTGTTCCAGCGGGTTCGTTTTACATCCCGGCGGGAGCTCCGAAGGCAAACCCGACGATTGCGAACACCTGGACCTGGTTTTCAGTCGGCACGAGCTCGTATCACTCGCTGCAAGTGGACGTAACCCGGCGCTTCAGTCAAAATTTTTCGTTCAGAGGTGTCTACACGTTTTCGAAGGCCCTCGACGATGGCGATTCGATCAATCAGACGACCGCAGCGAACGCGCCGGGCCTCGTCTCGAACCCCTACGATCTGGCGGCGGATAAGGGTCTGGCTACCTTTAATGCTACACACATGGCCTCTATCAACGCTCTTTACACGCTGCCGTTTGGGCATGGCCAGCGTTACGGTACCGATCTTTCTGGCATCTCCGGCCAACTGGCCAGCGGGTGGTCGCTTGGCAGTATTGTTACCATCCAATCAGGCTTCCCACTCACCCCCCAACTCAGCTATAACCCTTCCAATAACGGAGACACGCGCAACCCGGTTCGTCCTTTTCTCAATCCTGACTTTCATGGTTCGCTGGTCCTCGGTAAGGCATCCCAGTGGTTCAACCCCGCCGCTTTCCTCGCACCTCCTAACAACTCTGGTTTCTGGGGTGACGCGGGCCGCAGCATTATCCCGGGTCCCGGTCTCGGCACCTGGGATTTCTCGGTTCTGAAAGACACCTCCATCACCGAGCGTTTCCGTCTCCAATTCCGCGCTGAACTTTTCAATCTCCTCAACCGCGCGAATTTCAACACGCCAAATCTAATTGTCTTCACCCCCACTGGCGTTTCAGGGACCGCGGGCGCGATTACCAGCACGTCCACAACAGCAAGACAGGTCCAGTTTGGCCTAAAGCTTCTGTGGTGATTTCGGGGCCGATTCGGAATCTCGACTTGTTAGCGATCACCGCCCGATTATGGTGCTAGATGCCGCACTGGGTTTTATGTTGTCCTTTTTGCGCGGCAGATTTTGTTCATTCTGACGTGTTGAAAGACGTCATGCTCACCGAGCTTTGCTTCCCGCGCAAGCCGGATTTCCCGCCGGGTGGACTCCAATTGGAGTGTCCGCGCTGCAAGAGAACTTCACACTACGAACGGGATCAACTCACCTACCGTCCGGCTTGAGGAAAATCCGAACCGCATGCCCGACCTCATGGCTAGGGTGGCAAAATAGATCTAGCGACACTATGTCTCCAATGCTCCTTCCGGCAAGAGACAGAACGAGTTGGTCTTCACGCGCCTAGCACTTCTCCACTGACAGATCGATGGCGGATCCAGCTCCGCTGGTCGCCCGGGGGAATGCCGCATTGCAGCCTTCCGACTTGAACCGCCTGCCGACCCATCTGGTCTGACGCCCCGATCGAGTTCGATTCACTTTCGGCCCAAAAATGGATTTTTGCAGGCTATGATTACCCGTACAGATCTGTTTGCCTCTGCGAAGCATTTATTACGAACTCTGAGTTTCTTTGGAGACCATCGGATGGGAGTACGCGACGATTACCGCGACTTGGGAATGGGACGCAAGATCGCCCGGCGAGATTTTCTGAATGGCGCAGCCCTTGGCATCACTGGGGGGTACCCTTTTCTGAAGGGGCTTTCCGCTTATGCGGCGAGTTCTGCACCTTCCTTGAGCGATGCGAACTATCCTCCGTTACGCCAGCGTTTGCGTGGACAGTATCCCGCCGCCGTGGAAGAGTTCGCCAGGGTCACGGAAGGAAAGTACGCATCGTTTCCACTTTCTGCGGAAAGCATAAACGATGACTTTGACCTAGTCATCGTGGGCGGCGGGATTTCCGGGCTGTCCGCGGCGTATTTCTATCAGACAGCGCTGGGGACGGCGCAGAAGATCCTGATTCTAGATAATCATGACGACTTCGGGGGGCACGCCAAACGCAACGAATTTAGCTTCGACGGTAAGACGTACATTGCTTTCGGTGGGACGATGGGAATTGAAACGCCGTATCCCTATAGCTATTGCGCCAAGTCGCTGATCAAGGAGCTGGGCATTGAAGTCGAGCGCCGGTCGGAGTTTATTAACCGCGAAATCGAGGAAAAATACCATCTGGGACAAGGTATTTTTTTTGACGGGGAACATTTCGCAGAGGATCGGCTCGTCGCCGGCGCCGGCAGGATTCCCTGGAAAACCTTCTTCGAAAAAGCGCCCCTTTCCGACGCTGCAAGGAAAGACTTGACCCGGCTGTACGGCAGGAATCCGGACTATCTCTCCGGCTTGAGCGAAGAAGAAAAGAAAAAGAAGCTTGCCGGGATCAGCTACCAGGACTTTTTGGTGAACGTTGCGGATGTAAGTCCCGACGCAATTCCCTTCTTTCAGGGAGAAGGTGGCCGTAACAACAAACGAGTGGATACTGTACCTGCGCTGGAGGCGGCAAAGCATGGCGCCGTTGGATTTAACGGCATGCACCTGAAGTTCGAGGAAGAATACAACGAAGGATCATACCTGTTTCACTTTCCGGACGGAAACGCGTCCATCGCCCGCCTTTTGGTTGCGAAACTGAATCCCGCGGCTATTTCCGGCAAGCAGTCCATGGATACGATCGTGAAGGCCCTGGTTGCCTACGACCAGTTGGACGCGCCGCAGGCCAGCGTGCGCATACGGCTCAGCAGCTCCGTAGTGAGAGTGCAACACGAAGGTCCGGCTGATTCAGCGCGAGCAGTGAAAATCGCCTATATCAAGGATGGCAAAATGTTTGGGGTTCGCGCACGCCACTGCATTATGGCGGGCTACAACGGATTTCTTCCCTACTTGATGCCGGAATTGCCGGAGCGCCAGCGCGCGGCGCTTCTTTACCCGGCCAAGGTCCCCATGGTTTATACGAACGTGCTTTTGCGGAAGTGGACCGCGTTTGAAAACCTTGGAGTCTCTTCCATCAGCGCGCCGTGCCTGTATCACACTCACTGCAGGCTTGATCCCGGCACGACCGTGGGAGGATATCAGGGCGTGGGGACTCCCCAGGAACCGATTCTAGTGCACATGGTCCGGAATCCCAATAAGCCCGGATTGCCTAGGAAGGAACAGAATCGGGCCGGGCAGCAGGAACTTCTGGTCACGACGTTTGAGCAATTTGAATTCGAAATCAGAAAACAACTGGGCCGTATGCTGGCGCCTGGAGGATTCGACCCCGCCAACGACATACTGGCAATCACCGTCAATCGCTGGCCATATGGATATGCCTATACCTATGACAGCTTGGCCGATCCGGATCTGCCGCCTGAACAACGGCCGCACATCTTGGGCCGACAGCGGTTCGGGCGAGTGACGATTGCAAACGCCGATGCCGGTGCGGCCGCGTTTACGAATCAGGCCATCGACGAAGCACACCGCGCCGTTCAGGAGCTTCTGATCAGCGAAGGACTGACGTGATTAACACCGTTCCCATTATGGAGTATGACGCGAAAAAACCCGGACATTTCACGGATGATTCACACGAATAAAACAAAACTGGTCGTGCTAGTTCTGATTGCGTGCTTTCCAGGTTTGTATTTGTTAGCTCGCGCGCAAGGAGTGCCTGCGCCGAGGTCAGAGTCGCCGGCACAACCCATCCCGTACAGCCACAAGAAGCACTTGGCTATGGGATTGGTCTGTAAAGATTGCCATACCAATCCTGAGCCCGGCGATCGAATGACCTTTCCTGCTGAGTCCAAATGCATGACATGCCACTCTACGGTGGCTAAGGAAAAACCGCAGATCCAGAAATTGATGGCCTATGCCAAGTCGGGCGAGAGCGTTCCCTGGGTCCGCGTGTACGTTCTGCCTGGATGGGTTTATTGGAGCCACCGCGCTCACATCGAATCGCAGATGACTTGCGAAATGTGCCATGGCAAGTTGGCAGAAATGGATGTGACGACTCGGGTTACCGAAGTCACCAGAATGGCTGGTTGTATCGAATGTCACCGGAAGAACGAAGCAAGCACCGGCTGTAAATTTTGCCATGAAGACAAGTAGACCGGTCCCGAAGACGCTCGTGGGTTTGCGAGAAATGTCTTTGGAATCAGAGCTAAAAAAGGCTTGCTGCGGATTCAAGTAGCGTGCTAGCGTGAGAGCAAAATAAGCCTTCCAGGGCGATTGTTAGCACAATTTGCGACTTGCGTTTGTCGGAAGGGTTCCATTCGTATTGAAGTGGAGGAATTACTGCAAGGGTCTTCCAATGAAGAAAACTGTGCAATCCTTCACAACCGACCTGGTTCCAGCTTCTGACCGGCGGGAGGCGTGGCTGTTTAACGCCCGCCAGATTTGCGGCGATTGCAAGTTTCAATTCCCCAAGCGCTTCCCATTCCACGGATCCATCGAACGCAGGACGGTAGCCAATCTGGAGATGACGCTTTTTTCCTCCAGTTCAATTTCCTTCAAAAAATTTCCTTCGGAATCGTCGAACTCGGATAAACGGGCATGCATTGTGATTTCGCAACTCGCAGGATTGCGCCGCTATCACCAGGACGGGAAAGTCGCTGTATTGAAAAAGGGAGACGCTACGCTCATCGACTCTGGGCGCCCATGGTCGTCGGATTGTCCTGGTGACTGCGCGCGTCTCTATCTGCGGATACCCTGGCAACTCATGCAAAGCCGTGTGCGACTCAGTGAGTTACCCGTCGCAAGAAGAATTTCCGGCGATTCCGGCCTTGGAAGCTTCTTGTTTCATCTATCCACATCGCTCTATCGGGAAGCCGAGACCCTGACGCAGGGGGAAGGTGCCGCTGCTATCGAAGCCTATTTTCGCATCCTCGCGGAATGCGTGCGGCCTGCAGGGGGTTCCTGCGGACTTCGAAGACACGAACAGATGCAGCGAATTCTGAACTACATCGACGCGCATTTGACGGATGCTTCCCTGAATCCTCCCGAAATTGCGCGGGCTGCCGATCTTTCCGTGCGTCACTTACATCGTTTGTTTGTTTGTAAGGGCTTGAGTGTCTCTGACTGGATTCGCATGCAACGCCTTGCACACTGCAAGGATGACTTGGCGAACCCGCTTTTTGACAGCAAGAGCATCACGGAGATCGCTTTTTTCTGGGGATTTAATGATTCCGCGCACTTTTCCCGAGCCTTTAGGCAGGAATTCGGCATGAGTCCGAGTCGTTTTCGAACAGGCGTTCAGACCGGCGCCACAAGGGTCATTGGCGTGCCAAGAGCCGCTGGAGTGCTGAATCTTCCCTCGATCAAACACCTTCGCGCGAGCTAGGGCAAATCCAGCTTAGTGTTTTCCCAAGGTTTCGACGATTCTTGCGTCGAGCGGTTGCGGTTTGCCACCTTCCATGGCTTCGTCCATGCGCTGAAAGGCTTTCTGCATGTACCTGACCACCAGCCATCGCAAGGGTTCCATCTCCCAGTTCGGAGAACGCCGCTGTGCCATGGGAAGCCGTGCTATCGGTGAGCTTGGTTCGGTGAACAACGCGGCCATTACGCGGCCGGCTAAATTGCTGGTGGCAACCCCTTGCCCGGTATAGCCACCGATGAATCCGACGTGCGCCGCGGGATCGAATCGCACGGCTGGCATCCAGTCTCGCGGCATGCCAACCGGGCCGCCCCAGTTGTGTGTGAATTGGATTCCTTTGAGAGCAGGAAACCATTCGCCCACCAGATGATGTATGCGCGAATGCGTGAGCTCGTGGCGATCTTGATCGTCGGTAATCAAAGAGCCAAAACGATAAGGCGCTCCGCGGCTGCCGAAGAGAATTCTTCCGTCAGCGGTGCGCGTCAGATAGTCGACCGTCAAACGGTACGAGGCAAGGCTTTCGTAGTTTTGCCAGCCAACCTCGTCCCACTGCGCTGGAGTCAAAGGCTCGGTGATACTGATCAGCGAATACATGGGCAAAAGCGCGCGATGAAACTTCCGGAGGCCGGTCAGGTACGCTTCACCCGCCAAAAGCACGCCTTGCGTTGCGCGTAATTCACCGGAGCGAGTCACCAGCCGGGGTGCTGTGCCCCCTACGACGTCGGTCACCTCCGTCTGTTCGTGGATCGCCACTCCGTGCTTCTCCAGCGTTCTAGCCAAGCCCCGCACGAGTTTTGCTGGATGAACGCTCGCGCTCTCCGGCGTATACAGGCCCGCATGGACATTTGTGATATTTACGCGCTCGCGGGATTCCTCAGCGCTCAGCAACTGAAAGTGGTCCTCGAGCCCCAAACGGCAATATCCTTCATAGGAAGCGCGAAGGCTGGGTTCCTGGTGCGCTCCGCGAGCCACCGTCAGGATGCCACCCTTGCGATAATGGGCTGCAATTTCCTCCCGCTCGCAAATTCGGCCAATTTCGTCCACGGCGTCAAACATCGCCAGTAAAAGATTACGCGCGACTCCATCTCCAAACCGTTCTCCGAGCACGGTGGGGGTAACAGGAAACCGGGAAGAACACCAGCCGCCGTTTCTGCCGGAAGCGCCGAAGCCGACGATTTCTCTTTCCAGGATGGCAATTCGCAAATCGGGATTGCCGCGCTTCAGATAGTAAGCGGTCCACAGACCCGAATAGCCGCCTCCAAGAATGGCAAAGTCCACCTCTTTCGAGCTGGCCAACGAAGCGCGCGGTGTCAAGTTTTCTCCCGCGGTCTCCAGCCAGAAGCTGTATTGGGCGTAATTCTTCATTTCCGCGTTTTTCTTATTAGGCTTAGGAATGTTCCACTGATTTAACAGCAACGGTTTTGGATTCGGTGAGGGCTTCGGTTCTGGCCGGCACGCGAATCAAAATTCCGAGCGCCGCCCAGATCGCTAAAGCAATCCATTCGTAGCCCGTAAAGTGTCCCGGCACGATGGGAAGGACCTTCACGAGAACCATCAAGAGCGTCACCAGGAAACCAAATGCCGCCGCGAACCGGTCCAGCACCCTCGGTCCCATCCGGTAGTAGGAAACGCATGCCGACATCCAGCCGACCGCACAAGCAACCGCTCCAACCTCGAGAATCGGGACCAGCCCGGCTTCACCGAAGAAGATGGCCACGCTGGTCGCCGCTCCCACAGCTAGAATCGCTGGCACTGGCGTGCGGTTTTCTACGTGCACGCTGCCCATCTTCGGCAAAAGCAGATGTCGCCGGCCCATCGCGAACAGAAGACGCGACGCCGCCACCATGTTGGCATTGAACGCCTGCAGCAGGGCGACCAGTGCGGTTCCCAAAATAAAGCTCACGATCCAGTGCTCATGGAACGCACTCTCAAATGCGACCGCCGTTGGAAATTGCAGATGATGGTTAAGGCTCGGCCAGGGCGCCACAAAGGCCACCGCGCCGATCACTAGCCAGAAAAACAGCAGTCCTGCAAAAATGGTCATCAGAATGGCGACGATAAAATTTCTTCCTTGAAACTCGGGACTTGCTTCTTCCGAGCTTTTCCCCACGGATTCAAATCCGGACATCAGCCATGGGACAACTTGCCAGACCAGCAGAATCGAGACCAGTGGTGTGTGGCTGAACGCAGGCTGCAAGTTGCTAACCGAACCGTGCTTCCCGCTCGCAATAGCAAAGCCGACGACCAGAGTCAGAAATGTGAAGGTCGTAACTTTTAGGAAACGCGTGCTGGTGTGAATGCCGCGGTAATTGAGCCACGTGAAGAATATGGCGATGATAAGCCCGAGAGCGATATGCGGGAGATACACAGGGCGATTTCCGACCTGATAGAGTTCCATGAAATTCAACGACGGGAACAAGTAACCCGTGATCCGACCGGCCGCGAGGGCCTCGAAAGGGCATGTGAGGAAATAAGCGAGCAACATCATCCAGCCGGTCGCAAAGCTTACCCAAGAAGGAAAGACTTTGGCGGTGTACGCGACTTCACCCGCCGCGTCCGGGATCATCCGAACCAATCTTCCATAGACATAACCGATCGGTAGGAGCGTCAACGCCCCGCCGGTGAAACCCAGGATGGCGCCGGCCGGGCCGCCGCGTGCAAGGATATCGTCCATGACCACGAGCCAACCCGTGCCCACCATGGTGCCGAATCCGAGCGCGAAATAGTCGACAAGTCGGAGCTTGCGTGCGAGCTGCATCATATCTCGCACCGCAAGGAAAGGATAATGCCCCCAGCGTCGCTGAGCGTCACTACGTTTCCTGTGTCACATCGCAGGTGTCTCATCGTAACGAATAGGTGTGTTGGCATTCGTCCTTCGTCCTACAGGACGCGGTCGAATCAACCAATCAGCTTTAAAATTCGTAACGCAATGCAAACTGCATCACGCGTGGATTCGTCAGCAAGCTGGTGTAGGCCCCGAAGTCCTGGGGCAATTGCTGCAGCGTGTAAGGATTCGAAGTGGACTGCACGTTGAAGCGGTGCAGATTGGGCACGTTGAAGACTTCCCATCGGAACTGCAGGCTGTGGCCTTCGATGGGCATCTTCCAGCGCTTGTTGATGCTCATGTCCCAGCTTGCGTATCCGGGGCCGCGCAGCACGTTGCGGGAACCGCTTTGGCCGGGAAACGTGTATTCGAAGGCAGCCTTGGCTGCAGAAGGGTCTGCAAATACGCTTATCGAGCCGTCAGGTTGCGTGAAAGCGCCGGTCTTTGGCCGGCTGGTCATCGTTGCAAGACCCGAATAGTTCCAGTCAGTGGCCCATGCCTGGCCGCTGCCCACGCTGAACGGGAAACCCGAAGTCCAGCGGATCAGACCGGAAACTTGCCAGCCGCCGATGAAGGCATCAAGTACGCTACCGGCATTTCGGGCGAAGTGTTTTCCTCGGCCGAACGGCAACTCGGCGATCCAGTTCGCGTTAAACTGGTGTGTGGTGTCAAAGTCCGAAACGCCGCGGTTCTGGTTGGGAGAGAACGCGTTCACCAGTTGGCTTCCATTTAATCCCTGGTTGTACCCGACGCGGGCAGCCGCCGAAGTGATGTCAATCGACTTGGAAAAGGTGTAGTTCAAGTCGAATTGCACCCCATTGCTGATCTGCTTTCGCAAAGACGCCTGGAGAGCGTTGTAGTTGGAGCTTCCGATCGAACTCCAGCCGTACATGCTTGTGAATTGTCCATTAAGCATGTCTCCCGCGACGAAATTATTGCAAGGCGGGCCATAAAAAACGCAGGGGTTGCTGACCGGAGCGGAGTTTCCGAAATTGTAAAAGTTCCCCAGGGTATCAGTGAGGCTTCCATACAAGTCGATATTACCGAGTCCAACCACCTCGTTACCGGGATAAGTGTCAGTGGTGGTGTAAAGCTGATAAATCGCCTCCATCAGCTGGGAAGTAGGCGCACCGCCAAATGCTTGATATTGACTGCCGGCGGCCAGCGCCGGCAACATGTCATGCCAGAATGCCGCGGTGGGACCAACAATCGCATCGGTCATGACGGGTCTATTTGGCTGATTCAGGTACTGACGTCCCAGTTGCGAGACGCGCGCCGCGGCGGCAAAGTAATCGATCCCGGATTTCGGATCAACAAGGTCAAGTGGCTGGCGAAGGTCGCGCTGTGTTAGTAGGCGATGACCGAAACGTCCCACATAAGCAAACTCGAGCGTAAAGCGATTCGGAAGTTCTCTTTCAACGGAGAAATCAACCGTGTACGCGTATGGGGTCTTTAGGGACTGGTCGACGCCCCAGGTAATGGCCTGCCCGAAAGGAGCGGGTGTCTGCGGAAATGCGCCCGGAGGGGGAAGCGGAGCAAACTGGTTCCCCGCCAGATCCGTCTGTTTAATTTCGTTGATGCTATCGATTCGCGGCACATTCTCCGCGCCGTCGGTGACTGGAATGCAGCATGGATTCTGCACGGTCGCCGACAGGCCAGCCGGGGCATTCTGGTCGAAAGTAGTGATCAACTGCATGCCAGCCCGGTCGTAAACCTTGCCAAAACCGCCGCGAATGACACTTTTGTCTCCGGCGCCAAAAATAGTCCGCAGCAGGGGATTTTCTGGACGCGGCGTATAAGCTGCCGAAACACGGGGTGCGAAGTCGTTTTTTTCGAAATGGTAGAAACCCGTTCCGTTGTTGGCTGGCCCGCCGAGAACAAAGGAAACCGGGTTTTGCAGGCCGTAGCCGATGCCTTGTTTCATACTGGCCACGTTCTGATCGAATTGCGTGCCCAAATTCGCATCGGGAGAGGCTTGATACCCATTGACTTCCCACGGCGGAGGGAACATTTCCCAACGAAGGCCCAGCGTAAGGGTGAGATTGGGTTTGATGCGCCAGGAGTCCTGCGCATAAAGTTCGTACCAGTCGATACCGTAGCGGCGCTTAATCGGATCGCCCGGAGTGATCAGGTTACCCTGGCGGTCGTAGTTGTAATTTCCGATGATTTGCGAACTCATACCGAGCAAAGACAGCATCGGATAGTCGTAAGCGATAGAGTTGGCCGGTTCAGGAAAGCCCTGGTTGCAGGGATCAAGAGTACTGCCGTCGTTGTTGCAGAAATACCCGTTTGGGTTCTGGGGAAAAGTAGCGGTGTTCGCGAAACCTGTGGGGGCCATCCAGCTGGTGGTACCAGCTCCCATGCTCCATGAGTGTAGAGAACTGACACGTGGATCGCGAGCGATCGCGAAGTTGCCCCCGAACTGCAGGGAGTGTTTTCCTTTGGTCCAGGAGAAATCGTCCGTGAAGTTGTGCACCGGCATCTGGAAATTGTGGCTGTAGTTGATTCCCTGATCTAGGCCCAGAAAGGTATTCCACGGCTGGTTGGTATTGCCTGTGAAGCCCGTGCTTTGACGAGTAAAGCCCCATCGGAAGGTATTGGCAATCGCGTTGGTTAAGACAGCCGTGTAACCGACGACAAATCCCTTGCTGTGATCCGTAATCGTTTGTTCGGGACGGCTTCCTGGCAGGAAGGGCGCCTGGGCATCGGTCAGGTTTTGCATGGCGCCGCGCCAGTACAAATTGTGCTTGCCACTGGAGGTAAGGACATAGTCGAGACGAACAATCACTGCATTGTTATCGAGACTGACCGGCGCACGGAACCGAAAGCCTTCGTAATTGTGCTGGTCTCCTACCGATATTTCATTGGGAATGAACTTCCCGGTGCAGAAGGTGGTGTCGAAATAGCCTGTATGGCCCGCATTGAGAATAGCCGGATTAATTCCGAGTCCTGCTGGATCGAGCGCCCTGATTTGATCGGGGTTTAGCGTGGTGGTGCCGGTTCCATCGTTGTTGTCATAAGTGATGTAGCCTTTGCACAAATCGGCGGAGGGAATGGTGCGGACGACGCTCTGCTGCTCGCTCTGGCGTGTGCCTTCATAATTTCCGAAGAAAAACAACCGGTCCTTCCTGATAGGACCGCCCAGCGAAGCACCGAAGATGTTGCGGATAAGCTTTAAGGGTTGATTCGGCTCGCCGCTTTGGAGTTCCGCCTGCTTGATGAAGAAATCATTCGCGCTAGTGATGGTATTCCGCATGTATTCATAAAGGGAGCCGTGGAAATTGTTGGTGCCGCTCTTGGTGACTAGCGCGACCTGTGCGCCCGAGCCTTGCCCTTGATCGGCATTATAGTTGCTGGTGGTGACTCGGAATTCCTGCACGGAATCGAGCGTCACGGGCAGTACGGAAGTAAAAGCAGCGCCAGCCGACTGATCATTCACATCCACGCCATCCAGTGTTACGTTGCTCTGATCGCTGCGAGCACCGTTCACTGCACCGCTGCGCGTATCTTGCGTTCGGTCTATGTCGGTACGATTGCCCGTGTAACTCACACCCGGCTGGAGCGTCAACAAATCAGGAACGTTTCGGCCTTCGATCGGGATCTGTTTCACTTGATTTTCTCCGAAAGAGTTGCCAATCGAAGCATCCACCTGATTTAGCGCCGGCGCCTCTGAAGTGACCGAAACAGTTTCGGTCGCTCCGCCGATCTGCATTTGGACATTCACGGTTGCCGGGGTGTTCACCAAAAGCTGCAAGCCGGTTTGTTCTTGACTCTTGAACCCAGTCGCGGACACCGAGAGTCTGTAGGCGCCAGGAGGCAAAAATTGGAAGCGGTATTCCCCTTGCGTGTCGGTAGTTGTAGTTCGCTCGGCCTTGGACTCGTAATGGACCAACCTGACTATGGCATTGGCAACTGCCGCGCCGCTCGGATCGCTGACGCTGCCTTGCAGGGAGGTAGTTGAAGTCTGGGGAAAGCCAACGCTTCCGACGAAATTCAGCAGCAAGAATAAGACGATCCGGCAGGACTTAAGAGTACGCATAAAACGCCTCCAAAGGTGAAACCGAGTTCATCAGGGCCAGATGAAGGCCCAACACGTTCGCCAACTCTTCGGACAGCAACTGCTAAGTCGAACCAAAGTTTTCAGTTACGAATGAGATGGAAACCAAGCCCCTTGAACGGAACACTACTGGAGAAGGCGGACGAAAACTTGACTCTGAGAGACACGGGATTGCCCATCAGAGACCTCCTTCAGCCTCGGACCTAGGACCCGTGACGGTAGCAGTGAGGTTTGTCGGCAAGTAATTGATTCGGCGAAAGCGGGCGCCGGCATCGAAGGCGCCCCATAACAAAGAATTGCCTCAAAGCCTTATGCCCGAGGAATAAAGACGTCAACTTCGGGACGTTTAGATTCGGTGCTCTGCAGTTTAGCGCCAACTACATTTCACTCCGCGTTTCCCATCAAGTAAGAAGTTTGGAACGCCTCAGCAAAACAGCTCGGATAGGCAAAGCTCACGGACAGGTTTTCCCTGCCGGTAGCTGTCTTGCGACGGTGGAGAGATCGAGAATGTTGACTATTCCATCTCCGTTTACGTCCGCGCGCGGATCGAAGCCCGCCTGTCCGGTTTTCTTTCCAAACGACGCCTTCACGATTGCCAGGTCGGCGCAATTCACCACACCGTCTCCGTTGAGGTCCCCCGGTACCGCCAGCACATTCATCGTCACGGTCGCACCCGCCGTGTTGTAATCCTGTGCATCGCCCGGCATAAATTTCACGGTCAGCGTTTGGCCGTTTCCCACCGGCAGCATAGTTCCAGCGGGCGGGGTATACACAAACGTACCCGGCACATTTGCCGTGGCATTCAATTGTCCGGCGCCAAGTGGCACCCCAAGATGAATGTCCGCGGGCTTATTCCACGTAACGACCGGCGTCGCAGGCGTAATGGTCAGGGACGCCGTCGAATCACTGCTGCCGCCAAACGTGGCCGTGCCTCCGTACACGGTTTGCATGGTATAGCTCCCCACATGCGTCCCGCCGGGCACGGTGAAGACCGTGCTCGCACTGCCGGCGGTTACCGGCTGCGAAGTCGCCGTCCCCGCGATTCCGGTAATCGTGAGAGTGACCGTTCCTCCCTCCACGGTCGTCCCGGAAGCGCTAACCGTTGCATTCAGCGTCAACGGCTGGGCGTTGGGACTAAATACCAACGATGCCCCTGACTCCACCGTGGACGTCGGCTGAACCGATGTATCCGGCGTCGCCATCGTCGTCACCAAGTCCTGAAACCCCGGCAGAAAATCTGAAGGAGCCTCTGCCGGATTCGGATTGACTCGATAAAAAGTGGAAAGCGCGTCGCTTGCTTCGAGAAACGCCAGGGAAGGATAACCAGCCTCTTTCAGAATGTTGGCTGCCACCGCTCCCGCCGTGGCATTGTCCGGCTGTGCGTTGCGCAATTGCTGCGTGGAGGAGATCGCCGTAGCGAGATCATTGTCGTTCAGCGCAAACTCCACTGTCTGAAAGACTTTTTCCGCCTGTTGATCGGGAGTCAGCGTCGGCTCCGGGCCCACTGTGATCGACACTGGCGGCGACTGCGCTGACCCGTTCCAGCCGCTCGACTGGCTCACTTGAATATTTGCCGTGATCGTATAGGTGTCGGGAGGTAGCGCGGAAACGTCCGCCGCAGACATCTGCCAGCTTGCCTGCACGTAGTCGGCCGGGTCTAGTGTCAGCACTGCATCGCTGGGCGTTCCCACCAAAGCCAGGGGCCATTGCACTGCGACGCCGCTGCTGTTTTGAATCGTGAAGGTAATCGCCGTTGTCCACGCCGCATTGTTCAGGGCGATCACCAGAGCTCCTGTGCCTCCCGCGGTGTCACCTTCCGTATTCAGGATCGTGACATGAAGAATCAACGGCCAGCCCTGGTACAGGTTGTCGCTCCCTCCATTTGCGGAAAGCGAAATGTCGGGCGCGGGTGGCGGAGGCGTTTGCTGCGCTGCGGCAGTTGTTGCTAATGTCAGGATCGCAAGAAGGCAACAAAAGTTTTTCATGCTCGCCTCCTCAATCCGGAATGGGTGCGTTTTTGTCGTTTACGCACACCCATTTCTGGCAACCGCCGCGATTGGGGGCCGCATCGCCGTAGCGCGACTGAGGCTTGTGACTCGGCGCGTTGACGCCCGTTCCCGCGGGAGTGGGACACAAGCCGTTGCCCACAGGTTCCGTGCCGGATGCGGACAGGTAGTAAGTAGAGTTGCTTCCCGTCGCCTGATATGCGTTCGCAAAGAAATACCGCATGATGCAGGAGTCGTTGCCGCTGTGCTGTCGTTGCGGCTTCCCGACATAGAAAGCCAGATTGGTAAACAAGGGAACTGCGCCTTGCACGAAAGCCTGGCAAATTGAACTGAACTGGGCCGCACCATAAAGGGCCCCGACCTGGCCGCAGGCTTTCGTCGTCTCGGTGGTCAGCTTCGCCCACATGGGCGGCGCGATATCCTGCCCGGTCTCTTCACGCAAAAGGTGCACGATCCCCGTTTGGCCCTCCATCAAAAATGCTGGCGCGCCAGAGGTGTTCCGCGGGTCGCTGGGGCCAACGAGTGTAAATCGCGTGGCACCGGGATCGTCTTCTCCGTGATGATCCACGCCCACGCTATGCGCCAATTCGTGTGCCACAGCGACGTCGTACTGGGTCGTTGCGGCGGACTTGGTAATTGCTCCGCCGTGTGTATTTCCGGTGCCTAATGATGTCGGTGTGAAGAAGTCACCATGATTTTTCCATTCCATGCAAACGCCGGCTGTCAAGCCCGGCTTCCCATGAACACCGATCTGTGTGAAGACGGTTAAGCCCCCATTGATTCCAGGACAAACTTTCATCGACACTCCGTGCTGATCCACCTCATGTGCTCCCTGGTCGTGGTTGAAATTGATCAGTCGGTCGCCATGCCCTCCGTCCGGATGCAGACCGTCTAATTCGTCTTTCAAAAGATCTTTGTGAACATTCAATCCGGTGATCGCGGTAAACTTCCGGATTCCCGGTTTCAAATCGCCGCCACCCAGGTTCTGAACAAAGAAGTCCTTCTTGGTCGGATCGCCCTCGATGTGCTTCCCGTTCTCCATAAACCCGCGATATTCCTCGTACAGCGTCAACCCATCGCCGGTGCAACCGGGAACGCCGACGGGATCGGTTTCCGAGTCATCGCTGTCCGCCGTCTCCAACGGGATGTTTTTCTCCGTCTTCCAGGAATCCGCAATATGCGAGCCTTGCTGCCGCTTGGGCAGTAGAATGTCCGTCGCGTCATCGCCGGCAAAATGACCCTTTATTGTTTGCCCGGCCAGTCGTATGGTGACGTTCAACGTTCCCCACGCACCCCAGTCACGCGAATTCATAAACACCGCGATTTGCGCGTCGGTGGATGGATCGGGCGTTGCTGTCAATGTCAACCCATCATCCGAAACTTTGATATTGGGAAAGACCGCGAGGGGTCCGTCATTGAGATCTTTAAAATCAAGATCGGCCGGCGTCGGAGTCATCAGGTTTTTCTTGGGCGGGTAGTTCATCGAGACGCCCGGCTCGTGCGAAACATCCTTCAACTCAAATTTCCAGTCATCCACTGAGACCTGCACTGTCGGCTCCCCCGTGTCTTTGTCCACCACCACGACGTTCATGCCCAATAGCCCCTCTGAAGGTTCCTTTTCACTCCTGCCGCCCGCTGGCCTCCAGGACGGATAGTCGGGTGATGAGGTGATCCTGAGGTCATAGTTGATGTTAGGTGTGAGGCTCCATGTAATCGTCCACTGCACGGGTTCGCCTATTCCGCCTTGCGATGTGAACGACAGACTGCCAGACAATGGGCCAATCGCGCTTGGGAGCGGAATCCCGTTCGGCGGAATAGATCCAGGCCCCCATCCGTAACTAACAGTCTTCGAGCTGGAATGCCCACAGCCGCTAATCGATTCTGTAACTCCATCTACACCTTGCGATGCCGCGGCGCCATACGTTCCGGAAGTGGCGCTGTCGAAACGCATATTCACTTGCGCGCTGGCCGTGCTGGAAGTTCCGTCGGTCACGTCGTCGTTAATAGTCGAAAGGCATTTGCCCCCATGCCCGTCATTCACCATGGTTGAGAAAGTGTCATGCGCGGTAACCCGATAGGTTGACTGGATCCCGTCTGCACTCCATCCCCATCCGACTAGGCCAGGACTGAAGTTGCCATTTATATCGCACGGCGTTGTGCCTTTTGCCGTAGTGAACGCAATTTGCGCGCTTTCCGAAATCGTTTGCGAATTTCCGGCATTGTCGGAGCCACTCCCAGAACCGCTATACGTAATCGTCCCACTCCAGCTCTGAACGGCGAACCAGTCCGCGCAGGTTACCGGTTGATCCTGAGCCCGCACCGAGCAGGAGACGGACAAAAGCATGACTCCAGCGATGATGGTGACTCTTTGTTGACGCATCATCGTGCCCCGCGCCGCGGAATCCGTGGCGCGACCACCACGGGGCAAAATTCGCTGAATCACAGACAAAATGACGCTTCCTGCGGCGAGAGCGCGAGTCATGACAAACCTCCACGCGAAAAGGAGAAAAAATGAGGGGACGCAATAGTGGCGCAAACTGTAAATGGGTCCTGAGAACAATGCAAGTCAAAAATACATTGGCAAGTCACAGGCCCTGACGTTGGACATGAATTGGCTTGCTCCCCAGTTCCTTCGGACAAACTTCCCCTGATCGGAACCGATCGCCTATAGAGGAATTCGTTGCCTCCCCGCGCGACTCAGGGGTCGGCGAAGCAGAGGTCGCCGGAGTTCTGCGGGAAGCGCGCTATCGTCGACTTACTGGATCGTTGTGACTATGACGAGCGCGCCCGGCGAAGTTGGGGTAGCGACAGTTCCCGCCAAGGTTAATTTGCCTTTATCGGAGCTGATGGAAAAAATGGAGATATTGTTGGAATCGGCGTTGGCGGCATAAGCGAATTTTCCGGCGGGTTCAACAATGACGGGGTAAGGATAAATTCCACCCGCAGGCAGCGAACCCTGATTCGTCAGGAGCCCCGTGTTCGCGTCAATGCTGAAGCTGTAGACCAAGTTGTCAGAACTAACGTCTCCCACGTAGGCAAATCTTCCGGCGGGGTCCACGGCTAGGGACATGGGGCCTGCCCCTGCCAAAGCAATCCCGATCGAGGTTAGAGCACCGCTGATAGCGTCGATCTGATAAATGGACACCGTGCTGACCTGATTCGCTACATACGCGAACTTTCCCGTCGGATCAATCGTGACCGCCGTCGGAGCGGCTCCTGCGGGTACCGCGCCGATGGGGCTCAGAATGCCGGTGATCGGATTGATGGTGAACATGGAGACGTTTTGCGAACTTTGATTGGCCGTATAGAGAAATTGGCCCGTGGGATCCACCGTAATTGCGAACTGAGTCGTACCCGATTTCAGGGTGGAAATCAGAGTAAGCGCTCCGGAGCTTTGATTGATGGAATACTCGGAAATGTCTCCCGAGCCCTGGTTGGCCGCATAGGCGAAACGGCCGGAGGGTTCGACAACCACGGCGACCGGAAGCGTTCCTGCAGCAAACGAACCGGCCGGGGTAAGAAGCCCAGTTGTGGAATCGCCGGTATAGGCAGATACCGTGTTGGAAGCTTCGTTCGCCACATAAACGAATTGCCCGGATGGGCTGACCGCCAACCAGCGAGGATCGGGGGTAGCGGAAGGAGAGTCAAGGGAGGTGAGAGCTCCGCTGGCCGGATCGACACTGTATTGGGAGAGACTGTTGCCGAGTGAGTCGACGGTGTAAGCAAATTTGGGGACATAGGCTACTGGTGTGGTTCCAGCAGTAAATGCGATGGCAGCGGCCTGCTGGCGGGTGCGAATTCGATTTGCCACGGCGAGAGAGCCGTCCGAGGCAATCGAATAGACTTCTACCTCACATGCCGTGAGGGCCGGGACATAGGCAAATTTCCCTGAGGGATCCACTTGCAAAGCCCGCGGGTCGGAATCCACCGGGAAAGGGGAGCCTGTGACCGGAGTGAGCGCACCGGAGGCGGCCACCGATAAGGCCGAGATGCTGCTTGAGCCGAAGTTGGACACATACAACGTTTTTCCGTCAGGCGTGACGGCAATTCCCGAAATCTCCATTCCCGCGCCTGTTGGGAACGGGGAGCCCGTCACTTGCGAAAGCGCTCCCTTGTCGGGGCTGATCGAAAAGACGGAGACGTTTGAGGAACCTGAATTGGCCACGAAGAGGAACTTACCCGCGGAATCAACCGCAACCGCCGAGGGAGACGTGCCCGAGCTAAAAGGTGATCCAGCAATCGGGCCCAGAGATCCGGAATCCACGGCTATCAGGAACGCGGAAATATTGTTGGCCGCTTGATTCGCAACGAACAGGAAATGTCCGGTGGGGTCGATGGCCAGCGCGCTCGACCCGGCCCCGGCTAAAAAGGGAGAGGCGGCCAGAGCAGTCAACACTCCCGTGGATCTGTCGATGGAATAAGCGACGACCGTCCCACTTCCCGAGTTGGCTGAATAAAGATAGCTGCCCGAGGGGTCCACTGCCAGGGCCAGCGGGTTTCCTTCATCCCGAAACGGGGAACCGGTGATGGGGCTCAGGCCGCCGGATTGGTCAATTGCAAAGGCTGTAATGGTGCTGTCTTCCGAGTTAGCGACATACACGAACTTGTTGCGTGGCTCGACCAGGACGGAACCCGGGGCCCGTCCAACGAGTTGGTAGCTGTTGTGACGCAACTGGCCGGTGGAGGAATTGACGGTATAGGCGGATAACGTGCCGTCCACCATGTTCGGAACAAAGGCCAAACGGGGGACGTTGTTTGACGGCGAGCCAGTGAGGATGAGCTGTGTGGAACCATTGACGGAACCGGAAGTTGCCGTGATCCTTGGCCTGCCAATGTCGAAAGCGCTCACATTTCCGGAGCCGTTAACGGCTGCTAGCGTCGTATCCGAAGAACTCCAGCTCACCGAAGCGGTGACATCGCCTGTGCTCCCGTCGCTGTAGGTTCCGACCGCGCTCAGCTGCAAGGAGCTCCCCACCGCGAAGGATTGGCCTTGAGGAGTGATCTGGATGGAGAGCAAGCTCTTTGACGGGGGCGTGGTGGTTCCGTTGCCTCCACAGGCAGACAGGCTAACAGCGACGGAAGCGAGCAACATCTGGCAGACCAGAACCTGGAACGCTTGGTGATGCTTCATTGGTCCCTTCTCCTCTTGTATTGTGTTTGGAGTCGTGAATTCGGGAACACCATAACGAACCGGCCGAGCGGCACACAAGCGGCAAAGGACGACACAGCAGCAATTTCCTAAAGTGTCGTGTTAATTCCTTGGAGATCTGGCGCCAAGATGTCAGGCAGGACTTGGCCTTGGGCATTCGATAGTGTGCTAGTGGGAAAACAGTCGTTTTAGTACCCAACCCGCCCTTCACGAGGGCCAACTAAACCAACCGGCGTACCCTTGGTCTGAAGCTTCATGGCCTTCATCCGCTTCCTGTCGGTGACACCCATCCTGTTGTCAGCGGAAATTCGAGCTGTAGAAATTCTGGAACTCGGCAGCGTATGCACTCCTTCCGCCGAGCAGATCATATTCCTTCCATTTCTTCAGCTTCTGCTCGAACGCTCCGAGACGAACTGGTTGCACAAGCATCCCGACCGCAAGCGACCGCCCTTACTCGATGGGATCCTCAAACCCTAGTCTTCGAGCGTCGGCAAGATCCGCAGTACGTCGATTGCCCTGGGCCGGTTGATGACCGGACGGTCACTGCGAAGTTTTCCATCTCGAAAAATCAGAATCCGTTTGGCAAATTGCGCGATGTCCTGCTCGTGGGTAACCAACACGATGGTCAGGCCCTTCTCATTGAGGTCCTGGAGAATCTCCATGATCTCGACCGAAGTTCGGCTGTCGAGATTGCCGGTCGGTTCGTCGGCCAGCAGGATGGCCGGACGGTTTACCAGTGCTCTGGCAATGGCGACTCGCTGCTGTTGTCCACCGGACATTTGCGACGGGTAGTGATGCATGCGTTCCGCGAGACCGACCTTGGCCAGGGCATCGGTCGCGCGCTGCTGCGATTCGGATCGGTCCAGTTTTGAATACAGAGTCGGCAGTGCCGTGTTTTCGAGCGCCGTGGTGCGCGCGAGCAGATTGAAACCCTGAAAAACAAAACCGATCTTCTGATTCCGAATGTGGGCGAGAGCATGCTTGTTGTAATTCGCGACGTCAATCCCCTCAAGGAAGTATTGGCCGGAAGTCGGGCGGTCCAGGCAACCAAGCAGGTTCATGAACGTCGACTTCCCGCTCCCAGAGGCGCCCATGATGGCGACGAATTCGCCACCATGAATCTCCAGGGTCACGCCACGGAGAGCGTGAACACGAGTGGCACCGAGGTCATAGTATTTGTGAAGATCGACCACGCGGAGCACGGGAGCGTACGCGGGTGGCGTCGCGACGGAGTCTAGTTGATCGGCGGCCATGAGATTTAACGGCGCAGGGTGCCAGGGGTCTGGTTCTTGGGTAGCGTGGAGCGGATGATGAGTTCGTCGCCTTCGTTGAGCTGACCCTTCAGGACGCCGGTGATTTGGGTGTAGGCGTGATCGGTGATCCCCAGCGAAACCTTGACGGGTTCCATCGAGTTGTCGGGACGGAGTTTCCAGACAACAGCTGTGTCGGACTTTGGTCGAGCCGGCGGCTGCGCAAGGGAGTCGTTGGGAGTGGCGGATTTTGGCAACGAAGCCGCATTCACGGTATCGGAAGAAGCCTGAGCGCGTTCCGCACCATCGATGCCGTATTGCTTGTAAATCGCGAGGATGTCGTCGGGCGCGTACGGCGGCTTATAGCGAAGGGTGGTGTTCGGAATTTTGAGGACGTTCTGGACCGAGGCAAGCGGGATCGTCACATATGCGGTCATGCCCGGCAGAAGCTTGAGGTCCGGATTGGAGAATTCAATGATCGTGTCGTAGGTGACGACGCTCTGCACCATGGTGGGATTCATGCGAACTTGTTTGACGACGCCGTCAAACGTTTCTTTGGGGAAAGCATCGACCTTGAATGTGACCGGTTTGCCCATAGGTATGCTGCCGACGTCGGACTCGTCGGTCTTCGTGTAAACCCACATGGTCTTCAGGTCCTTGGCGATGGTGAAGATCGTAGGGGCGGAAAAGGACGCGGCGACCGTCTGGCCCAGATCGACATTGCGGGCCACCACCGTGCCGTCAATCGGGGAACGGATGACGGTGTAGTCGAGATTGGTTTGAGCAACACTGACGGCGGCCTCTTTTTGCTGAACCTGCGCGTCGGCCTGCGCGATGTTCGCAATCGCGGCGTTCACGGCGGCGTTGGCCGAATCGAAGTTGGATTTGGCGATATCGAGTTGCTGCTGGCTTAGCACGCCGCCCTTGTTGAGGCCAACGGCGCGGTCGTAGTCCGCTTTCGTCTGCACGAGAGCCGCATTGAGCTTTTCGAGATTCGCGCGGGCGGCGACGAGGTTCGCTTTCGAGTTCGCCAGGTCGGACTTGGCCTCGAGGAGCGCGCCTTTGAACAGAGCAGGGTCAATGATGGCTACGACGTCGCCCTTGTGGACGCGAGAGTTAAAGTCAGCGCGGAGCTCGGCTATGGTCCCAGACACCTGGGAGCCCACGAGCACGGTGACGATGGGATTGATGGTGCCCGTCGCTTCCACGACATCGTCGACAGGGCCGCGCTCGACCTTGGCCGTGAAATTCTGAATCTGCGAGCCGCCGTTGAATCGAAAGTAGGCGAAAAGTGCCGCAGCCAGAATCACCGAGGCGAT
>Ga0126371_10000700_pt1 | contig 28022 bp, 21 predicted proteins | sample PanSoiMetaPlot_4_FD_110145 | JGI IMG/M metagenome (GOLD analysis project Ga0126371, IMG submission 110145) | Tropical forest soil microbial communities from Panama - MetaG Plot_4 | ecosystem: Environmental > Terrestrial > Soil > Tropical forest > Bulk soil | place: Panama | collected 2016-02-17 | reverse complement strand
GATGATGGATGGCAGAACGAAAACCACCAGGGGAGGAACCATCTTGATGGTCGTTTTGGCAGCCTGCTCTTCGGCGCGCTGGCGACGTTCGGTGCGCAGCGAGTCTGAGTGGACGCGAAGTGCTTGCGCTACGCTCGTGCCGAAACGATCCGTTTGAATCAGTGTAGCAACAAGTGACTTGATGTCGTCAACACCAGTTCGGGCGACCAGGTTTCGCAGGGCTTCGGCGCGGGGTTTGCCGGCGCGGGTCTCGAGGTTGAACAGCGAGAATTCATCGCTCAAGTCGGGGTGAGCGTGTTTCAGGTCCTCGCCAACCCGCATCATCGCCTGATCGAGCGCCAAGCCGGCTTCCACGCAGATCACAGTGAGATCCAGGGCGTCTGCCAGGCCAAGGCGAATGCGGGTTTGGCGGTCCCGCATCATGCGTTTCAGGACAAAACGCGGCAGGAAAAAGCCCAAAGCGGTGATGCCCAGCAACAACATGGGATTGTCGAGTCCGCTAATGAGCAGCACAGCGACGAACCCCACCAACGCGCACAAAACGCGTACGCCGAGGTAGATCGTCAGATGGCGTGATTCGCGGTATCCCGCCTGGATCAGCCAGCCGCGCGTGCGGTCTGTGTCGGTGGGGGAGAGCGGAAGGGCTTTGCTGAGGGGATCGAGAGCCTGTTCGAACTTCTCCTTGATTGCGGGTTTCTCCCGCTGCGCCTGCGGACGTTGAAAAGCGAGGGCCCGCAACCGTGCGCCCAGGATCGAGGAAGGAGCGTACAACGCCGCGCCAAAGGCGAAGATCGCCAGCGCGATTAGAATAAACAGCAGGATTGCGACCCCAATTGCCATGGTTACACCTGAATACGGATGATCTTGCGAATCACAAAATAGCCAACCGTTTGCAACGTAATTCCTGCGACGATGAGCACGTGCCCGATTGGGTCAGTAAACAGTGGGCGAATGAACGTCGGGTTCATGGACATCATGAGCAAAATGATCATAGGAGGCATGCCCATCAAGAGCATCATTGTGAGCCTGCCTTGCGCCGTGTAAACCCTGACCTGTCGCAAAATCTTGAAGCGCTCGCGGATGACATACGAGAGGTTGTCGAGAATTTCCGCCAGGTTGCCGCCAGTTTCGCGCTGCAGCATCACGGCGGTGACAAAGAACTTTACGTCCACCAGTGGAACGCGATCCACGAGATTGGCGAGTGCATCGCGAACGGGTAAGCCGAACTTCTGTTCTTCAAAGAGGATCCGAAATTCGCTGGCGACCGGTTCTGTTACTTCGGCGGAGATCATCTCCAGAGCGGTGGTGAAGGCGTGGCCGGCGCGGACGGCGCGAGCAAGTGTGTCGATCGCCTCGGGAAAATGCTCTTCAAAGGCGTCGAAGCGCTTCGTGCGTTTGTAGTTCGCGTAAGCATAGGGAAGGAAAAATCCCACCATCATTCCGACCCACGCAAACAGCGGATCGCGCTTCGCGAACATGAAGACGATGACGCCCAGAGCGACGCCACTCGCGATGCACAGAAGCAGGAAATTGCCAGCCCGGGTCTCGATGTCCGCCTGAGACAGCAATTTTTGCAGGGCTGAGACGCGGTCGGAGCGGCGCAGCAGAGAATCCAAGGCGGGAATCTCGCTGAACGTTTCGTCGCGCAGTAAGGCGGTGCCTTCTGCGGCCTTTTGCTCGGCCTCGGCCTCCTGGGTGTCGATGAGGCGATCGCGCAAGACACGCGCCCGCGCCTTGCGCTCGTCAAGAAGAGAAAACACGACAAACGCTGCGAGGGTGACAACGACGAACACCAAGATGGCGATGAGAATTAGCATGTCGGGTCTACGAGTTTCTCTTCGTCATACCTCCATGCGGGAATCGAACAATCCTGGGCGCAGGCGGCAACCACTGGTCGCCAAACGCTCCGCGAACTTTGGCCGTACTCCTGTGGCCTTGAAAGTTCCTCGAACTTTTCCGCTTTCGTCGATCCCATGCCGCTCGAATACGAAGATGTCCTGCATCGTGACGATGTCACTTTCCATGCCGGTGATCTCGGAGACGGTGATGACCTTACGTGTTCCATCTGAGAGGCGCGCGACTTGTACGACCGCATGAACCGCGGATGAGATCTGTTGACGGATGGCGCGCTCGGGAATATTGAGGTTGGCCATAGATACCATGTTTTCGATACGAGAAAGAGCATCGCGTTGGGAGTTGGCGTGAACTGTAGTCAGCGAGCCATCGTGACCGGTGTTCATGGCCTGCAGCATGTCAAAGGCTTCTTCACCGCGCACCTCGCCGACCACGATGCGGTCAGGGCGCATACGCAGACTGTTGATTACGAGTTGCCGCTGCCGGATCGCGCCCTTGCCTTCGATGTTCGGTGGACGCGTCTCAAGCCGCACGACGTGCTCCTGTTTCATTTGGAGTTCGGCGGCGTCTTCGATGGTGACGATGCGCTCGTTATTCGGAATGTAGCCAGACAAAACGTTCAGGACCGTGGTTTTTCCGGCGCCGGTTCCGCCGGAGATAAGCAGGTTCAGGCGGCCCTTCACCATCGCCGACAAGAGTTCAAGCATTGGTTCGGTGAGGCTCTTGTTTTCGATCATCTGCCGCGCTGTGACCGGATCTCTTCCGAAGCGGCGGATCGAGAGGCAAGCACCATCAATCGCCAGAGGCGGAATGATAGCGTTCACGCGCGAACCATCAACAAGGCGAGCATCCACCATCGGGGATGACTCATCCACACGGCGACCGACCCGGGAAACGATTCGGTCGATGATCTGCATCAGGTGCTGATTGTCTTTGAACGAAAGACCGGTCAATTCCAACTTGCCGGCGCGCTCGATGTATACCCGATCGAATCGGTTGACCAGGATGTCGGAGATGCCCGGATCCTTCAGTAGAGGTTCCAGCGGGCCCAAGCCGAAGATCTCGTCAAGAATTTCACGCGCCAGGCGCTCGCGCTCGGCGAAGCTGAGTGGAACCGCCTCGCTGTTGACCGAGTTGCGGATGAGCGCCAGAACTTCTTCCCGGGCCGTCTCGCTGTTGGTGCGCCCAAGTTTTTCAAGATCCAGCCGATCCAGGATTTTGCGATGGAGATCGGCCTTTACCTGCTGGTATTCACTCCGTTCGAAGGTCTGCAGATTTGCCATGAATTCCTAAACCGTCTTGAATAAAGACCACGTTGAACGTTTTACGTCGTCGTCGTTCTGCGTAAGCGTCGCCGCCAGGCCGTTAAATGAGCGGGCAATTTCGGTGTTCTGCTGCATCAGCGGCACACCCCGGTCGATGGCGCTGGAAACGGCGAAATACTGGTTGGGGATACGCCACAACAAACTGGCGCCCGAGGCCGTCTCAGCGTCTGTCTCGTGAAATCCCGGAATCTTGCGAAACCGGTTCAGCACAAGCTTAACGTGCTCCCGGCCGTTGGTTTCGCCCAGGAACTGAACGATTCGGGCTGCGCTCCACAGGGACGCGACGTCAGCGTGGGCAATCAGGAGCACAGTTTCCGAAAGATTCCCAATCAGACGTGTTGCGCTATCTAACCGCGAAGAAGCGTCTACCACCACATAACGGAAGTGCGTGACCAGCATGTCGAACAGCCGCGCAAATTCGGCCGTCGACGGCTCGGTCGGCATGGGGGTGCTGGCGCCGGCCAACAGTTGCAATCCCCCCGGGTCGCGCGTCATGAAGCTTTCCAGCAGCGAACTGTCCATGCGGTGAAGATTTCGAATTGCGTCGGCGACGGTGAAGGGGGCTTTGAGGTTGAGATGCAGGGTCGCGTGACCCAGCGGTGCGAGATCGACCAAAGCGATATTCCCATGTGCCGATTGCAACGCGAGGGCAAGATTCACAGCGATCGTCGTGGCCCCACTGCCACCCTTCGCATTGACGACCGTGAAAACCTTGCCGCGTGGGCCGTCCCGCTTCACCTTGCGCTGATTGGTCGACAGGCGAACGAAAGCTTCCAACAGATCGGTGGTGGTGGTCGGGCGCTCGATGAACTCTTTTGCGCCGACTCGCATGGCACTGACGATCAACTGCGGCTGCGACATCGTTCCGATCGCAAATACAGCGGTGCCCGGCATCTCCTGATGAAAGACTTCGATGGCGTTGAGGGCAGCGGTGGCAGCATCCGCAGGAATATCGACGAGGATCACGTCGGGTTGAAGACCTTGAACGCGAGGAATCAGCGGGTCTGACGCGATGACCGGGTATGTGGCGGCAGAGTGTACCGTGCGCGCTACGCTGGTGCCATCGACCAGCACCTGCAACACCGCACGCTGCTCGCTATCCGTGGCGACGATAACTACCGAAAGCTCTGCCATGCACCGAAGACTACTTTCCTACCGGCTTCGAGTCGAACTTGTCGTTGTCCAAGAACGGCTCAGGATTCTTGGGGCCCGCAGGTGGTTGTGCGTTTGGTGAAATCTTGCGGACCGTGCACAACACCATTAACTCCGCATCGTTCTTCTGGACGCTCTTGCTTCGGAAGAAAGTCCCGATGATCGGAAGATCGCCGAGACCAGGGAATTTGTTTCCGACATTGGTAACTCGATTGTCCATTAAACCTGCAATGACGAAACTCTGGCCGTCCTGAAGTTCGAATTCCGTCTCCGCCCGCCGCGTACTCAAGGCAGGCACGGTGAATCCGGAGATCGTCAACGCGTTTGCGAAATCCAACGTGCTGACTTCGGGTACCACATTGAGGTGAATATTCCCATTCGGCATGATGACTGGCTTGAAGCGGAGTTTCACGCCGAACTCCTTGAACTGAATCGTGACCGCCGTAAACCCCTGGCCTGGCTGAACGATCGGGAAAGGGAACTCACCGCCTGCCAGGAAGCTGGCCTCTTTTCCGTTAACCGCAATCAGGTTCGGCTCCGCGAGGATCTGCAGCAAGCTTTTCTGTTGCAGCGCTTTGATCACGGCACCGAGATGAATGTCGGAGTTGAACAAGAACAGGTTCAAGACGTCGTTGATGGTCTCATTCGAGGTGATGCCGCCCGACGTACCGGTATCGTTGATGTTCTGTGTCCCAAATCCGCCGAACTGGCCGGTGGTAATTGTTCCGATCGTGTGGCCGGCTCCTGTCGAGAAGAAATTAAAACCTAGTTGCGTGGTCGCCGCGCGGTCCACTTCCGCGAACTTCACCTGAAGCAAAACCTCCTGCGCGCCGGTCGGCCCGAAGGTGAGGACGTTCACAACGTTCTTGGAATAGGCGGAGGCGATTGCCTCAGCGCGCTTGGCAACGCTCTCATCGGATACATGGCCCGACAGAACAATCGCGGAGCGTGATGGCGTGACCACGATTTGCTCGTCAGGAAACACGTTTCGTTCTTCTTCTGCGGCGGCGGTGACGTCGACGTCGACCCGGAGATCAAAGCTGCGCGAGCGCTCCAATTCGTCCCAGATAAGCAACGAAACCTCACCCGCGGCGCGACCGTGTACCAGGATTTGAGTCGGAGTCACGACTTCGAGGTCGGCCACCGCAGGGTCCGTCACGGAAACTCGTTTGAGGCGTTCACTGGTATTGATCAACAAGGACTTGCCAACCATGACGCGCAGGGGCGCGGCACCCGTGGCCTCCGCTCGCGACGGCAATGACGCTTCCGCCGGATGCTCGACCTGAGCGGGTATCGCGGGTTGTTGCGCGGCGGGCGGCGGCGCTGGAGGATTCGCCTGCGGCTGTTGGAAATGCTCAGAGAAAGCGCTTCCCGACAGCAGGAGCGCCGCTCCCAGAACGATCGAATGTTTCCGCAAAACGTACTTAGGCTTCCAGGGGATATGCGAAGCCAGCAACTGGTGGAACGTCTTTTGAAGATCCATTCTCAGTGAGCGCCTGATTGATCTGGGAACTTCGTCTCGTCGGTCTTATTACCGCGAATCACTTCAACCTTGTATGGAGCGGGAGCTGCCACTGGAGCGGGCACATCCCTTTTCACCGGCTTTGTTCGGACCGGAGGCGGCGCGGCCGCAAGGCCACGATATAACCCATTCGCCTTGGTCGCGGGCAAATCCGTTTGCTTCGTGTCGACCGGATTTCGCAGGGCAAGTTGAATATGTCCCTGCGAGCTTGCCAGCGTAAGCTTTTGCGCGTCATCGGGAGAAACAAGAAGCGTGATCACAGGTGTCGACTGTGGTTCACCCGCGGCGTTTCTCTCCAGCTTTTGGCCGGCTGCAATTACCGCGACGTTCTCAAGAACGGTGGTCGTCTGGGATTCACTGGCGCCCGCCGGGTTGCCCGTAAGCAGAACATCCACACGCGTACCCGGAACGACGAATCCGGCCACGGCAACCACTTCATTGACCCGTACCGACATCGCTCGCATGCCGGGAGGAATTAAGGCAGGAAGGCCAGAGCCGGCATTCTCAGCCGCGAGCTTTGAAGGCAGGATGAATTCGCCTTTCTGAATCGGAAGGATGACGCCGCGACCGATAATCGTTGACGTCGAGTGATAAGCATTCGGCGGAGCGACTGAAGCCGGGATGCGAGCCATTCGAATGTCTCGATCTCCGAGCTTTGCTCCAACCTGGACATCATTGGTCGCCAAAACGACATCGACGCCAGGTTCGTTGTTGGCGCTACCCTTGGTTTGGAGATTCTTGTACACCACAAAGGCAACGAACGCTCCGAGCGCCAGCGCAATGAACCCAATGAACAGAAGCCTGTTGCGATTCATGCCTGATCCTCAAAAAACGGCATAAGACTGCGACGTGCGACGAGTGGGCCGCACGTCTCGAAAAACGTAAACCTGAACTAACATCCCGTCTTCCTGAAGTGCCAGCAAATCGCGGACCGCTCCTGTCGGAGATCTCTCGACCAACAACATAGGCACTACTGAACGGAACTTGCCACTTGCGAGAAGACGGTGTTCGCATTCGATCCGATAAGCCGGATCGTTCCAACCACAATCACCAGGATGACCGCCAACATTACCGCGTACTCCGCGATATCCTGGCCTTGCTCGTCCCGAAGAAGCTTCGCAAGCATCTGACTCATGTGTGTTGCCCTCCTGTTCCACGAACCTGACGAAAGGCGCCAGCCTTACAAGCACATTCGTGCCTTGCAGCTATTCGCTCCAAGGTATAACGCACTTTCTCTGTAAATTCAGTGATTTAAGAGTGTTTACCGGCGCTGCTAGCGCGGTTCGCCCTATCATACCCCGACTGCGACAATCGGAAACCTAATTTCTTTGGTGTTTTTGGTACGACAAGGCCGTTGAGGACGATTTTTGGCGCTTTTGAGCCAATTACGGTCGCTGATAGGAGTTGTGACCCGGATATGGCTCTAAAACGGGTGGCTCATCGTCCAGGTGGATGATCCAGACCTTCCTGGAGGAGAAGTACTGAAGCAAAGGTTGCCGGTCCAGATCAGGGATTTCGCGTGCCCATACGATCTTGGCCTTATCGATGTCAGCGGCATTAGTGACCCATTCCTGGTGGACATCGTGGTCCTGAGAATAGTCAACCAAAACGAGATGCTGGCCGGGCATCGCGCTTAACTGCCGGGTGATACGGGTGCGGTCTGTGGTCCACGGCGTTTCGGGATTTTTGGCAGTGTGCACGCCCAGGATGACGACCCAGTCGAGCGCCAGCACAACCACGAGCCGCGAAAGATAGGTACCGACCAGCCGGCCAGAACAGCGGAAGCGCCGGAGATGCCGCAGTGCGGATATTGTGAGCACGATTACCGCCGCGAACATGGGGGCTGCGTAGTGTGGCTGAAACCACACCATCGAAGCCAACCCAACAGCGCATAACCCGACCTGCCAAAGCGGTAGACGAGTTTTGAGGTCTCGAGCGACTTCAGGCAGAGCCAAAAAAGGGATCGTCAGCGCGGGGCCCAAGTAGACCAGCCACCACAACCGCGCATTGTTCTCGAGACGATGCACCCACTGCTTGAGTGTCAGTTGATAGGTGGTTCGGTGCCATTCATTGAAGAAAACCTCGAACTGCGGATTAGCGTAATGTCTCGGTGGCGGCATGCTCTGCCAGGCGAACATCGGGTAACCGAAATATTGCTTGTGGTAGAGGGAGTAAGGAAAAACAAGCGCATTTCCGGTGACGCGCCAGTTGTAGTAACCCAGCCAGGCGAGACCAGCTCCGAGAACCAAACCTGCCGGCAAAACGACCCCTTTGAAGAACCCAACACCAGCCATGCGCGACAAAGGCCCCTTGCGGGTTGCACCGAGGAGCATCACCACAACTGGAACGCAAAAAAGGAAACCTTCGAGCGGCCGACTGACGGCGAGAAGTACCATCCCCGCACCCAACCAGATCGCGTCGGGCGCACGTCTCGATCTGACAATTCTCGGAAAGGCCCCAAGCACCAACGCTGCGCCGAGAGCCGAGATCGTCGCGCCTAAAAACGCGTCATACCAATAGTTAAAAACGCAAAGTCGAAACAACACGATGACTCCGCCCAACAGAGCCCATCCTGGGGGGAACCAGCCCTGCAACATCCAAGTCATGGCCGAGCACATCAGGCCCATACTCAAAAGTGTGCCGAACCATGGGTTTCCGGCGAGTTCCCCCACCGCAAGAACCAAACCGGTCGCCGGAGGATATTTGGAGGCATATGTGGGATGTTGCAAGACGTGGAAGGTATCGAAGTAAACCCACATGGGGTGGGGCGGATTCGACAAGCGTCCGTGTGCGAATGTGTCCGCCGCGAGGAGGTTGCTGAACTCGTCATGGATGATTGGTTGTGGAACTGGCTGCCATGGAAGGACGGCCAATCTCGCGAATACGGCTACGAATCCAATCCCGACGAGAACCGCGCGTTTTCTTCTAGCGCTTGCAGCGGCACGAGCTTCAATAGCGCGAAACCAACGATCGCCCACCAGTGGTCTGATCCAGCCCACCAGGCCCAGGAAGATGATCCCTAGGCCAACGATAAGAGACACGAATCCTCCCCGTAAAGAGGTTTGCAACCGAAAGGCTGTGATTGTTTCGACTAATGTTGTAGCAGAGTCGCGGTGAAAAACTGCCTTTCGTTTCACTTGCGGTGGGACATTTGGGACGCGGAACTGGCGACCATTCTCTTAGGTCCAGGCTGGCCTGATAGACTGCGCGTCAGCCCGTTAATCCATCGCGAGATGAATTTCGCAACGCAGCAAACAAGCTTGGCCGAGAACCGAATTCCGTCTCAAGCCCTTTTCTTGTCGACTGAAGATCGAGGATTACGCGCGATTTCATTTCTCGCGTGTGCGCTGTTTTTTTGCGCGCTCATTTCCTACAACTTTGTGGATATCGATTTGTGGCACGAGATGGCGTTGATCCGCGAGAGTGTCGCTGCCGGACATCTTCTAAAGACCGATCCATATGCCTATACACCGACCGTTCATCCATGGGTAGATCATGAGTGGGGAGCGGGTGCGATTGCCTACTTCGCAACTCGCTGGTTCGGATCGCGAGCGATTATTTTTCTGAAGTACGGCACTGCATTAGGAACTGCAATCGCTTGTTTTGTTCTGGCCAAAGCGCGTAGCACAGATTTTCGTCTGTTCACCCTGTGTGCTCCGTTGGCTGCCATTTTGGCCTACCTTGGATTTTTTTCGACGATTCGCGCGCAGGCGTACTCCTTCTTCTTTGCAGCGGTCTTGCTTTGCCTACTCGAAATGGACAGGAACAGATCTCGATCTTGGATCATTCCGTGGCTCGTTATTTTTCCGATATGGGTGAACTTGCACGCTGGCTTCGTTGTGGGAATCGCTTTTGTCGCGTTGCATGCGATCGAACAAATTTTCCGCGGCAATCGGTGGCAGCACTTGCTATGGCCGCTGCTAGTAATGAACGTTGAGATCGTGATCAATCCCTATGGCACTGACTATTTCGGATATCTGCGTCGAAGTCTGTTCTTGGAGCGTCCGTATTCTCCTGAATGGAATTCGGTTCTGACGCTCGGAAGCGCCTGGGTTGGTGCGTTTCTTCTCGCGATCGTTATTGGGTGGTATGGGCTCGCTCAGGCGAGATGGAGAAATGGCTCAGGCTTGTTTATTTTGTCTGCAACTGCGATCGAAGCTGTTCTTCATCGCAAGATGCTTCCTTTCTTCGCGATCGCATGGCTGTGTTATGTGCCCGGATATTTGCCGCCTACGAAAGCGGGGAAGTGGTGGCTCGGATTTTCGGAACGTTGGCCGCGTTTTCTTTCTGCCGCCTGGGGCGTCTTCGCAGTTATTTGTCTCTGGGCGGGGATTCGCTTCAGGCCATGGGAACTGGTCGTGCCGCAGCCTCTCTATCCGGTGGGGGCGGTGCAGTATCTTGGCGAGGAAAACTTTGCGGGTAATCTGATGGTACCCTTTCGTCTCGGAGCCTACGTCTCGTGGAAATTGTACCCAGCGGTCAAGGTTTCTCTCGATAGTCGATACGAAGTCGCCTACCCCGATCCTGTCGTGAAAGGGGTTTTTGATTTCTACGGCGCGGAGTCTGGCTGGCTATTCACGCTGACGGATTCGCATACGGATGCAGTTCTGCTTCCCACGGATGCTGCGGTGGGAAAGGAGCTCCGAACAACCGAATGGCATCGCGTCTACGTTGACCGGCAGTTCGAGATCTATACCAGGCCAGGATTGTCGTTGGCCGTTGTGGATTCGAGTGGTTCCTCGTTTCAAGGTTCATTTCCGTAGCGGCGAAACATCCGAGCAGAACCACGCACCATTGATCATGTTTAGGAGTAAAGCCATCGTCGGCGTAGTTTTTGCGTTCGTCGTGTCAGCGGCGATGTGGCTCTACGTGAACAGAGTGTTGGTTGCGCATCAGCGTGCCGACGCAGCGGTGAGCCACACGCCTCGGGGAAATTTGTCTGATCTTTACCCGCGCTGGCTGGGTTCACGTGAGTTACTGCTCCACGGTCGTGATCCTTACAGCAAAGAAGTTACTCGCGAGATCCAAGATGGATACTATGGACGACCGCTGGACCCATCGCGTCCGGACGATCCAAAGGACCAGCAGGCGTTCGCGTACCCGGTGTATGTGGCTTTTCTGCTCGCGCCGACGGTGTACTCGCCCTTTGAGGCGGTTCGAAAAGGTTTTGATTTTTTACTCTTCGCGATAACCGCGGCGAGCGTCTGGTTCTGGGTCGAGGCGATGCTGTGGAGAACGGAACTTGCAGCTTTGCTCATTGCCGCGATCCTCACACTGGGCAGTTTTCCGGCAGTGCAGGGAATCAAGCTCGACCAACTGACTCTTTTAGTCGCGGGCCTTATTGCGCTGTGTGGGTTTTTGCTGACTCGTGGTCAGTTGTTTCTGGCCGGCGGGGTCCTGGCGATCTCCACGATCAAGCCCCAGCTAGTGGCTCCGCTTACGGGGTGCCTGCTGGTCTGGGCACTGGCCAACTGGCGGGCGCGCAAGTGGTTCCTCTGGGGGCTCGGCTCGACGATGACTCTCCTGCTCGTGGGATCGGAGGTGGTTCTACCCGGATGGATCGGCAAGTTCTGGGTCGCGATTCACGAGTATGTCTCGTACACCGGAGGCATTTCCCTTATCGACCGCCTGCTTTCTCCGGGATCAAGCAAGACGGTCTCGGCAGGCATTGTAGTTATTCTGCTTGTTCTGGCTTGGCACCTCCGCCGGGAAGAGCCGGGATCCCGCGAATTTTCGTTGCTGCTGGCCAAGATTCTCGCGGGCACGCTGCTCATCGTGCCTACCTTTGCTCCCTACAATCAGGTGGTATTGCTGCCAGCCGTGCTCCTTACCGCGCGTGAGTGGTCTGAAACCTGGCGTGCGGGAGCGATTCCGAAGGCCATGCTCGCTGCGACAGTATTGGCCCTGGGTTGGCCGTGGGCCGCTGCGATCGGCTTGGTGGTTGCCTCCGTGCGGCTTCCCATCGAGGCCTTGCGCGCTGTGTGGTACGCGCCCCTCTACACGGTACTCGCCATCCCGTTCGTCCTGCTACTCGACTTGGCCGTCCTCGGCGGAGAAAATCCGGAGTCGCAACCTGCGCCGAAACTTGCAATGAGTGACGGCAAGCTGTAGGCTTCTCGGGCCTTACCCATATCGGACGTCGGAGGAATGGATGACCCTGAAGATGGATACGCGTACCGTCGAGGGCGTCGCTGTTGTTTCATGCTCGGGCCGGATCGTTTTCGGCGAGGAAGCCAATGCTCTGCGCGACACATTGAAAAAACTCCTGACGACGTCGAAGCAGGTTGTTCTGAATCTGAGTGGCGTGAGTTATATCGATAGCGGCGGTCTCGGGACGCTGGTAGGCGTTTATTCGTCGGCGCGCGCGGCTGGCGCCGACATCAAACTGACCGGACTTGGTCAGCGCTTGCGCGATGTTCTTGCGATCACCAAACTTGCGACCGTTTTCGAGGTGTACGACAGCGAACAGCAGGCGATTGCCGCATTCAAACCCCAATAAACTGACAGTCCGGGCGAGCGAGATCTGCCGGTCATTCAAAAACTCCTCCGTAACCCCGCATCGCTCTTTTCGATACGCTTCATTCCTGTCATTATTTGGTAACCGTATAAGCAGTCAGAGTGCGCCTTCATGGCCTTTCCACCCATCTCGGGAATTCACTCCGATCCAGGCTCGAACGTCTTTCCATCCCTCATTTATGTCCAGGGGAATGAGCAGCGTTCGATCGTTATGAATCGGACGCCGTTCTCTGTGGGTCGAAAGGTCGACAAGGACCTCGTAATTCCGGATCCACGAGTGTCGCGCGACCATGCGCTGATCGTTGCCGAGAACGGTGACTTCTTCGTAGTCGATCAGGGAAGCAAACATGGAACTTACGTAAACGGCGAGCGAATTCAACGACAGAAGCTCCAACGCAATGACCGAGTGGAATTCGGAGTGCGCGACGTTGCCTACGTTATTTTCAGCCCGCAACATGCGACTTCGAACACGGCACGCGAGTTCCTAAGCCAGATTTCGGGAATCCAGATCTCGACGGATACGACTGACCTTGAGAAGCTGACGCTTTTTCTGGAGGCGGCCCGAAAACTGAATACCATCGGAGTTCTCGACGAAATCCTAGTGACGTTGGTCGATACAACGCTGAAGCTGATCCGTGCCGAGCGTGGTTACGTCTTTTTGCTCGACGAAGAAGGCAAGCTGCGCCTGGCGGCGGGTCGCAACTCCAAAGGCGAAGCGCTGCTCGACGACAAAACGATTTCTCACTCGATTCTGGATGAGGCGCTGAAGTCCAACTCTGAGTTCTTGTTCACCGACACTAGCCAGTCGCTCGACTTGGCGGTCCGACAAAGCATCGTCGCCTACGATCTACGTACCGTGATCTGCCTGCCGTTGCGCAAGCCGCAGGTTCAGACCACGCGAGACGTCAACGCTCCCTCGAACGGGCCGGCGACCGGCGAGGTGATGGGCGCCCTCTATCTCGACTCCCGTTTCGCGTCGCGCGACATCTCGAGCGTGAGTCACGACATCCTGCGCGTGATTGCGACAGAAGCTGCTTCGTTGATTGAGAATGCACGCCTTGTCCAGGCCGAGGAAGCCGCGCGCAGATATCAGCAGGAGTTGTCCATTGCGGCTTCAATTCAGCAGCGGTTAATGGCGGTAACGATTCCGGACGTGCCGTTTGCCAAGATGCGCGGACGCAACCTTTCTTGTAAAGAAATCGGCGGCGACTTTTTCGATGTGGTGAATACCGAAGATGGGCTGGCGATTGTGCTGGCCGACGTCAGTGGCAAAGGTGTCTCGGCGGCGCTTCTGGCATCGACGCTGCAGGGCATGGTGTACTCGCATCTGATCGCTCGCATGCCGTTGCCCGAGATCATGGCGGCCGTCAATCGCTTCTTCACGCAGAAGCACTTGGGCGAAAAGTACGCCACCGTCATCATCATCCGCGTCTCGAAAACGGGAGAGTTGGAATACGTAAATTGCGGACACGTTCCGCCGCTGCTGGTGTCCGATGGCAACGTAACTCGCCCGGAGCACGGGAATCTGCCTGTCGGGCTCCTAGCGGATGCGGCGTACGAAGGCGATCATGTCCATCTCAAGCCCGGAGATCGATTCATCCTCGTGACTGACGGCGTGACGGAGGCGGAAAATCCTGCCGGTGAGTTTTTTGATAACGAGCGCCTGGAGGCAGTGGCCGCAAAAACGCCCAACCTGGAAGACATCTTTTCGGCGGTCAATGAGTTCTGCAGCGGAAATCCTCTAGGGGACGACTGTACCGTCGTCGAACTGCAGTACACCGGCTAAATTCTGACCGGGGTTCACTCCACGAGATTCTGCAATCCGCGCCCCACAAATGCGGCATCACTCCACGACCACGTGGTAGTTCCCGTCCTCCCACGAACTAGTTTTCTGCCACATGAACGTGAAGACGATCGTGCTCCCGGTCGGCAAGGTGGGGGTTGGCAAGTCAACGAAGTGAACTCCGAGTTTCGTGTCTTGCGTGAAGGTGTCGTGCGTTGTCTTCCATTTATCGGTACTCCAGTGAACCATGGCAGGCTGGAGTAGTGAGATACGTAGAGCCTTGCCGCAGGTCATCGAACGTGCCTTGTTATTGAATCGCCACGGGAAGAATTCGCAAGGATGCTTTTCGATGATGTATCGCTGTACTGTTTGTGGGGGCTGATCGAAGATACAACCGTCGCGCAAAGAACGTCGAAGCTTGATGTACTCCGAATGTGCCCAGACGAGCGGACAGGCTGATCCTGTGGGCTTTCCCCGAAACAGCTCGAGTTCCGGGATATCGGCTTGCTCCCATACCTGTTCCGGAATGAGGCGGCTTGCGCCGGCGGTGGAATCTTCCAGCACTCGAAGAAGTGCGACGGCTGCGTCTTTGTGGCCCGCCGCCAACTCATAATGTGCACGTTCGCCGGCCAGCAGCGGCCAAGGACGTCCTATGCCGGTGCCGTCGAACGGACTTCCATCCTCATGCTCACCATAGCCATCGCCGTTGTAGCGATACCAGCATGGCCCCTGCGGAAGAGCAACACGCAAAAGCTCGTCGATAACCTTGATCGTATTGAGAATCCGCGGATCATCCGCAGCCCGCAAGCCGAACCGGACCAGCGCGAGAGCGTCCGGACTTATTACTTGCGTAGCCCGGCTGAGACCGTGATCTGGTGGCCGGTTCTTGATTGGAACGAAGCCCTGCAGCGGAGACGCCGCGCCATCAGTGTCGGGAGGCGCGATGCGAACATAGTAGCCGTCGACACCGATCTGGCGCGCCAAATCGCCGTCGAGTGTGTACGTCCATCGTTCGATGTTGTCATTCCATGTGTCGGCGGTATCGCGCAAGTAGTTGGCCGATGTTGTTTGACCAACAGTGTCTGCCACATCAGCCGCAGCCAGCAGCGCAGAAATCTCAACCGCCAGGGTGAAGGGTGAATATCCACCATCTTCTTCCCACCGATCCTGTTGCGTCACTGGGCCATTTCTCACGATAAAGCCAGCGGCTTTTCGCACCAGCGGCCACCACCGGGGAAGCTCGCCGACGGTTTGCGCAGCCTCTCGACGAAGCAAATCCAACAGCAGGATGGGGAATGCTGTTTCATCCATCTGCAGGCCGCCCCAATAGGCCCGGCCATCGAGCCAAAGGTTCTGTGACCAATGACCATCCGCCTCTTGCGTGGCTTCGAGATAACGCAAAACGCGCAGCGCATCGTGCACTGCGCCGCCGGCAATCAGCGCGCCTGCCGTTTCGACCAGGTCACGGGGCCATACGAGGTGGTAGCCACCGAGATCCTCGTCCCCTTTATTAAAGCCCCACGGGATGGAAAGGCTGGCGATGATGCCTCCAAGAAAGTCTTTTGACTCGTGGGAACGCAACACTGCCATGCTGGTGCGATAAAGATCGACCTCACGCTTTGGTTCGTCGAGGGGCAGCAAGCTTTCTTGCCAGCTTCGCCAATGCCTGACGAAGTGTTCGCAAACTTCCCTCGAATCCTCGAGAAGACTCGAAAGAACCTGCTGGCCACTTTCCCAGCAGTTGCGGCCGAAGCCCAAGGCCAACACGAACTCGCCGCCACAGGCTTGCATATCGATTTCGCCGGTAAGCGCGATATTGCCGTTTTCGGCGCGGCTGTACTCCGAGGTCAACCGAAAATTCCGCGACAGGTCCTGCCACCCATCCGAATAGCCGGCGAAACCCACAGACCGTGCGAGCCACGGCGTCGAACAGGCGAAGGCGAGCGTAACGTGGTCGCGCTGGGCGAACAACATCGGCGTGCCTTTGTAGTCGCTCGTCCACCCGGTATTGCCGTAGCCCCAATTCGCAAGGTGCGGAGCCAGCAATGCATAGCAGCGATAGTCGGACAGTTTCCCTTGGAGAGGTCTGAAACGGATTCGCTGCAAGACGACATTGCGATATGGGTCGCTAAGTACTTCCTTCTCAATCCGATAGCGCCCATCAAGGCTCGTGTTCGTCAGTTGATAGACGGGGACGCCCGGTTCGATCGGAGAGTTGGCGAATGAGCAATGTCGTTTCTCTTCCGAAAAGTAGCTTTTTCCATCGGTGATCAGAAGGCCGAGGTCGCGCGTGCACGCCTGGTCGACCCGTGGAAAATATACCTCGTTCAAGATTCCGTGACTTAGGGTGTACCAGACTCGGCTGTGCGGGTTTAGTGCGGTTCCGATGCCTGATTTCGCACTGGATGTCCAGCGCGGAGCAATGCCCGGCCATCCCGGAGCAAATCGGTCGTTCGAGTCGCTCAAGATTTTCCCTATATCCCCACAGTTTCCCAGATCGGCCGGTAGTACTTAGTCAATCGGAGGGTGTTTCATCAGAAATTCACCGCGTTGTAACCGTACTGTAACACTCCCCCGATAGAACCAAGCCGAAAGCGAATAATTTGAATTGGAGGAATCACAGAGTGATTCGTCGCACTGCGCTGTTCCTTCTCTGCCTCGCCGTAGCGATTCCGACATTTTCTCAAACGACCCTGAACGGGGCTGGGGCCACCTTTCCATATCCAATGTATTCGAAGTGGTTCAGCGAGTACCACACTGCTCATCCGGACATTCAAATCAACTACCAATCGATCGGCAGCGGCGGTGGTATCCGCCAGGTGCTGGCCGGGACCGTTGATTTTGGCGCAAGTGATGGCCCAATGACCGACGAGCAGTTGTCGCAATCGAAGGTGAAGATCCTGCATGTCCCCACCGTTCTGGGAGCGGTTGTGCCTGCCTACAACGTCCCAGGCGTGAGTGACGAATTGAAGTTCACTCCCGATGTTCTGGCCGGAATTTTCCTGGGCAAGATTACCAACTGGAATGACAAGGCGATCGCGAGCGCCAACCCTGACGTGAAGTTTCCCGATCAACCGATCATCGTGGTTCACCGTTCTGACGGCAGCGGCACCACGTACATCTTTACCGACTACCTTTCCAAGATCAGTTCTGAGTGGCAAGGCGGTGTTGGGAAGGGAACTTCAGTGAAATGGCCGGTCGGTCTGGGCGGAAAAGGTAACGAGGGTGTTGCTGGAGTGATCCGGCAGATGCAAGGCGCGATCGGATACGTGGAACTTATCTACGCAGTTCAGAACAAGATTGCGTATGGCAGCGTGAAGAATTCATCCGGAAATTTTGTGAAGGCTTCGCTGGATAGCGTTACATCGGCGGCGGGATCGATGAAATCCATGCCCGCGGACTTTCGTGTTTCTATCACCAACTCTCCAGGCAAGGATGCCTATCCGATTTCGAGCTTCACATGGCTGCTAATTCCTGCCCAGTCGAAAGACGCTGCGAAGGGGAAGATCATTGTCGACTTCCTGAACTGGATGGTCGACAACGGTCAGAAAATGACCGCTGCGCTCACCTACGCTCCGCTTCCGGAAAACGTAGCGCAGCAGGTGAAGTCGGAGATCAAGCAAGTTCGATAAAGAATTACAAAAACTTTTTTGAAGAGGACTCGACTGAGTCCTCTTTGTTGTTTTGAGCTTCTGCTTGCACCCGCACATGAAGACGCGCTTCTTGTTGCGGTTCGTCTCCAGCACCGAAATCAAACTAGTCGAAGAGTGGAAGATCGAAGGAGCGCGTACTGCCAAAATAAGGGCACGTTGCTGTCACATCTGTCGGAATGCGAGAAATACAAGGCTGCTTTATACTGAGTGTCCGTTATGGATTTTAGAAGTTCTACCGATCGGGTGACGTTGCTTGTCGGTCAAGTCCATTGGCGGCATATTTGTTAGAGGGCAAGTGATTTTGTTTCAGCAACATAGGAATTCTGTTCAGACCTAATAACGTCGGTCGATTTCGGCCGTCCATCGGGCCGAAACCTACATTCTGCTGACTCGCAAACCTCGACCCTCACTTGGCAACGAATCGCTTTGAGTTATGGCACGTCCGGCGCTCGACACTCCGTCCTACTATCTGAACCGGGAACTGTCCTGGCTGCAGTTCAATCATCGTGTGCTCGATGAGGCACGCGACCCCAACAATCCGCTGCTTGAGCGCCTGAAGTTCCTCTCTATTTCGGCGAGCAATCTCGACGAATTTTTTGAGGTGCGCGTTGCAGCCTTGGTGCAGCAAATTGAAGACGGATTCAACGATGGTGCCGCGGACGGCCTCACACTGGCCGAAGAGCGCGATCGCATCAACCAGGAGACCCACGATTTCGTGGACGAACAGTACGATTGCTGGAACGGACACCTTCGTCCGCAGCTGGCGGAGGACGGCATTCGAGTACTCGGTCTGCACGAACTCGATTCCACGGCGAAATCCTTTGTCGAAGAGTATTGCGAAAAGGAACTCGATCCACTTCTGACTCCTGTCACGGTCGATCCCGCGCACCCATTTCCGCGAGTGATTAACAAGGCTCTTTGCGTTGCCTTTCTTCTGCGGCGCCGCCGCCGCTCTGCGCTGACCTACACCGGCGTGGTTACCGTGCCACGAGCACTTCCCCGGCTTATCCGTCTGCCTTCCGAAACGACCGCTGACTTCATATTCCTCGCCGATCTCGTGGCCTTCCATGCCGCGCGCATGTACCACGGCTATGACATCGTTTCATCGGCCGCATTTCGCGTTACGCGCAACAGTAATCTATATCTCGCGGAAGAAGAGGCGCGGAGCCTGCTCGAATCGGTGCGTGCTGAACTCCACAACCGCCGCAAGGGCGACGCGGTTCGGTTGGAAATCGAGGCCGACGCAGATCCGGAGATCATCGAGCGATTGCGCGGCGTATTTGAGTTGGATCCGTGGCAGGTTTTTTCCGTCAATGGCCCGGTCAATCTTTCGCGGCTGTTCAACGTGTACGAGCAGACCGAACATCCGGAACTGAAGTTCAAGACGTTTGTCCCTCGTGAATTGCGGTTAACCGCGAAGTCTTCCGACTTATTTGAAGAACTACGGCGGCATGACGTCCTGCTGCACCACCCATATGATTCGTACGATTCGGTGATCTCGTTTATCGAGTCGGCTTCGGAGGATGACCGCGTCCTCTCGATAAAGCAGACGCTTTATCGCACCAACGAGCATTCGCTGATCGTTCCGGCTTTGATCGCGGCCGCGGCGAAAAAAGAAGTGACCGCGGTGGTCGAACTGAAGGCGCGTTTCGACGAGGCCTCAAACATCAAGTGGGCCCGCGACTTGGAAGATGCCGGAGTGCAGGTCTTCCACGGACTCGTGGGACTCAAGACGCACTGCAAGCTTTCATTACTGGCGCGGCGTGACCCGGATGGCGTTACACGGCGTTACGCACACATCGGCACAGGCAATTACAACGCAACGACGGCGCGGATCTATACGGATCTCAGCCTGTTGACGGCGGATCCCGAGGTCACCAGCTCGGTCCACGATGTATTCAGTTTTCTGACAGCGTACGCCGAGAATCCCAGCTATGACCCACTGCTGGTGGCTCCGCTGGATCTGGCGGAGAAAGTACTGCAGTTGATCGAGCGAGCAGCGCAACACGCGCGTCAAGGAAATCCTGCCCGCATTATTGCGAAGATGAACGCTTTGCTCGACCAAAAAACGATCATCGCTCTCTACCAGGCGTCGCAGGCTGGAGTTGAGATCGACCTTCTGGTGCGTGGTATCTGCGCTCTCCGGCCCGGTATTCGCGGAGTGAGCGATCGCATTCGTGTTCGCAGCATGGTCGGCCGTTTCCTTGAGCACAGTCGTATCTTCTACTTTGCAAATGGTGGCGAGGAGGAGGTCTACATCGGAAGTGCCGACTGGATGCCACGGAATCTGTACGAGCGCGTCGAGGTGCTCGTGCCTTTGAAAGATCCGATGTTGCGCGAACGGGTTCGACAGGAAGTCCTCGAGGCCTATCTCGCGGACAATCTCAAAACGCGGATCCTCATGCGGGATGGGAATTACCGGCGCGCCTGGCAGTCACCAGGATCGAAGAGAATGAGCAAACCTCCAGCGAACGGATTCAACGCTCAGGAGTTCCTCATCGCCCTTGCTGAAGGGAAACAAAGCTTGCAAGATATCCCCGCGCTCCCGTCAAAATCGCGGCGCCGCGCGCTGGCTCTGAAGGAACGGTAACCATTCATGATTGTGTATTTTCTCCGTCACGCGAACGCCGGCAATCATCTCGCGACTCCTAAGAAGGACGAGAAGCGCGCGCTGGACAAAGAAGGCATAGAGCAATGCGGTTACGTAGGAAGAGCACTGGCTGCCCTCGATGTGCAGGTCGATACGGTGATCTCGAGTCCGCTCAAGCGTGCAACCCAGACTGCGGCACTCGTTGGGAACGAGTTGGGCCACGAAGGGAAGTTGCAAATTGATCCGGCTCTCAGACCCCAAGGTACTTTTGTGGAATTCCGTAAGTTGCTCGACAAGTATGCTCGCCAAGAAGCCATCATGGTCGTGGGGCACAATCCCAATTTGAGCGAATTCCTCGGCCGTATCATCAGCGACGCGGGCTGTGAAGCTGCGACGGAACTTCGCAAGGGAGCCGTCGCGAAAGTAGAGTTGCGACGCACCTCGGGATCGTTGCAGTGGGTGCTGACTCCGAAGATTTTGCGAACTCTCTATGCCGCAGCCGCGGAAAGTTCGCGCCCAAAAAGCTCCCGGAAGTAGTCTCGATCTCTTTCAATCGCCCATAGTTCCAGGTCGACCCCTACACGCCGCCTCGATACCAGAGTTAACCGGACCTCTCCGTCACGGACTCGCACCCGCACGCCCGCAACGGCCCGGCTGCGGCCGAGGTTCATCGCGCGGGCAAGCCTGAGCAACATCGATGCTTTGGCGATGTATTCCTGCTCGGCGGCTTGTACGCCTTTCAGCGCACCATCGCCCGACGTCGGCCGGGATTTTCCGAGATAGCGCGCAATCGCGCCGATGACTCTGCGTTGTTCGGGCGTGTATCCCAGGATCTCCGAGTTGGAAATGATGTACTGAGTGTGACGATGGCGGCCGTTCCGATTGACGTAATCACCGACCTCATAGAGCATTGCGGCCGCAGAAAGCCACTCTCGATATTCGGGGGGAAGTCGGTGCAACGACTTCAGGGCGCCGAATAAGTCCATGGCAGATTCACGGACGTCGAGTGCGTGGGCCATATCGACGTGATAGTGGTCCACTGCTTGCTTCAGTGAATCCCAGCGTTCTGATTCAATCTGCCGTCCCGAGCGCGTGCTTTGGTCATATTCAGCCGCCATCTGTTCGAGGATTCCGTCGCGCAACCCGAGCGGCGAGTAACGGAAGGTGCGCAGCTGACAGCGGTCCATGAGTTCGTGGTAAACGACGGCGCCGGCGATGATGATTTCCGCGCGCCGCGGCCCGATCCCATTGATCTTTTTCCGCCCTTCGAGAGGCAGCCGACTTATGAGTTTCGAGATTTGCTTCATCTCGGCCTGCGACACGACCGGGGTGCGGGGGGATCCGGCGCCCTGGTAATGACTGGCAGCCGCCGCCAGTGCTGCCGCCGTGCCCGACGTGGCGATTGCGGTCTTGATGCGCGATCGGACGATCGGCCCTGACGCTCGGCTGATCTCGCGGGCGATGAAACCTCGCATGCGCTGCAACTCACCTTTGCGTGGAGGGTCGTGAGCCAGAAATTCGTTCGTGAGCCGGACCGCGCCCAGCGGCAAACTCACCGTTTCGCGAATGTGACCGTGACGCGAGACTGTGAGTTCGCAACTGCCGCCGCCCAGGTCGATCATTAGCACAGTCGAGGTGCTGAGGCGAAGATGCGAAACCAATCCCAGGTGGATCAGGCGCGCCTCTTCCAGGCCGGAAATGATCTCAACCGTCCACCCTGTCGCGGAGCGCACCCATTCGAGAAAAGCTTGGGAGTTTCGAGCGTCGCGCAAAGCGGCCGTCGCCACAACTCGCACCAGATCGGTTCCGATACGCTGCGCCGTGCGATGAAATCGTCGCAGGACCTTGACTGTCTCCCCCATCGATTCAGGAGAGAGGAAGTTTGAACGGAAGACTCCTTCCCCCAATCTGGTGACTTCCCGGTCTTCATAAATCGGTTGCAGTTTCCGCCCGCGAAGTCGAGCGATCTTCAGACGAACCGAGTTGGAACCGATATCGACGGCTGCAAAGACGGGCATATTCAGCGAGGGGCTGACAACGATGTCATTAGGGGCGTTAGCGCATTCACTCATCTCACAAATCAAACTTGTTGCGCAATCGAAAAAGAACCTCATTTTCACGGGCTGTTACGCTTGCCATCCTACATAAAACCTTGATTTTTAACGTGGTTGTAACACGACTCTGTTAGCTTCGCCGTGATGGCGAATCAAGCGCTTCCGCAGCCGCGCCTGAAGGGGCCGCAACCTGTTGTAAAACAGGAGGTTAAGAAACGCCTGAACCCTCTGGTGAAGTCCTCCGACGGAGTTTTCGCGGACCAGGTGTTTGGCTGGCTGATTCGGGCATGCGCTCTGGTCGTTTTGGCCATCCTGGCGCTCATTGTCTGGCAATTACTCGAGCGCTCACAGCCTTCCTGGCACGCGTTCGGATGGAAGTTCTTCGGGGCGCAAGATTGGGATCCCGTTAACGATCAGTATGGCGCCCTTCCGTTCATCTACGGCACTCTGGTTTCCTCGCTACTGTCGCTGATCATCGCCGTTCCGTTGGCGGTAGGTGTCGCGGTATTTACGACCGAGATGTGCCCGAAGTGGTTGCGCGGGCCGCTCTCATTCACAACCGAACTGCTGGCAGCCATCCCGAGCGTGATCTACGGACTGTGGGCGATCTTCGTACTTGTCCCAATCCTGCGCAGTTACGTGCAGCCATTTCTCGCAAAATCGTTGGGATGGACAGGGTTGTTCTCAGGCCCGCCCTACGGCATTGGAATGCTGGCCGCTGGCATCATCTTGGCCATCATGATCATCCCGATTATTTCTTCGATCACCCGTGAAGTTTTGTCGGTCGTTCCGCAGCACCAGAGGGAAGCTGCGTTGGCGCTAGGTGCGACACGATGGGAAATGATCCGGATGGCGGTTCTACGTAACGCGCGCGCCGGGATCGTCGGCGGTGTGATTCTTGGGCTTGGCCGCGCGCTGGGCGAAACCATGGCGGTCACCATGGTGATCGGCAACCGTCCTGAGATTGCCAAGTCACTGTTCGCTCCCGGGTACACGATGGCGAGCGTGCTGGCAAACGAGTTCAGCGAGGCCACTGGCGACCTGTATCTATCAGCACTAATCGAGATCGGATTGGCTTTGTTCCTGGTCACCATCATCGTAAACGCGCTGGCGCGCTTCATGGTGTGGAGCGTAACGCGTGGCCAGCCTGCGAGGGCTCGTGCCTGATACCTCTCCAGCACCAACCGTTCTGCAGATCAGTGTCTGGCGCCGAGTCAAAGATATGATGGCGACCGCGTTCGCTGTTTCGACGGTCGTGATTGTGCTGACCCCGCTGGTCGCGATTTTCGGGTATCTGGTCTACAAGGGAATCGGTTCGGTGAATCTGGCGTTTCTGACTCAGATTCCTAAGCCACCGGGAGAACTTGGTGGCGGAATGGCGAATGCGATCGGCGGTTCTGTCCTGATTCTTGCGATCGCTAGTTTGCTGGGCGTGCCGCTCGGAATTGGAGCCGGTATTTATCTCGCCGAATACGGACGGAACCGTTTCGGTGACACTATTCGCTTCGTGTCCGACGTGCTTAACGGTGTTCCTTCGATCGTGATCGGCATCGTGGCTTACGCCATCGTGGTCCTGCGGCAGAAGCATTTTTCCGCTCTCGCGGGTGGTGTTGCGCTCTCGATCATGATGGTTCCCACCATCACCCGGACAACGGAAGAAATGTTACTGCTCGTACCGAACGCGTTGCGCGAAGCCGCTTATGGACTCGGCGTTTCGCGGTGGCGTACGACACTTTCGATTGTCTTGCGTACTGCGACATCCGGAATCATCACCGGGGTAATGCTAGCGTTCGCGCGTGTGGCGGGAGAAACAGCGCCTCTGCTGTTCACCGCGTTCGGTAATCAGTATTGGAATTGGAAGCTGGACCAACCGACCGCAGCGTTGCCGCTGCAAATCTTCACTTATGCCATCTCGCCCTATGACGACTGGCACCGCCAGGCGTGGGCCGGAGCCCTTGTTCTTATCGTGCTTATCGTAAGTGCGGTAAGTGCTGTGCGGTACGTCGTGCGTCGCGGAACTCTCGGAGGAGTCGCTTAGTTATGGGCGTCGGAATCCAGGTCGAAAACGTGAATGCCTGGTACGGCAAGAGCCAGGCCCTGCACGATATCAATCTCAAGGTCGAAGCGAATCATGCAACGGCTTTGATTGGGCCGTCGGGTTGCGGAAAGTCCACCTTCATCCGCTGCCTCAATCGCATGCATGAGACCACGCCCGATGCCCGCGTAGAAGGACGGGTCAAGATCGGCGATCTCGACGCATATAACGGGACGTCGCCGACGCAGTTGCGTCGCAGAATCGGCATGGTCTTTCAGAAGCCCAACCCGTTTCCCACGATGTCCATTTACGACAACGTGGCTGCTGGGCTCAAACTTAACGGTTACCGCGACAAGAAGAATCTGGACGAAATTGTCGAAGGCTCTTTGAAATCTTCTGCGCTTTGGGAAGAAGTGAAAGACTCCATCCACAAAAAGTCCGGTGCGAGTCTCTCAGGCGGTCAACAGCAACGACTTTGCATTGCGCGCGCGCTCGCGGTTGCCCCGGAAGTTTTGTTGATGGACGAGCCTTGCTCGGCGCTCGATCCTATCTCCACGGGCAAAATCGAAGAGCTGATCTTCGAGCTGAAGGCGCAATACACGATCGTGATCGTTACTCACAATATGCAGCAGGCGGCGCGGGTCGCGGAGTACACTGGTTTTTTCCTTCTGGGACGCCTCATCGAGTACGACAAGACGGAGAAGATCTTCACCAATCCCTCCGACAAGCGGACCGAAGACTACATCACAGGCAGGTTCGGATAATGCGAACACGTTTTCAACAGGGCCTCGACGAGTTGCGCGAGAAGCTGCTTCGCATGGGTGGACTAGCGGAGCAGGCGGTGGACCGTGCATGCCAGGCCTATATCGACCGGGACTTGAGCCGCTGTCAGATGGTGCTGGAAGGCGAAACACAAATCAATATCGCCGAACGCGAGATCGACGAGCTTGCCTTCGACATGCTCGCCATGCAGCAGCCGATGGCGGTCGATCTGCGCTTCATTCTTGCCGTTACCAAAATCAATGCCGACCTCGAGCGCGTTGGCGATCAGGCTGTCAACATCGCCGAGCGAGTGATGGACATGGTCAGTCTTCCGGCGGTTGACCTTCCGGTCGACATCGCCCGGATGGCAGCCGCGGTAAGCGCCATGGTTCGGCGCGCGCTGGAGTCATTCATCGAAGCGAAGGCCGAACTTGCTCAGGCGGTTCTTGAGATGGACAACGTTGTCGACCGCATGCGAGATGAAGCATTCATCATGCTGGTGAAGGCGATGAATGACCGGCCGGACGTGACTCGGCAAGCTTTGGACGCGCTCCTTGTGGCAAGAAACCTCGAAAGGGTTGCTGACCACGCCACGAACATCGCGGAGGATGTTATCTTCTGGGTGCGCGGTGCCGACGTTCGCCACAATGCTTCTCAGGAGGGCAACGGCCAAACGCAACCAGCGAGCCATGCAGCCAGCGAGACCCATTAATCAGACGGATAGTTTGATCAGACGGCCGGTCCACTTCATGTGACCGGCCTTTGTTTTTTCCGCCGAAGTTTTCGGCAACAAGATGATGCCGGAGGGACCGCGTGAAACAGGCGGCAACCATTGTTGTGTGGATGTTGGCGGCTGCGTGGGCGGTGGCTCAGCCAACCGACCGTGAATCTTCGAAGAATTTACCTACCGGCAAGACCCTCGACCTGGTGGCGGGGCGTATTGGCCCACTCAACAGTTCGCCATTCTCGATTGCGTTGAGTCCGGATCACCACTACGCCGCTTTGCTCCATGCTGGTTTCGGAACGCAGGCTTCGGGCAGCTGTCAGTCCATATCGGTTTTCACCTTTGCCACAAGCAAGATTGCGGATTTTCCAGATCCGCGATTCTGTGGAGAAACGCCTCAAAGTTTTTTCGTAGGTCTGGCCTTCAGTGTGGACGGCAATCATATCTATGCCTCGGTCGGATCAATCACCGATCCGACGGGCGCGAAGCAAGGAGATGTTGGCAACGCGGTCGCGGTCTATTCATTTCACGACGGCAAGATCGCTCCTGAACGTTTGATCAAAATTGCTCCCACCAAACTGGCGTCGGGAAAATGGATCGCCAAAGGCCTTTTTAAGACAGGAGCGGGAACTGCTATCCCATACCCGGCTGGTATCGCAGTCATCCCCGGAAATGCTGAGCGCTTGCTCGTCGCGAACAACTTCTCTGATAGCGTCATCCTCATCGACGCAAGTTCTGGCGAGTTGATTCGGCAGTTCGATCTTTCCACAAACCGTTTTGTTCCGTCTGCATATCCATACACGGTGGCCGCTGCACGAGATGGAAAACGTGCGTGGTGCAGTCTTTGGAACGGCTCGCAGGTCGTCGAACTCGATCTGACATCGGGTGACGTCGTGCGCAGTATTCCGTTGATGAAGCCCGAGTCGTCGACTGCTGCCGGCTCCCACCCTACCGCGCTTCTGTTGAGTCCGGATGAGAAGCATTTGTATGTCGCACTTTCGAACGCGGATACGGTCGCCGCGATGGCAACGGAAACCGGCAAAGTCGATGCTTGGCTATCGACGAAGCTCTTTGAGCAGAAGTTTGCGGGCACGACTCCTATGGCTCTCACTCAATCGTCTGACGGGCGCCTTCTCTTTGTCGCGGCTGCCACCTTGGATGCGGTTGCGGTGTTCGACATTTCCAAGCACCGTGACAATGATCAAAGGACTCCTGAAGGGTTCATCCCCACCGAGTGGTATCCGAGCGCGCTCGCCGTCGAGGGTAAACAACTGCTGATCGCGGCCGCCAAGGGAACGGGATCAGGTCCGAACAACGGGAGAAATCAGATCACCGGGGGGCGCCACCGTCGCGAGCACCCTTACATTCCAACGCTGGTGTACGGATCGCTGGCGAAGATTGACTATGTGCAAGCAACAAGGGATCTCGAAAGCTCCACGCAGCACGTTATCCGGGATAACCGATTAAAGGCTGAGTCGACCACGATCCCGTTTGCCGGTACTAAGAATCGGATCAAACACGTCATCTACGTGATCAAAGAAAATCGAACCTACGATCAGATTTTTGGGGATCTGCAAGCAGGAAACGGCGATCCTTCGCTCACCATGTACGGCCAGGGCATCACTCCGAACGAGCACAAACTCGCATTGCAGTTCGGAGTCCTGGACAATTTCTACGACAGTGGAGAAGTCTCCGGCGACGGACACGTGTGGTCAACGGCAGCGATCACCAGCGACTATAACGAGAAAGTATGGCCGATCACCTATCGCGGGCGCGAACGAACCTACGATTTTGAGGGCATGGTGGCGGATGAGTATCCGCTTGAGCACGGGATCCCGAATGTCGATTCTCCGCAAACCGGATATTTGTGGGCCAATGCTTCGGTTCACGGGTTGACCTATCGCGATTATGGAGAATTCATCTCGACCGAGTTCTGTGTAGAACCTCGCGAGCCCGGCGAGCCTGCTCCCAAGGAAACACTTTCGCCCAGCGAAACCGCTCCCGGTGCAGCCTGTGAGCACAAAGTTGTGAAATACGGCGAACCGCTCGTAT
>Ga0126371_10000699_pt1 | contig 28026 bp, 25 predicted proteins | sample PanSoiMetaPlot_4_FD_110145 | JGI IMG/M metagenome (GOLD analysis project Ga0126371, IMG submission 110145) | Tropical forest soil microbial communities from Panama - MetaG Plot_4 | ecosystem: Environmental > Terrestrial > Soil > Tropical forest > Bulk soil | place: Panama | collected 2016-02-17 | reverse complement strand
TTCGCCGCCGTGGCGGTCGGATTGGTGGGCGTCGCCGTCGCGGCGAGCTTCGTCCCCGCCCGCCGGGCGATGCGCATCGATCCGATCATCGCATTGCGGGGGGAGTGAGACCCTGACGTCCCCTTGACGGTCTAAGGAAGCAACCCTACGGTCCCCTAGGGCATCTAAGGGGCATGACCGTGACCCCGCGCGACTCCAAGGACGAGGTCCTCCAGGGCACCCTCGACATGCTGGTCCTGAAAGCCCTGTCCCTCGAACCGATGCACGGCTGGGGCATCAGCGAACGCCTCCAGCAGTGGTCGGACGACATCCTCCACCTGAACGAGGGCTCCCTCTACCCCGCCCTCTACCGCCTCGAACGCCAGGGCCTGGTCCGGTCGGCGTGGAAGGCCAGCGCCAACAACCGCCGCGCCCGCTACTACGAGCTCACCGCCGCCGGACGTCGACACCTCGCGTTCGAGCTCCAGGTGTGGGCCCGTGCTTCCCGAGCCGTCAACCTCATCCTGGCCGTGGAGGCCCCATGACGGCTTTTCGCCGACTTCGAAGCGCGTTCGCCCGCCTGCTGGGACTCGCCACTCAGAACGACGACGACGCCCGGATGCAGGAGGAGATGGCCTGGCACCTGGAGCGGAAAGCCGAGCAGCTGCGGGAACAGGGGCTCCCGCCAGATGAGGCGCGGCGTCGGGCCGGCGTGTCGTTCGGCGCGCGCGCCGCGCACCAGGAAGCGGCCCGGGATCAGCTCCGCGCACCGTGGGCCGACCACCTCCTGCGGGACCTTCGTTACGCGCTTCGGACCCTCTTCCGGACTCCCTTCGTCACGACGGTCGCGGTCCTGTCCCTCGCCCTCGGCATCGGCGCGACCTCCGCGATCTTCTCGCTGTTCGACGAAGTGCTCCTGCGTCCCCTGCCCGTCCAGGACCCGGGCCGTCTCGTTAACCTGAGCGCCCCCGGACCCAAACCCGGCTACGCCTCGTGCGGGCAGGCGGGTGACTGTCAAATCGCTTTCAGCTACCTGATGTTCCGGGACTTGGAGCAGCGACAGGACGTGTTCTCCGATCTCGCGGCCCACGTCCCGTTCGGCGCGAGCGTGGCCTATCAGGATCAACCGGTCACCGGCGACGCCGTGCTGGTGTCCGGATCCTACTTCCCGGCGCTTGGCATCCATCCGGCCCTCGGACGACTCCTGTCCGAAAGCGACGACCAGAGCATCGGCACCAACTTCGTCGCCGTGCTCTCCTACGCCTATTGGCAGTCTCGTCTGGGAGGGGACCGGGCCGTCCTCGGCAAACCGATCGTCGTGAACGGCCAGGCGCTGACCATCGTCGGAGTCACGGGGCCGGGGTTCGAGGGCACGACCCTCGGCCTCCAACCCCTGGTGTACGTGCCGCTCACGATGCAGAGCGTCGTGATCTCCGACGCGGAAGATTTCCAGAACCGGCGCGACTACTGGATCTACGCCTTCGCCCGCCTCAAGCGCGGCATGACCCTGCAGGGCGCCAGCGCCGGCCTGAATGGTCTGTACCACTCGATCATCACCCAGGTCGAGGTACCGCTGCAGCAAGGGATGAGCGACGCGACGATGGCACAGTTCCGGGAAAAAAAGGTCGTCGTCGAGCCGGGCGCACGCGGGCAGAGCACGATGCACCAATCGACTTCCGGCCCGTTCCTGATGCTCTTCGGCGTGACGGCGATCGTGCTCCTGATCGCCTGCGCCAACATCGCCAACCTTCTCCTCGCCCGCGGCGCCGGGCGCGCGATGGAGATGGGCCTCCGGATGGCCCTCGGCTCCAGTCGGACACGCCTGATCGCCCAGTTGCTGGTCGAATCGCTCGTTCTGGCGTGTCTCGGTGGACTGGCGGGCCTCCTGGTCGCGAAGTGGACCCTTTCTGGAATCGCCTCACTGATCCCACCCGACACCACCGGGGGACTGGCCTTCACCCTCCAGCCGCCGGTCCTCCTGTTCTCGGCCGCGCTCACAGTGGCCACCGGTATCGCATTCGGACTGTTCCCCGCCTGGCACAACACGCGGGGGGACCTGGTGACGACTATCCGGGCGAACGCGGGCCACATTTCGGGCGCACAGGCAGCGGCGCGATTCCGCTCGACGCTGGTGACGCTCCAGGTGTCGCTGGCGACCGCGCTGTTGATCGCGGCCGGCCTGTTCATGAAGAGCCTGGCGAACGTCGCGCACGTGGACCTCGGGGTGCACATCGATTCCGTCGTCACGTTCCGGCTGTCCCCGGAGCGGGCGGGCTACACGGACCCGCGGACCACGGCGTATTACGCCCGGGTTGGAGACGCGCTGGCTGACATGCCGAGTGTGACCTCGGTGACCTCGTCGAACGTGCCGCTGTTCGCCGACCAGAACCGGGGCCGCGGCGTGACCGTCCAGGGATTCCCGTCCGGCCCTGACGTCGACAACGGCTCGAGCTACAACCTGGTGGGGACCAACTATTTCTCCACTTTGGGCGTGCACCTCATCGCCGGACGGGAATTCACGGACGCCGATCGCCGGGGGGCCCTGCGCGTCGGCGTGGTGAACCAGTCCTTCGTGAAGAAGTTCAACCTGGGGTCCGGTGCCCTCGGGAAGTACTTCTCGGATCCCCCCGACACCGCCAACATCCTGATCGTGGGCGTCGTGCCGGATGTGAAGTACTCCCAGGTCAAGGCATCGGCGCGGCCGGTGTTTTACCTCCCCTGGCGGCAGCGTCCGGACATTCCCTCGATGAGTTTCTACATCCGGACGCCCCGGCCCGATGCCGTGCTGCGCAGCATCAGCGGCGTGGTGCGGAAGGTCGATCCGGGTGTCCCCGTCGAGAACCTCAAGACCCTTGCGCAGCAGGTCCGTGACAATGTGTTCCTGGACCGGATGATTTCGCTGCTCTCGACCGCATTCGCGGTGCTGGCGACGCTCCTGGCCGCCGTCGGTCTGTACGGCGTCCTGGCCTATGCGGTCGCGCAGCGAACCCGCGAGATCGGCGTCCGCATGGCCCTCGGCGCGGACACGGGACGCGTGCGGGCGATGGTGCTGCGACAGGTCGGCGGCATGATGGTGATCGGCAGCGTCATCGGCCTTGCGGGTGCCGTGCTGTTCGGGAGGGCCGCGGGATCACTCCTCTTCGGTCTGAAGGGGACCGACCCGGCGGTGTTCGGACTTTCCATTATGGTACTCACGCTCGTGGCCCTGGCGGCGGGATACCTCCCCGCCCGTCGGGCCTCGAGAATCGATCCGATCAAGGCGCTGCGGTACGAGTAGCCCGGCTGAGGACGACCCGGCGCGGCGTCAGCCCGGCAGGCGATCGAAGGGCACCGACAGGTAGGACGATATCTCGGCACCAACGGCGTTGGCCGCTCCCAGGATTCCACTGTAAGCGTTGGTCAGGGGAACGGGGCCACGCGTCGTGAAGATGATCAGTCGCCGGGCGTTCGAGGGCCGGCTGCTCGTCCAACTGCGCTCGAACCCGATCCCGGTGACGTCCCCAAACCGGAACGTGCCGGTCAGCCTCCGGAAAACCGTCCGTCGCGACCACGATACGGTCTTGGTCGATTGGTCGAACCGGAACTCCGAGCGCTCAACACCGGCGGTGGAGGCCAGCGCAAACAGGCCGAGCACCGCGTCCCATCCAGCACACTGTCCGGCCGTCGCGGGACTGAGCCAGATCGCCGCGCCTGCCACCGTCAACGAGCCGGCAAGGACCACCAAGAAGGCCTCGAAGTGCGATACTCGAAGACTGCCATCGGGATCCCGAGTCGCGGTCACGCACTGCCCCCTTGGACCTGATCGTGCCAGAATACGCTCTGTCGCAACGGGCGGCTGTCATAGTTCGGTGAACGATGAACGAGTCCTGGGCATCGGTCCCAGTTACGACGGTCTTTTCAGGACCGAGGCGTCTTTCAGGGCCATCTCAAGGGTCGACGCGAATTCGTTCAGCATCTCGACCGCCACCCGTTGGCGCTGGGGCGGCCACAGGGCAACGAGCGGCCGGGTCCTGGCCTCGAGCTGCATCAGGAAGCGCTCGGCCAGCCGACGCCCGTGTGGGGTGAGCTCCACGAGACTGACGCGACCATCCGACGCCTGCTCCCGACGCGCGAGCTCGCAGACCGCACCCGTCATCAGATCACTGCAGAGTCTCCGCTGAAAGCCTCGCCGGACCCCTAAGGGCGATCCCTGACGGCTGCGTGAGTGCTCCCGCGCAACCCCGCTGCCGCGCCCGGTGTCACACGAGAACCCCCTCCCGGACGTTCAGATGCCTTGCGCAGCCACGCTCATGTTGCTGAGTCAGTTGGTATTGCCGAATGGTCAATCCCCCGACGTCCGGCTCGTGACCGACGAAACCGACGCCGTGTTGTCCATCCTGCGCCTCCGACAGCGGGGGCAATCCCCATCCGAGCGCGACTGGAGTCGATTGTTCGCGTCCGAGGGATACCGGGCCCTGGCCCGCCGAGAAACATCATTTGGCAGGCCTTTCTCGGACGATCGCTTCAAGGCGTTCGTCCTCTCCGACTCCCTGCTCGCGCGAACGTCGCAGCTCGCGGCCACCGTCGATTCCTGGAAGCACATCGACGTCGGCGACGCCGCGCACCGGGCCCTGGCCTATCTGCCCGCCGGCACCCCACTCCGCTCCATCCTCTTCTTCGAGATCAAGCCGCAGGGCAACAGCTTCGTGTTCGACGTCGACGGCCGCCGGGCGATTTTTCTCTACGTGAATCCCGCCGAGTCGGGACCGCAACTCGAGAATACGATGACGCACGAGCTGCATCATGTCGGGATCACCGCGGCGTGCACCGACTCGACGGCGAATTCCAAGGATTCCGCCGTGGCCCGAGTGACTGACTGGATGTCGGCCTTCGGCGAGGGATTTGCCATGCTCGCCGCGGCCGGCGGTCCCGACGTCCACCCGCACGCGCTGGATGCCGACAGCATCCGCCGGCGGTGGGATCACGACGTCGGGAATTTCAACGCCGACCTCGGCCGGGTGCAGACGTTCTTCTTCGACATCCTCGATTACCGGATTCCGGCGGATTCCATTCCGGCGCATGGCATGAGCTTCTTCGGGATTCAGGGGCCCTGGTATACGGTCGGCTGGCGGATGGCGGTCACCGTGGAGAAGAAGTACGGTCGTCCCCGGCTCATCGCCGAGATGTGTCGTCCCGTGGGGTTCCTGCGGACCTACAACCAGGCGGCCGCCGGAAGCGGAATGGCGGTGTGGTCCGATTCCCTCCTGACACGAATGCAGGCGCACTAGACGACTCCCGGCTGACGGACCAAGCTTGAGCACCCGGGGCGATTCGATCAACACCGGGTGACCGCCATGTCCTCCCGCATGACGGCAACATCTTCCGCGACAAGGTGCCCGCAGCGGTTGTGATCGGGAACGCCTTTGGCAAGCTCGGGGCCTCGACGCAGTCAACGGGCTCGGGGAGCTGGAATCACCCGTAATCCTGACGTGCACGCTCTGCATCCCCCGCAATCCCGCGATGAGCGAAGCTCGAATCCACCCGAAGTGCCCGACGACGAGGTACGCCGGCGGGCGCTCGAGCGTCCGCTAGTAGCCGATCCCGATGCCGAAGGTGAGGCTCGACAGGCCCACGCTCCCGCCCTGACCGAAAAACCGTCGGTAGGTGAAGTCGACCCGAAACGCGGTGGTCTTCGCCAATTGGAGAATCACCCCCGCCCCGGCGTTCACTCCGCCAGCGGACCCGGTGCCTCCAAACGCGCTGGCCACAAGGGCGCTGCCACCCCCGCGCACGACCGCCTGGGACTGCTCTCCCATCGGGATGTGATAGGTCACATCCAGGGCGCCGATCATGGGGCCATCCCTACGCCGCCTTCGAACGCGACGCCGCCTTGCGCGGCGCTGACCGTAGCGCCGCCGACCATCAGGACCGATACGAGAACTGCGACAGCGTAGCGGGACATCGATGCCTCCAGTTGGGGTTCCGTCGGGAACCTGACCCCCCTGGATCACGTGGCGATCACGCCGTCCGGTCGACTCCACCCTCGCCATTCTGGAGCACTAGCGCGATCTACCGTTGCAGCGTGTACGTTACCCGCAGCACGCACATCTGGAGCCTGTTTCCCTCCATGGCTGGAAAAGCCGTCGTCGCAACACTCATCCTCACCGGCGCCTCATGTCGCCCCGGCCCGGAGCCTGCCGTCATGCCGGAGCCCGGTCAGCTGGCCCGGATCAGGCATCTCCGCATCGAAGCGCCCGCAAACGCGTGCCCCGGGAAGGCCTTCGCGGCCACGTACGACGGCCAGCTGGACGACGGCTCGTGGCTCCCCCATCGCCTTCCCACGGAGCTCGTGCGCCTCGAGAGCCCCGATGCCAGGCCACTGATCACCGGCGACTGGGTCCCCGAACCCGATCCGGTCGCGAGCCTCGATTCCGGATTCAAGCTCATCGCGACGCTGCGCACGGATACGAGTGTGGCCGACACGCTCGTCATTCCACCCGAGTACTCGTGCGTGCCGCGGGGATTCCGCTTCGAAGGCGCCCCGGGCGTTTCGGGTGGCCGCGGGGCGGACGGTCCAACCGTGACCGTCTCCATCGGTGTCGTGCGCACGCGGTACTACAAGGACCTGGTCGTCGCCGGGATTCGCGTGCTCGATGCGCCTCCGTTCTATGTGGTGGGGGATGCAGCGAAGGCGCCCCCCTCCGGGTGGATCTACGTAGTCTCAGCAGGCGGACAGGGAGGCTCAGGAATTCCCGGACCCGCCGGCAAGAACGGCGACCGTGGAGCCGATGGCTGCCCCGGCGATCCCGGCGGTACGGGTCAGGATGGCGGCGACGGCGGGACGGGGGGTCAGGGAGGACGCGGCGGTCCGATCACCGTGATTGGACCGGTCGATTGGCCGCTGTTCGCCGGCTTGGTCGACGCGCGTTCGGAAGGAGGACGAGGTGGGCCCGGTGGTACCGGTGGGCCCGGAGGCGAAGGTGGCATGGGAGGGAGGCATCCACCAGTGAGTCGTCTCTCCTGCGCGGACGGTCCGATAGGATCTCCGGGCCGGCGCGGGTCCACGGGGCACGACGGCCCGCGCGGAGTGTCAGGGCCTCGTCCGCAGATTCAAGCCGTCGATCCGCAGCGCGTTTTCGGACCTGACGCACCACCGGCGCTTCTGGTGAGGGCGACGCCCTAGCACCATATTGGCCGACGCCGTCGTCCGAGGCGTGGGCCCATGAGTGGTACGTCCGATCAGCTGTTCGCGGCACTCTATCACGAGCTGCACGCCCTGGCGCAGCGGCGCTTGCGCGGCCTCCCCTACGGATCCACGCTCAGCACGACCACGCTGCTCCACGAGGCATACCTCAGCCTCGCGGACAATGACCAGCTCAAGTTCCCCGACCGTAACCGCTTCATGTCGTACGCCTCCCGCGCCATGCGCGGCCTGATCATCGACTACGCCCGCCGCCGTTCGGCCGCCAAGCGCGGCGGAGAGTTTCAGCTCCTGCCCCTCGAGGGCACCGTGGAGGCCCCCGGTTCGGCTCCGGCGGAGCTCGATGCCCTGGGTCTCGCGCTGGACGAGCTGGCGACCCTGGACTCCGGACTGGCGGAGCTCGTCGATCTGCATTTCTTCTGCGGACTCACCTTCACGGAGATTGCGGCGATGCGTGGAGTCTCCGAACGCACGATCCAGCGCGACTGGCGCAAGGCCCGCGTCATCCTGCACCAGCAGCTCCGATGAACCGGCCGCTCGACCCGCTCGACTGGAAGGCGCTGAACGCCCTCCTCGACACAGTGCTCGACCTGGAGCCCGACGCTCGCGCGGCCTGGCTGGCGGAGCGTCGGCGTGAGGCGCCCGAGCTGGCGGCCCGTCTGGAGCGGCTCCTTGCCCGTGAATCCCGTGCGGATGCCGAAGGGTTTCTCTCTCCCGACGAGGCGCCCCACCCGGGCGATCTGCTCGAATCTCCCGGGGCGGTCGAGTTGGGCCCCTGGCGTCTGGAGCGCCCGATCGGGCAGGGCGGGATGGGCACCGTGTGGCTGGCCCGGCGCGCCGATGGGAGGTTCGAAGGCACCGCCGCCATCAAGTTCCTGGCGCTGGCGCTCTCCGGGGCCGAGGGCGAAGCGCGGTTCCGCGCCGAGGGGCATTTGCTGGCCCGGCTCACCCACCCGAACATCGCGCGCCTGCTCGATGCGGGCGTGAGTCCAAGCGGGCAGCCGTACCTTGTCCTCGAACATGTCGACGGGGCGGCGATCGATGGGTGGTGCGAGGAACGCCGGCTGAACGTGGCCGGCCGGTTGGCCCTGTTCCAGCAGGTGCTGTCAGCCGTAGCACACGCCCACGCCAATCTGATCGTGCACCGGGACCTCAAGGCGTCGAACATCCTGGTGACTCGTGACGGCACCGTGAAGCTTCTGGATTTCGGGATCGCGAAGCTGCTCGCGGGGGCGCCAGCGGATGACACCGTGACCCGGGACCGGGCGCTGACGCTCGATGCCGCGGCACCCGAGCAGATCCGCGGGGACCCCGTCTCCACGGCGACGGACGTCTATGCGTTGGGCATCCTCCTCTTTCAGCTGCTCACCGGCCGGCACCCGACAAACGAGGATTGCCCAACACCGGCCGCCCGCGCCCGGGCGATCGTCGAAACCGAGCCAGGCCGCCTTTCACGCGCCGTGACGCAGGATGGAGCCGTGTCGCGGGGCGCGTCACTGGAGCGCCTGCGCCATCAGTTCTCGGGCGACCTCGACAACATCGTGGCCAAGGCGCTCGACAAGGATCCGAGTCGCCGGTACCAAACCGTCGGCGCGCTCTCAAACGACCTCACCAATCACAATCGGCACGTCCCGGTCTCCGCCCGCCCGGCCACACTGGCGTACCGGACCGCGAAGTTCGTCCGCCGGAACCGGGGCGCGGTGGTGGCCGGCGCGCTGGTGTGGCTCGCACTCCTCGGCGCCGCAGTGGTCACGGCCTTGCAGGCGCGCGCCGCCCGCATCCAGCGGGACGAGGCTCGGTACCAGTCGGCACGCGCGGACGCGCAGGTCGAGTTCCAGACGCTCCTCCTCTCGGAGGTCGGCGACAAGCCGATGACGATGGGCGAGCTGCTCGACCGCGGCCGCCAGCTGCTGCTGCGTCAGGGTGGTGATCCGCGCTTCCTTTCTTCCCTGCTGGTCGACCTGTCCGACCGGTATGGGGAGATCGGCGACCGGCAGATCCGCGACAGTCTCCTCGACACGGCGGACTCGATCGCCACGACTCTTCATGCCCCCGCATTGATGGCCGAGGTGCGGTGCGATCGCGTGGACCAGCTGCGCACCGAGGGCCGGTACGACGAGGCGCGGAAGATGCTGCCGTCGGCGGATTCCCTTTCCACGGCAGCACGCGACGCGACGGTCAGCGTCGGGTGCCTCGAGACGCGCGGGAATCTGGAGAATGAGACCGGGCATGCAGATTCCGCGGCGATGGCGTTCACCAGCGCCGTGGCCATCAAGACCCGCGACGGCCAGACGCGCGACGCCACCTTCTTCAGCCTCCTGAGCGGCCTCGCGACGGCGCAAGACGAGAGTGGGAATCCCCGCGCGGCGCTGCCCACGTATGCCCGCGCCATTGCGGGGATGGACTCGAGCGGACGTGGCGGCATGATGGAACGGGTGATCATGGAGCACGACAACGCCTACGCGCTGGCCCGGCTCGGGGAATTGGCCGATGCGGAGCGGCTCTATCACGATTGTCTCGTGCGCGCCGCCCGCGCAGACGCCGAAGGGCGGATCGACTGGCAACCGCTGATTCACTATGCCGAGACGGCGCTCATCGAGGCGCACCCCGACTCGGCCGCAAAGTACTTCGGAATGATCGTGGGCCGGGCCCAGGCGCAGAAGGACTCGTATTGGCAGGGGCGCGGTCTGTATGGATTGGCGCGTGCCCAGATCGCGCTGGGAGAACTGTCCAGCGCGCGCGCCACCATGGCCCGGTTCCGGATCGCCCTCAGAGCGTTCCCCCGCATGCAGAACACCGACGACGTCATACCCGATACCGCCACCCTGGAGGGCATGCTGGCGCAAGCGGGCAGCCATCCGGAGACAGCTCAGCGCGCATATCTGGCAATCCTGCATCAGAACCAGTGGTTCGGGGGAAAGCGACGCATCCGGATGCGGCCCATCGCGATGCTGGCAGGCGACCTGGCCCTTCAACTCGGGTGGCCCGACAGCGCCCTGCGGTATTCCCGGATACTCGACTCGACCTCCAACTGGGATTCCCTCACCTACACGCGGAGTGGATGGGTCGGCGCGGCGAAACTCCTCGAAGCCCGTGCCCGCCTGGCCGAAGGTGACACGGCACATGCCCGTACCCTGGCCACTTCCGCCCGGGTGGCGCTGGCCGTGGGCTTCGGCCCTGACCATCCCATCACGCGGACGGCCGACTCGGTGCTCGCGAGGCTGTCGGGTCCCAGCCGCTGATTCCGATATACCTCCCAGGAGGAGTACACCCCCGAGGGAGGTCCCGATGTGGTCCGTCCGTCAGTTGGTGCCCGCCGCGTTGGTGCTCGCCGGCGTGTTCGCATGCGAGCCGAATCACGACCCCACTCAGCCCGCGCTGCCGCGCGGGTCGGCCATGTCTGTCGCGGCGGTTGGGAATCAGTCATCCGACCCGGACCCATCCGGTATTCTCGCGACCTACAGCACCAGCGGGGCCCTCGACCTCCGGAACCCATTCTTCCAGTCGCTGGGCACTAATGGCCGCTCCTGCGCATCCTGCCACATCATCGGCAACGCGATGGGACTGTCCGCCGATTACGCCCGGGAGCTGTTCGCGTCCAGCGCCGGGACCGATCCGCTCTTCTCGTCGGTCGATGGCGCGAACTGCCCGACGACGCCTCCCGGAAACAACCCGGACGCGCACAGCCTGCTGCTTGGTAATGGCCTGATCCGGGTTGGCATCACCGAGCAGCGCGTGACTCAGTACGCGCTGTCGGTGGTCCACGATCCCTACGCCTGCGCGGTGCACACCGATTCCACGGGCACGACGGTCTCGGTCTATCGGCGGCCCCTCCCGGCCACCAATCTCGGGTTCCTGACGACCGTGATGTTCGACGGCCGTGAGACCGTCATGCCCCTCAATAATCCGGCGACCTTCGCCGCGAACCTCCGCGCCGATCTCTCCCATCAGGCGATGGACGCGACCCTCGGCCACGCTCAGGCCGCCGTCGCCCCGACCACCGCGCAGGTCGCGGGCATCGTCGACTTCGAGATGTCGCTGTTCAGCGCGCAGCGGGCGGACAATGCGGCCGGTGAGCTGAACGCGTCGGGCGCGAATGGTGGTCCCGGGAACCTGGCAGGCCAGGTGTTCTATCCGGGCATCAACGATCCCTTGGGCGGGGATCCGACGGGGGCGGCCTTTGATCCGTCCGCGATGACCGCCTTCCAGCAGTGGCTGTCCCTGACCAACAACGGGAGGCAGACGCCGGCGCGGCAGGCCATCGCTCGGGGAGAACAGATCTTCAATACGCACGCCCTCACGATCACCAGCGTCGGCGGACTGAACGATGCGCTGGGTCTGCCTTCGATCAGCGGAACGTGCACGACATGCCATAGTGCGCCGAACGTCGGCAATCACTCGCTGCCCCTGCCCCTCGACATCGGGACCAGTCACGCCATCGCATACGAGACGGATCCGCATATTCTGGCGGCGCTCCAGCAGCTCTCCACGCCCGACTTGCCCGTGTATCAGGTCACCTGCCCCTCGGGCACCGCCTTTACGAGTGATCCTGGGAAAGCGCTTCTCACCGGGAACTGCGGGGATTTGAACCGGATCAAGGGACCGATTCTTCGCGGACTGGCCGCGCGTGCTCCGTACTTCCACAACGGCGCCGCGGCGACGCTCGAGCAGGTGGTGGCGTTCTACAATGCCAGGTTCCAGATGAACCTGACGGCGCAGCAGCAGTCGGATCTGGTCGCGTTCCTGAAATCGCTCTGATCGGTGCCGGGCGCGGGCGTGGGGGGATCGCTATGCTTCTCCCGTGTCCGTGCCCGACTTCATCCGAGAACACGTCCCCCTCGCCCCGCTCACGACCCTCGGCCTGGGCGGACCCGCCCGGTACCTCGCGGACTGCCGAAACGCGACCCAAGTGATCGAGGCGTTGCGCTGGGCTGGGGCGCAGCGCCTCGCGGTCACCATTCTCGGCGGGGGGAGCAACGTCGTTCTCCCCGACCAGGGGCTCGAGGGACTGGTGCTCCGGGTCACGAGCAGCGCCCTCGAGTTCCGGGAGTCGACTGGCGTCGTCGACGCGGAGGCGGGGCTCCCGTGGGATGCCCTGGTCGAGGGAGCCGTCGCGCGAAACTGGGCCGGTGTCGAGTGCCTCTCCGGCATCCCGGGAACCGTGGGTGGGACTCCGATCCAGAACGTGGGCGCCTACGGGCAGGAGATCGCGAGCACGCTCCGTTCCGTGACGTGTCTTGATCGCACGACACTCTCGATCCACACGTTCCAGCGCGATGAGTGCCGGTTCGGCTATCGCACCAGCCGGTTCAAGGAGCAGGACCGCCATCGCTACGTCGTATTGGCCGTCTCCTTCCAACTCACGCCCGATGGCACACCACAAATCACATACGCCGATGTCGCGAGGGCCGTGACCCCCGCTGCGACGCTCGGCGAAGTCCGGGACGCTGTGCTCGCCATTCGTCGAAGCAAGGGGATGGTCATCGACGCTCGCCACCCCTCGCACCGGTCGGTGGGGTCATTCTTCACGAATCCGGTGATTGACCAGTCCGCGTTCGATGCGCTGGAGGTCCGCTGCCGGCAGGACGGTCTGCCGCCCGTCCCCCGCTACCCGGGGGGACCGGGACGCGTGAAGGTCTCCGCCGCGTGGCTCGTCGAGCAAGCGGGGTTCGCTCGTGGGTTTCGGAAGGGCGGCGCCGGCGTTTCGCCCCAGCATGCGCTCGCCCTGGTGAATCTGGGAGGCACGACCGCCGAGCTGCTTTCACTCGCGCAGGATATCATTGACCTGGTCGAGCGTCGTTTCGGCGTGCATCTCATCCCCGAACCGGAAATCATCCCATGAAAGCCTCAGCCGGCTATTCCGGCACCCCGCTCGCCAAGAAGCTCGGCATCGACGGTGACAGCAAGGTCGTCGCCACAGGCGCGCCGCGAGCATACCTTCCCGGCATTCGCCTGCAAAAACGCGTCACTGCGGCAACAGACGTCGTGCACGTGTTTCACGACCGGGCGTCGGCCCTCCAGGCGGAGCTGGTGCGGCTTCGCAAGACGATCCGCGACGATGCGACGGTCTGGGTGTCATGGCCCAAGAAGTCGGCCAAGGTGGCGACCGACATTACCGAGAACACGATCCGTGACCTCGCGTTGCCGCTGGGATTCGTCGACGTGAAGGTCTGCGCGATCGACGAGACCTGGTCGGGCCTGAAGCTGGTGATCCGAAAGGAACTACGTCGCTAACCAGGATCCGCCAAGAATCAGCAGCAATCCCACCAGCGACATGATGCCGACGTGCTCGTGGAGCGTGAGGACGCCCACGATCACCGCGACGACCGGATTCACATAGGTGATCAGGCTCGCGCGACTCGGCCCTGCCGTGGCGATGAGCTGGAAGAACACGATCAGTCCCATCACCGTACACACCGCACCAAGCACGGCGATCGAAACCAGCGCCGATGCAGAGGGCCACCCGCGGGGCGGCCAGGCCAACGCGAAGGGCAGAAGTGCCAGGGTCGACACGAGCAGACTGGCGGCCACCGGGCCCATCGGGTCGATATTGGACAGGTAGCGGCTGATGATCAGCGGCGCCGTCGCGTAGCCAACGGTGGCGAGCAAGACCATCGCGGCTCCCCACGGCGCGCCGGGCCGCCCACCCACATCGATGCCGAGCATGGCCGCGACCCCGGCGAGGCCGATTACCAGTCCCCCCAACCGCCAGCCAGTGGGCCGATGCTCCGGGTGAATCCAGATCGACAGCACGGCGAGTTGGAGCGGCATGGTGGCGACGAGGATGGCGGCGAGCGACGACGAAACACGCTGTTCGCCGGCGGAAATCAGCACGAAGGGGATCGCGATTTCCGTCGCGGAGTAGACGAGGATCGCGACCCAGTGTCCGGCCAGGCCGCGGAGCGCTCCCCGCCGGAGCGCGATGGGCGTCAGGATCAGAGCGCCGAGTGCCACCCGCGACCAGGCGACGAACGCGGGCGGCACTCCTCCGTCTACGGCGATCTTGATGAAGAGGTACGGGATGCCCCAGATGACCGAGCTGAGGGCGAAGAGTACCCAGGCCTTCCGGGTCACGGTGCGACGAAGTCCATCGCCCGGATCTCGCACTCCCCCTCCCACCCCGGCCACTCATCGATGTGCAGCTGCATGAACGCCCGCACAGCTTCGATGGCCTTCTCGCGAGTGGATGCCTCGATAATCGCGTATCCGCCGATCACTTCTTTCGCCTCGGCGAACGGTCCGTCGGTCAGCACGAGCTTGCCGCCGGAAATCCGGATCCGCGTGCCGTCCTTGCTGCGCGCGAGTCCAGCGGTCTGTGCCAGGGTGCCGTCCCGCAGCCACTTTCCGATGAACCCCTGCATGGCCTGGTCGAACCCTGCCGGAGCCTTCCCCTGGTTCTCGGCGCCGCGGATGAATGCGAAGTAGCGCATGGTCACTTCCCTCCCGCGGCACGGCGAACGTCCTCGGGGAAGTCCTCGAGCTCCTGCACCTGGCGGATCTCGATGACATCACCGTCGAGCATCGGCGCGCGGCGCGCCCATTCGATCGCTTCCTCGCGCGAACGGGTCTGGATCACCCAGTAGCCGCCCACCATCTCCTTCGCTTCGGCAAACGGTCCGTCGGTCACGCGGGGCTTGCCGCCACCGAAGCTCACCCGGGCGGCCTTCGCCGGCGGGGTCAGGCCATCGAGGCTCAGCAGCACACCGGCCTTGCTCAGGGATTCGTTGAACTTCGTCATCTTGGCCACGAGGTCCGCGGGCGGAACGAAGTCGGCGTTCGCGTTCTCGTACGCCTTCGGGATTACCAGCATCATGAAGCGCATGGTCGTCTTGCCTCTCAGTAGGAAGTCTGGAGACGCACCGTGCGCCCCCGTACGATGGCGATCAGGAGCAGTCCAACGACGAACGGCATGATGGCGGAGCCGACGCCCATGAGGGCGACACTCATCGTCACCGCGCCGGCCATCACGCCCGCCAGGCCGACCGCCGCCAGCGTGGTCACGTTCTCACGGATCCGGAAGATTCCGGGGAGCACCAGGCCGAGGCCACCGGCGAATTCGCAAAGGCCGATGAACTTGAAGAACAGGGGCGGCAGCGGAGAGAACTTCGCCAGCGTGGCGAGGGGAAGCACCAGCTTGAAGCCCCCCGCGAACAGGAAGAGCCCGCACAACACCGCCTGCAGGATCCACAGCGCCACCCGGCCCTTCTTGGTATGAATCGTCATCGTCGTCTCCAGGTTGTGGAGCCGGTCCATCCGGCTTCCACTCCACGACGAACGACGTACCGGGATTTCGACACGGCTTGTAAGTTGTTATATTATAATTACTTAAACAATTCGCATTTGATGGACACTGCGGGAGCAGAGTGGGTCAGCGCGCCCATCGAGATCAGGTGGGCTCCAGCGGCAGCATACGCCGCCACGTTCTCGACCGTGATGCCCCCCGATGCCTGCAGGGTGACATCGGGTCCGGCGCGCCTGGCCCACTTCGCGAACTGTTCAGGGGGCTGGTTGTCGATGAGCAGGTGCTTCACGCCCGCGGCCAACGCTTCTTCCAGCTGCGCTTCGGTCTCGACCTCGATGATCACCGGCAATCCGCGCGGCGCCTTCTTCAGAGCGTCGGCGAGCGATCCACCCCCCGCCGCCATCAGCTCCCAGTGATTGTCCTTCCACAGGATGGCCTCGGCGAGCGAGACGCGATTTTCTACCCCGCCTCCCACGAGCACCGCGTAGCGCTCGAGCGTCCGGAGTCCGGGTGTCGTCTTCCGCGTGTGGGCGATCTTCGCTTTCCCCTGCACCGCCTCGACGGCCCGGCGCGTCAGCGTGGCCACACCGCACAACCGCTGGAGAAAATTCAAGGCAACCCGTTCGCCTGACAGCAGCGCTCCGGTCCGCGCCCTGACCGTCGCAAGGGTGTCCCCGGGGTGCGCCCACACGCCCTCCTTCACCCCGGGCTCGACCTGAGCGTCCGGGTCGAGCTGCCCGAAGACCTCCTCGACCACCGGAACGCCCGCCACCACGAACCGGCCCTCGGCTACGAATCGCAGGGTGCCGAGCTTCCGGGTCGCCGCACCCAGCAGGCGCGTGGTTTCGTCATCAGCGGCCCGATCCTCCTCGAGGGCCCGACGAACCTCTTCCTGCCCCAGACGGCCCGGGCGGGTCTCACCCAATGGCCAGCATCCGGTCGATCGCACGTCTGGCTTTTCCGGCGACCTCGGCGGGAACCGTGACTTCGTACTTCAAGTCGCGGAGGGCATCGCGGAGCTTCTCGAGCGTGATGAGCTTCATGAACCGGCATTCGGCGGTCTCGACGGCCGCGAGAAACTCCTTGCCGGGGTTCTCGCGCCGCAGCCGGTGGAGGACACCGGTTTCCGTCGCCACCACGTAGCGACGCGCGGACGAAGCTCTGGCACGGGTCATCATCTGTTCGGTCGAGACGATCTGCATCCGGCCCGCGGCCACGTCTCCCTCCGCCTCGGCGTAGTACATCGCCTGGGTCACGCACCCGCACTCGGGATGCACCAGGAATTCCGCGTCGGGATACTCGGAGCGACGACGGTCGAGCGCCTCCCGGGTGAGCCCCGCGTGCACGTGGCACTCGCCCATCCACACGGCGATGTCGCGACCCGTGACCCGCTTGAGATACTGCCCCAGGAAAAAGTCGGGGAGAAACAGCACCGGTACACCGGGTGGGAGAGCCCGGATCACCGCGACCGCATTGCCGGAGGTGCAGCAGTAGTCGGCCTCGGCTTTGACCACAGCCGCCGTGTTGACGTATGCGACGACCAAGCCGTCCGGATGCGCCGCCTTCCACGCGCGGACGTCCGCCGCCTGGATCGTCTCGGCCAGCGAGCACCCCGCCTGCGGATCGGGGATCAGCACCCGCTTGTCCGGATTCGCAATGGCCGCGGTTTCGGCCATGAAGTGGACGCCGCAGATCACGAGGACCGGATCGTCCAGGGTCGTGGCACGGCGGGCCATCGCGAGGGAGTCGGCCACGTGGTCGGCCAGGTCCTGGATTTCGGGACGCTGGTAATTGTGCGCGAGAATCGCGGCGCCACGCGCCGCCTTGAGCTCCCGAATCTCGGCGATGAGATCTTGCCGGCGGGACGATGTCGTGTCGGAAATCACTGCCCTGCCCCATTGGTAGCAGTACCAGGGCTGGGGGGCCGATTGGGAAACGCCTCGGTCCGAAGGGGTTCGGACCGCTCCCAGCCTGGGGCGCGCTGACGTCACGCGCCTTTTCGATTCTAGCGGCTCGCTACTCCGCCCGCAACGCCTCGATCGGGTCCACCCGAGAAGCCCTGAGGGCCGGGACCCAGCAGGCCACGACTGCCACCGCGAGCAAGAGGGCCGTTACGACCAGATACGTCGCGGGGTCGACGCGCGGGGTGTCAAAGAGGAGACTCGCGAGGACCCGCGACAGCAGGGCGGCGCCGATGAGCCCCAGCACCACACCGCCCAACACCAGGCGGCCGCCTTCGCTCAGGATCATCCCGACCAACTCGCTGCGCGTTGCGCCGAGCGCCGCCCGCACGCCCATCTCCCGCGTCCGCTCGGCCACCGCACCGGCGAGCACACCGTAGAGCCCGATCGCCGCCAGTGCGAGCGCGGACAACGCGAAGGCCTCGAACACCGTGAGGGTGAACCGTCGCTGCGCCTGAGACGCGGTTACCACGGACGCAAGTGTCGCTACCCGCACCACAGGCTGGTCTTTGTCCACCGACCAGATGGCGCGCCTGATGGCGGGCGCGAGTGAAGCCGCATCGCCCCGCGTCTTGACCACCAGCCAGAGGGGATCGTCGGCCCAGAGCCAGTTGTCGGTGGCCGTGTACATCGCGTCCGGAGGCTCGAGCGCGAGTGACGTCTGCTTCACATCGCCCACCACGCCGACGATGATGTCCGCGTCCCGGCTGGGCAGCCCGCCAGTCCGGAGCCGGTGCCCGACCGGATCCCCGCCCCCGAACTCCTGGCGGGCGAATGATTCGCTGATGACGACCGCCCGGGGCGAGGTGCCGCCCCGCATATCGGTCTCGTCAATGAGCCGGCCCGACCGCAGGGGGATTCCCATCGCGCGGAAATAGTCCGGGCTCACCGCATACCGGTACACATCCACCTTCCGGGGCTGTGCCCCGGCGCCGGGATCGAGATCAGCGCCGTAATCCTCGTTGTCCCCGGACAACGGCAACTGACTGGTCCAGGCGGCAGCGAGCACGCCGGGGACGGCGCGCACCTGGTCCAGTGCCCGGCCGTAGAAGAGGTGCTTTGCGGTGTCTCCCCGGAAACGGGTGTGAGAGATTTGCACCTGCATGGTGACCACATGGTCCGCGTCGAAGCCCGGCGAGCGGGAGAACAGATGGTCGAGACTCCGCCACAGGAGTCCCGCGCTCACCAGCAGGATCACGGCCAGCGCCACTTCCGAGATCACGAGCGCCCGGCGGATCCCCGCGCGTCCGCCCACATTGCGCCGGGACGCCAGCTGCAGGCCGGTGGCCGGATCGGTCCGCGACGCGCGGAACGCCGGCAGCCACCCCACGACGATCCCGATCACGGTGCTGACCACGAAGGCAAATCCAAAGACCCACCCTGCCATCGCGACCGCGCCGGCACGCGGCAGGTCGGCCGGACTCAGCGCGAGGAGCGCCCCGATACCGATCTTGGCCACGAAGAGGCCGAGGAGTCCGCCGGCGAGTGAGAGCAACAAACTCTCGGTGAGGAGCTGGCGAAGCAACCGGCCGCGGCTGGCGCCGAAGGCCTGCCGCATCGCAAACTCGCCCTGCCGCTGTGTCCCGCGGGCCAGCAGGAGATTGGTGACGTTGACGCAGGCGATCACCAGGACCAGGAATACGGCTCCGACGACGGCGAGGAGCGCGGGGCGAACGGTGCGGACGACGTCGTCGCGCAGCGGATTCAGGACGAGACCCCCATCCATCAGGGACCCGTCCTGCCTGGCGAACTCCGGCACCGGGGCGCGCGCGATCTGGTCGAGCTCGCGCGTGGCCTGCGCCAGACTCGTCCCGGCCTTCAGCCGGCCGACCATCGTGAGATGATGGCCCCATTCGCGGCTCTGGGGTGGGATCGACGCATCGTACTGCAGCAGCGACCAGAGTATCGCGGACGGTGCGAGGACGTCCTCGAAGCCGGCCGGCATCACGCCGACGACGGCGTACGGCACGTCGTCGAGGGTGACGAGCTTGCCGATGATTTCCCGGTCCGCGCCGAAGCGCCGGCGCCAGAGCCCGTCGCTCAAGATGACGACGGCGGGGCCGCGGAGGCGGTCGTCGGCAGAATCGAAGTCCATCCCCAGGGCAGGCGCCACTCCCAGTACCCGGAAGAATCCCGCGGTCACGAGCTGCGCGTCGAGCCGCTCCGGCTCCGCCGCCCCCGTGAGCGTGGGCTGCCACGCTTTGAACACCGTGAGCGCGTCAAACGATCGGGAGCGGGTGAGAATCTCCCGGTAGTTCCCGTAGGACTCGAGCGCCCGCTGCCCGTTGGTGCCGAGGTACCACACCGACGCGAGCTGCGACGCGCGCGGGAACGGCAGAGGCTCGACCAGAATGGGGTTCACCGCGGAGAAGATGGCGGTGGACGCCCCGATCCCGAGCGCCAGAGTGAGGGTCGCGACGATGGTGAACCCGGGATTCGCCCGCAGCCGGCGCAGCGCGTAGCGCACATCGCCGAGCCCCACGTCGACGGCGTGCTCCCAACCGCCGGAGCGGACTTCCTGCCGAACGCCCGCCCATGAGCCGGCGTCCATTCGGGCCCGCCGCCGCGCGTCGTCGGGACTCAGCCCCTGCTTGAGGTACGCCGCGGTGCCTTCGGCGACGTAATGATCGAGCTCGTCCGAAAGCTCCCGGTCGGCCGAGTCGCGGTGAAGCAGGACATCCAAGCCACGCTGGAACTGCCGCCAGATCGACATGGGGTCATCCCTCCGCCCGGAGCAGGCGGGCAACAGCGGACGCGCGGCGCGTCCAGTCGTCGGTGGCGGCTTCCAGCTGCTTCTGGCCCGATTTGGTCAGGGAGTAATACCTGGCACGGCGGGAGCTGTCGGTCATCCGCCACTCGGCGTCGAGCGCACCGGCGCGCTCGAGCCGCGTGAGGGCCGTCAGCAGAGATCCCGGGTTCACCTTGAACACGCCACGTGAGATCTGCTCCACCCGGCGGGCGATCCCGAACCCGTGCATGGGCTCGAGGGAGAGCGTCTTGAGAATCAGGAGGTCGAGGGTACCGGGGATGACGTCGGTATTGGGTTCGTCCATGGAAGCACGATACCCTCGCTCATCTTGACTGTCAAGATGTGATGATCAAGATTAGAACTGCGACCAGAGGTGCTGGTTCGTAACCTCATGATGAAACTGCACCTCGGCCGTCTTCACCACCGCGCCGAGGGCCTTCGGGCAGCGGTCGGCCTGGAGGAGCTTCAGGTCCGCGAACTTGGCGTGGACCTCCGCCCCGAGCATCTGCTTGTAGAACGCGCTGCCCTGATAGAGCCGGATGGCGTCGTAGATGTTGTCCGAGAGGTACTTGGTCTTGGTGCCGGCGTCTTCCGACAGCGGGCCTTCCAGACCGGTCCGGAACACCGAGTACAGCGCGAGATAGGGGTTCGCGTCCGGCGCGATGGAGCGAACTTCGACGCGCTTGGAACGCTCGTTCCCCAGGGGGATCCGGATCATGGAGCCGCGGTCGATGGCCGACGCCTTGATCTGGTTCGGCGCCTCGAAGTGCGGATCCAGACGCCGGTAGGCGTTCACACTCGAGTTGAGGATCAGGCAGAGGTCGGCGCCGTTGGACAGGATGCGCTTCGTGAAATCCCACCCCGCCGTCGACAGCTGATCCTGGCCCTTGGGATCCCAGAACGCATTCTTGCCCTTCCGGGATATGGAGACGTTGGTGTGCATCCCGTTCCCGTTCACGCCCGTGACGGGCTTGGGCAGGAAGCAGGCGGTCATGTCCATTCGCGCCGCGACCTGACGGGAGAGGAGCTTGTAGAGCTGCACCTGATCGGCCGCAATGCACGCTTCGGAATAGCTGTAATTCATCTCGAACTGGCTGGGCGCCACCTCGGGATGGTCCTTCTCATTGGCGAACCCCATCGCCCGCTGCACTTCAGCGGCGGTGTCGATGAACATGCGGAGGGCATCGCCGGGCAGCGAGTGGTAGTAGCCGCCGGTCGAGAGGTAGTCGAACTTGCCCGTTTCGTGATAATGCCGCTCCGCGTCCCGCCCCTGGAACAGAAATCCCTCGATCTCATTCGCCGCGAAACACTCCGTCCCGTCCTTCGCGAACAGTTTCGCCGCGTATTCCTTGAGCACGCCCCGGATGTCGGCGGGATACGCCCCGCCCTCCCGCTCCAATACGTCCGCGAACGCCAGGACCTTACCGTGACCGAAGACGTCGGAGGGCAGCCAGTAGAACGCAGGCCAGTCGACCCGCAGTCTCAAATCGGATTCCTGCTGGCGGGAGAAGCCCCGGATGGACGAGCCGTCGAAAGTGAGGTTGTCGACCGAGCCCAGGAGAAACTTCTTGTCGTAGTCCAGCATGTGAAACCGGCCTTCGAGGTCCGAAAAGCAGACCGTCACGGCCTTGATGCGCTTTTCGTCCCGGAGGTACTTCAGGCGCTCTTCCTGGATCTGATCGGCGGGGACCCGGTCGAGCCGCTGCTTCTTGGCCGCCAGGTTTCGTTCTTCGAGCTCGTCGTAAGGCATTTCCAGGAAGTCGCGCAGGCCGGTCATTCCAGGTCCTCTATGATGAAGGGAGAAGCGTCCCAGCGGTCAGGGAACGTTCTCCACTTCCGGCAGTGCACGCAAGTTGCTCATTCCATCCGCAGCGCCTCCACCGGAGCGACCCGCGAGGCCCGCACCGCCGGGATGAGCACCGCCACTGCCGCGACGGCGAGCAGGACGAACGGAACGAACAGGAACGTCACCCAGTCCAGGGGCGCTACCTGATAGAGGATGGCCTGCAGGAATCGGGTGAGCACGACCGCGCCGCCAAGCCCCAGGAGAACCCCGAGATACGCGGGACGCATCCCCTGCCGCAACACCAGATCACGGACTCCCCGCACGTCAGACCCCAAGGCCAGCCGGATCCCGATCTCGCGGGTGCGCTGGCTGACACTGTACGAAATCACCCCGTAGATGCCGACCGCTGCGAGGGTCAGGGCGAGGAGGGCGAACACCGCCATGAGTCCCATCGTGAAGCGCTGCTCCTGGGTAGCCGTGGCGAGCACATCGGAGAGCAGGCGGATGTCCGTGGCGGGCAGGTCCGCATCGAGCTCACGAATGAGCCCCACCACTCGGCCTGTCAGGTCCTCCGGAGCACCGCTGGAGCGGACTACCAGATACGCCGAGCGCCGCGGCACCGGGGAAGTGGGCGGGCCATAAGAGTTGGCCCACTGGTCCTGGGGAACATAGAAACCGCGCTTGAGATTCCCGAGCAACCCGTTGTGGTGCACGTCCCCCACCACCCCAACGACCCGCCGAAAGGGGGCATCCTGCCTGCCGATCCGGATCATCTGGCCCAGGGGGTCCTCCCCGGGGAAGTACTCCTTCACGAGCTCGCGGTTGAGAATGATCACCTGCTCGCCCTGGTAGTCATCGTGGGCATCGAAGTACCGGCCGCTCACGAGGGGGATCTTCATCGCCTCGAAGTATCCGGGACTGACGGCCTGCCAGTCGGCCTGGCGGCGAGGTTCGTTCGGGGGCAGCGGCTTGGTCTGAATGACGAGCCCGGCGTCTCCCATCTCGGTCGCGAGCGGAAGGAGTCTCGAGAATCCCGCGGCCTGGACGCCGGGGAGCTTCCGGACCTCGTCGCCCAACGTGTGGAAGAAGGTGTTCGCGCTTTCGACCGTGCCGTACTTGGCTGCCGGCAGTGACACCTGCATGGTGAGCACGTTTCGCGCGTCGAAACCGGGGTTGATCCGCAGGAGATTGATGAACGTCCGGATCGTGAGCCCGGCGCCAATCAACAGCAGCACCGCGAATGCCGTTTCGCACACCACCAGAGCCGTCCGCGCCCGCCGCCGGTCAATGCCGGCGCTTTGGCCCCGCCCCGCCCGCAGGGAGTCGGCGAGGTCCAGCCGCCTGACCCGCGCGAAGGGCACGAGCGCAAAGAGAATCCCGGTGCCGGCCGCGAGGAGGAACGCAAAGACGCCCACCTGCAGATCGATTCCAAGCTCCGCCACCCTCGGCACCGTGGTCGGCGCCCGAGACGCGAGCAGCCGAACGCTCGCCCAGGCCAGTCCCAACCCGACGGCCCCACCGGCGAACCCGAGGACCAGGCTCTCCCCGAGCGCGAGGCGCAGCATGTCCCGAAGCCCGGCGCCTAACGCCGCCCGCACCGCCATCTCGCGCCCGCGGTCCGCCGCGCGCGTGAGCATCAGATTGGCGACATTGGCGCACGTGAGGACTAACAACAGCACCACCGCCGCGGTCAGCAGCATCAACGCCGGACGCACCGCGCCCGTCACTTCATCATTCAAGGAGATCGAGAAGGGCTGGAAATGCATGTCGACGGGGTACAGCCCCTGTTGTACCCACTGAGCGGTGAGCGTCCTGATCTCCGCGGTCACGAGCGCCGGCGTGGCTCCAGGCTGCAGCCGGCCGATGGCATAGCAACAATGGCCGCCGCGACTGGGCGCCGACCGGTCGATCTGCATGGGGCCGATGAGTTGTACGGATGACCGGGATTGAAATTCGAGGGGAAGCCGGAAGTCACGCGGAAGAATACCGGAGACCCGATACGGCTGACCATCCACCTGGATGGTCTTCCCCACCAGCGCGGGGTCGCCGCTCCAACGCTTCTGCCACAGGTCGTAGCCGACCATCACCACCGCCGGACCGTTCGGAATGTCTTCCGCCGCCGTAAACATCTGCCCCGCGCGCGGCGGCATGCCAAGAACGTCCAGCAGATTCGCCGTTGCCTGGGCGCTCGTCACGCTCTCGGCATGTCCCTCGGGGCCGGTGAGCGTGACTTCCCCGTTGTCATTCCACAGCGCCACGTCCTGGAACAGTTGCGTCTGCCGTTGATAGTCGAGATACTCGGCGAACGACACCCACGTCTTGTCGAAGTTGCTCCACTTGCTCCAGACCAACGCCAGGCGCGATGGGTCGCGATACGGCAGCGGCTTGAGGAGGACCGCGTTGACCACCGTGAAGATCGCCGTCGAGGCGCCGATCCCGAGACCGAGGGCCAGGATGACGAGCGCGGAAAAACCGGGGCGATGGCGGAGGGACCGGAGTGTTTGCCGGAGCGTCATGGGAGGCCGAAGATGGAGTTAAGGATTGGACGGGCCGACGCCCCTTACGGTTGCAATCTTCTATAGAGCCTGATCCCACCGGGTCGAAAGCCGCACCGCCGAGTCGATGACCCCGACCATGCTGTAGGTCTGCACGAAGTTCCCCCACTGCTCCCCGGTCTTCGGATCCACGTGCTCGGCCAGAAGTCCATGACGGTTGCGGCAGGCCAGGACCCGCTCGAAGAGCTCCCGGCCTTCTTCCCGCCGGCCCATCGCGGCCAGGGCATTGATGTACCAGAAGGTGCACAGCAGGAAGGCGTTTTCGGGCGTCCCGAAATCGTCGGCTTCGTCGTACCGGAATATGAAATCCCCCCGCTTGAGGGTACGCTCGATGGCTTTCACAGTGCCCACGAACCGGGGATCGTCCGCTTTGAGAAACCCGATGTCCACGAGCTGCAGGAGACTCGCATCCAGCGCGGTCCCTTTGCCGTCGGCCGTCCCCACGAACGACCCGAGCTGATCATTCCAGGCCCGCGTGCAAATCATCTGCCGGATGCCGTCAGCGGTGGTCCGCCAGTAGTCGGCGCGCGCCGTGAGACCAAGGCGTCGTGCGATGCGCGCCAGGCGGTCGCAGGCGGCCCAGCACATCACACTCGAGAACGTGTGCACGCGCGCCGTGCCTCTCAGCTCCCAGATTCCGGCATCGGGCTGGTCGTACAGCTTCGCGGCTTGATGCCCCAGGCCTTCCAGCCGTCGGAAGAGGGCTTCGTCGCCACGGCGGACCAGGCGATGGTCGAAGAAGACATGCGTGGACGCGAGAATGGCGGATCCGTACACGTCGTGCTGCACCTGCCGGTACGCCTGGTTGCCGACGCGGACGGGGCCGAAGCCCAGGTACCCGGCGAGCGACGACACCTCACGCTCCTCCGGCACCGGGTGGCCGGAGATCCCGTACACCGGCTGCAGTCGGGCGTCCGGGCCGGCCGCGACGACGTTCAGGATGTACGCCAGGTAGCGTTCCATCGTCCGCGTGTTGCCGAGACGGTTCAGGGCGTGCACCACGAACGCACCGTCGCGGATCCAGCAGTACCGGTAGTCCCAGTTGCGGGCACTCCCCTTCGCTTCCGGGATCGACGTCGTCATCGCGGCGATGATGGCGCCCGAGTCTTCGAAGACGTTCAGCTCGAGAGTGATGGCCGCCCGGATGACGGCGTCCTGCCACTCAAAGGGAATGGCGAGTGAGCGCACCCATTCGCGCCAGAACGCCGTGGTCTCCTCCAGCATGCGGTGGCCGACGTGCGCCGGCGTCCCTTCCACCGGCTCGTCGGGGCCGACGAGGACTGTGACCGAGTCTTCGAGAAAGAAGGGGTTCTGTTCGAGCACGGCGCTGATCGGCGCGTCCGTCGTCAGCCGGATGGCCAGACCCGCACCGTCATAGCGGATGTGGTTGGATCCCCACGTGATGGTGGCGGCGCGCGCCCCATAGTCCGCCGCCGGAACGACGCGGAGGCGAATGCGGGGACTGCCCGCGATCCGCCGTACCGACCGCGCCAACAGCATCGGGCAGAACATCCGGCCGAATTGGTAGTAGCGGGGAGCGAAGTCCGTGATCTCGATCCCCCCACCGCTCTTGTCGAAGAGTCGCGTGACGAGCACGGGCGTGTTGACGAGGTACTCCTGCTCGCTGCGCTCTTGATCCACCAGGTCTACGGCATACAGGCCGGGGGCACCGGGCGGCAAACCAGGGGCGCGGAGGAGCGAACAGAACATCGGGTCGCCGTCGAACCGGGGAAAGCAAGCCCACACCACCTGGCCGAGAGAGTTCACCAGGGCGCCCACGGTCCCGTTCCCCACCAGCGCGAGGTCGAGCCCCTCCCCGCTCATGCAGACCGCGCGGCGGCGATGGCCCGGGCCAGCCAGGCCCGGACCGCCCGGACGTCACGCAGATGCCAGCGAGCGGCCGTCCTGCTCGCCTCGACGGCGCCCACCTTGATGGACGCGCCGTCGAGCGCGTTCACCATCTCGAAACCATGCTCGTCGGTGATGTCATCACCCAGGAACAGCGGCCTTCTTCCACGGAAGGGAGGCTCCTCCATGAATTCGCGCACGGCGACCCCCTTGTCACGGCCACCGGGTTTGATCTCGACGATGCGTTTTCCGGGCAGAACGACGTACTGCGGCCCCGCCTGGGCCGCGGCCAATCGGGCGAGCCGCCCGGCATACCCGCCGAGTTGTGGCGCGAGCCGGTAGTGGAGTGCGAGCGAGAGACCCTTGTCTTCGAGCTCGAGCCGCGGATCATGCAGGTCCGCCAACACTCGCCGCGCCTCGTCCAATCCGGGTGGCGGATCGTGCTGCGTGATATGTCCATCGGCTCCACGACGTTCCACTCCATGCTGCCCGGCCGCCGGGAACGAAGACCCCGGGAAGACAACATCGAGGTTCTCGAGCGAGCGGCCGGTGATGAGGGCCACCGCACCACCGGTCGCCTGACGCAGTGCCTCGAGGAGCTCGCGGAGGCCGGCATCCACGCGCACCACCGCCGGCGGATCCACGATGTCCACCAGCGTCCCGTCCAGATCGAAGAAATAGGCCCACCCGGGGCCGCCCACGGGCGGCGGCTCGGTGGCCGGAGACGATCCGACCGCTTCGGCTCCGTCCATCAGCGGACCCGTCCGTCCGCGGTGTCGCGGACCCTCCATTCGGGCTCCGCCGACCATTCCGCCAGCCGGTCCCGCCGGCGCATGCCGGCGGCGTCGATGAGCATTCGTCCCGCCCACCGGTACACGTTGAAGTCCCGCACCAGTGCGCGCATCAGGCGCATCCGGGCGCGCTGCTCCCCCATCGGCATCGCGAGGGCCAGCTGCAGGGCCGCGGCGCATTGCTCCACGTCATACGGGTTCACGATGATGGCCTCGGGCAGCTCGCGCGACGCGCCGGCGAACTGCGACAGCACGAGCACCCCGCGCTCGTCATCCCGAGCCGAAACGAATTCCTTGGCTACGAGGTTCATGCCGTCGTGCAAGCTGGTCACCACGCAGACATCCGCTGCCCGGTAGTACTCGTACACCGCCGCCGAGTCGTGATGCGCCACGTGGAGGATGATGGGCGGGTGCGCGGCATCGGGAAACTTCTGATTGATCCGTTCCGCCATGGCACGCACGCGCGACTCGTACGCCTGGTAGTCCGCGATGCGGCTTCGCGTCGGCGCCGCCACCTGGATGAACGTGAACCCGCCCACCCAGTCCGGCTCGAGCTCGAGCAGGCGCTCCACCGCGCTGAAGCGCTCTTCGATGCCTTTCGTGTAGTCGAGGCGATCCACGCCGAGTCCGATGGCCTGATCGGGCGGCAGGTCATGCCGCGCCCGGACATCGATCCGGCAGCGCTCCACCGGCTTCCCCATGAGCGTCGACGCGGGCGGGAACTCGATGGAGATGGGGTACCGCTTCACCGCTGTGAGCTTGCCCTGATACGTCACCGTAAAGGTTTCGCGGTCCACGCGCGCCTCCAGAAACCGGTCGACGGTATCGAGGAAGTTGATGCAGTGGTACAGGGTGTGGAATCCGAGGATGCCGGATCCGAGGAGGCCCGCCAGGAGCTCGTCGCGCCACGGGCAGATGCCGAAGGCTTCCGGGTT
>Ga0126371_10000698_pt1 | contig 28029 bp, 26 predicted proteins | sample PanSoiMetaPlot_4_FD_110145 | JGI IMG/M metagenome (GOLD analysis project Ga0126371, IMG submission 110145) | Tropical forest soil microbial communities from Panama - MetaG Plot_4 | ecosystem: Environmental > Terrestrial > Soil > Tropical forest > Bulk soil | place: Panama | collected 2016-02-17 | reverse complement strand
TCGGAACGGGCCGGCGTCCCATCGAGACGGAATTCGACAATGTCCTCGACGCCGACGATGCCCGGGCTGCACGAGCGGGCGAGCAGATACTTGTTCGCATCGAGCGGGTGGCGAACGCTCACGTGCCCATAGGCGTCGAGCACGCGCTGCTGCGCAAGGATACGGTTGGCAATGACGACGTCACGGCGCGCGCGCTCGATCGGGTCCATGTCGAGTCCTCCTGTTGCGGATGATGCGGAGCGTCGGCGTGCCTGATCCTGGACGGCCGCATCGGAAAATTGACAGCATCCTATCGCTCAGTGTACGCACGCGTAACGCTTTCCTGCGGCCACCACGCCGTCGTGCGCGAGAAGGTCTGTCCGTGCCGCGGGAGGAAGGAATGCCGAGGCGATTGGTCGGCCGCGTGGCCGGATGACCGCCGGCCATTCAGCCGGGGATTTCGATGCCGTCGTCGCGCAGGATCGACGTCCATTTTCATCACATTCCGCCGTTCTACGCCGATGCGGTCTATGCGGCGGGCCGCGGCCCGGCGATCGGCCGCTACCCGGAATGGACGCCCGAGCTGGCGCTCGATCTCATGGACCGTTCCGACATACGGGTTGCGCTCACGTCGCTGGCGCAGCCGGGTGTCGGGTTCGGGAGCCAATCCGGTGCGGAGCGCCTGGCGCGGCGCTGCAACGACTATGCGGCGGAGCTGATCGCCCGCTGTCCCGATCGCTTCGGCGCTTTTGCGACGGTGCCGATGCGGAGCATCGAGGGCGCGATCCGGGAGATCGTGCATTGCCTGGACGAGTTGCGGTTCGACGGAGTCTCGCTGTTTGCAAGCTACGGCGAAAGATTTCTCGGCGATGCGTGGTTCGATCCGGTGCTGGAAGCGTTGAACGACCGTTCTGCCGTCGTATTCGTCCATCCGGGCCTGCATCCCTCGAGCGCGACACTCGCGCTGCCGTGGCCGGGATTCATGATGGAATATCTCTTCGATACGACGCGCGCCGTCGTCAACCTGATATTCACGCGGGCGATCGAGCGTTACCCGCGCATCCAGTTCATCCTGCCGCATGCCGGCGGGCTCGTTCCTTATTTCGCCTGGCGGCTGTCGGTCTCCCCGATGATCGACAAGCGGCTGCCGCAGCTCTCGCGCGAGCAGGTGTTCGCCGACCTTGCGCATTTCTGGTACGACAATGCGCTGGCGCCGGGCGAGCAGACCTTCGGCGCGCTCGACCATGTCGCCAGGCCGGAACGGGTGGTGTTCGGCAGCGATTTCCCGTTCGCCAACGCGCGTGTCATCGCCGAGGCGCTTCGCACCCACGAGTCGGGCCTCCACACGCCGGAGCGGCTTGCGGCGATCGATCGTGCGAACGCTCTCGCGCTGTTTCCAAGGCTCGAGCGGTGAGGCGTCCAGCTTTGGCTGACGGACCACGGCTTGGCAGGGTGCAATGACCAAGGCGACCAAAAGCGCGTTCGAGCGCGCTGTCGCTGATGCGGTTGCGCATCAGAGGGCGGGCCGGCTGCGTGCTGCCGAGGCCGCCTACCGCGAAGCCCTCGAGGTCTCGCCCGGCCACCCGGTTGCAACTCACAATCTCGGCGTCGTCACGGCCGCACAGGGCGATCACCTCTCAGCGGTCGGCCACTTCGATCGGGCGATCGCCGTCGAACCTCGCTACGCGTCGGCGCATTACAATCGCGCAATCGCGCAGGCGGCGCTCGGTCGGGCAAGGCAGGCGATCGAGAGCTTCAGTCGCGCCTGCGCGATCGAGCCCGAGCACTACAATGCGCACCGCGCGCTCGGTTTCCTGTGGCTTGCGGAAGGCGAGCGCGGACGTTCGCTCGACCATTTCGCGCGCACATACGAGTTGCGGCGGGGCGACGACCAGACCGGGATCGCGGCAAAGTCCCTGACGGAAACGACGCGTACCAAGCTGCGGCACGACGCCGAGCAATTCCGCTACCTCGCCGCACGCCGTCATGATCGCCCGCGCTTCGAGGCGCTCGCACGAACATATGAAGACGTCGCGAGGGATGCGCGGCAGGAAGCCGCCCCTTTGTCCGAACAGCAACGCGAGATGCTGGGCGATGACTACAACACGGCGATCTACGTTGCTTCCGCCCCGGAACTCGCCGATGGCGCCCTGACGGAACGCACGGACCGCGACGATCTCGTCCGCCGCTTCAGTCGTGAACAAACGGGCGCGGTATATTTCGACGACCTGCTCACCCCGCGGGCGCTGGCTCTCCTGCAGCAGTACCTTTTCGAGAGCACCATCTGGCACGACTTCAGCCACATCGGTGGGTTCGTCGCCGCGTATCTCGAGGATGGCCTGGCATGTCCTCTGCTGCTTCAGATTGCCGATGACCTGCGCAACGCCCTTCCTGAGTTGCTCGGCGCATACCCGCTGACCCAGGCCTGGGCGTTCAAGGCGGTCGATGCCAGCGCCGCGGTCGAGGTCCACGCCGACGACGCCGCCATCACGGTGAATTTCTGGGTGACGCCGACCGGAGCCAATCTCGAGCCGGGGCGGGGCGGACTGGCGGTCTGCCGGGTTGCGCCGCCCGCCGACTGGCAACTCGAGGGGTACGAGGCAGACCGGGAGCGCATTGTAACATTTCTGGGACAAAATGCTGGGGATACACTCATAGTGCCCTACCGCGAGAACCGGGCCGTCCTCTTCGAGTCCCGCCTCTTCCACCGGTCAGATGTGCCAAAATTCGTCGAAACATATGAAAATCATAGGGCTAGCGTTACACTCCTGTACGGACGTCACCTCGCGCGGGCGAACAGGAGGTGAGCTGAGGGCCAGAATTCCTTGACCGTATGCGCCATACCAAAATTGACACAGAGGGGGCTCGGTCGTATGTCTCCGGGGCGAGCGTGTCGCGGAGACCTGGGGCGCCGACGCATGGCCCTTGAGCCGAACAACAGTTACACGAACTCCGCATTGCGGATCGGCGACCGGGATCCGTATCCCGACCGTGCGGTCGGCGAATTCATCGGCACCGTCGTTTCCAACGACTGGGTCAATGCCGAATACAAGCACGTCATCGTCAAAGTCCACGAGCACGCGCTGAAAGCCTATGCGGGCCAGATGTTTCATCTGCTGTGCCCGTCGCCCGACGGCACCGACGTGTGGATGCGGCGCCCGATGAGCGTCTATCGGGTCGACAAGGCGCAAAGCCAGGTCGAATTCCTCTACAAGGTCGAGGGACGCGGCACGCGCGGCATGGCCATGCTGGCGCCCGGCGACGACTTCAACATCGCCGGACCGCTGGGCAAAGGTTTCAAGCTTGCGCCGGAATGGAAGAACATCGTCGTGCTCGGCCGCGGCGTCGGCCTCGCCACGCTGGCGCCGCTGTCGCAGCTCGCCGCCGAGAGTGGCGTCGGCATCACCGCAATCCTGAGCGCGCGCAACGCAGACGTGGTGATGTCGAAGGAAGTGTTCGAGCGGCTCGGCGCGACGACGATCGCGGTTGTCGATTCCGACGGCAGCAGCGCGGTCGAGAACGTGGAGAAGATCCTCGAAGACCTGATCGCGAAGGGAAAGGCGGACGCGTTCTTCACCTGCGGCTCCAATCGCCTCCTCCGGCTGGTGCAGCGGCTCGGCAGGAAGCACGGCATTCCCGGCCAGGTCGCCATGGAGCAGATCATGGTCTGTGGTTTCGGCGCCTGCTACGTCTGCGTCCGCACCTTCGAGGTCGAGGGGCAGCGCGTGCTCAAGCGTGTGTGCCGCGACGGTCCGGTCTTCAATATGCAGGAGGCGGTGGGATGGTAGACCTGTCGGTCATGATCGGCGACATCACGCTGCAGAATCCGGTGACGCCCGCCTCCGGCGCATTCTCCTGGGAGTACAACGACGTCATCGATCTCAACCGGCTCGGCGGACTTGTCGCCAAGACGATCTGCCGCGAGCCGAGGCTCGGCAATCCGACGCCGCGGATGGCGGAGACCGAGGCGGGCATCATCCAGTCGATCGGATTGCCGGGGAAGGGCATCGAGTATTTCATCGATCACATCGTGCCGGAGTACGCGAAGTTCAAGCCGCCCCTGATCGTCAGCTGCTCGTCCGAAAGCATCGAGGATTTCGCGGCGCTCGCCGAGGAGCTGAGCGTCGTTCCGGACGTCGACGTGATCGAGGCCAATATCTCCTGCCCGACCCGCAACTCGACGGGCGGCAACTTTGCCATGCACGAGGGCTACACGAGGGATTGCGTCCGCGCCCTGCGGGCCAAGACGACGAAGCCGCTGTGGGTCAAGCTTTCGCCCAACGCGGGCGACATCGTTTCGATCGCGCTGGCCGCCGAAGAGGCCGGCGCCGATTGCCTGGTGATCGCCAACACGTTTCTGTCGCTGAAGATACGGACGGACAATTTCCGCCCCGCGCTCGGCAACAAGTTCGGCGGGCTGGTTTCGCCGGCGCTGAAGCCGATCGTGCTGCGGATGGTCTATCAGGTCGCAAAGGTCGTCAAAGTCCCGGTCATCGGGATCGGCGGCGTGACCAAGGCCGAGGATGTCGTGGAGTACATGCTGGCCGGCGCCAGCGCGGTCGGCATCGGCTACGCCGGCTTCCGCAATCCGACCGCTCTGGTGACGATCATCGACGACCTGGAAGCATGGTGCGACAACCGCGGAATCAAGAAGGTGACCGAGCTCATCGGCGCGGTCCGCGACCAGGACATGGAAAAGGACACGCTCGTCGCCGCATCGGCCGGAGTCTGAAACATTCGTCGATGGCATTTCGCTACGATGAAATCGGCAACAGGCTCAAGGCGTACCGCCTGGGTTCGGGGCTCAGTGCCGACGAGCTGGCGAAGCAGCTGGGCATTTCCCGCACGGCTCTCTACAGATTCGAGAAAGGCGAGCTCGCGAAAATCGAGACCCTCGAACGACTCGCCGAACTGGTCGGCGTTTCCGTCCCGACCCTGCTTGGTGTCGGGATCGAATACATTCCTTCGGCCGTCAGCTACTTCGAGCGCATGCGGCAGCTGGAGGAGAGAGCTCAGCACATCCTGGTTTACGCGGGGCCGATCTCTTTTCTCCTCGCGTCCGACGAGTTCACGACGATGTTGCAGAGCGTGCTGGCCGAGAGCGTGTCCGCGAACGTTCCCGACCGGGCGCGCGCGCTCGCCGACGTGCAGAAGATCATCGACATATTGCGCGAACGCAAGGCGCTCTATCAACGCCGCAGCCCTCCCATCGTCAATCTGATTTCCGCCTTCGAAATCGAACGCTTCCTCGATCATGGGTTCGTGGGCAGCCGGGAGCTGCGATCGGAGGTCCTGGCGGAGCGGAAGGCGCTTGCACGGGCCGAAATCGAGCACTTTGCTTCCATCATCGACGCGGAGCCGATCGGCATTCAAATCGGGATCGTCACCGACACGTTGCCGCATGCCGGCTTTCACATTTTCCGGCAGGAAGACCGGAAGGTGCTGGTGCTGAGCCCGTTTCGGCTCGGCGGCGAGCCCAACATTCGGGTCGGTGTCGCAATGATCACCTCGGCGCCCGATGCAATTGCGTTGCACGAAAAATCGGTCAACGACATGTGGCAGCGCGCCCTCAAGGGACGCGATGCCGCGAAATGTCTGCGCGGCCTGCTTGGCAAGGCAGAGCAAGTCCGCTGAGCTGCGTCACTTGTAACGAAGGTGGCATTTTACGATGGCGGGATGAGCGAACCCGAGGCGGCCTGAGAGGCTGGTCGGGATTCTTCTTCCTCGAGAATCTTGGCGCGCGCCTCCAACTCCAGTGCCTCGAGGAGATGCACCAATCGCTCGAATGCGTCCTCCGTCGACCGGGCAAGCTCGAACAGAACGTCCGCTCGTCTTCGACATTCAGCAGCAGGGATGGGCATCGACTCGCACCGCGTATACAGGGTTCGCACTGCACCTCTGTCTGCATCTGGTGATCACAGATTCGGGCAGGTGTCTGTTCGCTTTTGGACAATTACCGCCAACGAGGCACTATCGTACTGCTCAGCGACCAACGTTCCGCGACCGCGACGACCCGCAACGTGAGTCCGGTCGGGGTCTTGAGCGTCGGAGCCGCCCGGTCCGCATGGACGGTCCAGGTCTGCATTTGCTCCAACAGCAGACATCTGCCGGCGAATGCTGCCGCTCCTGCCGAGCGCCGTGAACAGTCCTTCCGAGATCTCAAGATTTATCGAGCGCCAATGTCGCTCCGAACTCGTCGTCATTCATGCGCGCAAGATCATATTTGGGATAGACGTCCCGTGCCCGGCTGAAAAAGAATTCCTCGAACGCCTCCCGGGGGCGCGGCCGCAGCGGATCGGCGACGCGGCCGAAGGCGACCTTCAACGAGAACCGCTCCGCTCCCTCGATCGGGACCAGCTCAAAACGATCCGGGAATGTCCGCACCCAGTAGGAAATCAGGTGATATTGCGTGAGGCCGACGTCGGCGTAACCGCGTGCGAGCATTTCCGGCACATCGCGGTGCGTGATCCCGAGACGGCCCGGAAAATGCTCGACTTCGTTGGAAAAGAATGCGTCGGCAGCGGACTTGCCCATCAGCGCCTCGATCGCGGCCCGATTGCCGGCACGCGCGCCTGCCTCGACCGAATCGGCTTGTGCCACCCGCGCGCCGGAGCGCGCCACGTCGGCAAGCGTGTGAATTCCGAGCGGATTTCCTTTCGGCACCAGCAACGCGCGGCCGCGATTGCGGGAAAAGAATCTGGCGTGCGGTTCGACGATCCCGAGCCTGTGCAGCGCCTGCAGCGGAGCAGGCCCGCCCATCACGATGTCCGGATAGAAACCCGAGGCGCGGGTGAACTCCAGGACGAGATTGCCGAGCGCGATTGCTCCGGTGCGTATCATCTGGACGACGATAGGCTGTGGCAACGTCACCACCACCACATTGCCGAAGTCGAGATCGGCGTATCGCGATTGTGATTTCGCCCATGACGGGAATGCGCCGACGATATCCTCGCTGAGCAGCGCCATCAGGTGATTTCCTTCGGTGAAAATCACCAGGCTGGGAGCCGCGCCGAACCTGCCGACCATATCCGGCACCGTGTCCGTGTGGCCCGCAAATGACCGGATGCCCGGCGGCAGCCTGGCCACGACCGGCCATACAAGGGTTCCGACCGCGACATTGAGACGTCTTGCGTCCGAGTCGTCACCGATTGCGCCTGACAGGCGGTTCCTGTTGCCACAGACAATGTCCCGGCCAGGAATGCGCGACGCTCGATCATCTCAGCCCTCCATCGCCGAAGTCGGATCACCTGAAGGTCCAGCTCGGCCGCCTGGTGCCGAGCAGAGTCAGCACGCAATCCAGTACGACACCGGTCGGTCGGCTCCCGCGATCATTGTTCCTCGCCCAGGAAGATCGGAGGAGATTCCTGCGGCGGGGCCGGCGGAGGCTCTGAGCGGCGAACCTCAGCCGCTGCGCAGCAGCGGACGCAGGCTACGCACGTCCGAGACCTGCTCGATGGCATAGACGGCGTCAATCAGGCGATCCGACGTCTCGCGCCCCAGCACCGGCGCGACGAGATCGCGCGCTTTGTCGATCACCTCGGCGCGCGTCATCGGGTTGCGCGGCGTGCCACGTACCGCGGTGACGCGTTCCGAAAGGCGCGTTCCGTCGGACAACACGACTTCAACCACGGTGACGCGCACGGGCAGGAACTTTGCGAGCTCATCGTCACGCACGAGATCGACCTTCTGTCGTTCGCGCAGCGCCGCCGGGTCGCGCATGCGCGCCGTGTCGTGCGCGGCGTGGAACGAGACGGTCTTATCGAGCAGCATCACCGCGACCATGTGTTGCAGGCAGATGTCCGGGATGTCGCGATTGTCGACCACGGCGGCGACCGGCGGCGCCAGCCGCACTGTCACGCGCTCGACCTGCCCCGCCTCGAACGGATGCTTGCCGCGGATCGCCTCGATGCCGTCGAGCGGCGCCTGGATCGGCGAGCCGACGGTCCACTTCTTGATGTCGGTCAGCGCGATGTCGTAGCGCTCGCCGAGCTTTTCGACCAGTCGTTCCGGCTCGGCCTTCGGCGCGTAGGTCGCGAACAAGTTGTCCGCACCCGTGAAGATGTCATCCACTCCGGTCCAGCCGGCCTTCACCAGCAGCGCCGACGTCACGCCGTTGCGCGCCGGCATCCCGGCGAAGACGAACCCCTTCTCGATATGGTCGGTGTCACGCTGCCAGGCACGGGTGCCCGATGACTGATGCGCCGTGTAGCCGAGCGCCCAGCGCATCTGCTGCGCGTCAAGCCCGGCGACGCAGCAGGCGGCCGCGGCCGCCCCGAATGTGCCCGCGATGCTGTGGGTCGCGAGACTGACGTCGTAGCTCGCTTTCGCGTTCTCGCCGAACATCGCGAGGATGATGCGCGTGCCGACATCATAGCCGAGCGTAACGGCGTTGAGCAGCACCGTGCCGCCGGCGCCCAGCTCCTCGGCCATCACAAGCGCGGCCGGCACCACTGCGCATCCCGGATGCCAGCGTCCGGCATTGTTCGAATCGTCGGTCTCGTCCGCATGCGCCATCACACCGTTGGCGAGGGCGGCCTCGAGCGGCGGCACCGAGAGCGTGGTGCCGAGGATCGTCGCGCTGCCCTTCCCGACGTACATGCCGAGATAACGTTGCGCCGCCACGCCGGGGCCGAGCCGCGATCCCGAGATGATGGAGGCGAGCGTATCGAGAAGATGATGCCTGGCCTGCTCCGCCACATCGGCGGGCAGCGCGCGTGAGCGCGCGGCGCTCATGTAAGTGCTGAGCGCGGTCATCTGCGGGCCGACCGCTGTGTCGGCGAGAGCGAGGGGTGACGGCAAGATCGATCCTATCGCGCAATTTGCCATGATCTTGAGCACACGGCGCCGGTTCATTCCAGTCTCCGTCGCGGCGGGCAAGCATTGCCAATCCTGCCGTGCAATGCGTTTTTCATGTGGGCCGTCCCGTTGGCTGCATTCAGTCTCGATTTGCGTCGCGCGAATGGCGCGACCGTATTCGTCATATTACTCGAGCATGAACGATTTGCTCACTTCCGCAATGGGTCTTGAGCGCATATCAAGTCGCTTCCCCCCGACAGCGGACGAACCCCACGATCGCGGGCGGCGCGAGCGCCGCAACCCGCTTTCGGCATGCTGGCCGCGGCCTTGCCGCCGAGACCGCGCCGGGCGGCCGCGCATTGGCGGGGCAATGATTCCCGCAATAGTAAGCTAATCCGGGCAATCCGAGACAAGTCGGCCGGCCATCCGGTGCATAGATTAAGGTCCGGAGAACCGGAGTCCGCCGCGATGAGCCTGGATCCAGCGTTACAGAACCGCATGCTGAAGGCCGTTCCGGCCCTGCGTGCGTTCGCGGCCTCGCTCTGCCGCAATCGCGATCGCGCCGACGATCTCGTCCAGGAGACGCTGCTGCGCGCCATTTCCGGCATCGCCACGTTCGACACCGGCTCGAACCTGGAGGCGTGGCTGTTCACCATCATGCGCAACAGCTTCAACAACGAGTACCGCAGGTCGAAGCGAATGGTGCAGGACATCGACGACCGCCTTGCCGAAACGCTCGCGGTGCCGGCCGGGCAGGTCGGCTGGGGCATCGCGCAGGACCTGCGCGCCGGCCTCGGCATGCTCTCGCCCGATCAGCAGCAGGCTCTGTATCTCGTCGGCGCCGCCGGCCTGAGCTACGACGAGGCGGCGGAGAGGACCGGCTGCCATGCCGGCACGATCAAGAGCCGCGTGAGCCGCGCCCGCTCGAGCCTCGCGGCGTTCATGGCGGGGGACGATCGCTCGATGTCGAGACGGTCGCTCGCCGATCACGCCCGCGCACGCAGGGCCGCTTGAACAGGCGGGCGGCGCGAATCCCGCAGGATCCATCAAGTCGGAGCAATCCGATGAATTTTGTCGCAGGGGCGCTGATTACATCTCCTTTGACTCGAGGATGAGTCTCAAAACCGAAAGGAGAATGCCATGCGTTCGATTGCGAAGCTTTCCTGTGTCGCCGGTCTCGCGGCGGCGTTTGCCCTGACCCTCTCGTCGGCCTACGCCCAGTCGCGCAACTATGTGTACGGCGCGGACCGCGCTCCCTACGCCGCCCATCAGGACCAGGACAATCCGCGCGACTTCCAGCTCCAGGGCACACACTGACGACGGCGGGCCCGATCGGGCCATCGTCGTTGCCGGTGCCGGTTGATCCAAAGCCGGGGAGGGCGCTCGCGTCCTCCCCGTATTTCGCCCAGCAGGTTGCTGAAGAAGCCTGAGCTGTCATTCGCCGTAGAACGAGCAGGACCCGGATTGCGTCGAGCGCAATCCGGGTCCAACCAGCGGCGGGGACAACTGACGAGGGGGACACCGCTGGAGAAGCTGCTCGCGTGTCTCGGCCGGGGGGGACCAGCCGGGATTACACGAGACCTACTGTGATCCGGCGCGCTTTGCGTGCTTCTCCCGCCACTTCGGGCCCGGTCCACGCATGTAGTGCAAGTGCGGCTGGTAGGGATCGCTCAGTGCGGCCATCAGCCTGCGCCAGCGCCAGCGATCCGTACTGACGCCGTGCGAGCGCGGATGCTTCGCGAACAGAATGCCGCAGACGTAGGAATCGACGAGGCTCATGGTGATCTCCTCAGCGTGCCGGCCTGCTCGTGCGCAGCCATCGCCCCAGTGAGGCAGGCAGCGCAAGCGTCGCCGCGCGGGAATCGGTCCGGGGCCGCACGAGCGCCAGGGCGTAGGCGGCGAGGCCGATGCTGAACGCGTTCGTGAGCATCAGCAGCACCACGGCGGCTTCGAGGAAGTTGATGACGTGTTCGCGGAGCATGGTCGCCTCCATTCGGTCCGCATCCGGCTGTCGTGCGCCGGTCTAGCTCTGATATGGGTCGCTGCCGTTCTGCGGCCTAGTCCGCGCGTGCCGCGTTTTTCATGATCTTGCGGCGTTTTCGTGCGCACGGCGCTCGACGGCTGGCGCAATTGTTCGGCGCATCACACCTTGGTATTGGCACATCCGACCTTAGTATTGGCACGTTAGTATTGGATTGTCCGACTCGCCGGATCATGCCGGCACGCCGCTCCGCCGCGGACTCTCGGCGCAAACCCTGCGGGTGAAGCGAATGTCTGATGTCGTCGACCAAGCAGCGCGTCACTCGGCCGATGCCGATCCGCGCCCCGCGCCGGCATCGCCCGGCGCGCCGGAACTGCACCGCATCGTCGTGGTCGGCGGCGGCGCGGCGGGGCTTGAGCTCGTCACGCGCCTCGGCGACCGGCTCGGCCGGCGCGGCCGCGCCGCGGTCACCCTGGTCGAGTGCGCCCGCACGCATCTGTGGAAGCCGCTGCTGCACGCGGTGGCGGCCGGCAGCATCGATCCCGGCGAGCTCGAGGTGAACTACCTCGCCCAGGCGCACTGGCACGGCTTCCGCTATCGGTTCGGCGAGATGATCGGGCTCGATCGCACGCGGCGCGCGATACGGCTCGGCGCAACCTTCGACGACGAAGGGCGCGAGATCACGCCGCCGCAATGGCTCGGCTACGACACGCTGGTGATCGCGGTCGGCAGCGTGACCAACGACTTCGGCACCCGCGGCGTCGCCGAGCACGCGGTGCCGCTGGAGACGCCGGCACAGGCCGAGCGCTTCAACCGGCGCCTGGTCAATGCCTTCCTGCGGGCGCAGACGCAGGAGGGCCCGGTGCGGCCGGGTCAGCTGCACGTCGCGATCGTCGGCGCCGGGGCGACCGGCACCGAGCTTTCCGCCGAGCTCCACCGCACCACGCGCGAGGTGGTGGCCTACGGGCTCGACCGCATCGACCCGGGGCGCGACATCCGCATCGTGCTGATCGAGGCCGCCGACCGCATCCTGCCGGGCCTGCCGGCGCGCATCGCCGAGGCGACGCAGCGGCTGCTCGCCGACATGGGCGTCGACGTGCGCACCGGCGCCAAGGTCATGGAGGCGACGGCGGAGGGGTTGCGTCTCGCCGACGGCTCCTTCGTCGACTCGGAGCTGGTGGTGTGGGCGGCCGGCGTCAAAGCCCCGGCCGTGCTGGCGCAGCTCGACGGACTGGAGGTCAATCGCATCAATCAGCTCGTGGTCGAGCAGACGTTGCAGACGACGCGCGATCCCGCCGTGTTCGCGATCGGCGACTGCGCGGCCTGTCCGCGGCCCGGCGCCGCGAGCCCGGTGCCGCCGCGGGCGCAGGCGGCGCATCAGCAGGCGACGCACATGGTGCGGCAGATCGAGCGCCGGCTGCGCGGGGAGGCGCTGACGCCCTACGTCTATCGCGATTTCGGCTCGCTCGTTTCGCTCGGCCGATGGAGCACGGTCGGCAACCTGATGGGCTTCCTGCTCGGCCGCAGCATCTTCATCGAGGGGCTGTTCGCCCAGCTGATGTACCGCTCGCTGCGCTTCCTGCACGAGCGGGCGCTGGGCGGAACGCTGCGCGCCGTGCTGGGCATTCTCGCCCGGACGCTGGCCCACCGCACCGGTCCGCAGGTGAAGCTGCACTGAGCGGCGGTGCAGGCGGAGTTGCTCGCGCTGGTCGCGGCTTGGTAACTCACGACGTCGATGAGGTCGAAACTTTCCAGGTGACCAGGGACGGCGTCGCTTTAGGCCTTGGTGACTGCCCACTTAATTTTCCAAGCGCCTGCCGTTCCTCGAGGACCTGTTCGACCAGCGCCATCAGCCGTTCGTTGGAGACGCCCAGCGCCCGCGCCCAGTTCTCGCTGAGAGATCTGGATATGTGCTCGTGATCGGGCATAGGAGCTCCTCACCGCGAAAACGCCCGGTGCTGTCCAGGCTAGCTTACGCGCACCTGGACTGAGCAGATGTGGTCCGCCTGCAACAGAGACGGGCAAAACGACTGTGCGTCCATGACTGCCACACCGGAATGAGCGATCAGATCGCTCGCTTGGGTCAGCAGTCAGTATCGATGCAAGCTGATGGCGCGGAGTGCGTTGCGAGAGGCCGAAGAAGCGGCCCGCCATTGCCGGCGGAACATCGAGCGCGTGCGCGCCGAGGTGCGGCGGCAAAAAAATGCCCCCGGCGGTTGGGCGGGCCGGGGGCCGAGTTTCGCGTCGCCCAGCGGCGGTCCCGATTGAGCCGCTACGCCACACGAGGTAGCGCGATTTCTACAAAAAATATCTGTGGATTCCAAGGGCGGTTGCTGCAGATCGGCCATGCGCAAATAAGAAAAGCCCCGGCGGGTCGATGGGTCGCCGGGGCTCGCACCGCCATTCGGCAAACGGATGCGCCCGAGGCTAGTCGCGCTGCCCGGCGGCCTGCAGGATGAGATCGGCGATCTCGGCCGGATGCGAGATGAGCGACACGTGGCTCGACTTCAGCTCGATCGTCGTCGCCCCCATGCGTTTCGCCATGAAGCGCTGCAGATCGGGGTTGATCGTCCGATCCTCGGTCGAGACCGCATAGAAGCTCGGCTTCGAACGCCAGGCGGCGTGCCTGGTCTTGCCGGTGAGAAGCGCCTTGTGGAAAGGCTGCTGCACCGCGTAGAGCACTTTTGCGCGAGCCTCGGGCAGATCGCCGGCGAAATCGTGCAGGAATGCCGCCTCGTTCAACCGTCCCTCGTCGCCACCGAAGACGATGCCTGCCGACGCCGGCGGGGCAGGGAACTTCTTCGCCAGCTCGGTGTAGTCCTCGCCCGCATCGGGCGCGCGCGCCGCGACGTAGACGATCGCGGAGACCTTGGGGTCGACCCCGGCCTCGGTCACCAGCATTCCGGAGAAGGAGTGCCCCGCGAGCACGGTCGGCCCGTCCTGCCGGTCGAGCACGCGCTGGGTCTCGGCCACGGCCTCATCGAGCGTCGTCAGCGGGTTCTGCACGGACGTCACGTTCAGCCCGGCCGGCTGCAATCGGGCGATGACGTCCAACCAGCACGATCCGTCGGCGAACAGGCCGTGCACCAGAACGACGTTGCGGGCCGCGGCAGGCGTCGCGGCGTGCACGACGCGCGGCATCAGCGTTCCTGCCGCCGCGGCGGCGAGTGCATGAGTCAATGTACGACGAGTGATCATCACGACGTCTCCTGAGCGCCCAACCCCGCGCGCTTCTACCCGCGCCGTGCGCCGGGCGCTTTAACGTTATTGTCGGGTTTGCTCGATCCTGCCGGATTCCTTCGCCGCCGCCAGATCGCGGAGCGAACCTCTCACGAGTCACCTGAAGGGCCCTGCGGGTTTGGGCAATGGAGGAGCCCGCCGAACGAATTTCCGACCGGGGAATGCATTGGGTGCGTAAGCCGCGAGCTCGTTCACGAAGGCCTCCACATAAGCAGGCATGAGACGCCGCGGGTCCCAACACACCGCCTCCCAATGGCCGATCGACGCGCCGCGCAGGACGATCGGAAGCGCGCGCAGGCTCTCATCGAGGGCGAGCGCGATCGATGGAATGACGGCAACGCCGTAATCCACGGCGGCCAGACCGATCAGCGTGTGAGCGGCCGTGCATTCGAACCGCACCCGCGGCACGACCTGCGCGATCTCGCAAGCCGCGTCGAAGCTTACGCGCGTGCCGAAAGTCGTCGAAAGCAGCAGCAACGGCTCGTCTGCGAGCTCCGCGATGTCGACGACCGCACGGTGGGCGAGCCGATGCCCTTTGCGAACCACCGCGAAAAGATGGAGCGGAAACAGAAGGCGGCCGGGAAAGCGGGTATCGCTCGCCGACATGAGCACCAGATCCGTTTCGCCTCTTTCGAGCTGGTTGGAGCGCCGCCCCGCGCTCCTCTCGATGAGCTGGACGTCGATGCCGGGATGGCGCTGTCGATGGCGCGGGAGAAAGGATGTCAGGAAACTCGCCGTGAGCTGCGGCGTGGCGCTCACTTTCAGGGTTGCTCTGCGTCCGCCCTTGAGTGCCCGCGCCTGTTCGCTCAATTCGTCCGCGTCGGCCAGGAGGCGGCGACTGTGTCGGAGCAGGCTCTCGCCCGCGGACGTCAGCTGAAGCTGCCGCCCGACACGATGAAACAGCGGTACACCGAACTCGGACTCCAGGGCGTGAATCTGCCGCGAGGCGGCCGGCTGGCTGAGGTTGAGCTGGGCGCAGGCGCGGCCAAGCCCTCCCGAGTCGGCCGTCGCCACGAACATCCGCAGGGCGCGCAGGTTCATCGGGATTCTTCCAATTTATGCATCGATCATAGGCAATAATTGCATTAGACGCAAATAAACGCCCCCGCGTAGGGTCGCGGTGCTCGCAACCCGCTCGAACGAGGCTCGCCATGACGCTGCCGCGCCGCCGTTTCCTGCAACTCGCATCGGGTGCTGCCGCGCTGTGCGCGATGGCCGGGCGCGCGCAAGCCCAATCCTATCCGGCGCGCCCGGTGCGCATCATCGTCGGCTTTCCGCCCGGGCAAGGCATCGACATCATCATGCGGCTCGTGGCCCAATGGCTGTCGGAACGGCTCGGCCAGCAATTCGTCGTGGAGAATCGCCCGGGAGCGGGCGGCAACATCGCCACAGAGTTCGTCGTGCGCGCGTCCGCCGACGGCTACACGCTGCTCGCCACCGGTTCGAACAACTTCGTCAATGCGTCCCTCTATGAGAAGCTGAGCTTCGACTTCATTCGCGACATTGCGCCGATTGCGAGCGTGGCCCGTGTGCCCAACGTCATGGAGGTCCACCCATCCGTGCCGGTCGGCACGGTCCCGGAATTGATCGCTTACGCGCGGGCAAATCCGGGCAGGCTCAATGTGGCCTCGGCCGGCAATGGATCGAGCTCGCACGTCGCCGCCGAGCTGTTCAAGATGATGGCCGGCGTCGACCTGCTCCACGTGCCCTATCGCGGGTCGCCGCAGGCAATGACCGATCTGCTCGGCGGTCGAATGCAGGTGATGTTCGATCTGCTGTCGACCTCAGTCGAGCACATAAGTGCCGGCAGATTGCGTGGGCTCGCGGTGACGACGGCGGCTCGTTCCGAGCTGCTCCCGGCACTGCCGACGGTGAGCGAATTCCTCCCCGGCTACGAGACGAGTGGTCTTGGGGGACTGGGAGCTCCACGCGACACGCCGCCGGAGATTCTCGAGAAGCTCAATCGAGAGGTCAACGCCGCGCTGGCCGATCCCGGCATCCGGGCGCGGTTCAGCGAGCTTGGCGCGGTCGCGGTGCCTGCCGCGCGCTCGGACTTCGCAAAACTCATCGCGGACGAAACGGCGAAGTGGGCAAGGGTCGTAAAATTTGCAGGCATCAAGCCGGCCTAGGGCGGTCACCTGCCACTCGCTCTCACACTTAATGGGCGACCCGCGATCCCGAGGAACAGGATCAGTGCCGCGACCACGTAGAACGTGTAGGGAAACCTGAGCGCAAATCGAACGAGTCCCATCCATCGGCTCCCGGTGCTGTCGCTTCAGCCTTGCGGGAATGTCGGAACGAGCGCGGCGATAATTCGGTGGTCCGATGCGCCAAGGGCGTTCGAAATTGGGCAAGATCCGAACAAGGACGACAGGAACGGAAAAGCAGTGATGCTGCGGATCGTGTAGGCACGGCGACGCCGGGGACATGTGACTCTGCGGAGATTCGCATGCATCGATCCGATCGTTCGAGGAGCGCATGGCTGGCGGCGGCCAGCCTGGTCGCCCTGTCAGGTGCCACTCTCGTGCTTCTGGCTGGCTCCGCCGCACAGACACCCGCGCCGAGCGCGCCGGCTGACGCCGAGGCGCCGTTCCTCGCCGAGAACGCGGCCGCCATGGACAAGATGATGGCGGGAATGACCGTCAAGCCGACCGGCGACGTGGACGCGGACTTCGCCGCGATGATGATCCCGCATCATCAGGGCGCCATCGACATGGCGCTCGCCGAGCTGCGCTACGGCAAGAACGAGCAGCTGCGGCGCATCGCCCAGGAGATCATCATCGATCAGCAGCAGGAGATTGCCGCCATGCGCCTCGCGCTGGGGCAGCCGCTGCCACCCTCGGCGCCGGCGCCGACCCAGGTTTCACCCTCTGCGACAAGGCCGTCGCCGGCGGACGGTCATGCCGCGCACCATCATGCCGCGGGGCTCAACGACGAACGATGCCCCTTCCCATGCCGACAAGACGAAATCAGGAGCGAAGACCGATGAGAATGCACATCGCGACCACACTTTCGGCAAGCACCATCCTTACCTGCGCGTGGTCCGCGTTGGCCGGGCAGGCGCCAAATGCTGCATCCGCGCCGGACATTCCGATCAGCAGCCGGGATCGTGTCTACGCCGCCGAGCAATTTTCCAATACCGTGTCGGTGACGGATCCAGCGTCGAACAAGCTGCTCGGCGTCATCCGGCTCGGCGAGCCGCAGCCTGTCAACTTCAGCCCGCTCTACCGCGGGCAGGTGCTCGTGCACGGTCTGGGGTTCTCGCCCGACGGGCGCACCCTTGCGGTCGTGTCGATCGGCTCGAACTCCGTCACGTTCATCGATACCGCCACCAACACGGTCAAGCACACCACCTATGTGGGCCGCTCGCCGCACGAGGCCTTCTTCACGCCCGACGGCAAAGAGCTGTGGGTCACGGTGCGCGGCGAGGACTATGTCTCGGTGCTCGATGGCAAGACTTATGAGGAAATAACCCGGATCAAGGTGCCGAACGGCCCCGGCATGCAGATCTTCTCTCCGGACGGGAAGTACGGCTACGTGTGCTCGTCCTTCGTACCGGAACTCGACGTCATCACCGTCGCCGATCACAAGATCGTGGGGCGGGTGAAGCAGGAAAGTCCGTTCTGCCCGAACCTCGCGGCGACGCCCGACGGACGGCAGGTGTGGTTCACCCTGAAGGATGTCGGCAGGACGCAGGTCTTCAATGCACAGCCGCCGTTCGATCTCATCAAGACGATCGACACCGGGCCGATCACCAACCACGTCAATCTCGTGCACAATGCGAACGGCAGCTTCGCGTACGTGACGATCGGCGGCCTCAACCAGGTCAAGGTGTTCCGCACCGACAATTTCGAGCAGGTCGCCACCATTCCGGTCGGCAACCTGCCGCACGGCATCTGGCCCTCGGGGGACGGCAACCGCGTCTATGTCGGCCTCGAGAATGCGGATGCGCTCGCCGCCATCGACACACTGACCAACAAGGTGATCGCGACCATCGCGATCGGACAGGCGCCCCAGGCGCTCGCTTATGTCCCGAATGCGGTTGCGGACGGCAATGGAACGAGCAACCTTCAGCCGCTCGGTGTCGCCGGGCAGGCCGCGCATCTCACGCTGACGTTGGCCGGCGGGCAGCAAGGCGGCAACGCGCCGACCAGCGTAACCCTGTTCGACCAGGGGCTCACGCAGGTGGTGCAGGCCTCGGTCACCGGCCTCCAGCCGAAGAAGCCCTATGTGCTGGCTTTGGCGAGCCGGCCGGATGGAGGCGGCGCGCTCGAGCCGCTGTCGTCCTTCATGACCAATCCGGCGGGCTCGGCCATCGTCGATGCGGTCGGACCCATCCGGCAGATCGTGCAGGGCACGGCCGAGGGCGCGCGACGGTACCTGGTGATCGCCGAAGGGACCGCGGCGCAGCCGGGCGCAATCGTCCAGCGACAGGCCGCCGAGTGAGCAGCCACATCGGCCGCTAGGGCCGCAAACCCGAAGTTCGCTCAGAGTTCGCTGCGAGTGCTCGCGAACTTTGGAAATCGGAACATGCTCTCGTTTCTTTGGTTTGCGCATGTTCTTGTCGGCGAGCCGGCATCCACTCGCCGCAACATGCCCTAGCGGCGCATCACGGCAGAACGCCCGCGTCGCAGCCGCTGAAGCACTCGATGACGGCATCCGGCGACCATCTGCCGAAACCGCCGGCCGAATGGCTGCAGTCGCGCGGCGCGACTGGGCCGCCGGCCTCCATGTCCAAGAGGCGTGCGGAGCCGGAATCCACGCGCGCGAAACCGGGTGTGTTTGCGAAGGCCGGCAGCGCCGCGAGGAGGACGAGCGCGAGGATCTTCCTCATTTCATTGCTCCAGTCGTGCACGGCACCGGGTCACGGACTGCGAACCGCCGCCATGACGTGGAGATGCGCACAATCTTCGTACGTTCGCTGCGGCGAAATTGCTGTCGTTGTTCGAGGATTGCGGCAGGCTGCTACGTGTCTGACGGGTCAGCGCGATTCCAGGGTCACTTTGCGGTGATCAGGCTATCACCGCAGCCTCGGCCTTCGGCCCGGCCGCGCGGGCGCTGATTCTGAAATCGAATTCAGTGGCGCCCGCGGGTCCTGACCTTATTCTCAGGGAGCAAAAGCCGCTGCCCAAGCGGGCGAGCATGCCCGACTGGCGGCGGCATCGGACCGCGCACAGGAGGATCACCTTGGACCCGCGGCCTCCTCCCTGAATGGGGAGTGTGCCATTCTGAGATGGGAGGCAGTCATGCCCAAGATCCTGCTCATCGAGGACGATCGCGAGACCGCCGACGAGATCGTCGCCGAGTTCGCCGCGCGCGGTTTCGACGTCAGCTGGGCGGCGACCGGAATCGAGGGGCTGGACCAGGCGCGCTCCAGCAATCCGGACGCCATGATCGTCGACCGCCTGCTGCCCGGCATGGACGGCCTGACCATCGTCGAGGCGCTGCGCAAGGACCAGATATCCACCCCGGTGCTCGTGTTGAGCGCGCTCGCCGCGGTCGACGACCGCGTGCGTGGGCTGCGCGCCGGCGGCGACGACTATCTGACGAAGCCGTTCGACCTAGTCGAGCTGATCGCGCGGGTCGAAGCGCTGCTGCGCCGCCCGGCCAATACGCGCGAGACGACGCTGCGGGTCGGCCCCCTCGAGCTCGACCTGATCGAGCGCACCGCCCGGCGCGGCGATCGTCCGATCGACCTCTTGCCGCGCGAATTCCGCCTGCTGCACTACATGATGCAGCGGCAGGACCAGGTCCTCACGCGGACGATGCTGCTCGAAGAGGTGTGGAACTACAAGGTCGCCTCGCAGGCGAACCTGGTCGACGTGCACATGAGCCGGCTGCGGCACAAGGTCGACGAGGCGAACGAGACGCCGATGATCCACAATGTCCGCGGCGTCGGGTTCATTCTCCGTGCCCCTGCCTGATTTCGTCAGAACCACCACGGTCCGCGGCGCGCTCGTGGTCGCCGGCGCGTTCGCGCTCTACATGGTGGTACTGTTCGCGGTGATCTATTGGCGCACGGGCCATTACTTCATGGCGCGATCGGATGCCGTCGTCGCCCAGCAGGCGAAGGTCTTTTCCGCCGGAAACATGCGAGAGCAGCTGCTCGCCGTCGATCAGCTGCTCAAGCAGGATCCGCGCATGGTCCAGCATGCGGGACTGTTTGCGCCCGACGGCCGGCGCATTGCCGGCAACCTGGAGCGGATGCCGCCCGAGCTCACGCTCGACGCGCCCGCGCGCGACGCCGTCATCCCGGTCGGCCCGAGCGGAGCCGAGCGGCAGCACGTGCGGGCCGTCGCGCACAGCGTTCCGGGCGGCGGCGTGCTGGTCATCGGGCGCAACGTCGACGAGACAGTGCAGATCAGCGCGATCGTCGGCGAGACGCTCGCCGTCGGCCTGCTGCCCGCCTTGTGCCTGAGCATCGCGGCCGGGATGCTGCTTAGCATCCGCGCCCAGCGGCGGGTCGCGCAGGTCAACCAGGCCGTCCAGCGCATCGTCGCCGGCGATCTGCGCCAACGCCTGCCGATGCGCGGCGTCGACGATCCGTTCGACCGGCTCGCCGCCGTCGTGAACGGCATGCTGGAGCAGATCGAGGCGCTGATGCACGACATCGCCGGCGTCGGCGACGACATCGCGCACGATCTGCGCACGCCCCTGACACGGGCGCGCGTCGTGCTGCAACGCGGCCGCGAGAACGCGCGCACGGTGGAGGAATTGCAGGCCGTGATCGACCGCGCCATGCTCGCGCTCGACCAGTCGCTCGCCATCATCACGGCGCTGCTGCGCATCACCGAGATCGAGCATGCGCGGCGGCTGGAGGGTTTTGGCAGGGTGCTCCTCGCCGACGTGGTGCGCGAGGTCGGCGACATGTACGAGCCCATCGCCGAGGAGAAGAAGGTTGCGCTCGAGATCGAGGCCGCCACGGCCCCGACGGTGCATGGCGACCGCGATCTGCTGTTCGAGGCGGTGGCGAACCTGGTGGACAACGCGATCAAGTTCACGCCGGAGGGCGGGAAGGTGCAGCTCGCCCTGGTGGCGCGCGACGGCGAGAGCGTCGTGCGGGTCGCCGATACGGGCCCCGGCATCAGCGAGGAAGAGCGCGAGATGGTGCTGCGGCGCTTCTATCGCTCGGATCGCAGCCGGAACACGCGCGGCGTCGGGCTCGGGCTGAGCCTGGTCGCCGCAATCCTGAAGCTGCACGGCTTTCGCCTCAGCCTCACGTCCGGCCCGGGCTGCGTCGCCGAGATCGTCTGTCCGCCGGAAAGTTGATGGCCTCGACCTCGCGATCCGCGACTGTTCCACACGGCGAGATCACTTTGCACTCACGCCGACGTGAGTCTCTTACACGCCCACGTGAGTCTCTTAAATCCTTTTCAGATTGCTGAACCCCAATTCAGTGGCACCCCCAGGTCGCCGCTCTATGTTCGAAGTGCCGGGCGCGCTTGCGTCGAGCCGAAACTCGAACGTCCTCGCGCGTCGAAAGATGTTCTTCAACACGGGAAGCGCAGCCATGAGCCGCACCACAGGTCCATCGAAACCGCCGTACGATCCCGGCGTCGGGCGGTATGTCGCCGAGATCAGGCGCATTCCGCTGCTCGAGGCGGACGAGGAATTCCGTCTTGCCAGGCGTTGCCGCGAGCATGGTGACCGCGCGCCGCGGACCGTCTCGTGAACAGCCACCTGCGGCTGGTCGTCAAGCTTGCCGCCGACTACTACGGCTACGGTCTGCCGGTCGCCGAGCTGATCTCCGAGGGCAGCATCGGCCTGATGCAGGCGGTCGAGCGCTTCGATCCCGACAAGGGCTTCTGCTTCGCGACCTACGCGACCTGGTGGATCAAGGCCGCGATCCAGCAATACATCATCCGCGCGACGTCCCTGGTGAAGATGGGGACCACCACCAGCCAGCGACGGCTGTTCTTCAACCTGCGCAAGGCCAAGAGCCGGATCGCGGTTCTCGACGACGGCGACATGCGTCCCGACCAGGTCGCGCTGATCGCCGAGCGGCTCGACGTCGCCGAGCAGGACGTGATCGACATGAACCGCCGGCTGAGCGGCGACATCTCGCTCAGCGCGCAGGTCGGCGAGGGAAATGATTCGGCGAGCTGGCAGGACTGGCTGGTCGACGATGCGCCGAGCCAGGAGGACGTTCTGGCCAGGCAGGACGACCTGGCCGATGGCCGCGCCGCGCTCGCCGAGGCACTCACGTCGCTCAACGATCGCGAGCGGAGCATCTTCGTCTCCCGCCGCCTTGCCGAGCGACCCAGACGGCTCGAGGAGATCGCGCGCGAGCTCGGCGTGTCGCGCGAGCGCGTGCGGCAGATCGAGATGTCCGCATTCGAGAAGATTCGCCGGTTCGTGACCCGCAAGGCGGTGGTTGCCCAGGCGGCCGTGCCGATGGCGGCTTGATCGAATCACTTCGGGAAACAGCATATGAAAGCCCTCGCCACCCATGATCTCTCGGGCGCGCCCATCGATCGAACGATGGTGCTGCCGCTCACCGCGCCGTTCGCGGCCGCTCGGCCGCCGTTCGGCCGGTTCAACCACCAGTCGGATGCGGATCGCCACCGCCTGCTGTCGGACAGATTCGAGTCGATCAAGGCGGCGGTCACGGTGCTGCCGTCGGACGGTGTGATCCGCCGTCGCGCCGCCTGGCGCGGCATGGCGGTCGAGACGGTCAGCATCACCGGGCACGGACGCGTCGAATTCCGCTTTCGCGCTCCCGTCCACATGCTCGTGCTGCTCGAAGCCGGCGCCCGCTCCGATGGTCTCACCTTCGTCGAAGGTTTGCCGGGCTCCGCGCTGCGCGAGTACCAGCGCAAGCTCATCTTCGTCCCGGCCGGCCACGAATATGTCGACTGGCAGGAGACGCGCGTCCTTCCGCGGCTGGCGTTCTTCTATTTCGACCCGCGTTCGTTTCCGCTCGAAGCCGAGACCCCGCTCGCGCCGCGACTGTTCTTCGAGGATGCGGAGGTGTGGAAGACGGCGCTGAAGCTCGAGGCCGCCATCGAGGCTCCGGGGTCGAACGATCGCAGCTATTGCGAGGCGCTCGGCGTCGTTCTGGCGCACGATCTCGCGCGTCCCGCCGGTGGCGCGCGCCGTCCCGAGCAGCGCGTTCGCGGCGGGCTCGCGGCCTGGCAGCAACAGGCCGTGGTGCGGCACATCGACGAGCGGCTCGCCGAGCAGGTGTCGCTCGCGGCGCTGGCGGGGCTGGTGCGTCTGAGCACCTACCACTTCTCCCGCGCCTTCAAGCAGTCGTTCGGCATGCCGCCGCATCGATACCACTGCCATCGCCGCATCGAGCGCGCCAAGGCGCTGCTGGCGAACCGCGACATGTCGGTGACGCAGGTCGGCGTCGTGCTCGGCTTCAGCTCGGCGAGCTCGTTCACCATGGCGTTTCGCAAGATGGCCGGCGTCACCCCGTCCGACTTCCGCCGCAGCACGATTTGAACCGAGGATATCGATGCGCGCACTCTTCGCATTCGCCGCGCTTGTCGCAATCGCCGCCACGAGCGCAGCGTCGGCACAGACCGCACCGACGCCCGGCATGGGCGCGACCTCGCCGCTCGGCACGATGAATTTCAATGCGTCATCCGGACCGGTCGGCATTCCGCTCGGATCGACCGAGCTCGACACCGGCGGAACGAGTCCGCTGCCGTGCGTGACGCCATGCGCGGTCGGCACGACCGCAAGCACCGGCGTCTTCGATGGCGGCGCGACCTCGATCGGTTCCGGCATGGGCAGCAGCACTACGGGCAGCAGCTTCGATGGCGGCGGAAGCTCGCTCGGCTCCGCCGTGGCGAGCAGCTGCAGCACGACCGGTACCGCCGCCTCGCTGCCGCTCGCCAGCACGCCGTCGGCGGGGCTGCAACTCCCCGGCAGCGCCGGCAACACAATTCCGCTCGGCTCCGTCGAGCTCACCAGTCCGGGCGTGAGCCCGCTGGTCGGCGTGCCGGCGCCCGCAATCGGCACGTCCACCTGCGGCAGCACGTCGACGATGGGCGGAGCCGGGCTCTCGGCCGGCAGCACGAGCTTCGGCTGCTGAATGGACATTCGGAGGGATCACATGCGCAAGAAGCACATCATCGCCGCCGCCTGCCTCGCCGGCGCCGTCGCGCTCGGCGCCGGCGGCTTCGCGCTCTCGCATCGCGCCGCTGCGCCGGCCGCCGCGCCGGCCTCCGCCCCTCCGCCCGTTCCGGTGGTCGCCGCGACGGTCACGGCGCGCGACGTCCCGATCTATCTGCAGGGCGTCGGCACGGTGATCGCCTACAACAATGTCGTCGTGCGCAGCCAGATCACCGGGCAGATCACCCAGATCGCCTTCACCCAGGGCCGGAGCGTCCACCAGGGCGACCTCCTGGCGCAGATCGATCCGCGTCCCTATCAGGCGCAGCTTGACCAGGCGACCGCCAACCGCGATCGCGACAAGGCGCAGCTCGCCAATGCCAAGAGCAATCTGGATCGCTACACGAGCCTGCAGACCAAGGGCTTCGCGACGGATCAGCTGGTCGAGACCCAGAAGGCGCAGTTCGATCAGTTGCAGGCGATGGTCAAATCCGACGAGGCGGTGATCGAAAGCGCCCAGGTGAACCTCGCCTATACGCGTCTCATCGCGCCGATCGACGGCGTCACCGGCATCCGGCAGATCGACCAGGGCAACGTCATTCATCCGACCGACGCGGCCGGACTGGTGACGCTCACGCAGATCCAGCCGATCTCGCTCATCTTTACGCTGCCCGAGACGACGCTGACCTCGATCCAGCAGGAGATGGCGAAAGGGCCGGTCAAGGTCATGGCGTACAGCCAGGACGACAAGACCAAGCTCGACGAGGGCACGCTGCTGCTGATCGACAACCAGATCATCCAGACGACCGGCACGATCCGGCTGCGCGCCACCTTCCCGAACGAAAAGCGGCTGCTGTGGCCGGGCGAGCTGGTCAACGTGCGGCTGCTTCTGCGCACGGAGCATGACGCGCTCACGGTCGCGGCGGGCGCCGTGCAGCAGGGGCCGAACGGCGCGTATCTCTACGTGATCGGCGCCGACCAGGGCGTGCAGATCCAGCCGGTGACGGTCGGCCAGATCAGCCAGGGCCAGGCACTCATCGAGTCCGGGCTGAAGAATGGCGAGACGGTCGTGGTCGCCGGCCAGTCGAGGCTCCAGCCCGGCTCGCATGTCCGCGTGCTGCACGGCAGGGCCGCCGAACAGGTCGACCTCCAGAGCGCTGTGCAGCAGGCGATCCCATGAACATCTCCGCGCCGTTCATCCGCCGGCCGATCGCGACGGCGCTGCTGATGGCCGGGCTGCTGCTGGGCGGCCTGGTCAGCTACCGGCTGCTGCCGGTCGCGGCGCTGCCGAACGTCAATTATCCGACCATCCAGATCACGGCGCAGCTGCCGGGCGCCGATCCGCAGACAATGGCCTCCTCGGTGGCGACGCCGCTCGAGCAGCAGCTGAGCCAGATTCCCGGCCTCACCCAGCTCACCTCGACCAGCGCGCTCGGCGTGACGACCTTGTCGGCGCAATTCGAGCTCAGCCGCACCGTCGACAGCGCCGCGACCGACGTGCTCGCGGCGATCAATGCGGCGAGCCCCTATCTGCCGGTCGGCATTCCCTATCCGCCGACGATCCGCAAGGTCAATCCGGCCGACACGCCGGTCCTGCTGCTCGCGCTCACCTCCGACACGCTGCCGCTGACCACGGTCGACGCCTATGCGGAAAACATCCTGCTGCCGAAGCTCTCGACCGTCTCGGGCGTCGGGTTCATCGGCATCGGCGGCCAGCAGAAGCCGGCGATCCGCATCCAGGTCAACCCGCAGGCGCTCGCCGCCCGCGGCATCAGCCTGGAGGACGTCCGCACGGTCATCGGCCAGTCGAACGTCGATCTGCCGAAGGGAACGCTCAACAGCCCGAGCCAGATCTTCACGCTCAACACCAACGACCAGCTGCTCAAGCCGGACGCCTACAACGACCTCGTCATCGCCTATCGCAACGGCTCGCCGGTGCGCATCCGCGACGTCGGCAAGGCGATCGAGGGGCCGGAAAACGATCTGCTGGGCGGCTGGCTCGGGCACCATCCGGCGGTCATTCTCGCGATCCAGCGGGTGCCGGGCGCCAACGTCATCGAGACGGTCGACCGCATCAAGGCGATGCTGCCGCAGCTCGAAGCCTCGATCCCGCCCGGCATCAAGGTGTCGATCGCGTCCGACCGCACGACGACCATCCGCGCCTCGGTCGCCGACGTGCAGTTCACCCTGATGCTGACGGTCGCGCTGGTCGTGATGGTGATCTTCGTCTTCCTGCGCAATTTCTGGGCCACCGTCATTCCGGCGGTGACGGTCCCGCTGTCGCTGATCGGCACCTTCGCGGTGCTCTACGAGCTCGGCTACAGCCTCGACAATTTGTCGCTCATGGCGCTGTCGATCGGCGTCGGCTTCGTGGTCGACGACGCCGTGGTGGTGATCGAGAACATCGTGCGCCACATCGAGGCCGGCCTCTCGCCCACGGAGGCGGCGCTCAAGGGCTCCGAGGAGATCGGCTTCACCATCGTGTCGATCACGCTGTCGCTGATCGCGGTGTTCATCCCGCTGTTCCTGATGGGCGGCTATGTCGGCAAGCTCTTTCAGGAATTCGCCATCGCGATCAGCGTCTCGCTGGTGCTGTCGCTGGTCATCTCGCTCACGCTGACGCCGATGATGTGCGCGCGCCTGCTCAAGGACGAGTCGCACAAGCGGCACGGTCGCATCTACCTGCTGTTCGAGCGCGGCTTCGACGCGCTCCTCGGGCTGTACGAGCGCGGCCTGAAAATCGCCCTGCGGCATCGCTTCGTGACGCTGATGGTGATGCTGGGCACGGTCGTGCTCACCGGCTATCTCTACGTCGTCATTCCCAAGGGCTTCTTTCCGCAGCAGGACACCGGAATGATCCTCGGCATCACCGAGGGAGCGCAAAACATCTCGTTCCCCGCGATGGTGCAGCGCCAGCAGGCGCTGGTCGAGACCTTGCTGAAGGACCCGGCGATCGAGTCGGTGAGCCATTATGTCGGCCCGGGCGGTCCGACCGCCACGCTCAACCAGGGCCGCGTGTTCATCGTGCTCAAGCCGCTCGCGCAGCGCGGCGTCAGCGCCGACGAGGTCATCCGGCGGCTCGGCCCGCAGCTCGCCAGGACGCAGGGCATCAGCCTCTACCTGCAGGCCGCGCAGGACATCACCATCGGCGCGCGCCTGTCCAAGACGCAGTACCAGTACTCCCTGTACGACGCGGACGCCAACGAGCTCACGCATTGGGCGGGGGTCTTCCTCGACAAGCTGAAGACGCTTCCCGGCGTCACCGACGTCGCCAGCGACCAGGCCAATTCCGGCGTGATGCTGAACGTGACCACCAACCGCGAGGTCGCGTCGAGCTACGGCATCCAGCCGGCGACGATCGACAACACGCTCGACGACGCGTTCGGCCAGCGCATCGTCTCGACCATGTTCACGCCGCTCAACCAGTTCCACGTCGTGCTCGCGGTGTCGCCCGAATTCCAGTACGGGCCCGACTCGCTGAGCGGCATCTACGTCCCCTCGTCGGCCGGCCAGCAGGTCCCGCTGACCACGCTGACGAACCAGGAGACCAAGGCGGCGCCCATCGTCATCAATCACCAGGGCATGTTCCCGGCCGCCACGATCTCGTTCAACCTGCAGCCGGGCGCCTCGCTCGGCAACGTGGTGGCGGCCGTCGAGCAGTTCGCGAAAGACAGCCACAAGCCGGCGTCGCTGGTCACCAGCTTTCAGGGCAACGCCCAGGCGTTCCAGTCGTCGCTTTCGGGCACGCCGCTGCTGATCGCGGCCTCGCTCATCGTCATCTACATCATCCTCGGCGTGCTGTACGAGAGCACGATCCACCCGCTCACCATCCTGTCGACGTTGCCGTCCGCCGGCATCGGCGCCCTGCTGCTGCTGATGGCGGTCCACCTCGACCTCAGCGTGATCGCCATCATCGGCATCATCCTGCTGATCGGCATCGTCAAGAAGAACGGCATCATGCTGGTGGATTT
>Ga0126371_10000697_pt1 | contig 28036 bp, 19 predicted proteins | sample PanSoiMetaPlot_4_FD_110145 | JGI IMG/M metagenome (GOLD analysis project Ga0126371, IMG submission 110145) | Tropical forest soil microbial communities from Panama - MetaG Plot_4 | ecosystem: Environmental > Terrestrial > Soil > Tropical forest > Bulk soil | place: Panama | collected 2016-02-17 | reverse complement strand
GAGCACCACGCTTTCGCCAACAACCAGACGCATGACTTCCGACGGCTGTGCCCCCAGCGCCATACGTACTGCCATTTCGTGTGTTCGCCGAGAAACTGAGTGGCTCATAACGCCGTAGATCCCAACCGCGGCGAGAACGAGTGCGACACTCGCGAAGGCCGCCAATAGATACAGATAGAAGCGCGGCTGGGCATTGGTGTCGGCAACAACTTCTTCCATGGTCTCGATTTCAGACAGCGTGACGGTTTTGTCCACGGAACGAATCGCGTTCTCAACGGCGGCAGTCTGAGCTGCTGCCTCTCCAGTCGTGCGCACGACAAAACTCATATAGGCGGAGAATCCACCAGACTGGCCGTCTAAATACCATGGACTCTGCAGTAGCGGAACGCAGTACTCCGAATCAGGTTGATCCGTCCATTCATGGCGAACGGTATTTGCGATCACACCAACAACGGTGAGCCATTTCTTCTCACCACCAATGCCGATCGAGATGCGCTTGCCAATCGCACTTTCGCCCGGCCAGTAATGGCTGGCGAGGTATTGATTCACGATAGCCACGCTTGGCGCGTGAGCGTTGTCACTTTCGGTGAAGTCGCGGCCTTCGAGGAGCGCGATGTTCATGGTGCGGAAGTACTGCGGCACGATCACGCGATACGCACCGTGCGGCTCCTCGCCAGGCTTTGGTTCAGGACGACCTTCGATGAAGAAGGGAATACGCCAGATATCTCCGGCAAGCGGCAGATGATTGATCGCGCTTGCAAGCGTCACTCCGGGAAGCGCTTGGATTCGCTGTAGCGATTGCTGGTAGAAGGACGCTCGATCCGCATTGGCATCCTTTGCTCCTGACAGAGACACGACCATCGTGAGCAAGTGACGTGGATTAAACCCAGGGTCAATAGATTCAAGGACCGAGAAGGTTCGGATCATCAAACCCGCTCCTGCAAGCAGCACGACTGCGAGCGCAAATTCCGAAACTACGAGCAGCCTGCGCATACGCCCGCGACGAGGGCCTTCACCCATGCCTCGTGATCCTTCCTTTAGACTGTCCACCAGATTCATGGCAGAACTCTGGAGTGCTGGGGCGAGTCCGAAGGCTAGACCTGTGATGATCGAGACAATCAACGCAAAGGTCAGTACACGGCTGTCGATTTGAATAGTTCCAAAACGGGTAATCTCTGAAGGAGCCGACGCCAGCAGAAGCCTCAGGCCCCAGACAGCGATAAGCACGCCGAGAGTGCCACCGATCAGCGCTAGCAAAGCGCTTTCTGTGAGGAACTGGCGGACCAGCCGTGCCCGGCTTGCTCCCAGTGCCGAGCGCACCGCAATCTCCCGCTGCCGCACCGATGCTCTCGCGAGCAGCATATGGGCGACGTTGGCGCAGGCGATGAGCAGGACGAATCCGACCGCGCCGAGCAAAACCAGGAGTGCCGGGCGGATATCTCCGACAACCTTCTCCTTGAGCGGGATTACCCCGACATTCTTATTCGAGCCGGGAAATTGCGTCTCGAGTCGGGCAGAGATCGTGGCCATCTCGGCTCGCGCTTGATCGAGCGAGACGCCTGGCTTCAGCCGCGCGAAAATACGCAAGCTGTTCCGTATGCGATCGTTGAGATTGAGCGGAAGGGGCGACCAGATCTCGGCCTCGGTTATCCAGAAAGGAGCGAAGCGGAATCCTTTGGGCATCACGCCGACGACTGTGTATGAGGCTCCATTCAATCTGATCGTCTTGCCGGTCGGATCGCTTCCGGGAAAGTGCCGCTGCCTGAAGCCGTAACTTAAAACCACTTCATGGTCGGCGCCGGCACGGTCGTCCGAAGGGACGAAGACGCGGCCAAGCAATGGCTTGACTCCCAAAACAGGAAATATGTCCGAAGTCACATGCAGCCCGATAACCTGCTCAGGCTTGTCGACACCGGTGAGGTTAGGAGTCCACCCCTCGGCAGCTCCCATATTTTCAAAGACGTGATTCTCACGCTTCCAGTCGAAGAAGTTCGCCGGAGGAGCCGACGTGAAGCCGTTCTGTCCGATGACAACGAGGCGTTCGGGCTCTGCATAAGGCAATGCACGCAGCAGAACGGCATTGACTACGCTGAAGATGGCAGTGTTCGCGCCAATGCCTAGGGCGAGCGTGATGAGAGCGACTACCGTGAAGGCAGGGGTCTTGGCGAGATTGCGAAGTGAGTAACGGAGATCTTGATATAGCGTTTCCATAGGGTAAAAGGCCGTTCAAGTCAGGGGTAGCCAGTGGGTGCTTTAGGGAGGGCACCGGCTTCAGCCGTGCCCCTCCCTAAAGCCATTGACCCATCCGCTACCCGTACCGACTTCATTCGTACCTAAGCGCGATCATCGGATCCACTTTCGTCGCGCGACGCGCTGGAATATAACCAGCCAGCGTAGCTACGACGGCCAGTATCGCCATCACGACAAAAAGCGAAACCGGATCAGTGCTCTTCAACCCATACAACATGCTCGACAGCAACCGACTGCTCGCCAGTGCCGGCGGAATGCCGATCACGAGCCCGAATCCCACCAGCCACATACCTTCGCGCAGGATCAGTTGGAGCACGTCGAGGCGTCGAGCTCCAAGAGCCATACGCAGTCCAATTTCGCGTGTGCGGCCCGCTACTGTGTACGACATGATTCCGTAGAGTCCGACACAGGCCAGCAGCAGAGCTAAGCCGGCAAAAAAGGCAGACAGCTTGGCCAGCGCGATCTGGTCGCCAGCGCTGCCTCTTACCAACCCATCCAGTGTGTTCACAAATGCGATTGGAATGCGGGCATCGACCGCTTTGATCTGGCCACGAATAGCGGAGGTCGCCGCCGAGGGCGCTCCGCTCGCTTCTACTTCGAGAATGATCTGCGTCGGATCCGTAGTCTGCTGAAAAGCCTGATAGAAGCGCGGTTTTACTTCCTCACGGAGACCGCTGCCGTGGTCTTTGGCATTGCGTGAGATTCCCACCACGGTGAAAGGCTTTTTTAGCTCGTCGACATCGTCAATTGTGAACTGCCGGCCCACGGGATTCTGACCGGCAAAAAAGTGTTTCACCATCGCTTCGTTCACTACTGCTACCCGCGTGGAAGTGGCTGTGTCCTGGGCCTCAATGCCACGCCCGGCCAAAATGGGAATCCCGATCGCTCCGAAGTAGCCGGGGCCGACGTAATCCTCCATCGCGACCCGATCGTTGTCGGTATTGGCCTTGAACCCCGGAACAATGATGGCATCTCCCGATTCGCTCCCTGCGAACAGCCCATTCACAGAGTACGTGACGTTCTTCACCCCTGGAACGATTGCTAGGCGTGTCGCCAGCTGCTGTGCCAGCAACTTCATCTTGTCACTCTTGTACCCTGCGGCTGTGGGATCGAGTCGCGCGATCACGAGTTGATCGCGTTGGTACCCGAAGTCCTGCGACATCACCTTCTGCAGGCTGCGAACCAGCAGACCTGCAGCAAAGAGCACAAGCAACGAAAGCGCCACCTGGCCCGCGACCAATCCCTTGCCCCATCCAAAACGGGAACGAGATTCGGAGAGAACAGCAGTTGTGTCTTTCAACGCCGGCGTCACTTGCACCTTCAGTGTGCGCACCGCCGGAACCAGGCCGAAAAGAATTCCCGTAACCAGACTGATGGCGACAGTGAAGCTAAGCACGCGCCAATCTGGAGCCAGAGGAAGCGATCCATGCGAATCAAAAATGTTGACCAATAGCCTTACGCCCCAAATCGCGAGCAGCGAGCCGGCGATACCTCCGGCGAAGGCGAGTAGAATGCTTTCCGTGAAGAGCTGTTGGAGCAAGCGCCTGCGGCTGGCACCAATTGCCAGGCGGACGGCGATCTCTTTGCCCCGGATCGATGCTCGCGCAAGCAACAGATTGGCAACATTCACGCATGCGATCAGAAGTACCAGGCCAACAATTCCCATGAGCAGAAGAAGAGGAATGCGATAGTCGCGACGCAATTCAGAGATACCTCCTGCTCCAGGGGCAACTTTGATCTTTGCTGTGCGCATGAACTTCAGGTCATCGGAGCTCAACATCGCGCCGTAAGGCCCCTTCAACGACTGTTGCAAGACTACGTTCACGTCCGCTTCCGCCTGGGCGGCTGTCATTCCCGTCTTGAGTCGTCCGATCAGGGAGAGCCACGAAGTGCCGGGTTTGTTACGCCAGTTCCGTCCGCGAACAATTTCCGGCTGCATGCTGAGGGGGACATAGAGGTCCATCTCTTCGCCGACGACATCGCCATCAAAACCAGGCGGCGCGACGCCGACCACAGTGAAGGGATAGCCGTTCAGACGAATATCCTTTCCCAAAATGGAAGGAGAGAGTGCGAATTTGCGCTGCCAATATCCGTAGCCGAAGACCACAACCGGATTGGCGTTCTCAGCGGTGTCGTCAGAATCAGCGAACAGGCGACCCGCCGCGGGCTTTAATCCAAGAAGCGGAAAATAATTGCCGCTCACCATGCGTCCGGTAACACGCTCGTCGGAAGGTCCGCCCTGGCCAGCCTCCACCTCAATGCGATGATCACTGGCAGCCGCGCAGAGTCCGTTGAAGACGGAACTGTTGTCGCGCAATTCCTTGTAAAGCGGATAAGAGAAATTCTCGGTGCGCGGAGTTCCGTTGGAGCGTCCGTTTGCCCATGAGGGATCACCAACGACCACAAGCTGCTGAGGATCTTTGATCGGCAGCATGCGAAGCAAGAGGGCATTCACAACGGTGAAGATCGCAGTATTGGCTCCGATGCCGAGTGCGAGGGTGAGGACAGCCACTGTAGTGAAAGCAGGGCTCTTGATCAGGAGGCGAAAAGCGTAACGAAGATCTTGGAGCAGGGTTTCCATCGTTCTTATCCGTTGTCATTCCGAACGGAGTGAGGAATCCCTATATCCACGAGAGTGACTGCGCAGCATAGGAAATTCCTCAGTTCGCTCGGAATGACAGAAAAAAAGGCTCATTCGTACCTCAGCGCCATTATCGGGTCCACCTTGGTCGCCCGACGCGCGGGAATGAACTCCGCAACGGCGGCAACTACTCCGAGTAGCACAATTACGAGCACCAACGATATCGGATCGGTTCCTCTTAATCCAAAGAGGAAGCTGTGAAGTACGCGCCCACTCAGCAATGACAGCGGGATTCCAATCGCAACCCCTACCGCTACTAAAAACATGCCTTCGCGGAATATGAGCTTAAGAACATCTGTACGCTGAGCCCCGAGGGCTACACGAACGCCAATCTCGCGGGTTCGGCTCGCAACCGTGTACGACATGATTCCGTAAAGACCCACACACGCCAGCAGTAACGCTAATCCAGCAAAGAAAGTGGACAGCCTGGCCAGCACAATCTGGTCGCTCAAATTCCTCTGAATCAGGTAGTGCACGGTATATGTCGAATAGGTCGGGAGATTCGCATCGACGGCTTTGATCTGACTTCGCACTTCGCCGAGAACCGTATTGGGATCGCCGCCGGTAACCACTTCGAGCACGAAACGTGGAGGCTTCTGATCCTGTTGAAAGGCAAAATAAAATCTTGGGGGGACTGCCTCGTGCAGGAACCCGCCGTGATCCTTCGCGTCTTTGGAGACACCGATCACGGTAAACGGCTTACCCTTTTCCTGCGGCTCGTCGGGCTCGTCAATTTCAAACTGTCGCCCCAGAGGATTCTCGCCATGAAAAAACTTCTTCATCAAGGCTTCGTTGATTACGGCGACGCGAGTGGAGGTCGCGGTATCCTGCTGGCCGATGCCGCGTCCGATCAGGATAGGAATGCCTACCACTGCAAAATAATCTGCTGAAACAGCATCCTCGCGGGCGCTGTAGTCGTCACGCTTTGCCGCAGTGAAACCGGGGACAGCAATCTTGTCACCGGTTTCCCCTCCGCTGAAAAGTCCGTTGCGTGAATAGCTAACGCCTCGGACTCCGGGAATGGCAGCGATGCGAGTGCTAAGTTCCTGCGCGAGGTGCTTCATCCGCTCGTCCTTATATCCCACTGCGGAAGCGTCAGGGTGAGCGACTACGATGCGATCACCGTCATAGCCGAGATCCTGCGTAATCAGCTTTTGTAAACTGCGCAAGAGAAGGCTCGCAGCGAAGAGCACAAGCAACGAAAGCGCAACTTGGCCCGCAACCAGCCCCTTACCCCAGGTAAAGCGCGATCGCGTCACCGGAGCTGTGCCAGAGTCTTTCAAAGTGGGATTCACCTGCACCTTGAGAGCGCTCAAGGCCGGCATGAGCCCAAATAGGATTCCGGTAAGGAGACAAACTGAAAGTGTGAAAAGCAGCACACGGAGATCCGGAGAAAGCGGCAGATTCTCCGCATCGGAACCAAAGAGGCCGACCAGAAGCCGCACTCCCCAGACGGAGAGCAACGCACCAAAGGCACCTCCGATGAAGGCCAGCAGGATGCTTTCTGTCAGCAACTGCTGCAGCAATCGTCTCTGACTTGCCCCGATCGCAAGGCGGACCGCAATTTCCTTGCTTCTGGCTCTTGACCTGGCCAGGAGCAAATTCGCGACATTCACGCACGCAATCAGCAAGACCAACCCCACAATACCCATGACAAGCAGGAGGGGCGTGTGGTATTCACCGCGAAATCCGGACAGTCCCCCGCCTCCCGCGACGACATCGATTTGCTCCTTACCGATCTCATCGCGATCATCGGCATTGATCTGTGCCCCGAACCGTCCCTTGAGTGCCTGTTGGAACAGCAAATTCACATTGGCCTTAGCCTGCGCAATAGAAATGCCGGGCTTGAGCCTGCCGATTAGGGAAAGCCAGGAAGCATGCGGGTCGTTTCTCATGCCCTCCTCGCGCATGATCTTCGGCTGCATGGTGAGAGGCACAAAGACGGCGATGTCCTCGCCGACCACGTCGCCTCTGAAGCCTGGCTGAGCGATTCCGACAACGGTGTATGGGTATCCGTTGACCCGAATCTCTTTGCCGACCACGGCCGGAGAGAGGGCAAACCTCTGACGCCAATATCCGTAGCTGAGTACGACTACAGGATTCGCACTTTCTTGCGTGTCGTCAGTTTCGGTGAGCAGACGTCCTGCAGCAGCGTCTATTCCGAGTACGGGAAAGTAGTTGCCGCTTACCAGCCGAGCGTCGATCTGTTCCTCGGAACTTCCGCCCGGCGCACCAGCACTCACCTCAATGTGATCCTCGGTTGCTGCCGCGACCAGCCCGCTGAAGACCGTGTTGTTGTCCCGAAATTCCCGATAGAGAGGATAGGAAAAGAACTCGGTCGCCGGCGTCCCGTGCCACCGAGAACCCACGACAGCGGGATTTCCGACAACAACCAGTTCTTGTGGCGCCTTGATGGGCAACATCTTCAACAGCAAAGCATTTACGACCGTGAAGATCGCAGTGTTCGCACCGATTCCGAGGGCGAGTGTGAGTACGGTAACTGATGTGAAAGAAAGGGTCTTTATCAGGATCCGGAGCGCATAACGGAGGTCCTGAAAGACAGTTCCTGGCATCATTCTCCTCTCCTTCACTCCGATCGGCTGTCTACTCTTCCAAATCGAGACTCACTCGTACCTCAACGCTTCCATAGGACTGACCCTCGCTGCCCGCCGCGCAGGAATGTAGCTGGCCATGGTCGCCACCGCTATCAGCAGCAATGCAATTCCAGCAAACGTAATTGGATCAAGCGCCTCCACGCCGTACAGCAACTCCACCAAAACGCGTGTGCAGGCGAATGCCCCTAACAAGCCGATCGCCACGCCGAGCAGCGCCATCTTTGCGCCTTGGCCGATTACCAACTTCAAAACGTCTTCTCTTCGTGCTCCCAGCGCGGTGCGCACACCGATCTCGCGGGTGCGTCGAGCCACGGAATACGCGACTACGGCATATAACCCTAGCGTCGAGAGCAACAGCGCAACAAATCCGAATCCTCCGAGCAACGCTCCTGCCGCGTGCGCCGGAAAGAGTGGAATCTGCATGTGCTCTTTCAGGGTCTCGATGTGGACGTTCAGGTTGGGATTCAGCGCGGCGAATCCCCTCTGCATGGCGCTGACCAGCGCCGCAGGATCGCCGGTAGTTCTCACGACAACGGCAGAGAACAATTCGTAGTTCTGCTCGATCGGCAGCCAGGCAAACGGTCTCGGCTCCTCGCCCAGCGTCCGGTATCTCCCGGCTTTTACTACGCCGACTACTTCGCGTGGAGTAAGCGACGGATCGAGGCCTTGCTGCTTTGTCGTTGCCAAAATTCCTGGGCCAACAGGAACTACTAACAGTTTCCCAACGGGATCCTGATTTGGCCACATTCTCTTTGCGAGAGTCTCATTGACGATAACAGCCTTGGGAGCATTGCCGCTGTCGCTCGCGGAAAAATCGCGGCCGCGCAGCATGGAGATGCCCATGGTCTGGAAGTAGCCGGGCAGAGTCGAGGCTATGTCAGTTTCAAGACCCTTGTTGTCTTCCGACCCCTTTTCGCGCGTGAAGGTCACCATCGTGCGCTGGCCAAGGGGCAAGTGGTCGATCAGACTGACTTCATCCACTCCGGGAAGACCGCGCAACCGCTCCATTACCTGCCGCCGAAAGAGTCTGCCCGTTTGCTCGTTGTATCCGCCGACACGCAGATCGAATTCGGCGGAGACGAGGTGATGCATCGAGAATCCAGGGTCGATAGAGCGCGCGTTTAACAAGCTACGCAGACAGAGACCAGCGCCGACAAGGAGAACCATGCAGACGGCAACCTGTCCAACTACGAGCACTGAGCGCAAGCGCGACTTTGCTGCATCGCCTCCATGAGAGCCATGATTAATCTCTGCTGTGACGCGAACTGCGGAACTCCGCAGCGCTGGTGCAATTCCGAAGATGATCCCAGTAACAAGCGATACGGCGACGGTGTACGTTAGGACGCGCCAATCCGGGGAGACATCAAAGCTCACGGGCAGATCGGCAGGCTTCAATCGCAGAATCACAGGCGAAGTCCAGAGCGCGAGCAGCAAACCAAAAACGCCGCCCGGGCCCGCCAATAACACGCTCTCGGTAAGCACCATGCGCACGAGCCGCGCGCGTCTTGCTCCCATCGCGGTGCGCACTGCCATTTCAGCGGTGCGCGATGCCGACTTGGCGAGCAGCAGGTTCGCTGCATTGGCGCACGCGATAAGGAGAACCATGCCCACAACCGCCATCAGGACCAGCAACAACTGGGTGGCGACTCCTCGCGCAGGCGCAGGTGTGAGCGTTACCGGAACGGGAACTGCGATTGCGTCCTGATTCGTGTCGGGGAATGCCCGCGCAAGCTGATTGCCCAAGAGCAACATCTCCGCCTTTGCCTGCTCCGCGGTGATGTTCGGCTTTAGTCGGCCGACGGAGACCATCCAATGACTGTGCCGCTCAGTGAGCATGTGTTGCTGATCAGGCAGCAGAACTGGCTGCAATCCCATCGGCACCCAAAGATCGGCCTCGAAGGCAAGCATAATGCCCGTGAATTTCGGATCAGCAACCCCCACAATCGTGAAGAGATGCCCGTTCAGAGAAAGCGTCTTGCCGATTGCTGCGGGATCGCCCCCGAGGCGCTCTTTCCAGAACGAATAGCGCACAACCACTGGGTTGCCGCTCGATAGATTGTCCGCATTGACGAAAGTACGGCCCAAAAAAGGCTGCACTCCCAAAATGGAAAAGTAATCCGACGTCACGAGCTGGGCTTTCACGTGCTCGATGGCGTCGGAGTGAGTCCACGCTACTTCAGAAAGTTCGCTTTGCGTTCCCGCGAGGCCGCTGAACACCGTGTTGTGCTCGCGGAGATATTGGAAGTCAGGAACACTTAAAGTCCAATAATGGCTTCCGCGCGACTTCGGGTTCCATTCCCAAACCTCCAGCAATCTCTTTGGCTCCTGAACGGCAGGAGGCCGAAAAAGCAGGGCGTTTACGAAGCTGAACATCGCGGTGTTCGCGCCGATGCCGAGTGCAAGGGAAAGAACGACCGCCAGCGTGAAGCCAGGATTACGGGTCAACATCCTTATTGCATAGCGAACGTCTTGGAAGAGAGTTTCCATGCTTTCCTGTGGCGCATGTCATGCGAATCGGATCGAGAAATCTCTGCCATCAAATCCATGCTCGTGAGAACAGGGATTCCTTCCTTTGTCGGAATGACAACCAATAAGAGACACATCTCCCGCCGCCCTCAAGAGCGGGTCTTTCAATTCAAGACTTTCGGGGACTTACGCTACGCCGACGCTTTCTTCTACGACCTTGCCGTCGAACAGATGAATCGTGCGCTCGGCATGGCGGGCGAAACGTTCGTCGTGCGTCACCATGCAGATAGTTGCGCCTTCGCGATGGAGCTGCTGCAGCAGTTCCATCACAGCTTCACCATTTCGGGAATCGAGGTTTCCGGTAGGCTCGTCCGCGAGCAGGATTGACGGCTTACCCGCTAATGCGCGCGCTACTGCTACACGTTGCTGCTGACCGCCGGAGAGTTGTGAAGGATAGTGCCGCATACGGTGCGACATTCCGACCTTCTCCAGCGCGCCGTGCACGCGCTCTTTGCGTTCGGCAGCGCCCATCTTGCGATAGGTGAGCGGCAGCTCGACGTTCTCATACACGGTGAGGTCGCCGATGAGATTGAAACTCTGGAAGATGAATCCAATTTCCTGGTTGCGAATGCGAGCGCGATCCGCAAAATCCAAGCTCTGCACCGACTTGTTATTCAAAACATAGGTCCCGTCAGTTGGGGTATCGAGCAGGCCAATGATAGACAGCAGCGTCGACTTTCCGCAGCCGGACGGCCCCGCCATCGACACATACTCGCCCTCGCGGATCTCCAGATGAATGCCAGAGAGCGCGTGAGTTTCTACTTCATCGGTGTAGAAGATCTTGGTTACGTTCTCCAGCGTGATTAACGGCCTGCCGTTCGCTGTTGCCATTGTTTCTCCTAAATTTGTGAATACTTCGCGAGCCATCGCAGGGTTACAGCGCGCAGCTGGGCTTCCCCGCTCAACCTAATTGTGTGTTTATAACCTCTTGCCTACTCCAAGCGAATGCGATCTACGTTGTCCCAACGCGACATATCGGACAGGATCACCTGGTCGCCTTCATTCAGTCCGCCGAGAATCTCGACTGCGTTGACCGAGCTGCGTCCGAGTTTCACTGTCACGCGCGTTGCGCCCTTGCCATCCTGATCGAGCTTGAACATGCTCACCGTGCTGTTTTCCTGGCCAAAAGCCGGACGTCCTACGAACTCCACGTTAGCCAGACGATCGAGGTCGATAGTTCCATCCACGCTCAAGTCTGGGCGCGCGCCCGGAGGCAACTGCCCTTCCAGCTTGACGTCAACCGTGACCGTGCCGTTAATTACGGCCGGGTCAATGCGCATTACGCTTCCCTCAATCACGCCGTTGTGGGTGTCCACTGATGCTGGCTGGCCCCAAGTGATGTCCTTCGCCTGCGTTTCTGCAATCTTTAGCTCAGCTTTCAGGTGATTCGGCGCCACCATTTTGGCCAGATTTGTTCCCGCAACGACACGTTGTCCTACCTGTACCGGAATTTCTGTCAAGACTCCGTCAATGCCGGCGCGCACATGCAACGCGTCGAGCTGTCTCTTCTTAAGCTGGTAGAGGGCTTTCAATTGGTCGATCTTCGCTTGCTGCACCGCCAATTGAGACGCAACAGACTTCGTATTGATAGCAACTCTATCTATTTCGATCTGATTTCTTGTCGCGAGTTCCTCGGCGTGCCCCTTGGAACTTTGATAGGCCTGGCCAGAAATCACACCCAACTTCTGCAGTTGTTGGTCAATTTCTGCCTTGGTCTTGGCATCGCTGAAGTCGGCGCCCACAGTCGCCGCCGTGGCGCGCTGCGTCATTAGATCGCTCTGAACCTTCACTTCCAGATTTTTATATTCGGCTTCTGCTGCCTTAAGCTGCAGCTCGGCGTCCTGTGCTTCCTGTTCCGTTTGCGGATTGCTGAGGTCAATGATGATCGTATCGGCCTTGATTGGAGTTGTACCGGGAAGCGTGCGCAAGCGCTCCACCGTTGCATCGGTAAGCGCCGGAATCCAGTGAATATCGACCGGAACAAGCGTTCCAAGGCCCCTAACCTGCCGCAACATCGGCCCGCGTTTGACCGTATCGGTCCAAATAGTGGAGCGTTCGACGCTCGGAGCGGCTGGTTTGAGCCGGGATAGTCCCAGCGTAACCCCGGCAATAAAGATGACGGCAAGCGCCGAGATAATGATCCGCCGCCTACGCTTCGCTGCGGCGTTTGATGGTCTCTGAATATCCATGACTATTACCCCTCAGTGCGTTTGGTCTGCCAAAGGAACGATAGCTGCAAGATTATGAAAACGCGGGGATAAATAGTAAACCTTCCGGCAGGGCTCAAAAACCTGTGTTCGCGGCCGAATGAAAATGTTCGGAAACGGACAGGAACCATTCTGCCAGGCAGGGACCATCAATTTAGACGCAGATCGACCGTTTCGGTCAGCGCTGATTAGGTTTCGGAGCTCCGGAAAAGGTCCAGCTTACAGTAGAGGCCCTGTACCCAAAGAATTCGCTGATATTTCCCTGTTTTTCCCTGTTCCTGAAACCATAAATTCAAGCTTTCAGGCATAATTCGATAACTTCCAAGTTATTTTTGCAAAATTCGCTGTTATTTTCCCCTGTTCTGAGCTTGCTGAGGCTCTTTGCAGCCGCTATCTGCGCCATCGGATTGCGACAGGAACTGCGCCAAAATGTCTCTAAATTGACGCACTCATATTAAGCCATTATTTCTCAATTAGTTAAACTCATTTACTCTTCTGGTTCTCATTTTGACGCAGACGAAGTGTCTCAATTTCCCAGCCCAGAAATTCTAGCTAACTAACTGAAAAATAATACCTTATTGATTTCAACAGCTCTGGTTGTCGGCTTGCATTTAGATCGGGCGAGGTTTTTGTAACCACTATGTCCAAGAGCAGCAAAGTCGCGATCGTGCTCAGCCTGACGTTGGCAATTGTGGCTGGGTTCAACCTTTCCTCCCCGCACGTGAAACACATGCTTTCGACCGTTGCCTCAGCGGTCTGGGGTTCCTAAGCGTGTCTTTCGCATTTAACCCGCATGTAAATGCGGCCAAAGAAAGTGAACCTCCCCAAGGTAGTTCACAAAATTTTTGCAGGGAGCAAGAAAGAAAGAACTCAATGAAACCGCAAACCACAACGAAGGGTGCAGCAGCCAGGTTCTGGCACTTGCATCTGGTCGCGGCGATGCTGCTGATGTTCTTGAGCACAGCATTCGCGGCGCCAGGCAGTAGCAAGCACGGACCTAAAGCGGCGCCTGACATCGACAATTTCCCGGTGAATCCGGATGGCACTGTGGACGTCATTGTCCAGTTCAAGCCGGATGCATTCGAGCAAGACAAAAACTTTCACCCGAATGACAAGTTCTACAGCGGTCCGCACGGCGACCGGATGAAGAAAGCTGCTGTAGAGGCGCGCAGCCATTTCAAAGCCGACGAACGCTCGAAGTATGAGCGAGGTTTTGGCGCACAATTCAAAGGCGAGTTCGGCGCTGTATCCGGAGCGTCGGTTCGGATTTCGGTCAAGGAACTTGATCACCTCTTGAAGGACGACAAGGTGCTTTATGTCTCTCCTGACCGCCCGAATAAGCCGATGTGGGATGACGCTCCGCCTCCGGTGAACGCCAGCGTAGCTCGCCAGAATTATGGCGTTGACGGTACTGGAATCGGCATCGCCGTAATTGACAGCGGCGTATACCAGCACGACGATCTGATGACCGCAGATGGTACAGCCTCGCGCATCGTCTACAGCGAGAGCTTTGTGCCGGGCGATCCGAGCACGAATGACGCATACGGCCACGGTACGCACGTCGCTGGAATCCTGGCCGGCAACGGTCGTGACTCTGCACCCGGAAGTGGCTACAGTGCGCAGTATCTGGGCATTGCGCCGAACGCGAACATCATCAACCTGCGTGTTCTGAATGCTACGGGCGGCGGCTCTGACAGCACCGTGATTGCGGCGATCAATCGAGCCATTCAGCTCAAGAGTCAATACAACATCCGAGTGATCAACCTTTCGCTCGGTCGGAATGTGTATGAGTCCTACAGTCTCGATCCTCTCTGCCAGGCGGTTGAAGCGGCTTGGCAGTCTGGCATCGTCGTTGTGGTAGCTGCTGGAAACCTGGGTCGCGACGACAGCTGGGGTGAACAGGGCTATGCGACGATCCAGGCGCCCGGCAATGATCCTAACGTGATCACCGTCGGCGCGATGAGCCCATTAGGAACATGGACTCGTACCGACGACATCGTCGCCAGCTACAGCTCGAAGGGACCAACACTGCTCGATCACATCGTGAAGCCAGACATCATGGCTCCGGGCAACAAGATCACTTCGCTGCTGGCGCCGGGGTCGACTCTTCCATCAATCGCACCTACATCGGCCCTGATTGGCTCTTCGGCGGGCACTCAATATCTGCAACTCAGTGGCACCAGCATGGCAACGCCGGTTGTAGCTGGCGCAGCGGCACTGATGGTGCAGATGGATTCCTCGCTGGCGCCAGACACGATCAAAGCACGCATGATGAGGGAAGCCTGGAAGGGCTATCCGGCACGCGGCAATAGTTGGGCGCATGACATCAAAAAGAATGCGTACATGTCCCAGTACGACGTGTTCACCATCGGGGCGGGGTACTTAGACATCCAAGCCACGCTCAGCGACAACGCGGTCGTTAACGGAGGAGCGGCTTCGCCGACGGTGGTATTCGATCCCATTACCAGAAACGCCAAGCTGCTGAACGGGACGTCCGTGGTTTGGGGACAGAGCATGGTGTGGGGCCAATCGTCTATCTGGGCTAACTCCGTCGTTTGGGGACAGCTCGAAGTGGATGATGCCAGCTCAGTTGTCTGGGGCAACTCGGTAGTCTGGGGTCAGGCAGATGCTGCCGCGTGCAGCATGGTTTGGGGCCAGAGCGTAGTGTGGGGACAACTCACAGACGCCCTAAACGCCCTGAGCGAGGACGATCCGGGTGACACAGATGACACGACGCCAGCTACGACGACCCCGACGGGAGGTGTCCTGTGAAAACCTCTCGATCAGCACAATTGTTTATAGCGCTCGTCATTCTGTCCGGTTTCGCAGTGCTGGCGCACGCTGTCCTGCATGCCCAATCGGCTGATCACGTTCGATTCGTCTCTTTCCTTCTGGTGGCCTGCCTGGCGGCACGATTCAAAGTGAAACTGCCCGGAATCACTGGAAGCATGTCGGTGAATTTGCCGTTCATCCTGGTCGCAGTGGCCGAGATGAGCCCGTCGGAAGCTCTGGCTGTAGCGTGCTTCTCGACCTTCGTTCAGTGCCTGCCGCGTGCGACGCAGAAGTTCAACACCGTGCAGGCGATCTTCAACTTCAGCAACATGGCTCTGGCAGTAGCTGCGACGCGTCTGCTCTTTGGCTATCCGGCACTCAACAACATGGTTAGTTCGCATGGGTTGGTGCTGGCTCTGGCTGCGGGCGGATTCTTCGTGGCCAACACGGTTCCAGTAGCCATCGTCATCTCGCTTACGGAAGCGAAGAGTGCCCTGAAGGTTTGGGGCAACATCTTCCAACTGTCCTTCCCGTACTTCGTGGCCAGCGCGGCGATTGCCGGACTGGTTCTCGCAGCTACGCAGAAGATCGGCTGGCAGGTTCCGCTGTTCGTCCTGCCGGTGATGTTCGGAGTCTTCCACTCCTACAAGAGCTACTTCAGTGGCTCGAAAGAGACAGCTCCAGCACCGGCTCCCATGGCCGCCCGCGCAGCCGTGGCAACGGGAGACTAAGCCAGATCGGTTTCATTCGAGGTTGTTCTACCGGCTGTGCCTTTGGGGGAGGCACGGCCGGTTTTTTTTTGCAGAACATCCAAGCCAGTCCCCTGCTTCACGGAAACCGGCAGGGAAATTTTCCCGGAGGAAAAATTCTCAATCGCGAGAGCCGCATGGATACAGGCGATGCGCAACTGACCAAGGGAGTTGGCGGCGAGTGAACAGAGAACTTGTCTTCACCATCACGACTCTGGAATCCACGCCCTCTTTCCCTGGGCGTCCCCGAAGTTCGACCGACCACGCGAGCTCCCGCGGCTCTTACTGCTCCACAAATCCTGTGGTACCACGCGCGCGCTCGAAATGGAATCCCGTCCCGAGCAAAGCTTGCCCAAACAGCTTGGTTTCAAAGTGGCGGGAAGATGTTGTGGATTTCGGGCTCGTGTCACGGCATCGACTTCAGTCGTGCCGAAAGTGATTAGGAGTGACGTCCTTCCTCGCTGCCGCCAGGCCGGAGCGAAGACCGCGGGTCGCAGCGACAAAGAAAAGGCCTCTCTTAAGCGCTTCGCTAAAGCGCAGGCCTTTCGGCAGAGTGGAAGAAACGTTACATGTCTCCGTACGACCAAGAGTCGATGCCCTGACACGATGCCGAATCCACCGCATTTTTTGTTCGTGAATGCCCTCACGCCACTCCATTCAAAAGGGGCTCGGGAATTACGTAAGACATCAATGCAAAGCATGTGGAATGAGTATCTTAGCTCGATCAGCCGCCGATTCCTTTGGTAATCTAGGCGATCGCCATGCCTAAGGATAGAGTCTCTACATCCGAGGTGAAACGACCTATGCAGAACCCGAGCCGCGACAGAGAAGTCAGCGACCTAAGTTACCAGGGACCACTCATCGGCATGCGGTCAACACGCCCGAAAGCCGTCTCCGGAACCGAAGTGAAGAAGTCTATCGAGTTGGAGAAGCCCACGGTTCGGCAATAGCATTTTCCCCTTGAATCTCATCGCACTTTTGTAAGGGCGCAGTCGAGAGCCAGCGTTCATTCGAGCTGCCTGCGGAGATCCGCAAGCTGCCGCTTCACTTCCTCCATTTCTGCACGAAGTTTATCGAATTCTTCCTCCAGCCGCGCGACCTGGCCCTGTTCACCATCACGAAGTACTTTCGTGGCCTCTGCTGCAGGCACGAAATCTCCGGAGAGCAAATGCATGTAGCGCGATTCCTTCGTGCCGGGCTGCCGCTGCAACATAGCGACGAGTGGCGGATCACGCTCGATAAGACGCTGCAGCGTAGACTGCACATCATCCAAATGTTCAAAACGGAACATGCGCTCGGAGCGCCCGCGAAGCTCGCCCGGAGTTTGAGGCCCGCGCAGCAGAAGCACACACAAGATCGCGGTTTCGCCGCGCGTGAAGTTGAAGACCTCCTGAATGCGATGTTCGTACTTCGTGACCCGGCTGTCCGCGCCTCTGGCCGGACCCGCGAGCCGATGGCTCTGCAGCCCATCGAGAGCCTTCCGCACGGCTTCTTCGTCAAGGTTCATCACCGGCTCGCGATTGTTCTTCTGATTGCACGCGTTCACCAGTGCGTTCAATGAGAGCGGATAGTAATCCGGCGTGGTAATTTCTTTTTCGATCAGCGATCCCAAAACTCGAGCTTCCGCCTCGCTGAGTTGAATGTCCATGCTTTCAGCCTACACGAGGCCGATGCGACAGACATCGAGGCCGCCAACTAAAACTGTCATTCTGAGGCCTGAAGTTGGCCGAAGAATCTCCCGCGATGCCCGGGACTTGAAATGCTCTCTCGGCTTTTCGGCGGGCAAATCCGATTTTGTTTTTCTCAAATCAGGAAAAAAATAAAGCGAACCATGATGGGACTCGAGTTGACGGCACGGATGAATCTGAGTCCCTTCCTGCCGTAAAATCTTCATTTTGCGCGACGCAGGCCGTGTCCTATTTCTCTATGTAGTCAGTTTGAAATTTCTCTGTGCCACTGAGCTGAACGATGACCATGCCTTCCTTTGCTGCAACGAAATGAGCAACGCCTGCAGGAATCACTATGAAACTGCCCGAAGGATAGGGTCGTAGCTTCGCTTCGTCGAATTTCGCTCCTTCTCCCAAAAACCAAGTGCCCTGGATGACGGTAACAAGTTCATCTTGCGGGTGCGTGTGTGCGAGGACTCGCGCGCCACTGGGGATTTTGACTCGATCAATCCAGACACCGCCTCGGCTGGAGTCACCGAAAAGCTGCGCTCGTTGTCTTCCATCCTTGTAGTAAGTGGGTGTGAACCAACGGACTTTGTCGGAGCTCACAGCTTTGTTGTGGACTTCCGCCACCAGCGTTGCGCATATGATGGTCGCGACCATTGCCAAAATAGCAGCGGCGGTACTATCGATTCTGTTCATCTCATCCTCCAGGCGAGTGGCAGCCGATAAGTCTTTCTTACGTAGACTCATGGGGTAGGCTATCGCAGGGGTGGTGCAAGCTCACATGACTAAACCAGAGATTTCCGGCATTGCGCCATTCTTCATCGTGAAGAATGTCCCCGCCGCGCTGTCGTTTTATCGCGACCGTCTCGGGTTCGACATCACGTTTCAGGGGCCCCCTGACGACATCTTCTTCGGCATTGTCCAACGGGGTGCCGCGATGATCATGTTTAAGGACGTCGGTGTCGATCCTCTTCCGAACCCGAACCGAGAATCGGGGGCGCGCTGGGACGCGTACCTCGCTGTCCCCGATCCGGACAAGTTGGCAGCAGAATTCTCGTCGCGCAATGTCGAGTTTTCCGAACCACTCAAAGATACCGCTGACGGTTTGCGTGGATTCGAACTTAAGGATGCTGACGGCTATGTTTTGTTTTTCGGCCGTCCTCGCTCATGAGCGCTCAAAATCCGGCGAAATCTTGGACGGGCCGAAGCGTTTATTTAAACTCGACACGTTAGCGTCTCCCCGGTAAGCGAGGAAGTTTTGAATGTTCCGGCAAGACCTGCTCAAGAACAAGCGCGTTTTAATCACCGGTGGCGGTACTGGGCTCGGTCGCGCAATGGCCGAACGCTTTCTGCAGCTTGGCGCGACTGTCTACATCTGTGGGCGGCGAGCCGATGTCCTTGACCGAGCTCGCCAGGAGTTAGCGGATTCCACTCACGGTGAGATCCGCAGCATTACCTGCGATGTACGTGAACGGGATGGTGTGGAGGAGATGATCGAGAGCATCTGGCAAGAGAGGCCGCTGAATGTGCTCGTGAACAATGCCGCAGGAAATTTCATCGCGCGCACCGAAGAGCTCTCAGCGCGAGCCTGGGATGCGGTGCTGGGCATCGTGCTCAACGGCACCATCAATGTCACCATGGCGTGCGGACAGCGCTGGCTCGCCGCCGGAGAGCCGGCGACGGTGCTGAATGTGTCGACGACGTATGCCGCGTCCGGATCTGGTTCCGCTTTCGTCGTACCTTCCGCAGTCGCAAAAGCAGGAGTACTGGCGCTGACAACAAGCCTTGCCTCAGAGTGGGGCTCGCGCGGTATTCGGTTGAATGCCATTGCTCCTGGTCCAATTCCAACCGAGGGCGCCTTCTCCCGGCTCCTGCCGCGCAAGGACCTCGAGCAACCCGCCCTCGAGCGCATTCCACTGCACCGCTTTGGCTCGCCGGAGGAATTCGCGAATCTCGCGTCATTCCTGGTTAGCGACGGCTGCACCTACGTCAATGGAGAAACCATTGTGATGGACGGCGGCGCGTGGCTGCGCGGCGCGAGCGAGTTCGGCAACCTTGATCAAGTAATGACCGATTCCGACTGGCAGAACCTTCGTACGAAAAAGAAGTAAGTTTGGGTGCGGGTTTATAAAAGCAGTTGACCGTGCCGCCTGGCACGGTCAACTCTTATAGAACCCGCCCGTTTATTTCGAAGTGTCCCTCAACAGGATCACGTCGCTGCTGTACTCGCCGCGAGAGAGGGCCAGGAGCTTGCCATCACGCGACCAGCCAAAGTCAAAGATCAGATCCGATTTGAAATCGGTAATCTGCTTAGGCTCTCCGCCGGTTAGCGGCACTTCCCAGAGGTTGGATACGCCACGCTCAGTCACGATATAGGCCAGCGACTTTCCATCTGGAGTGAAGCGGAGCCTTGCCAATCCTCCGACGTCAATCGAAGAAAGAGCGCTGCCGCAGAAGTTGCCGCACTGTTTCTCGATTTGGGACGACATTTTGTCAGCAGTTCGAAGCCTGCACCGTGGATCCCTCTGGCCGCTTGCACCGTTTTGCCCCTGTATCTCTCCTTGTTATCTGATCGCTCAGCGTCAGCGGAAGTTGTCGGCCAGCATAATGTCGCCGCTGCGCTCGTCAATTTGCGAGTACAGGAGCCATTCGCCATTGGAAGACACGCTTAGCCCTCCAATGAAAGGAGTGGGAAGCGCGTCGTTTGGTAGCTTTGCTACCAACCGAACGCGGCCGCTGGCTCCCTCGTTGAGATTGATAATCGGACCTTGAGGAGTGCGCTGAATGAAGTAGAGGCCGGCGGAAGTCGCCGTCCATGAGACAAGCTCGCCGCCTGGGATTCCTGCAACGGCTTCATCCACTCCGGTCTCGAGTGAGACTCGGCGCAAATGGATGTCTTTAAATCCGCTTGAGTAGTAGAGCGTCCTTCCGTCTTCAGATTCGATCGGTCCGTATCCGTCGGTTGAGGTTATCAGGGAGGCGTCGCCGCCTTCGCGCCGGACTTTATAGACTCCAACTTTGCTGCCTTCACTGCGAAAGTAGATCCAATTCCCATCATGGGACCAGCTCGGCGTGGAGTTCTCGGTGACGTCGGTGTTTACGACGTGTGGCACGCGTTCATCGATGTCTATTACATAAACATTTGCGTGACCGCCGGCGCGCGAATCAAACACCATCCTCTGGCTATCCGGAGCCCACGCAGGCGACCCAGTGAGCGGGCCATTGAAGTGAGTGAGTTGCACCGGATTCTTGCCTTCAGCGTTACACATCCAGACTTCGCTGAATCCGGAGCGACTGGACTCGAACACGATGTGCTTGCCGTCCGGCGAGATTTTCGGATTCTGTTGAAAGCGCGTCGATGCGATCAGTTGTCGCGGAGGTGACCCGGAATTATGCAGATCAAGGCGCCATATGTTGCTGGTCTCCGTGTAACGTGAAAAGGCAAGCTTGTTTGCCCGGGCGGGAATGGTGGGCCAGGCTGCATCTACACCAAACTCCAGTGGTTCAGCCTTGCCGCTCGATACATTCACCCGCCAGAGATCGGCCTCTCCGCGCGAGGTTGCGATCAATATTTCCTCGGCATCGCGCGACCACGTAAGTCCAGAGGCCGAGCCGAGCACTCGGGCCACGCGGCGGGCATCTCGTCCGATATCGGGAATCACGTAAAGGTCGACAATGCCCCAACTGGTGGTGCATGCGAACGCGAGTCTATGCCCCGTTGAGGCAAATGCGGGAAAACCTGAAATAACGCAGGAGGGCCACCGCTGAGTTACGACCGGCTTCATATCCTGCATGTCGAGCAGAGCTAACTGATAAAGATCCGATTTCTCTGGAACCTGCGGATGCGCTAGGTATCTACCATCGGCTGACCAGCTCAGCGAGTTGCACTCAGCGGGAGAGTACGGCATCGTTCGCAGTTTTCTCTCGGGGCCGCCGAGAGCTGGAATCAAATACACGCCGTTTCCGCCGCTGGCTTCGCGCGTGAACGCGATGAATCGCCCGTCAGGGGACCAGGCCGGCATGATCCATTCCGCAGGATTGTTGGTGAGGCGAAGCAGCTGCTCAGATCCAACCTCCTTTATATATAGGTCGAATCCGTGGCGGCCCTGGCCCGGGTCTCCATCCCAGGCAAAAACTACCCGGGTGCCATCCGGAGAAAACGCGGGAGCTACTTCAAGTCCAGGAAGGCTGGTAAACGGAACCACCGAAACCGGCACTGCGCGTCGCTTGAAGTAAGAATCTGTGTAAAGAGCGCCTAAAACCAGTAGGGCGACGGCTACTCCCAGTGTCAGCCCACGAACCAAGGCGGCAGTCCGTCCCGCATTGGAACTGGATGCGGCGATGGTTGGGGCTTCCTGTTGCACCGGCTCTTCTACCGCCAAGCCGTTCCGCTCGATTGCACCAATGAAGCGATACCCGCGCCGCGGCAGAGTCTCAACATACTTGGGTGACTCTGCCGAGTCTCCGAGAACTTCGCGGAGGCGAGTGACAGCGGCGTTGAGGCCGTGGTCAAAGTCACCAAAAGTGTCTTTCGACCAGAGCGACTCTCGCAGGATCTCACGCGTAACGAGCTCGCCCGGATGTTCTAGTAAAACTCTGAGCACCTGGAACGGCTGTCCCGAAAGGCGCAGACGCACACCGTGTTTGCGCAGTTCCTGGCAATGAAGATCAACCTCAAAAACGCCGAAGCGTATTAGCGTGCGATTGGGAACTGCGCTCTGCATATCTTTCCGAAGTTCGGTTTGGCTTTAAGCCCAAAGTCAAAATTTGGTACGGCGAGACTATCGATTATGTTCCGTTGGCTGGGACGGTTACACAGGGATGATTTTTTGATCCAAAAAGGATCGACGTTTGATTGATGTAGCAGTGAGCAGCGGCCAATCTCTGCGGCGGAGGTGGAACCGCCGTGAGGGTTGTTGCCCTGCTCGTACTTTGTATCGTGCTGCCTTTAGGCATGCTGGCGCAGTCCTCTGTCAGCAAACAGAAATTTGTTTGCAACACTGGTTACACACAGCAACGGTGTGACCGACAAATGAACATCTTACGTCCCATTTTGAAGAAGTTTCACGCAGACGATCTGGGAGAATGGACTTGGATTCTGGTTCGCTCCCAGGATTGGCATCCCGTTTTAGAACAACTTGGCGCAGATTATGACAGTCCATCCCTAACCTTTCTTAGGGACAAAACAACACTTTTTGAGGAGGCTTTGCTGGAACCATTGCCCGCTCGCCGGGCAGAGCTCATTAAGACTTGGCAAATGCCCTTCGATCAGCTGTTACTCGAGGCCGTCAGCCATGAGCTAGGCCACGCTCTTTGTAACGATTGGGACGAGGCACGAGCAGAGCGTCGAGCTCGCGCCCTCCAACGCGGAGAAAACCCAGCGTGTGAAGCTCCCCAGTTCACTGCGGTACTTCAGCCTTCAGCTCCCTCTGCTTCTGCACCTCGTCATGTGAAACGGGATAAGCCAGCGGCGGCAAATCTCGATACTCAATAACAAAAAACCTGATTTCGCACAATGAACCTGCCAGCTCTGTTCACTGGCATTTTTTCCCGGTTCTCTAGCCGCAATTGGCCTTGGACTTAGCGTCCTAGATGGTTTATCTTGTGGGCCGATTTTGTTCGAGGGACTCGGGGGACACCAACCACGATATAAAGCCAAAACCCCTAATTTAAGCGGCGTTCGACGATTTGGGCTCCTCCACGCGTTCGGTCCACCAAACCGTTACGTTAAAGCTTGTATCCCGTTTCGTCCCCGCGAAGATTAGCTGGCACGTGTCTCCACAGTTTCGGAGAGGGCTCCAGCCATGAAATCCGCTTCTTACGTGCGCTCAGTTTGCGTATCGGCCTTTCTATTCGTTTGCTCCTGCTTGACGCCCTATTCGTGGGGCAGTGCTCCTTCCAGCACAAACTCGGCGGCCGATTCCCCTTCATCGGAAGCTACGATTCAGGTTCCCGGTCCAATACGTTCTTTTCTCCGCATGGCGGGAATCAGCCAAAAGGCGGCGCCTGACGAAGTAATTCCTCTCCTCGCCCGCAACGTCTTCTTGCTGGGTTACGAAGGACCGTCTGCACACGTGCGTCCAACGGAGTTCCTTATCCTATTGAGCAGGTATGTGCAGCAGGCGCGGGAATTGGACGTAATGGCGGGTGCCGAAGGTGTGATTCGAGTCTCCAACTGCGAACAGGCCAAGCCACTGCTTCAAGTGCTTGGATATCGCACTCGTACAGACTGCGGGCAGGCAGGCAGCTATCTCGAAACGGCGGATCCTCAAAGAGCGTTCGTAACGGTTGATTCCGGTTTCCCAATACCGGAATTGGAAAAAACCCTCCAGGGCGGCCAACCTTTCTCTTATCCATTTCGCGGCTCCCGCGTGCCCATTCTTTTCACGGAAGCGGAGTGGAACGGGAACAAGAACCTGATCGACTCGCTGATTCGTGACTCCTCACTGTCGCGACTTTATTGGGCATTCGCGCAGATGGATCCCGACACGCAGATTGCGTTGCGCCAATCGCCAGGATTGAAGCGTCTCGCCTCCTATGCACCGGTTCTGGACTTTTATGGCAGCCGCATTCGCTTCAGTTCTGGACACGTTCTGGTGCCTGGCGGCGCAAGCGCTGAAGGGGTTTGGCGCGATTTGGTTGGTATCGGTCCTGATACCGGCGGAGAGTTCGTTGCCAAGCTCGTCGCCAAAGACAATGGCTGGCTCGCCGCTTACTTCGATGCGCTCTCGCGCATCAATCGAACGCAGCAGGCACACTTCGTCGAACCCCGCAGGTTGAAACCGTTTTACGAGGCCCTGCGCCGTCAGGACGCTCCTCCGGCTGAAGCGGCGCGGTCCGTTTTCCGTCCAGCTCCCGGACTATTACTCTTGCTCACTCGCCTGGAATGGGAGTCGAACGGCGAACCTCACGTCCCGGGCAATCTTGAAGTGTGGAAGCGAGTCCTCCACCAGAAAAACTACGCCGATGTGACGCGCGATTGGGGTAAGAAAGCCCACGGATGGAACAATTCGGAGCAGTTGCTCGAAGCCTTGGTCGCCATCTCCCGCGTGGACACGGAAGTGGGTCCGCTACAGGCCTACTTAATGTTGAGCGAACTCGACAGCGGTCGCGGTCCGCATCGTCATCTGAGCGCCGACACAGTTTCGCTCATGGCCAGCAAATTCTCGAAATTTGGAGATCAATATCTTCTCTTTTCCGAGTTTCCGTCTCTGGACGACGCTTCGATCACTGCTTTCCTGACGACTGCGGAACGGATCGACGACCTGCCAAGTCACTACATCCGGGGAAATGCACTCGGCATGTTCCAGTCCAGCATTGGGATTTGGCAGATACTCGCTCGACAGAATCAAATTCCCGAAAAGAATCTAAATGGCTCTTTTCAACGAGTCATCTTTCCATTTAGCAAGATTACGAATTCCACCGGCGTGTTCGACGCCGGGCGTACCGCGCTGCGGGAGTTGATGGTCTCCTCAACCGGCAAGCCTGAGGCATCGCAAAACGAAATTATTGATCTGCTCGCAGGTCCACGCCAATCCACTCCCGAAGGGCAGCGCATGCATCAGGAAGTGGCGGCGCGAATGCGCTCTGTACTCGACGCGCAACGTTTGGTCTCGCTGGACACTCTGATTACATTAGGCGACGGGCTGCAGGATGTCGATCACGTCAAGGCATCGTCGGCCCGGTTGACTTCACTAGCCGGTGAGCTGCGTGAATTCGAGATGCCGCAGCCTATCTTCAAAAAGAGCGAACGGGAAGAATGGGGCGCGGGAGTCTACAACAATCGCCACACCGATTTGGAGATGCAGACCGACCTCTCCAAAGTAGTGAAACAACCGACGTCAGCTGACCAGGTCTTCCAGGCGCGCGGACAACTCACGTCGTTTCTTAGAGACACATTGGTAGGACTGAATTACGCATACTATGAACCGCCGGGCGCTCAGATTCTGCATCACAATCCATTGTTTGTCCGCTCGCACGACTTTTCTGGTGACACCGTGGTCGGCATGCAGCGCGCAAGTTGGAGGGCCCCGCAGTTGTTCGGCGCCGGCTCACCTGCCGGAGGTGGAGCACACCTCGTAGGATCACTCGCCGATCTTCCCTATGTACTCGCACAGGCGGAGCAAGACTTTATTACGCCTGAGAATGTGCAGGCGCTCATTTGGGGAGCTGTTGTACCCGGAATTCTCACCAGTTCGATTGTGCCCCGTTGGTGGGATGTAAGCCGAGATGAGCTTCACGCCGTCACGCTCTATCAGCAGGCAGGGGAGGAATTACTGACAGTTGCACAAACAAACGACGATGTTCGCAGCAAAGTGATCGAAATCCTCTCTGATCGCCTGGCGCCGAGAAGTCTGGAACGCGTGCAAAGGGGGCTGCGCTCGGCTAGAACACCGGACGTCCTGGCCTGTGTCACGCCAGCAGACTCCTTCTACCTGGCTACAGAGTTTACTCACCGACATCCCGATCAGGCCGATTTACTCGGTCAGCCAGGGAAGGAATTGCAAAGTCTCTCGCAGCAGCATCCGAATGAAGTGAGCTGGGAGCGCCTCTCGCGGGACTTCGGAGTTCCACATCCCGTTTTGGCACAGAGCTATGCTCGTGAGCTACTGAATTTGCCGCCGTTTCCAGCGTTCATGGGTTACTCGAGCCGGTTCCTGGCTGAGTCGTGGGATTCGAACAATCTTTACTGGGCACGGTTAGCCGACGAGAAAGACTATTCTCCGGTGATGCTGAACCGGCTGGTTCCGGAGCTGACACGGCACATGGTGGAAAAGATCTTCGCAACCGATCTTGAGGACTGGCCGGCATTGCTTCGTGCGACTCGGGAAACCGGCGACGAATTCCGCCAAGGAAAGGTCCATTCGGTTTTGGAGGCAAGCAGTGTGCGGCTGCGAGACTAAGTTTTCACGCAAGTGGTCACTCGGGATGGTGGGACGCAAGCTAAGTACATGATTTGGGAAAATGCTATGACCAAACGATACTCTCGAACGCTGATAGCTGTTGTCGCGCTTATCTATGCCTCGGGTACCTGGTCCAAAGCGCAGCAAGCGCAATTTCAGGTATCCGTGGACCTGGTGCAGCTAAACGTTGCGGTTACCGACAGCAAAGGAAACTACGTGACCGGGCTGAAGCCGTCTGACTTCCAGGTCACCGAGGACACCATTGCCGAGAAGATCGCGTTCTTTGGCGAAGGTAACGGACCTCAGCGCACCGTGGGGGATATTGCGCAAGATCAGGGTAAGCCGCTCGACGCGTCTTTTCCGGCACCCCAAACACTTACTTCGACACCGGAACAGACCGACAATCTCAGCGCTGCCATCGCTGGCTCGAACGTTTTCATTCTGTTCGACACTAGCAACTACATGTACCGTGGCTTCGTCTTTGCCCAGGACGCAATCTCGGAGTTCGTCCGCTCGCTCGAGAAGGCCGATAAGATTGCGTTCTATTCGTACAGCCGCGACTTATCGCGTGCGGCCCAACTGACAGCGGATCGTTCAGAAGTTGTGCGCGGCGTGCGAACGACAGTTGCCGGAGATGACGCAGCGCTGTACAACTCACTGCTGCTAACAGTCAAGGATGCTGCCGGAACGACCGGAAGAAAAGTTGTCGTGGTGTTTTCGAACGGCCCTGACAATTCCAGCGTCGTGCCTCCTGAGGACGTGGCCGAACTAGCCCAATCAGCCGGCATCCCCATCTACATGATCAGCACACGTGAAGCCAGACTGGAACCTGTTTCGACCGCAGTTTTCGAGCGCATGACTGCCGCAACCGGTGGCAAAGCTTACTTCTCCAAGAACTGGCGAGACGAGCGAAAAGCGTTTGCCTCGATCCGAGACGACCTCGGACATCTGTACTCACTCAGCTATTATCCGAAGTCGAATCCAAATCATGGCTGGCGAAACATCACAGTTAAGCTTCAGGGCGATCATCTGAAGACCTACCACGTGCGCACGCGTAACGGATACCGCCCACAGCCCAATCGCTTCTCGGCAGGAAATGCGGTCGAAGCCCCGGCTGGAAGCGCAGCAAGCAATTAATGGGATAACGATGCTGGACTAGATTTCGGAACATAGCAGGTGCTGTGGTTCCTAAACCGCAGGATGCTGGTACGTGAGCCGCGTTGCTCCCCGCCGCTCGTCCGACTAAAATAGTATTTGTCGCCCATAATGTAGGCGCGTAGCTCAGTTGGTTAGAGCGCTACCTTGACACGGTAGAGGTCAGGAGTTCGAGTCTCCTCGTGCCTACCATCCTTTTCCCCAATAAATACGCGGGTTTGAGCCACTTGCACCCTTTCACGAATTTCTCCCGCTGAGGGCCTTACTCCTTATTTACTCCTAACCGCCTGCTCGAGAAATGGTGCAGGGCTTGAGCCTGGCAGTTTGCCCGCTCGGGTTATTTTTTCTCGATCGCCCGGCGCAATCTCGCCGCTTCAGAATCCAGACCGGCTTTTTGCAGGGCATAACGGCATCCCAAACCAAGAATGGAGACCTCGAACATGAACCCAAATGAGCCCAGCCGCACAGCCCTGATCATCGCCCGACAACGAGCGGCTCATCAGGTGCTCGATCATGGCTCAATCCTCAATGACCCATTCGCCATG
>Ga0126371_10000696_pt1 | contig 28038 bp, 28 predicted proteins | sample PanSoiMetaPlot_4_FD_110145 | JGI IMG/M metagenome (GOLD analysis project Ga0126371, IMG submission 110145) | Tropical forest soil microbial communities from Panama - MetaG Plot_4 | ecosystem: Environmental > Terrestrial > Soil > Tropical forest > Bulk soil | place: Panama | collected 2016-02-17 | reverse complement strand
GGGGATCCGGACGCGAGTTCCGGTAGCAGCCATGGTCGAGGACGTGAAGAAACAGGTCTGGAGCTTGGACAGCCAGATTCCAGTGAGCGGCATTCAATCCCTGGACGACCTGTTGGCGGCGTCTGTAGCGCAGCAGTGCTTCAACGTGTTGCTGCTCGGGAACTTTGGCGCGCTGGCGGTGGCGCCGGCCGGAGTGGCATCTACGGTATGGTTGCGTATCGCGTCAATCAACGCACACACGAAATCGGAGCCGAGATGGCATTGGGCGCGCAACATCGCGATGTCCTGCGGCTGGTAATGAAGGATGGAGTAAGGCTCGGGGCTGCTGGGAATCGTGCTCGGACTTGCCGGCGCAATCGTGCTTACACGGGTAACGGTCAGCGGGCTCTTTGAAGTGAAGCCTACCGCCCCGCAACACTGGTTGGTGTGGCGTTGTTACTTGCGGCAGTCGCTATGTTGGCGTGTTACATCCCGGCACGGCGGGCCTTGAGCATCCATCCGATGACCGCCTTGCGTCGCGAATAATCAGCCTCGCACTGGACAACCTCATGTGATTGGCAGACTCCAGTGGTCAGTTGTCGGCAAAGCGGAGAGAGAGCGGCTCGCTTAGTCCGGCGACTCCATTCCGATTTGTCGTCGGCGTCACTTTGAATCCCTTGTTTGGTTTATGATTCGCGGATGTCCGTCTCCGTCAAATTAGAGACTGTTTACCCGCGCAAGTTAGCGGTGGTGCGACGCGAGGTTGCACCGGGCGCGGTCGGGGCTGCGTGGGGGCCGGCCCTTGGCAAGGTCTGGCCGTTCATTCGTAGCCAGCCGGGCCTTTGGACCAACGGACACAATGTTTTTCTCTGCCACCACCCCACACGGCCGGGGGCGCCGGTACTGTGTGACTTCGGTGTCGAGGTCACCCGCACATTTGAAACTGCCGGCGAGGTGTACGCGACCGAAACGCCAGCGGGCGAGGCTGCCGTCGCCGTCCACCGCGGCCCGTACAGCCGCATGGACGAGGCGCACGATGCGATCCGAAAATGGATGGCGGCGAATCGGAGGGAGTCCGCTGGGCACTCCTGGGAGATATACGGAGATCCGACACCGGATCCGGCCGACACTGAGACGACGGTCGTGTACCTCTTAAAGTAGCGCTCGCGCTTCGGGCGGTTGATCGGCAATACGTTTTCGGCATTTTCTCGGAGCTAGCCGTGTTCGACGCGTGCCTTTATGTCCTCGTAGGCCTCTTCGATGAGCCTGTTTAGCGCTGCAGCGTTTGTGGCCGTTCCCGGTCTCAGTTTCACGTGGCGCATGAATTTGCCGCTGCCCTGCAACAAGCGTGCGGGATCCGGCAGGGAGGCGCCGTGAAAGAAGCCCACATTTACGTGTGAAGTGAATGCGTTCACGTAGCCGAAGGGCGCGTCTCCCAGACAGGCGACCGGACAGCCGTCATGCAGAAGCTCGCGCACTTCGTCGCCGCATTTTCGCATTACCTCAAACCACTCGTGTGCGATGGCTCCCAATTCTCCTGCGTGCGCTTTCATCCACGCATCGATGGCGGGGGAGCGCTCGACCGCGCCGTTGAATCGCAGGATGTCAGTTCTTATGGTGGCTACATTTTTCAGCTCTCGAGATCCGTAGTTGTTTGGCACGCCTTAGCTTGCCCTCCAGCAAAAATCGCTCGTCTGGAACAATCGTTGCTGTCGACGTGACTGTCACTTCCGACGAGCGCCGCAGTCTTTTATACCTCGGAACGTCCGCAAGCGCATTTCGGCAATCGCGAGGTTTGTCTGGTTAGCTCGCCATCGAGACCTACTCTAAGAAATCGTTGTGCTACATTACACCTTATGGTGTAATATCGGTCCGTGCATCAACTGACGGATGTGCTGACAGCCATTTCCCACCCCACCCGGCGAGCGATTATTGGGCAACTGGCAAACGGACCTGCACGATTTTCGGACGTTGCAAAGCCGTTCGACACTGCCCTGAACGCAGTGACGAAACATCTGAAGCTGCTCGAGAGGGCGGGGCTTATCGAGCGCAGGAAGCAGGGGCGTGAAGTTTACATATCGTTTCGAGGGGAACCCCTGCGGCAGGTTGCAGGGTGGGTGCATGAGTACGAACGGTTCTGGAACGAACGTCTCGATCAGTTTGAGCAGTATTTTCGCGACAAGAAGAAGGAGAAAAAGTGATGGGGAACTCGAAGAAGACTCTTGAGTTTAAGCTCGAACGGACAATCCCTGCCTCCGTGACTGCGGTGTTCGATGTATGGCTGGATCCGAAGATCCCTGGCAATCCCTGGAACGCGGCCGAGAAGTTCATCCTAGATCCGAAAGTCGATGGGCTCTTTTATTGGACCCTACAGGGGACAGCGCACTATGGCCGGTTCACGGTGGTCGAGCGGCCTGCTCGGATTCAGCATACGTGGGTATCGCACAAGACCCTTGGAAAAGAATCGACAGTGATCGTGGCATTCAAGAAAAAGGGGGACGAGACCCTGATGACCCTCGTGCATTCCGACCTTCCAGATCATGAGCTAGCAAGAGCGCATGAGAAAGGTTGGAACTACTTTCTGGAAGTGTTTTCCGATCAATTTGGAAATGGCTCACGCAAAGAGTACCGCTGGGAGGAGGCTCATCCGGTTGCGAAGAAATAGTCCGCATTGCGCGCTGCCTTGCTGGAACGACAACTTGAATACGACTGGAGAAAACCTATGGCTCAATCGACTTTTGTCTACGAGACTTATATCCGCAGCACGCCGGAGCAACTTTGGCAGGCGCTGACAACCACCGAACTTTTGAAACGGTGCTGGATGGGCGCCAGCATAGAGAGTGACTGGAAGGTTGGCTCACCTTGGCGTGCCACGTCCGAGGAAGGATGCGTCTTCGACTCCGGGGCGATACTCGAGAGCGTGCCGCACAGGCGGCTGGTGATGAACTGGCGAAACGAGTGGAAGCCGGAGTTCAAGGCTGAGGGTTACTCGCGTTGCATCTACGAGATTGAGCCCATGGGAATGGCGGTGAAATTCACTATCACTCATTCGATCGAGCGGCCGGACTCCAAATTCATCGCATCGGTGACCCTGGCCTGGCCAATGGTCATGTCCAACCTCAAGTCGCTTCTTGAAACGGGAGGGGTTGCGCTGGTGGAGAATCCCCGACACACGCATTGAGTCGGAGATGGAAGGGCGCTGCGCTGCTGATTCGACGAGGGAGTCGTCGACGATACGTTTATAGTGTGTGACGGATTGGAGGCTCCCACTCGATCAGCAGGGGACGATAAGAATGAAAACGTTCTGGCAGCATGGAATTGCACACTTATTAACGATCTACGCACTCGCGGCTATCTTGGTGAGTTGGCAGTCGCTACCTGCATTTGCCCAAGCTCGACAGACCGATGACGCTTTACGCGCGGAACGAGATGCGACGGAGAAGGAACTGGAGTCGGTGGCCATCATTGATCGCAAGGTAATGGTGCCGATGCGTGACGGCAAGCGCATGCAGACGGATATCTACCGTCCGAAGGACCAGTCGAAGAAATATCCGATCATCTTCGTCCGCACACCTTACAACTTCAACTATTGGGATATCCAACTCGGCGCACCTAGCGACATGAAGGGCGAGTTGGACGCCGTGAAGCGCGGCTACGCGTTGGTTGAAATGAATGAGCGCGGCCGCTACTTCTCCGAAGGCGACTATGACATTCTTGGGCCGCCGCTGACCGATTCCGATGACGAGTTGGATTGGATGAGTTCACAGCCATGGTCGAATGGGAAGGTCGGTTTGATCGGATGTTCTTCGACGGCCGAATGGCAACTCGCGGTGGCGGCGCGCGGCAACAAAGCTTTAGGCACATTTATTCCGATGGGTTTTGGCGCAGGTGTCGGACGTGTCGCTCCTTATTACGAGCAGGGCAATTGGTTTCGTGGCGGCGCCGTGCAGATGTTGTTCATGATGTGGTTGCGAGACTCCGGTTTTCAGACCGGTGTACGTCCGATGTTTCCCCAAGGAACCTCTCAACAGGATCTAACTACGGCGGCGACGTTCTACGATCTGAATCCGAGTCCGTCGCCCGTCGACTGGTCGAAGGCTGTCTGGTATCTGCCGGAGAAAGACATATTGAAATCTGTGGGCGCCGGCAGCGGCATCTTTGCCAGCGTGACTCCAGGCGTAACCCACGGAAACATGATCGCGCGAACGCCGAATGACTCGGCCTGGTACAAGGGCGGATTGTGGAACGACAGCATGAACATCAATGTGCCCGGTCTATGGTTCATGAGTTGGTATGACGTGAGCAGTGGGCCGAACCGAGCGGCCTACAATTTCGTCCGGAAAACAGCGCGGCCTGATATAGCTAACGAACAATATGCAGTGATCGCTCCGACATTACACTGCGGCTATAAGCGCGCCACTGCGAACACAGTGGTCGGCGAGCGCGACATGGGCGATGCACGTCTGGACTACGACTCGCTTACCTTTGGCTGGTTCGACTACTTTCTGAAAAACGAGCAGAACGGAATCCTTGAGAAGACGCCGCGGGTTCGTTACTACCTTATGGGCAGCAACAAGTGGCAGACATCAGATACTTGGCCGCCGGCAGGCGCAAAACCAGTCACTTACTATTTTGCCAGCGGCGGCAAAGCGAACACGATGTATGGAGATGGAGTGTTGACGACAACACCCGTCACCAAGGATCAGCCGGATGAATTTGTCTATGACCCGATGAATCCTGTTCCAACCTACGGCGGTGGATTTTGCTGCATGGGTTCCTCGTCCAAGCCGGGCGCGCTGGACCAGCGGCCTATCGAAACGCGCAACGACATCCTGGTGTATACCACCGAGCCACTGCAGCAAGGTATGGAGGTTAGCGGTCCGATCGACGTCACCTTGTATGTTTCAAGTGATGCCAAGGACACCGACTTCACCATCAAGTTCATCGATGTGCTCCCGGACGGTACAGCGTACAACCTCGTCGACAACATCCAACGTGTGCGCTATCGCGAGGGCTATGACAAGGCCCCCGTATCGATGGAAAAGGGAAAAGTCTACAAGGTCACGCTGCAACCCATGCAGACCAGCAACTATTTCGAGCCCGGTCACAAGCTCCGCGTTGAAGTCAGCAGCAGCAACTTTCCGCGCTTTGATCGCAATCTGAACACTGGCGGGCACAACTACGACGAGACGACGGGAGTGATCGCGCACAACGAAGTCCACCACTCACAGCAGTATCCGAGCAGCATTACCTTGAGCGTGGTCAGCCACTGACTCTCACAATGTACTCTCTGGCCACCGGGATTCGGAGCAGCCGGTTGGATCCTAGTTTGTGGATTGCCGGCTGGAATACGTCAACGGATTGGCAGAATCGGGATTCGTAAACACTGGGGCGGCTTTCGGTGATCGGCGAAGCGGGGGCCAGTAGTCGTGCAACTTCCCCCAAGACTTGAACCAAGCCCTGCAGTGGCGAGCGCCGCCTGAGCCCAGCCTCGTTGCGAAACAGAAGGTCTGGGAAAACCCGGTTGACAGTACCGCGGCAAGTTGCGGATACTTACCAGCAGCGTGCGACAGGGCACCACCGGCCCGCGGCAAGGGAACAAATCCCACCTGTTTCGACTCAGACAGCGTGCTTTGAATCTTCTTTCAGCCTGTGTAAGCGGGTCCAGGCGCTCATGAAAGGAGATCTCCGTGATCACATCGAAGCTTCCTGCTCGTCCCTCCTTGGAATCCCTGCGCAAGCAAGCAAAGAAACTGGCGCACGACATTATTGCGGGTAATGCCGGAGCCATCGCCCGAGCGCGTGCCCAGCTGCCAAAAGCGGAGTTGCCGTTGTCACAACGTGACGCAAAGTTGGTGCTGGCGCGCGAATATGGGTTTCCAGGCTGGAAGGACCTGGTTAAAGAAGTAAAACAACGCCTCGGCGGAGGACTCGAGTGGGCCGCGTCCGAAGCTCGCCGCATCATCCATGACAATAATGTCGAAGGCCTACGGCAGTTGTTGGCGGAATACCCGGCGCTGTTGTCGTGGAAGGCGAATGAAAACGACGGCGGGCTGCTCGGGATGGCGACGGGTTCGTTCGGCGACAGCGGCGACCCGATCAGAGAGGAGCACTTCACACGCAAGGCATGTGCGGAGCTACTGCTCAATGCCGGCGCAGTCGTCGCTCCCGCGGTGTGCGATGGGCTCATCGATTCGCGCGCCAGGGGATTGATCGATCTCTTCCAGCGCAGAGACCTTCTGCCGCGATCGCTCAAGTTTCTTGCCGCGATCGGCGACGTCGATGACGTTCGTTCGCGCCTCGATACAGATGCAGACGATCTTGCTGCGGTGAACGAAGCGTTCATGTACGCGTGCCACCTCGAGCACGCGCCCGCAGCAGAGCTGCTGCTGGATCGGTCGATCACGCTCGACGTCGGGCTGAGAAGGCGGATCGATGGCGGACCGGGACGTTTCGCGTTCATCCAGTACTTCATCGCAAACAGACCCGACGTCCACGATCCCGATCCATTTAGGCCCTGGCAGGCGTTTGTCGAGCGACAGATCGAACGCGCGCTGCAGGATAGTGACCTGGCATCCTTTGTCGAGGGATTGCGGCGCGAAGCATGGTTGCTGTCAGACGCATGCGTGAAATTCCAGGTCAGATTGATCGAGGGGACGGCGGTCACGCTGAATGATCGCGCAGCTTTTCTTAACGCTCTGCTTGATCTCGATCCTGCTGTGCTGCACTGTCCCGTGCCGCCGCCATCCAGGGCCTTTGTTCATGCGTTCACGTATGCGCAGACCCATCTGCTTCCGACGCTGCAGCGGATCTGGCCTACACCCGACGATCTGTCACACGCAGCCGGGAAAGGGGACTTCGCACGAGTGAGGCGATGGTTCGACGCGGCGGGTAAGCCCGCCCTGGGCGACCTCGCGAATCATTTTCCTGCGAACGATACCTGGATCCGGGAGAACCTGAACTGGGGCGAGCCCAGTGTGCAGCAAGTTCTCGACACCGCGCTCGCCTGGGCGGTTCTCAATAACCATTTCGCGATCGCCGACTTTCTTCTCGCACACGGGGCCGATATCAACACGAACTGGAGCTCCCATGAGCCTGCCAGCATCTTGCATGAGCTGGTATGGCACAAGAATTACGAGGCCATGCAATTCCTTATCGACCGCGGCATCGACATGACGATCGTCGATTATCGTTGGGAGGCTACGGCTCAGGGCTGGGCACATCATGCTGCGAAGGACGAGAAGATGGCGCAGTGGCTGGCCGAGACGGCAAAACGGCGGGAGCAGGCATCGCGCTGACAGCGACCAAGCAAATCGATTTCAGAACCTTCCTTTTCGTGCAGCCGGCGTGACGAACCATCAACAGGCGTTTCCGGCGTAGTAGTTAACTTCTGGTTAGCCCGCGATCTGCAATTATCGGGGGATGAGGTCCAGGCTCTCAGTCGCTGCAGGCAACCACCTCGACGATCGCTTGTCGGCATTTCGTAGGCATCCTGGTCCTGGTCGACTGAAATGCTGGATCACGTTGTTCTATTCGGCGGGCAACAAGGGCTCCGCTCGAGTGGCGCGGGGCATTCGTCTCTTATACCAAGTGAGGGGTGCTATTGACGCGGAACGATGGCTGACGTTTTCTCAATCGAAGCGCAAGGCACGGGACGGGTCGAGGCTGGCTGCTCTGTGCGCAGGAATGAACGTGGCGATTGCGATGATGAGTTCCAACAACAGGGGCGCGGCAACGAAGACGGCTTCATCATGAGACGACACGCCGAAGAGAAGAACCTCCAGCAAACGTGAAAGGAAAAGTGCGGTGCAGACTCCACAGATGACACCCAGTGTCCCCTTCGTTAGACCCTCCCGAAGGATCATGTTACGAACATTCATTCGGCCTGCGCCGAGGGCCATCCGCACACCAACTTCGTGAGTCCGTTGCGCCACCGAATATGCCATTACGCCATAGACTCCAACGGCGGCAAGCAGCAACGCTGTCGCAGCGAAGATGGATAGCAGGAGCATATTGAAGTTCTGTTTTGCAATGGACCTTGTGAGCAAGTCGACCATCGTCCGCACGTTGCCCACGGGCCTGCCGCCTGTTGTTGAGCGCAGTTTCTCCGAGATAGCTGGAATGAATTGGTGCGGCTCTGTGTTTGTTCGAACCATCCACCACATCGGGCCGAACTGCGACAAGAGCTCGATGATTCCGTCCGGCGCTTGCACATCGGGAATGGCCATCGTTGGCTGCGGAACATCGGCCAGATCATTGTCACGTGTGTCGGCAAAGACACCAATGATGGTTCGCGGCTTGTCTTCAAACTTGGGTCCCAAGCGTTTGCCGATCAGGATTTGCTGGCCTAGTGCATTCTGTTGGGGCCAATAGCGCTTGGCCATGGTTTCGCTGACCATGACAACAGGAGATGTGCCTGAATGATCGTGTTCATCGAAGCCTCTCCCGCGAAGAATCGGGATCTTGAGGACTTTGAAATAAGCGGGGGACGCCGCGATCCATTCGCCGTCGCCCGATATTGGTGACGTATCAGAGAGAGATGTAAACGGAAGCCCCATTCGGCTTGCGAATGGCGGGTTGAACGTGGCTGCAGAGCAGGATTCGGTAGCAGGATTCGGGCGAACGCGACAGGATGATTCTTAACATTTGGTCCAGCACATAGGGATCCTTCGGCTGCGCGCGACTGTTCGCTTTGCTCTCAGTCGTGCTTCGCTCAGGATGCCAGATGTTTAGGTTGATTGTGATTACGGGCACTCTCTCGAATTCAAATTTTCGTACGCAGCGGTGTTGACTGCTTAGTGATTTGAGCGGTCTATTTCGGCCAGTTGCAAGGAAAGTTGTTCACTGCACTAATGCAACTTGCGCGAAGGTTTGGACCCAGTATGGAAGCATTCCTGCCTGGCACCCGCAGCTGACTTACTGGAATCGGTGCAATCTTCTCGGTGCGACGGCGAACCTCTGTAAACATCTGTTTTCGCCTGGGAAGTGGCGTCAACTTCTGGATCGCACCGGTGATAACGCCGTCGATGAACTTGGTTTCGTCCCAGCGCTCCAGGTAAAGAGTCATGCGGCCAGTGTCGTCGATCGCCACGCGCTCATTCGATTCGCCTAGAAATAAAGTCACTTTCAGGTCGATCTCTTCGGGCTTTTGCTGAAACTCTTCCGCTACTACACGGCAGGCGGTGAGCAACAGCACTCTGGCTCTCTCTCCAGGCATCTCAATCTGGCGAGAGTTGATGATCGTTAGAATCTCCGGTCGCGGCGGGTTTGGGACGGAATGCGAGCTTTGTCCACTGGCCACTTGTATTACAAATGTGCAAGCTAAAACCGACGCGAGAAGCCTCGGCATCCCGACTTGTGCCAGTAACTGCATAACAACCCCAACAATTTTCAGGGGATCACGCCGACTTCTTGACGGGGACGCGGAATTGGATCAGCTTTCCGCGGTGTTCGGCGGGCAACCACTTCACTCGCTTGGGAAACGTTTTTGGAATGTAAAACTCAATGATTTTCGCCACAGGTTTCCAAGGTCTCCACATCGTCTACCCCAATATCACCGCATCGTAGCTTTCTACCGTATATGGTGTTGAAAGGGACGATAACGTTACATGGTCGAGTTTAGGCAGCTTCCAACCAGGATTAGCTTTTTCTGACAACTTAGAGGGAAGAAACAAGCGAACCTCAGGGCTAAAGCCCACATCTTTTTTGTGAGTTCTTACGGCGCGGCTGGAAGCCGAGCCTTCACAAACCTATTTCCAAAACCTATTTTATGAGACCAGTTCTAGTGCAATAACTGAGAAAAGGACTAGTTCACGGGGAGGCAGTCGCCGATTCAGAATAGAAAAGGAACGTGGAACCCATATTATTTTTTTGACTAGCGGGAAAGGAATTATGCGGGACTTTGTGCGGAAGGAAACTGACCCCAAGTTTCTCAGACTCGTAGAAACTGAATACAAGCTGCATGCCGCGTTGAAGCTGCTGTTCGAGCTTCTCGAGAAATATGGCCCAATCTGGTATGAGAAGAAGCACCACGATCAAGCTCTATACGCTCTGAACCTGCCTATCAAGCGGAAGCCTGTCCCGGCCTCTAAGAGCTACAGAGACTTCAAACAGGCTGCATGACGCGTTGAAGTTGTTCTTCTGAGGCATCGGTCCGTCTGATGTACGTTTAGGGAATGTGGACCTCGGGTGAGTGACAGTGATCGTGTGCCGGCTCGGCGGCGGGCTCAACCTAAAGGAATTTCGCGAGCAGTCAGCGCTCCCCTCCCGGATTAGATTCCCCCTTCGAAGATCTTCTTCGAGAGATAACGTTCGGCTGAATCGGGAATGATCGTGGCGACGCGCTTTCCGGATCCCAGTTTTTTCGCCACTTGAAGGGCGGCGAAAACGGCGGCGCCCCCACTCGATCCGGCGAGGACGCCTTCCTTTGCTGCGAGGGTCTTCACCATACCAAAAGCATCGTCGTCGGTGACCATTGTGATGTCGTCGCAGACCGACGCTTCGAAAGTCTTCGGGATAAAACTTACGCCGATGCCTTCGACCTTGTGCGGTCCGGGCTGACCACCTTTGAGAATCGATCCTTGGGTTTCAACTGCGACGGCGAGGACGTGAGGTAACCTCTCCTTGAAATACCGTGCCACTCCGGAGAAGGTTCCACAGGTGCCACAGCCGAGAACGACGGCATCGGCCTGTCCATCAAGCTGGTCGAACATCTCTTGCGCGGTGGTTTCGTAGTGAAAGTCGGGGTTGGCCATGTTCTCGAACTGTCCGGCCATGAAAGCCCTGGGATCGCTCGCAACCAGTTCATTGGCCCGGTTGATTGCGCCCTGCATGCCCTCGGCGTCAGGAGTGCGGACGACCTCGGCGCCGAGCGCGCGCATGATTGTGACTTTCTCCTGGGAGAAGTTCTCGGGCACGAAGAGGCTCACCTTATATCCGCGATTGACGCCGATCAGCGCCAAGCCGATGCCAGTATTTCCCGCAGTGGCTTCAACGATCGTTCCACCTGGAACGAGTTTTCCCTCCTGCTCGGCACGGCGAATGATGCCGATGGCGGCGCGATCTTTCACGCTGCCTCCGGGATTCAGATATTCGAGTTTGGCGAAGACGTCAGCCGATCCCTTCGGGACCAGACGCCTCAGTTGCAACATTGGGGTTTCGCCGACCAACTGGGTGATGTCGTCGGCGACGCGCAGGCGGGAGATTTCTGAATTTTGCAATTTCACATTACAGGGTACGGTTGAAGGCTGGAATCGTCAATGCCGTGAATATGAGGCTGAAGACCGATAATAATGACAGGTCGATCGAGTCGATCGGAAAGGCAAAGGCAAAAATGGCGGAACCCGAAGGCTCCACCACCGTGTTGGGTAATGGGGAATGCTTATGAGGACAGTCGAAGTGCGTGCCGGGAAAATCCAGCAACAAAACCCGGTTTCTTGTTTCGCTTTCCCGAAATGGAACGGTTAGGCAGTAATTTTGGAGAGAAGCAATCCTTGTCCGCATCAGCTATTTCAAGGTAGGGATGCTTCGACTGCCCCGGAGTTCCGCTTCGCTGCACTCCGTCTCCGCTCCGCATGACAGTGTTCGTGGCACACATGACACTGTTCTGGATAGCATGGAATGCGGATCAAGCTGTACCCTAAATCGCCTCGGGCTTTTGCTTTCGTGCGCAATCAGTCTTCGAAGATCTCCGGTGATCCGCTGTTTTTCGCCAGTAGTCCGATGGAGACTGCCAAGTCCCTTGCTCTCGCCAGATCACCTTTCGGCACGTACTGCTCAGCTTCTTCGTATCCTTGCAGCGCGTAATACAGCGCACGGTCGAAGAATTGGCTGAGCATGCGCTGCAACTCCATCTCTCCATGCAGAGCGATGATGTTGTCGGCAAAGCCTTCCTTCCGCAAGAATTGCAGGAGATGATCACGGGAGAGCATAATCGCCCACGCAAACTGATGGAGACGGACCCCCTCGGTGGCGCGCCGCGCTGCCACTGCTCGAAAGCGCTCCGCGATATCTGCATCGGTCTTTTGCAGGAGCCATTCTCCGAGGTTGCGGTAAACCTCAATGGCGGCAAGCCGTAATTCGTCGGAAGGAATTTTGCGGAAATCCGTCGTGCGGTCCGACTTTCGTATCTCCTTCGATAGTCCCTGGGACAACGTCTCAGAGTGCGCTTCGATCAGACGCACTAACCTTATCGCCAACATTGGATGTTTTCAAACCCCTCTAATAGAACAGATGCCGCGCACGGCCAGGAAGATGCACCCTAAACCCGGCTGCAAATGCATCGTATCACGATATAATTATACGAGGTAGGTTTTATTTGCTTGCCGAGGCCGTCTGCGCACCGGCGTAGTAACCGCTCTTGGTGCGGACTACCATTTTCCCGTGGCCTTTGGCCTTAGCGTCTACATGGATCTGGCGGAATCCGCCGGCGCCCTTGGGATTGGTCGGTTTATAGCCGATGGCGTACTGATTGCGAATGTCGTTGGCGATGTTCTTGCTGATGTCATCCACTTCATCGAGCGTCTTAGGGAAGAAGGCGATGCCGCCAGTGCGGTCGGAGAGGATCTGCAACGCTTTCTTCGCGCGCTTGGGGTGCTCTTCGTCGCCGAGGATTCCGATCGCGTAGACCGAAGGCCCATTCTCCTGCTGCAGTTGCTTGACTGCCTGCTCCAGGGTCTCGCTGCTGGCGTTGTCTTCGCCGTCAGTCACAACGAAGATGACTTTCTTCTCGAGCCGCGCATTTTGCTTCAGGTGATCGGCCGAAGCGACGATGGCATCGTAGAGCGCCGTGCCTCCGCGAGCGTCGATCTTCTCCAATGCTTCTTTCAATTTGCGCAGGTCGTTGGTGAAGTCCTGATCGAGATACTGTTCGTCGTTAAAGTTCACGACGAAGACTTCGTCCTTCGGATTGCTCGAGCGCACCAGGTTCACTGCGGCCTGGTTGACCTTGGCGCGCTTCTCGCGCATCGAGCCGGAGTTGTCGATCACTATGCCCATCGCCACCGGGATATCGACGTGGTGGAATGAGATGATGTTCTGCGGCTTGCCGTCTTCAAAGACCGAGAAGGCGCCGCGGTCGAGATTGGTGATGATGTGCTGCTTGTCATCGACGACGGTTGCGTGAAGCATGACCTCGTCTGCCTCTTTGTGGAAGACGTAGATGCCCTCGTCCTCGGGCTTCTTTTGCTGCTCGGACTTTTGTTGATCCGACTTCGGTTGGTCAGTCGCATCTTGCGCAGCCCTCGGTTGCTCGGTCTTGGGCTGATCGGACTGAGAGGACGAAGATTTGTCCGGAGCCTGTTTGGCGTCGTCGGGCTTGGATTGAGTCGAGGCTGCGGGTTCCTGGGACCAGGCAGGGGCAGACAAGCGCGTGCCGCAGCCGATCACACACGTAAGAAGGAGCAGAACCCTGACAGCACTATTCAGCAGGCGCGTAATATCCCGTCCTGGCATACACCCGTAGAGGAGGTAATCCTTTCGGTGGCAACAGCTTCACCTTTATCTTACGCCATTTGCCGTCGCGCACCACCTTGGTTGGACGGTATCCAAGGACATATTGGTTGCGCAACTCGACTCCGATCTTGGTGGCGACGTCGGCCAGGTCGTTGGGATTGTCGATCGTGAAGGCGCGTCCGCCAGTGAGCTCCGAGATGTCGGTCAGCAACTGCGGACCCAGCCGTTCTTCGACCGCTGAGGCGTAGCGGTCGTAGATGCCGATGGCGTAGATCATTACGTCGGCTTCCTTCACCAGGGACTTGATCTCATTTTCGGTGTAGCGGCTGTGGTTGTCGCCGCCGTCGGAGATGATGAGCAACGCCTTCTTCGCGTATTTGGCCTGCCGCATCTTGCTGATGCCCATGTAAATCGCATCGAGCAGGGCTGTACGGTGCCTGGGAATAGCAAAGACCAGGCGGTTCTGAATCTCATCGACGGAACTGGTGAAGTCGCTGACCTGCTCCGGCTCGTCGGAGAAGGTGATCATGAAGAACTCGTCCTGGGGGTTGGCGGTCTTGAAGAACTCGATCACGGCCTCTTTGGCGCGGTCCATCTTGCTGCTCATGCTGCCGCTGGAGTCGAAAATCACGCCGAGAGACACAGGGGCGTCCTCGCTTGAGAATGAGCGGATTTCCTGCGCCGCGCTGCCCTCGAAAAGCTGGAAGTTGTCCTTTTCCAGCCCGGTGACCAAGCGGTTCAATGGGTCGGTGATCGTGACCGGTACCAAGACAAGATCCACGTCGACTTTTAGCGGCCGGATGTGCGTGCTGAGGCCGTCCGTCGAGATCAGACTTGTCGCTTTCGGTTTTTCAATTTCGGGCTTCTGCACCTCGCGCGACTGGACGTGAACGTCATTGACATCCGTCTGGGCGAGTGCCGAGAGACAAGCCAAAGCCACGATGAGAAAGATGTGGATGCAGGTTCTCATAGATGTCAGTTGCAGGTTCTTGTTCCGCAAAACAGGGATCGGCTCCCAGGGGAGAACCGCGCAGCCACTTCGAACTGGGGGCTCAGGGCGAGATGACCGACGCCAACCATGCAGGCGGGCCATAAAAACCTCGATGCCGCGGATGTTAGCACAGCTTTTGCCCAGCCGCGCAGAGTTTTTCTGTCAAATCTCGGAGACAAGTTTCCAAAACGACACGGTAACCTAAGCTGGCGGAAAACGCCCGCCGGATGGGCTTTCCAGACTCCGAGGCTAACTTGTTACAATCAAAGGTTTCCTATGGCTGACATACGCCCGTTTCGCGCACTCCGCTACAACCTCAAGCGGGTTACTGCCGCGCAGGTGGTAACCCAACCCTATGACAAGATTAGTGCCGCCATGCAGGAGCGGTATTACGCGGCCAGCCCGTACAACCTCGTTAAGATCATCTTGGGACGGCCGGAGTCGGGCGACAATACGCTGAAGAACGTATATACCCGGGCCGCGGCTTATGGGCAGAGCTGGCGCCAAGAGGGGGTTCTACAACAGGATGTGACGCCTTCGATCTATTCGTATTCGCAGTCGTTCGAGGCTCCTTCTGGTGCGGTCTTTGAGCGGCGCGGATTTATTGCCCTGGGTCGGGTGGAGGATTATTCGGCCAAAGTCGTCTACCGTCATGAGCAGACCTTAGCCAAACCCAAGGCAGATCGCCTCGAACTGTTGCGCGCCACCCGAGTGCACTATGAACAGCTGTTTTTGTTATATGAAGACTCTGGACAGATCGATTCCCTGCTGACCACGCCGGCGAAACCCACGATCGAAGTCGTCGACGAATATGGAGTGACGCACCGGGTCTGGCAGATTGCGGATGCCGGCGTCATTGCTTCCGTCCAGAGGGCAATGAGCGACAAGAAACTCGTTATCGCGGACGGCCATCATCGCTATGAGACCGCGCTGAACTTTCGAAATGAATGCCGTAACGGGTCTGCAAGCGCGAATCCGCAAGCTCCGCACGAATACGTCATGATGACGTTCGTCAACATGAACGATCCGGGACTGCTGGTTTTGCCGACGCACCGGGTGGTGCATTCGCTCAGCTCTTTTTCGGCGGAAGACTTTCTGAAGTCGGGGCGCGAGTTGTTCGAAGTAGAAGAGGTCGAAGGTGGGGTCGACGCGATGCGCGCGACCGAACTTCTGTCTGAAGAGGGGAAACGCGGGACTGCGCTGCTGGCGGTAACAGCGAATCGTGCATTCCTGCTGCACTCTCCGAAGGCGGGGACACAGAAATACGTTGGCAATCTTTCGTCGCAGCAGCAATCACTCGACGTCGTACAGTTGCACAAGTGTCTGCTGCATGGCGTTCTGCAGCTTTCCGAGGAATCGATTCGCAATCAGCAGAATTTGTCGTATGTGCGCGAGGCGTCAGAAGCACTTGCTACTGTGCGGGGGCAAGCAGCTGGTAAGAGTGCTGACGTCGTGTTTCTGATGAATCCGTGCCCGGTGCAGAAGGTGCGGGACATTGCATTTGCGGGCGAGGTGATGCCGCAGAAGTCCACCGATTTCTATCCCAAGCTGCTGAGCGGACTCACGGCGTATGCGCTCGACTGAGGTTCAGATCAAGACGGCGGACAACTTAGCGCGGATTTCGAAACGGTGCGGGCAGTGGCGCGCAGCTCTATTCGGCGGCGTGCTGATCGCGCTGTTTGCGCTGCTGTCAGGCGCTGCTTCTGAAAAGCGTCTCTCGGTCTACTCTGTCGCTGCTAACTATTCCCTGCCCCTGGTACAGCGCGATGGACGCGATTACGTTGGCCTGCTCGAACTGCTGGAGCCGCTCGGGCGAGTGAGCGCGAAAGCGGAGGGGAACAAGTGGCGACTGCGCTACAACAATGTACAAAGTGAGTTTCAGGTGGGCAAGACCAGGGCCCGCGTACAGGATCGGGAGGCGGACCTGGGCAGCAAATTTCTGATGGAAAACAGCCGCGGGCTGGTTCCGGTCGGCTCGCTGGCATCACTGCTGCCACGCATCCTTGGAGGCCCGGTGAGCCTGCATGAAGTCGCGGACCGGCTCTTTATTGGCAATGTGGCGACGCACTTCACGGCATCGCTCGCGGGTGACAATCCTCCCAGGCTAGTATTTCACTTCTCTGGGCCGGTAAATCCCAGCATTGCGACTGATAACGGAATCCTGCGCATGACATTTTCGCGCGAGCCCCTGGTTGGGCCCGCCTCGCCGACGCTCACGTTCGGCAACAAGACAATTCCTTCGGCCACCTACAGCGAAAACAATGGCGTATCCATGGTGACTGTGGTTGCGGCTGCACCCGTTTTCGCGACATTTGGAGGCGATGGGCGGACCATCACAATCACGCCGACCTCGACGCCTGCACAGAGCACTTCGGCGCCAACCACACCAGGGGGACAGCCGGCAGCCGCGGGGCAACCTGGAACGGCGACTCCACCGGCGGCCACGGCAACACCTCCTCCGGCACCTCTCTTTCCTGCGCCACGTCGGTACTTTGCTGTCGTGGATGCCAGCCACGGCGGAGACGATCACGGCGAGACGCTGAGCAGTACTCTGCTCGAAAAAGATGTGACGGTTGCCATGGCTCGCAGCCTGCGTCAGGAACTGGAGAGTCGCGGGATTACAACGCTGGTCTTACGTGACTCGGACGCAAATCTAGCGGTCGATCAACGCGCGGTGTTTGCGAACGCGGATCACGCTGCAATCTATATCGCCGTGCACGCATCCTCGAGCGGCCATGGAGTTCGTGTGTATACCGCGCTACTGCCGTTTGGCGAGGACGACCGGGGTCCGTTCCGCTCGTGGGCAACGGCCCAGCACGACATTCTGCCGATCAGTCAGAGCACGGCGTCGTCGGTCGCTAGCGAACTGCAAAAGCGCCAAATTCCTGTTCGCGCCCTTGCCGCTCCGTTGCGTCCGCTGAACAACGTGACCAGACCGGCCATTGCGATCGAAGTGGCGCCGCAGGGGTCCGATGTTTCGCAACTGACAGCACCTGATTATCAGCAGCTCGTGACCAGCGCTGTCGCTACCGCGATTGCTGCTTCGCGCGATCAGCTTGGAGGTGCGCCATGATTCCACGCCACATGGCGATCGCCTTGTCGGTGCTGTTTGCCGCAGCGCTGGGACTGAGTATCTACGCCTGGCACGTACGCAAAACCGTAGTCTCCGCCCCGCGCACAGCGGCGCATGATACGCGGCCGCTCGCGCCACCGATATCCGGGCCGACCGAGCAGGTTGTGTTATTCGTGGCGCACGACGAAGATGGCACTCTGCGGGCTGAGCCTGCGCAGATTCCCATGCCGTCCGGGCGGCAACAGCGAGCGGAAGAGTTGCTGCGCGCGTTGGTCTCGATTTACCTCGACCGGTCTTCACCGCATCCGCTCGGTCCGGGCGCAGACATTCGCAGCGTCTTCCTGGTAGATCCGGGCGTCGCAGTCATAGATCTCAACGAAGCCTTCGCCGATACACATCGTTCGGGAGTGCTGGTGGAGGGACTCACGGTAGCGTCGCTGATTCGCACTATAACGGCGAACACGCAGGGAATTCTCAAAGTGAAGATTCTGGTGGACGGCAAGGAGCGTGACACCCTGGCGGGACATGCGGACCTTTCGTCGTATTACGATGTGGCGGCGGTGAATCAGTTAGCGACCGAGTTGCAGCCCGGGCAATAAGGGAGCAGGGAACCTAGGAGATTCCAGAAACAAAAACGGATGCGATTGCACGACGGTACCCGCACCACCTGCAGCGCTGAAATTTGCGGGTGGCTGATCTTTCGCCCCTTTTCGGGGCTTTCAATTTTCACCCTCTCCCCCGGCTTGCGCCGGGGACTGCATTCTTGCGCCGCTTCGCGGCCTACCCGCGCCTCTAGTCGCGCAGTACGCGGGCGGGATCGGTGCGCGATGCTCGCCAGGCTGGCAACATACAGGCGGTGGCTCCGATCGCGATCATCACCACGAAGGCTGATGCGAATACCGCTGGGTCATGCGGGCTGACCTTGTAAAGAAGGTTTCCGAGTAGTCTGGTTAGCGCAAGGCCTGCGACTGCGCCGAAGAGAACACCTCCAACTGTCAATCTGAGGCCGCGCGAAATAACTAGCCGCAGCAGGTTCGTGGACGGGGCGCCCAGAGCCATTCGCAACCCTAACTCACGCGTGCTCTGGGCTACGGCATAAGACATCACTCCATAGAGCCCGACGCCGGCAAGTAGAAGCGCCAAGGCTCCCAGGATCGAAATTAAGGTCACCGCAACTAATTGGGGTGACGTGGAGCGGTTGACCTGTTCCTGAAGGGTGATCATTTCGTACAGCGGGAGATTTGGATCCAGCGCGTGCACTTCGCGGATCAGCGCGCCCCGTAGGCTCGCCAACGATTGAGTGGTGCGGATGTTCAGTTCAGGTTCGGGCGCGAAGTCCTGGCGCAAGGGCACATAGAAGAACGGCCTCGCGGTCTCACGGACGCTTTCATATTTCGAATCAGCAACCACTCCCACCACTCGCACCCAGCGGTCTTTAACTTGGAGCCTGCGGCCGATCGGATCCTGACCGCCCCAGTAGCGCATCACCATGGTTCCATTCACGATCGCTACCAGCGGTGCGTTCTCATCATCAGTCCGCGCAAACTCGCGACCGGAGATGAGAGGGATTCCCAACGTCGCGAGATATCCGGGACCGACCTGGTTGTACTCAACTTCAGGTTGTTCGTCGGGTGAAGGCTTATAGCCGTCTACGGCAATCGGTGTGGAAGAGAATGTGGCGTAGCCCAACGGCGTCACGCGAGCGAAACTGGCGGACTCCACACCGGGAAGCGCACTGAGGCGATCGATCAGTTCATCCTGAAAAAGCTTCGCTCGCGGGATGTCGTATCCGGCTGCCACTAACGGAACCCCGGTGGTCACAACGCTCGTCGTTGTGAATCCGGGGTTTATGCTTCGAATCTTTTCCAGGCTCTCGAGCAGCAAGGCCGCTCCCACCAGCAGAATGAAGCTGAGGCTAACCTGAAAGACGACCAGGCCGGAGCGCATCCAGGCTCTTCCCCGGGCCCCGATCACGCCAGAAGAATCGGCTTTCAATGGCCCTGCCAGATCGAGATGACGTGTTTGAAAGGTGGGAATGATCCCCACAATCAATGTCACGAGCAAGCAGACGCCGGCACCCATTGCCATCACGCGCGCGTCCATTTCGCCGGGCAGGTACATTCCGGATGCGAGACCCGTTGGCAATAACAACCCTAGCGCGTGACGGCACCAGTAGGCGACCAGAAGTCCTCCCGCCGTGCCAAGCGCGGAGAGGATGAGGCCTTCGGTGAGAAGTTGCTTTACTAAACGGAGGCGGCTGGCTCCAATTGCGAGCCGCACGCCCATCTCATGGCGTCGAACAAACGACCGGACCAGCAGCAGGTTGCCGACGTTGGCGCAGGCGATCAGCAGGACAAACGCGACCACGGCAACCATAACCTCAAGGGTGGGTAGCAGTTCGCCGGCGTGGTTGAAAGGGGTTTGCCACAGCGCCCATAGTCCGATACCGCGTCCACGGTTGGTGGCTGGGTAGTCGTTTTGCAATCGCGCTGCCATGGCGGAGATTTGCTGTTGCGCTTGTGCTCGACTGACGCCGGGTTTGAGGCGTACGTAGGATTCGATCCAGCGTGCGCCGCGGTCTTCGAGTTTGTAGCCGCCGCTCTCGAAGGTTTCTACCATCGAGGCGGGGACCCAGAATTGCATCGCCCGGCCGACGAACGTTCCGTAGAATCCCTCGGGAGCGACGCCGACGATGGTGTGCAGCACATTGTTCAAGCGCTGCGTCTTGCCGATGATCCCCGGGTCGCCTTTGAAACGATTGCGCCACAGTTGATAGCTAATGACGACGACGGGATGGGAATCGCTGCCGACATCCTCGCCTGATTCAAAGCCACGCCCAAGCATGGGATGGACTCCGATGGCGTCGAAGTAGTTCGCCGAGACGATGCTGCCGGTCGCCACTTCGGCGTGGTCACCGATGTTCAATGTGGTACCTGTGATTTTGCTGACGAACGAGTCTTCGCAGAGAGAGCAGCTTCTCTGCAGGTCAAGGAAATCCGGCCATGACACTTCGGTTGGCTCACTTTCACCTGTTGCCGTTCCGGCAACCGCAAATAGCCGTTCCTGATGCGCCACGGCGGGGTATGGACGAAACAGGATTCCTTCCATCCAACTGAACACAGCGGCATTCGCTCCGATCCCGAGTGTCAGGCAGATAATTGCCAGCGCAGAAAAACCCGGACTGCGCAACAATTGCCGAAAACCGTAGCGCAAGTCTTGAGCAAAGTCTTCCAAAACATTTCCCCCTCGGGCTTCACGACACTTCTGTTCGGTCTGCGTCATTCCACCCAGCGCAAGCATCGCGGATCGGCGCGCCTCTTCTGTCGACATGCCTTTCGCGATGTTGTCACCGATCTGGTGATCGAGATGTTCGCGAAGCTCCTCCTTCATTTCTTCATCGACCTGATGACGAAGAAAGAAGGAGCGCAGACGCCAGGGCAGCGAGTAGAACCACTGTTCGATGCTCATGTTTAGACCTCGTTGAGCTTCAGGATTCCAGAAATGGCAGATGACACCCGGTTCCAGTTGGCGGACTCTTCTTCGAGCTGTTTCTTGCCTAGTCGCGTGAGCGAATAACATTTGGAGCGGCGATTGTTTTCGCTGGACTTCCACTCGGAGCGAATCCAGGCGCGGCGTTCCAGTTTGTGGAGCGCCGGGTAGAGCGAGCCGTCGCTGACGCCCAACACATCTCTGGAGATCTGTTTCAAACGCTGGCTGATTGCCCAGCCATTCATGGGCTGCAAGGCCAATATCTTGAGGATCAGCATGTCCAGCGTTCCCTGGACGAGGTCGGAAGGCTTGCTCACAGTACGATCTCCTCTCGGTTACCGAGTTAGACTAAACTCGCTCCCCTCGGTTAGCAAGAGGTGCATATTTTTGGCAGGATGGGGCGAGGCCTGGTTCCGGGGTTTAAAGATTGGTGTCGCCCAAGGCGCATGGCCCTTACCCAACTGTCATCCGAGCGGAGCGAGGAAGCCCTACCCGAGGCAGTTGTCTGGAGTAGGGATGCTTCGACTCCGCCGGAGTTTCGCTTCGCTGCACTCCGGCTGCGCTCAGCATGACACGGCTCTGGGTGCGCGAGAAGTCGATTGTTCTCCCTCTTAACGCTTACGCTTTCTCCAAGGATTCGATCTCGCGCGTAGTGCGTTCGAGGATCTCGCGAATCTTGGCGATGCGGGCAGAATCGTGCGAACCACGTGTTGCGGCTTTCAGTGCCGCTTTCATGACTGCGGCTGCCGGGCGCATGACCTCTGCGCCTTCCATTCCCATCCACGGGGCCCAGTCTCCTGCCTGCTCGGCACGTCTCCAGATTTGCTTCACGGTTTCGGCTTCTTTCTGCAGCTCAGCTTTTCCGGCCTCGGTCAGCGAATAGGTGCGCTTTCCTGCTGCAGCATCGGAAATCACCATTCCTTCGTCTTCGAGTTGCTGTAGCGCGGGATAAATCGCGCCGGCGCTCGCTTTGTAGATGCCTCCCGACCTCGTCTCCAGCTCCTTCATCAATTCGTAGCCGTGCTTGGGGCCGCTTTCCAACATCGACAGTAGCGCCAGACGAATTTCTCCCGGACCGAAGAACCGGCCCCACCGGCCTCCGCGTCCCCAGGGAAACGCACCGCCGACAAACGGCGCCGCTACGCCGCCGCGCCACCAACTTCCACATCTTCCGTACATCGGTCACTCCTTCTTGGGAAAAGCAAAGTTTCAAGGTTTCAAGGACGCCTCGGCTTGTGCGAGTCGAAGACTCCATCTGCCCCAGAGAGCGTTCAGCCCGGAACTTGAAACTTGAAAACTTGAAACTCTAATTTTCATTCGATCTGTCTTACAATATATCTTTAGATATACCTACTGTCAATCAAGACATTCTCAATTTCCTCAATGATTTACAATCGCCGTTCATGTTCTACCGGTCCGATAACCGCTCTCCTGACCAGCTTCGTTCGGTCAAAATCACGTCTGACTTCATTACAACCGCCGAGGGTTCTGCGCTCATCGAGGTGGGAAACACGCGTGTGATTTGCACGGCTTCGATCGAAGAGGCCGTGCCTCAGTTCATGCGCAACGCCGGCAAAGGATGGATTTCCAGCGAATACAGCATGCTTCCCCGGTCCACTCTGACCCGGACGCCGCGGGAAGTTTCCAAGGGCCGCCAGAGTGGACGCACGCACGAAATCCAACGTTTGATTGGGAGATCTCTGCGCGCGGTGGCCGATCTGACGCGCTTGGGCGAACGTACGATCTGGATCGACTGCGATGTGATTCAGGCGGATGGTGGTACGCGAACCGCTTCCATCACGGGCGCGTTCGTCGCGTTAGGCTTGGCTCTGCGCAAACTGGTGGAAGCGGGGACGCTGCCCGCGGTTCCGCTCAGGGATTCGGTCGCGGCCGTGAGCGTGGGAATCGTCGACGGAGAGATTCTGCTCGATCTCTGTTACGAAGAAGACTCGCGTGCCGATGTAGACATGAACTTCGTCATGACCGCTGCGGGGAAGATGGTGGAGGTGCAGGCTACGGCCGAGCATCAGGTGTTCGACGATGCGCAGTTGGGGAAGATGTTGGCGTTGGCGCGCAATGGCGTGCAGGAGCTGATTGCGAAACAGCAGGGAGTGTTAGCTGGCCAAACATCTTCACGATAGCCGACCTGACGATGCCTCCAAAGTAAGTGGCGTGGTCCGAAAACTACGGCACGACTTGCATCAACCCCTGCAGCAGTTGATGCCTCTTCGCGGCAAATGGACTGGCTACAGTTAGTCCGTTGCGCGTGAATCCGTCTTGGAGATCTTCAGAAAGCAGAAGGCGGCATCCGGCTTCCGCCTGCGGCGGAAAAGACAATTGCATCCCAGATACTGAGACTGTGATCCACGGCGAGGTCGAGGCCAGCCCGCAGTACAGACGCTGAGGTTTCAATCAGAGGAAAAGTATTTTGCCATCGAAAGACAATGGTGCGGGCTTGCGCTGCGGAGTACTTGGCTTTTCTCAGTACACGAAATAACTCCCCAAGCACCTGAACCGGAATAAAGGTGTTGGCCGCGTCGAGGTTGCTGACTAACGAAACAGAAATCTTCTTTCGGGCGGGGTCGTCGATTCCTTCGGCGTAAGCGAGGATGTTGGTGTCGAGCGCAATTCTCATGTACGCAGCAAGCTGGGGATCGAATCAATCGTAAAGGTTATCTCGCTTCCAGCCTCCCACTCGTCGAATTGGCTGATCCGCAAGATGAGCCAACAACTCTGCCTTCGCTTTGCTCCGGCGCTGTTCCTCCACGGGAGAAATACGCGCAACTGGCCTGCCGTGGCTGGTCACGATGTAGGTCCGCCCCTCTCTTACTTCTCTGAGAAGTTGGGAGAACTTGCGATTGGCATCGGCGGCAGAAATAGCTTTTTCCATATGCTCAATTGTAGTTGTATTAACTACTTTATAGAATCAAGTCAAACGGACGCTGGCGTAATGGGAAAAGCAGTGCCTAGTGGGCGGTCGCAGTGAAAGCGTTATCGACAAGACTTATCACCCCAATGCTTCCCAGATAGGGAAGCGGGACAGCCGAAGGCCGCTGTCCCCACATACCCCAACCCCTATTCGGACGCGGCGACCTACTTCTGGTTTGCCTTTTTCTCCGCTGCCGCCTTCTGTGCGGCAATCGTCCATGGTGGCGTGATGCCGTTCTCGCGGGCGTAGGCGATGGATTGTCCCAGGTGCTCGTGATTATCGGCGACCAGGATGTACACCACGTCTCCGGCATTCGCCTGTGGTCCTAACTGCGGCAGCAGCTTGGCGAACTCAGCGTTCGTCATGCCCTTGATTGTTTTCTCGGTGAAGTCCCAGGATTTGTTCAACTCGTCAACGATGCGCGCGCGGTCGGTTGTGGATTTCTCGAGAGCCTTGCGATCCACGCCCGCGGGAGTTTCCGCACCCATCATTCCCAGAATTCCGTAACGCTCGGCGGCAACATGCAAAAGCACTTCAGCAAAGGAACGCGAATCCGCCGAAGGGCGCCACGTCAGTTTGTCGGCGGGCAATGAGTTGGCCAGGTCGACGAATTTTTTCTGCATGGATTGGAGATCGAGGAGCGCCTGGGCTTTCATGTCATAGCTCGGGGCGCTGTGGTCAACAGCATCGTCGGCGCGCGGAGCAGCGACCGCAACTGCGCCCAATGTCGAGAAAACAAGAATCGAGAGAACAAACGCGCAAGACAGAAACAGTCGGTTCATGTGATCCTCCTCACGAAAAGCGAATGCTCCTTAGACGCAGGGAGGAATGATTCGTCTTGCGGCCGTCTAGATTCAAGCTGCGAGTCATTAAAAAATTGCGCAGAGTTTGACACCATGGTCGAATTTCCCCTTTTGGACGTTCCCAAATTGACATCGTGGCACCCAGCTTCGACACAGAATTCGATCACAGTACGGTTTACGTCGCGTCTTGGCGGCGGTACGGTGAGAGAACCAGTATGGGAATCTTGCGTACCGAGCGCTGTCGCAAACAGCGAACTCACATCGATATCACGGTACTGGTTTGGGGAATCGATACGCAGGGCGAACGTTTCCTGCATGAGGCACATGCTCGCGACATCAGCCTCAGTGGAGCGCTTCTGTCGGGGCCGGAGACTGACATCAGGTCGGGTGACGTCATCGGAATCCTCTGCGGCAAGCGGAACGCGAGGTTTCGCGTGGTGTGGGTTCGCTACGATGACGCGGGAGATAAGATGATAGTCGCCGGGCAGCGGCTGGCGGCCGATGCCTGCCCCTGACCCGAGTTATGGAACGAAGGTTACGAGTCAGTCACGCCGCCAGCCCCGCCCGCAGACTCACCTACTCCTTAGGTACCGCCGCCTTACTCAATCCAGATGGTTTTGGTGTTAACGAATTCGCGGATTCCCACCTTGCTCAGCTCGCGGCCATGACCGGAGGCCTTTACGCCTCCAAACGGAACGCGCGGGTCTGAGGCCACCATTTTGTTGAAGAAGACCATGCCCGCTTCGATCTCATTGATGAAGCGTTCTCGCTCTTTGTCGTCGTTGGTCCAGATGCTCGAGCCCAAGCCGAAGCGGACGTCGTTGGCGATCTGGATGGCTTCGTCGACACTCTTCACGCGGAAGATGGAGGCAACCGGACCGAAGAATTCTTCGCTGTAGGCTGGCGAGCCTTTGGGAACATTGGTCAGGACCGTGGGAGCGTAGAAGTTCCCTGGGCGCGGCAGCGGGTGGCCACCGGTAAGTAGCTTGGCTCCGGCTTGGACCGTCTTCTGTACATCTCTTTCAATATCCTTTAGGCCATCGGGCGTGGAAAGTGGCCCCAATTCGGTTTTCTCATCGAACGGATCGCCAAGCTTCAAGCTCTCCATTTTTGCCACGAACTTGCGCTCGAATTCGTCGGCGATCGATTCGGCCACAATGAAACGCTTGGCTGCGATGCAGGACTGGCCGTTGTTCTGAATGCGCGCCTGGACTGCCGTGTTGATCGCGAGGTCCAGGTTCGCGCTCGGCATCACGATGAAGGGATCGCTGCCACCCAGTTCGAGCACAACTTTCTTGATGCGTTTGGCTGCACCGATTCCAACCTGAATTCCGGCCTGCTCGCTGCCAGTTAAGGTCGCGGCCACCACGCGCGGATCGTTCAAAACTCCATCAACAGGGGCGGATCCGATCAGCAGGGTCTGGAAGGCTCCCTCGGGGAAGCCGGCTTCAAGAAAAAGGCTTTCAATGGCCAGCGCACATTGCGGAACGTTGGAGGCGTGTTTCAGCAGGCCGACGTTGCCAGCCATCAGGGCTGGGGCGGCGAAGCGGATCACCTGCCAGAAGGGAAAGTTCCACGGCATGACTGCCAGGATCGGTCCGATAGGCAGGTACCGGATGAAGCTCTTCTTGGCCCCCGTCTCGACGACTTCATCGGCGAGGAAGCGCTCGGTGTTTTCGGCGTAATAGCGGCATGCCGTGGTGCACTTCACCGCCTCGGCTACGGCCGACTTGTAGGTCTTGCCCATTTCCAGGGTCATGAGATGGGCAAACTTCTCCTTGTCGCGCTCGAGAATCTCCGCTGCTTTCAACATGCGCTGCCCGCGGACGGCAAACGGCGTCTTACGTTCTTGCCGGAATACCTCTACGGCACGCTGCAATTTCCTGTCGATTTCGGCGTCCGAGAACGGCTGGAAGGTCTTGATCACCTCTCCAGTCGTGGGGTTGATGGTGGCAATGGGCATGATGGCGAGTCCCTTTGAGGCTTCAAAAGTCAATCTGGAAGAATAAAATTTACCGCCAGAAGCGGCCGATCCCTGGCTGGGGACCGTTTTGTGGTCATACCACTATACCACCAGCTAACAAGGTATCGACGACTGGCATCGCGACATTAGCGCTCAAAACTCCGGCCGCTAGATTTGAATGCAATGCGATCTACGGCGAGTATTCCCATCACCGTCACCGTGGCCTGGAATCAGCTACGCACGTATTTGTTGAACCAGTCGATGGTACGTTGCCAGGCGAGATCGGCATCGGCCTTGTTATACCGTTCTGGGGTCGCGTCGCAATTGAACCCATGCACGGCGCCAGGGTAGATATAGCCCTCGTGTGCAACGTGCGCCGCACTCAGGGCCTGATCGTAAGCCGGCCAGGTAGCCGCCAGTCGCGTGTCGAGTTCTCCGTGATGCGCAAGGATCGCCGCCTTAATCTTCGGGATGTCCTCTGCGGGAGGAGGACCGCCATAAAACGGCACTGCTGCCGCCAAGTCATCTCCCAACCGCACAGCCAGCATATTTGCCGTCGAACCTCCGTAGCAGAAGCCGGTAGCGCCGATTTTTCCTGTGCAATCAGGGCGCGCCTTCAACCACAGGGCGGCGGAGACCATGTCCTCGAACATTTTGGTCTTGTCGATCTTGTTGAACATCTGGCCGCCCTTGTAATCGTCACCCGGATACCCGCCCAGGGAAGTGAGCCCGTCCGGCGCAAATGCCATGAAGTTGGCCAGCGCAAACCGGCGTGCGATGTCCTCAATATGCGGGTTGAGACCCCGATTCTCATGTACCACGATAACGCCGGGCAACTTCGTCACGATCTCGGAGCGTGTGTCAGCACTGATAGGTCGTACGAGATATCCCTTGATGCTTCCATTGCCCTTCGGGGAGGGCACAGTTTCGTAAGTGGCTTTGATCCGGTCATCCGTGCGAGATACCTGCTGGCCAAGAGCATAATGCGGCATCAATGCATTGATCACCGTGGCTGCCGCTAGACCACCGGCTAGTCGCTGCACGCCCTCCACAAAGGCGCGGCGACTGATCTCGCCGTGAATGAAATCGTTGTAGAGTTCGACGGCTGCCCTCGGTAGTTTTTCTGTCGATTTCACTGATTCTCTCCCGCCGGCGATAATACTGCTTCTCCTCCCGACGCCACAATGAGAATGCCGTCCTCGGCTGAGAAGGATCGCTGATACTAACAGGCGCGCGGCCGAGTCGGCCCGGGGGATTTCACCCCGAGCCGCTCACAGATCCGGACGTGAGACTCTCGCCTCATCCGGCTCGTGCCATCCTAAAGAAGGCTGCCGCCTTCCATCAGGACAAGGAGTTCCT
>Ga0126371_10000695_pt1 | contig 28116 bp, 40 predicted proteins | sample PanSoiMetaPlot_4_FD_110145 | JGI IMG/M metagenome (GOLD analysis project Ga0126371, IMG submission 110145) | Tropical forest soil microbial communities from Panama - MetaG Plot_4 | ecosystem: Environmental > Terrestrial > Soil > Tropical forest > Bulk soil | place: Panama | collected 2016-02-17 | reverse complement strand
TCAGTCCCACCAGCACTCCATCCCCCAGCGTCAGCCCGTTATTGTCCCGGGCGGGGAAGGTGGGGGAGGCAATCGTCTGCAGGCTCGTGCTGGTGATGGTAATGCCGCCATTGTGCCAGAGCCGATCACACAGATAGATTGTCCCACCCTGGGCAGTGGACATGAAGTGGAACGCCGCTAGGTAGGAGCTGAGTCCCTGGCCTGGGTCGAAGAAGGGCAACTGCCCCGCAACCAGCCCTCCGCTCGAGCTCAGCACTACCCCGTTCAGAGTCGTATCCGCCACCCCTATCGGATTGTTGATGCCGGTGCTGTACCACAGATCGATATACCGATTGCCGCTCGCCGGCGTCACATAGCTCCGGGTGAACGGCTGCACGATCTGGAACCCCGACATTATCCCATTCAGATTCGAGATAGTCATGACGTTGCCAGAATCCTTCCATCCCCCGGCAACAGCGTAACGCTGTTAACCTGGGTATGAGTGTTGACGGCGGGGTCGGAGAAGCCGTTGTAGGGGAGTGTCCAGTACTTGCCGGTGGGGAGAGTGACGGTCTGGTTGCCATTTCCCCGCGGGTTCGCCAGCACCACCGCGTTATCGTAGCGCCGGCCCCAGACTCCGCTCGGCAGGGTGATCGCGTTCGCCCCCGTCCCAATCGTGCCGGCGGCTGCCGTCCTCGGCTGATCCAACGGATATCCCATCCACGCCAGCCCTCTTCCCCCATTATCCCACGTATCACTCCACCACAGCACCGCATTATTCGAATTATAGTCTTCGAGGCAGAATGTAGAATCCCTACACCACGCCGCCGCCTCTCCCATCCTCAGCCCCTGCCAGTCCGCCGTCACCCAGTTCGCCTGGTTGGTGGTAGTAGTCCAAGCCACTCCCCCCGGCCGGCCCACCTGCATGACGATCTGCTGGCCGTGCGGCATCAGCGTGCATTCTCCTCCAATAATCCCATTCATCAGATTGGTGAAGCTAGTCGTCTCGTTCGAGTTGCTGAGCCCAATCGCCTCCTCCATCATCACTACGTCGTAGAGGAATTGCTGCCCGGACAGGGCCAAGCCGGCGGTGGAGAACCCCGCATTCACCCCGTAGTCGGAATTCCCACCCATCAGCATCTGCGGCCACAGGAACTTGCTCGCGTAGGCCTGCCGCATCTGGCCGGTCTGATAATTCTGGCTGGTGTAGTAGTAGTTGTTGTAGGGGACGGAGGCGCCGGCGCCCAGCCCCGCACAGGGCGTTCCCCATCCCCACGTCCCGGTCATCCCACTCCGCGGCGCCCAGAACTGATTATCAAAGAACAGCCCCACCACGTTGCCGTTCGCTGCGATATTCGAAGCCTCCCCAAACAGGCTTGACGCCTTCCCCTGCGTGAGGACGTTCCAGAAATACCAGGCGGCATACTGACTCACATCATAACCGGTGCCGGCATCTGTCGGCCCTCCCATGGCGATGTTCACCACGCCACTGCCGGTGAAGTCGCCAGCCACGATGCTGCCCGCCGGCCACCCCGTCCTCAGCCACCAGTTGTTCGTGTTGATCGCCGCCGCGAGCTTCGGCGCATACAGGCTCGAAGTGCCCGGCGGTATCTCCATCTCCTCCATCATCACGTAGAAGAATGGCCTGGAGGTAATCCCCTTCCCCACTCCGACCGAGACCTGCTGCGCCATCAGATCATTAAAGGTGTGGTAGGCACCGCCGCCTGGTAGGGGCTCGATCCCGATGTACCAGGAGTAGATCATGATGTTGAACTTGCCGGCCCAGTTCACGAAGCTATTCGTATTATAGATGTTGTTGAAATAGGAGGAGCCGATTGGGTAGCTGGCAATCCGAGGGAAGGGATCCTCTACCGGGCGGAAGTTCACTCCACACGCCACTCCGTTCTTCCCCACCGTCCCATCGATAGCGCCCGCCGGCAACCCACCCGGCGCTACCGTATAGGCCGACAGGGAGGGGTCGACGGCGAAGGTGAGTGGTTCGCCCTGGCGAGGCTGATTCAGGTGCGGCGTCACGCCGCCGAGGGAGACGGAGTGGACTTCGCAAGTCTGCGCCGGCGGCGCTGGCCCACCCTGGAGCTGGGCCAGGGTGTACTGGGTGCCGCCGGAGGCGTTCTGTGGCTGGTTCGCCGGCGTGTTTGTGTAGCGGAAGAATCCGCCCGAGCTCTTGTAGGCGTTGTAGTCAGAGTTCCAGTTGCCGTAGTTCGTCCCGGAATTGACGGCGAAGTGGATCTGGGCAAAGGCGTTGTCCGAGTAGAGATTGCCCTGGCTGGTGACGTTCGCCGTCACATCCTGCCCGAAGGATATGTACACCGTGGAACTGGAGTTGTTCCCGCTCGGCCCAGGGGAGTAGTGGGTGTTGTTGGTGTAGGTGAGAGTGCCACGGAGCGCATTCACATTCCCACCTGTCACTACATTGCAGAACTCTACCGTCCCTACGAAGATGTTGTGGTCCACCACAGTGGAGATGCCGGGCTGGTTCTGCAGACCAGTGGCGGCCTGGCTCGGCCCCACCTCACCCGGACTCGGCAGGCGGTAGTCGTACCGGCCGAAGTCTGCTATCTCGAGGTAGCACCGCTTCGCCGACCACTGCCCCGGGTTGGTCTTATTCCCAATCAGATTAACCCGCTCCGCCTGACAACACTCCAGGAGCAGCGGCGTGGTGAGGCCGCTGCTCTCCTGGTAGAAGGTCCAGATGGAATAGGGGAAGTTGTTTGGGTAGACGGGGTTGCCGCCGAAGTTAGAGGTCGGGCTCAGGTAGATAGACGCCACCCCATTCGGAGTGCCGGTGATGGTGGTGCTGGTCCAGGCGAGTGCGTTGGAGCCGGCGGTGGTGGTTACGATATTGCCGATGCCCTGCCCAGTGTCGAGGAAGCGGAGGGACGCCGGCGCTGTGCTCGCCATGCTGTGCCACGGCCAACCGCTCGAAGTCGGAACGTTGTTGATGTAGCCGAGCGTTGCTCCCGTGCTGCCGATCCCGGTCACGTAGATGAGCTGGGGGGACTGGATCGTGCCCAGCTCGATGAAGGTGTTGTAGATGTAGTTGTTGTTGGCCCCAGTATTCGTGGTTCCATTCATGGAGATGTTGTTCTGATTGAAGTGGGTGTCGTATCCCCTCTGCCACCGGAGCCAGCAATTCAGAATCTGACTGTTCGACCACCCCTTTATGTTGATCTGGCCGGAGCCGCAGTTCTGCAACACCAGCCCATCCATGGTGACGCCATCGCCGTTCCAGAGGAACGCCTGCCCATCACTAATCGGCTGCCCACCACCAGTATAAGGGTTGAGAGAGTTGAGGTCGATATAGGCCTGGCGGGGGGAGTAATTGCCGCTGAAGTCGCACCCGGCGAAGGTCCGCCCGCCCGGCACCTGCGCACAGGGCACCCCCGTCCCCGCATTCTGGGCAGCGCCGAAGTAGGTCTTCACGCCGCCGATCGTCCCGTATTGGTAGACGCCCGGCAGCACCCCCGCCTTGCTGTAGGTGGCCGTGCCGAGGGCGGTCAGAGAGGCGGGGTTGGCCAGGCTCCCTACCGCCACCCCACTCCCATTCCTGCCTAGGGTGTCATCGCCGTCCGGCGCGACGAAGAAGTCGAACACATAACCAGAGGCGGCGCCGTAGCTCAGGGTGGCGTTCTGGACGTTTACGTGGTAGGTGACGGGACCGGCGGCGAGGAACTTCGCATGGCTGAGGTTCGGCTTCAGTGCCGTCGGCACGGCGTACCAGTTCCACTTCACCGCCCTACACTTCAAGGTGTAGGGACGGGAGGTCCAGTCCACTCTCAGCGTATTGTTAGCCACCCCCTCGCTCCGCGGTCAGCTATCCTGAATCACGCCATTCGTCGGATCGAGCTGGACCGTGAAGGTGTCCCCGCTGTTCATCGTCAACGAGCTGCCGTAGTCCCACCAGACCAGAAGGGGCTTGAGCGGGCTGCTCGGAGTGGTGTCGTACATGATGACGTAGCGGAATGGCCCGACTGCTCCGCTCGCTGTCCAAGTGGGCGAGGCGCAGCTCGCTATGTACTTGTAGAGGCCGCCGGTCTGGGTGCTGGAGGTGAGAGTGACGGCGGCGCCGCCGGCGGTATAGCCATTGCCCGTAGCAAGCTCACCCGCACTCACATCCGCATACACCGCATTAGTCGCTACCGGTGGGGTGTTCGTCAGGATCACCTTCACCACATCCGAACTGAGGTTCATCACCCCGTTCCACTTGTTCGCCGCCGGAGCGTTGAACTTATTTCCACTAGCCATTGGGCGGCTCCTCTACCGGCGGCTGGCCGGGCTCAGCTGGGACAGGCTCGGGCGGCGCCGGATCCGGCGGGCTCTCTCCCATCCCCAGCATCTTCTGTTTGAACTTCACCATCTCGCACACTAACTTATAGTCCATGGCTGTCTCCTATCCAGGCCCCTCCCCCTGCACGACCACGCCACACACGCTACCGGTGGTGATAGCAGTCGCCTTTAGGACGAGGCCGGTGCAGGGACCAACGTTGGTTATTGAGATAGCGGCAGCAATTCTGGTAGACGCACCAGTGATGGCGGCTGGAGCCGCAAAGAGTCGGAACAGTTTATGCTGGCTAGCGAGACCTGTAATGGTCTGAGAGACGAGAGAGGTAACGGTGTAGGAGGTGGTGGAGGGGGTCGAGGCGACCACGTACCAACCATCTGTATTGCCACCAGTCCCGAGCAGCTGTACCACATCTCCAACCGTAACACCCCCACGCAGGGGGAGGTTAGGATCGGTAACTGTAATTGTGGTGGTGGTCTGGGCCAGGGACATGGGGCTAGCAAAGTCATTGCTCATCCCGTCGTAGGTGACGAAAAACGAGTAGGTGATCGCTGCGGCGTCCTCGGACAGGATGCCGCCGGCGACCACGCCGAAGGCGAGCTGGATGTAGTCGACCGGCAGGATTAGTGAGCCGGCGGCACCCCAGGTCGCCGTCGCTCCCGCAACCGTTATCCGGTTGCTGAAGATCGGGCTTCTCATATCCTCCCTCGCTTCATCGTCTGGTGCTGGCGAAGCGGGCGGGAGGGGGTAGGTGGATGCTGCTTAACCTGGAAGCCCGGGTTCGCCAGGAACGCCGGCTTCTTGCCCTTCGGGCTGTACCCCGAGGTGACTGGGAGGCAGGAGTCCTTGGAGCGGTGGGCCAGCTCGCAAGTCGGCGGCACACCCCGGCTCGCATTGTGGATGCCCTTCAGAGTTGGTTTCGACATCGTAGGTCTCCGATCGCCGCCTCCGCAGGAGGCCGACGAGGTTCTGTCCAAGTTCTTCGAGGTGAACGTGCGTCTCCTGGACGGAGACGGACGGCGGGGCCTGCATCCCCAGGTTCTTTCCCGCCATTGTCGCCACCTGCACGGCGAGGCGATCTGGCACCTGGTCGGGGTCGGCGTTAAGCTTATGCCTCAGCACTTCCATGCTCCGAGCCAGCAGCCCCTCCATCTGCGTCTTGATGGAGAAGCGGACCTCGGGGTCGACGAGCTGCTCGCGGCGAGCCGCCAAGCGGCTCTGGAAGAGGTCGGAGCAGATGATCGTGGAGATCCAGGAGGCGGACATGCCGAAGCGCGCCGCCAGCTCATTCTGGCTAATCCAAGGCTCGACGATCAGGATGTCGAGGAGAGCTTCGTGCGTGTAACGGAGCTTCTGGATGGGAGGCTTTGCCGCCGGCGCAAGGGGAGATGGCCCGGCGGTCTCCGAGCTAGGAGTGCCCGCTACGAGGCGGGCGAGCAGAGGATTCACATTCCTTTACCCCCAGTCTGTGCTTGCCCGGCTCGCGGGGCCGGCGGCAAGCGAAAGCTGCAGCATGGCGATTGTCGCATGCCGGCGGCGAGGTGTCAATCAAGACCGACGAGGTCTTGTGGCGAGATCCGAGTCTGCGAGGATTCCGCCGAGTCGAGGCTTTGCGAGACTGGCGCCTATTATCGGAGGGATAAGAGGCGCCTGAAATGGGATCTGAGCCAGTTCGCGAAGACGCATTCGGCGCGCGCGAGTCGTCAGCGGATTTTTCCCCCTCCCGGCCCAGTGGCGCAGCCGCACCGCCGGCTGGCGCCGACACGCCGTCAGCCAGGCCGGCGGCATACCTTGCAAGCGGCATGCCACCCCCACCACCCTGTTGCAGTGCGGCAATGTTACACCTGAAATATTCGGAGGCGCACGCGGAGCTTGCAACGCCACCCGTTCCCATGCTACCGTTCGCACGTGGGCATTCTCCATCCAAACAGGTCGGCACCGGAACCCGCATGCGGCATGCGTGCTGGTCCCCGTGCCAATCTCGGCACGATGGAGGGCTCACACATGACTGGCAATACGACGACGCTGGCGTTCCGGGGCAATGCAACGGTGGCCTTCGCGCCGGACGCAACCGGCATCACGGTCCACTTTCGGACCATCAAGAGGCAGGGCGACGGATTCGTAACCGAGAGGCTGCTTGAGCCGCTGCGGCTCGAATTCGCCTCGCTGTCGGGTGCGGTGCGGGATCGGGCCTTTGTAATGGGGATGATGGACAGGCTCAGGGACAAGGGCGCACTCTCCCGCACGACAACGGGCGGGAAGGTCACGTCGGCAAGCACGGAGGAGAAGCGGGCGGAGATCGCGGCCCTGATCGCGCACTTCGCGAGTGGCACGGAAGCCTGGGACATGGCAAGCCCCGTTTCGAGCCTGTCGGTGGATGTCCGCAACCTCATCAATGCGCTGATCGCGGCCTTCGGTCTCGACGCGGGCGCGGCGGAGGAGGCGGTGCGGGCGATGTCGGGGAAGGATAGGGCGGCCCTGCGGGTGGACCCGGAGGTGAAGCCGCACCTCGACGCGATCGAGGCGGCGGCGGGGGGCGGGACGGACATCACTGGGCTGAAGGCCAAGCTCGCCGCATTGCGGAAGCCGCAATAAGGACGGGGGGCGGGGCGGGGTGCAGGGAATGCACCCCCTCCCGCCTTCTCTCTCAGGCTCGGAGCGCTGCAGAAGCCGACCCTTCTCGGGCTCGGGCTCGGGCTCGGGCTCGGTTTCTGAGAGGTAACAGGCGCCAGATCATCCCTCCTCCTACTCCTCCTACTCTCGCATGGCTCATGGATGTTTCATGCCCGCCCATTCCCGGCGCCAGTATCCTCGCAGCTGGCGAATAACAGGCGCCCCCTACCTCTAAGGGATTTTTTTTATTTTTTTTTTTCTTATAAGACAAGAAGGATAACAGGCGCCTGTTTCGAAGCAGAGCCTTGCACATTCGGCGCCCATATCCTCGCAGACTCGGATATGCTAGGAGGCTGGGATTCGAGGCGCCCGGAACCGGGCGGGGGAAAACATCCATACGCCATGCGTAGACAGGAGGGAGAGGAGGAGGAGAGAGGAGGAGGATGAGGAAGGAGGGGGAGGGAAGATGAGGAGAGGTCTTGGTTGACAGGCCCGCCGCGCCGCCGGATAATCGGGGCGTGGCACAACTCCATTCCCGCCACACGAGGACTCACTCCCATGAACACAAGCATATCCGCCAGCATCCACGCCGACCTTCTGCGCCGCATCGAGCGCGCCGCCGAGGTCGAGCAGAAGTGGATCGCCACCCAGCACCACTATCTCCCCCTCTTCCAATCCCTGGTGGCGATACAGGCCGCCCTCTCGGAAGGCGAAACTCTCGAGACAGGGGCGGGCTCGTTCGGCTCCTACGTCTCTCTGAACGTCACGGGCAGCCGCTCCCTCCTCACAAGGGTGTGGCGGAGCCTTCGGCTCCGGGGCTGGTACACCGCCGACACCCGGCCCGCAGCCCTCGAAACCTCTTGGTCCGGCTCCTTCTACCTCCACACCGGCACCGAAGACGGCGGGCGAGTTCCCGGCGTCGAGGTCTATCTCAGCTTCTCCTCCACCGTCTGCCGCCGGGTAAAGGTCGGCACGAAGCTCGTCGAGCAGCCCATCTATGAGGTGCGCTGCTCGCCAGACGGCGAGGAGGTGGCCTGATGTGCAGCCGGCTTCCAGCCGGGGGCAAACCCGTGCTTGGCTACCAGCTCGAATCCCACTACTGGGCGCGCCTCAAAGAGATTGAGAAGAAGCTCTATGATTACAGGTCGCTGACGCCGGACGAGCGGCGAGACCTGGCCAACCTGCTCAACTATGTTCTGTCACAAGGGATAGAGGTATATGAAGACTCAACTCAAGTCGATGATTGATTGGAATGAGATAGTGCCGCTGCTCCGAAAGGACCTGCAAGAGACGCTGATGCTGGAGGCGGTTATGATTCTCTCCGCTCCTCGCCGCCGACCCGCCGCCGAGGCACCCCGCAAGCCTGCCGTCAACGGCTTCCGCTATTGGCGGGAGAAGGGCGACGGTGGGACGCTCGCCGACGGCTCCCGCGTCTACCTCATCAACCGGGAGGCGAAGCTCCAGCTCCGCACCGACTCGATGGCGGGGAAGGTTTGGAAGAACGTCAGGGAGATGAAGGGGGAGACGATCTCCTACGCCGGCATGGCCACCCTCTGCAAGGCGATGGGGCAGACCGGCCGGCAAGGCTATTTCATCGGCTATCTCTGGGGGAGGGGGCTGATCGACATCAAGAAGGTTGCTATCGCCTCCTGAGCGGCTCAACCGAATCCACGCGCAGGGAGGCGCGTGGTTCGATGGATCCACTCTCACTTCGGAGGACTCAGACGATGAACAAGTTCAGCATCGCCTCGACCGTAGTGCGGCACGCGAACGCCTGCCGGGACGCCCGGCGCCCCAAGTGCACCTGCTGGTGCGAGCACCGCTACCATCGCCAGGAGCATCCCGCTGCCGCCATCGCTGAAGAGATTGGGCGCCGGCTGTTGGCCGAAGCCGGCCAGCAAGAACTCGACCTCGGCCCGGACCCGGACTTGGAGGATCAGAATGACTAAGTTCCAACTCGGCCACAAGCGCGCCGCCCGCATCACCGCCGACCAAGTGCTCGCCATGCGCGAGCGCTACGCTCGCGGCGAGACCCAGGGCTCGCTCGCCCGCGCCTTCCACCTCTCCGTAGGGCAGGTGGGGAGGATCGTGCGGGGGGAGTCTTGGCAGGAGTACGGCCACATTCCCACCGATCAGGAAATCGAGAGCCAGATGGCTCTGGAGCGGGCGAACCCGCAGGCGCTCAGCCCGGACGAGCTTGCCCATCTGGTCGACGTTATCGAGGAGAAGCCGGCGCCGCCGACCACCAGCCCGGAGGACTACGCTGAGTCGATCCGCCAGCTCGCCGCCAGTCTAAAACGAAAGCCCGGCACGTCGGGCGAAGAGGAGAAAGAAGATGACTCTCAACCCAAGGGCTAGCTTCGACGCGCGCTGGCTCGAGTTCCTCTCCACCGCCCGAGCCATCGCAGGCCCGGCAGGTCCGGAGAAGTTCACCGAGGACGACAAGCGTCTCGCCTATTGCTTCTACCTGAAGGGGCACTGTGATGGTAATCAGGCCCACTTGCGGCCCGACTACGCCGCCGGCTACCCGGAGGAAGGACTCAAATGAAAGCTACACCCGTGGTGAAAGTAATCATCGCCAGCCTCGACGGCGAGGTGCTAGAGACTCTATTCGTCTGGCCTAGGCCGGACCATTCAGTCGGAGACGCGGTTGCACTGGCTCAAATCGCCAGTGACATTCTCACCGACCGGCTCGAGTTCTGCTACCCGGAAGAGGAGATACCCACATGAATCCTCTCCTCCAGAGCCTCATGCAGGCCAACCATCCCGAGGGCGGCGAACCCGCGCCGGAAGACCGGCGATTCGCCTGGAGCCCTCTCCAGACGGTCATCTTCGCCGCCGTCTCGGGCGGCGAAACTCCCCTCTGCGTCAAGGCGGGCGCCGGCGCCGCCAAGACCACCACCCTTCTCCACAGCGCCGGCCTCGCCACTCAGCCCTCCATCTTCTTGGCCTTCAACAAATCCATCGCTGAGCATATCCGAGGCCGGCTCAAGAAGGGCGAGGCGAAGACAATCAACGCTCTCGGCCATCGCCTCTGGATGCTCAACTTCCCCCGGGCTCGCCTCGACGCCCGCAAGACCGAAGCCCTCGTTGAGAAGCTGCTGCCGGATGAGCAGAGGAAGAAGTTCGGCTACCTCATCCAGCGTCTCATCTCCTCCGCCAAGGGCTCCGGGCTCGGGCTGGAGAGTGAGAGTCAGCCGGGAGACTTCTCCCACTCCATCACGAATGGGGACTGGGATGTAGATGATGGGGATGTGGAAGAGCTGTCATTCTGGGCCAACCGGGTCTTCCTCCACGGGCAACAGGACACCTCCACCTTCGACTTCGACGACCAGATCTACGGCCCAGTCCTGCACCGCTGGGAGTTCCCCCACTTCCCCACCGTGATGGTGGATGAGGCGCAGGATCTCAACCGAATCCAGCACCTCTTCATCGAGGAGCTGGCCCGCAACGGGCGGCTGATCGCAGTAGGGGATCCCAACCAGGCCATCTACGGCTTCCGGGGCGCCCTCTCCGACTCGATGGACCTCCTCGTCTCCCACTTCCGCATGCGTACACTCCCGCTGAACATCAGCTACCGCTGCAGCCGGCAGGTCATTCTGGAAGCCCAAAAGCTTGTCCCAGACATCCAACACCGGGACGGTGCGCCGGAGGGTGCAGTGCGATTCACTGAGGAAGGGAATGATCCCGAGCTCTTCCCGGACGACATGCTGGTGATGTGTAGGAACAATGCCCCGCTCTTTTCCGCCATCATGCGCCACGTCAGGGCCAGACGGCCCTGTCGGGTGCTGAGCAACGCCCTCGACGGTCTGGCCTCTTTCATCAAGAAGCGCAACCGAGAGGACATCCCCGGGCTCCTGAAGGCGGTGGATATCTGGGAACGCAGGGAGGTCTACGCCGCCGAGTCCAAGGGGATGGAGTGGAAGATCGCCGCCATCCAGGACAAGGCCCAGACCATCTACGCACTCTGCGAAGGCTTCCAGTTCACCGCCGAGGTGCTCGGGCTGCTGCGCCAGCTCCAAGAGGGCCGCACCGGGCCGATCTTCTCCACCATCCACAAGGCGAAGGGGCTGGAGGCTGAGCATGCCTGGCTGATCCGCCCCGACCTCCTCCGCCCCTGGTGGGTTAAGGAGGAGGCGGCGCTGCGGCAGGAAGACAATCTCCACTACGTAGCGATAACTCGGGCCAAGCTCACCTTCACCTACGGAGCACGCAAATCATGAAGCACTTCTTCACCCTCAGCAACCTCCTCGCCATCGCTTGGCTGGTGATTGGGCTTCACTATATGGTAGGGATGGAGGACATGGACCTGGAAGGTCTCCTCTGCTTCATCATGGCACAGATTACGGCCAGTCGAAGCTTTTCCTCTTCCTTCCACTCCTTCCACAACTGCGTCTTTACAGGCTTGAATGGGGAACCTAAGTCATGAACCGCTACCAGTACACCATCATAGCAGCCGGCCTCCTCGCCGGCTGCCACTCAGCTCCGCCGCCGGCGAAGCAGACCTGCGCTCGAGCCCAGCTCGCCGTCCAGTCCTACGAGGAGTGCCTCTCCCGCTCCAACTGCCACGTCACCCCCCACGACACCTACGTCTACCACAGCCAGGGCCGCTGGCTGATGAAACACTGCACGGAAGGAGAGGAGGAATGAGCGAGACCATTGAATTCTTCCGGGAGACAGGCAAAAATGACTGGGACTCCTTTAAGAAGTGGGAGGCGCGCTGTCGCGAGCTCGGCCTCAATGGCCCTTACAGGCTCGCCAACAACTTAACGTGCTGGCAGTTCGTCCGCCCTTCGGGCGGTACGGCGGGGATCTATGACGCGGCGAAAGGAGAGGGATATGTCTTCGTACAGCCAAATTGACATCCCCGAGCTGGTGCAGCGGCTGCGCGAACTATCAGGGCTGCCGCACCTCGCGCCTAACTGGCGCGAAAGCCTGCTATCCGCCGCCGACGCCCTCGTCCTTCTCGGCCCCGCCCTGCACTCGAATAAGGTGCAGGCTGAGGAGCTTGCTGGAGCATACGAACTGCTGCACAAGACCGAGGACAAGTGCATGGCGCAGGCGGAGGAGATCGCGCGGAAAGATAAATTCATCCATGAGAATGGATATGCCGACCTGCAGAATTGCGTGACATACAAGGAGGCTTACGAGCTAGATATGGTCCGCAAGAATGCCGAAATCGACCGCTTGCGCGCTGAGGTGGAGGAGGCCCGAGAGAATCGCGACAACATCAGCAGGCAAGCTGCCGAGCAGTTGCGCCGCCTGCGCGCGGCGCTGGAGAAGATCGCCGGCATGCCGATACCGGGTGGCGGCTTGGCCATAGACGCCTATATGAAAGCTATCGCCCGCGAAGCACTCAGGGGAGAGAAGTGACCGACCCCGATTGGACCTGGGCCTCACCCAGCGACGACGACGACGAATCCTCCGACCGAGGATTCAATGAAGACTTCGAGTCCGACTGCTACGGAGAAGGAGACGACGATGACGATTAGGGTTAGGATTACGATTCATGATGAGTCGGGCCAGCTACTCAGCCAGTTCACCCTCCGTCCGGTTGGGTGGGAGCCCTCCCCACAGCGCTTTGCCGACCGCATCGAGGACCAGTTGGCCAGCCTGAACGAAGAGGAGCCGCCGGCAGAGCCGCCCGCCGGCGGGTAGGAAGACTTGAGAGGTCTTTGTTGACCGCATTCCGGGCGCATGATATCGTGTGGCTGAAATCGAATTGCGGGGGATTTCGGCGGGCTGCCCCCTTACCACAAAGGGCCCGCCACAATCAGCAGGAGATTAAGAAGATGAACGAAGTAGCAACACCGACTCCCAAGGCCGCGCCGGTCCGGCAGGTCGAGAAGGTTTCGATGGAAGACGGTCGGGAAGTCGAGTTCGTCGGCAAGGCCCGGTTCTACAAAGATGTCCTCGTCAAGGGCAAGCCGATCGAGGACCTCTCCTCGGATGAAGTTGCCAGCGCAACGCTGGCGGACATCAGCGTCAGGCTGGACTTCCGCAACGGCACCTCCCGCACCTACCCGCTGAACCCTGCGCTCGGCCTCCACTACGCCGGCCACGGGGCGAAGCAGAAGTACGGGGACGAGCTTGCCGGCGAGGACGCGCCGGACCTGGATGACTGGGCCGCAACCACCGATCGGCTGCACGAGCGGCTGACCGGAGGCGAGTGGACGAAGGCTCGCGTCGGCGGCGGCATGGCCGGCACGAGCGTGCTCCTCCAGGCCCTGATGCAGTTCACCGGGCGCACCGCCGCCGAGGTGAAGGATCACATCAAAGACTGGACGCCCGAGCAGAAGCGGCAGCTTCGGAACGACCCGGAAATCAAGCCCCTCGTCGATGCTATCGAGGCGGCAAAGGCTTCCAAGTCGTCCGTCGATACCGGGGCACTGAAAGCGAGCCTCCGCGGGCTCGCCGCCTGATCGGAATCTCCGCCTGCCCTCTCCCCCAGTCGTGCCGGGGGAGATGTTGGAAGGGGGAAGGCTAAGCAGGTATGCCTCCCTCAACTCTCTGGCCGTGGTGAATGACAGGGTTACTTCAATAGGCTGAAACGACCCCTGTCAACTTGTTCCCGGCACTCATTCTGAAGGAGGACTGAAATGCGCACCCTCTACCTGATCCTAGCTGCCACAGTCATCCTGGGTGTGGCGAGCACCGCCCCCGCTCCCATCATCATAATCATGCGAAACGGCGCTCCCCGCCTTCCCGTCCCGATGCCTGAGCCGCGGGTTCCGCAGCCCCAGCATCCCGGCGGGCCGCACAAATAGGCCTACGCCCAGGCCGAGTCGCCGATTGAGTCCCGGCGGCGAAGAAGGCCCCCCTTGCGGGGGCCTCTCTTTTAGTGGAGGTATCCTATCATGTCCGACGATCCCTTGAAGATGCTGCTCGCCGAGCGAGACGCCACTATCGACCGTCTCCAGGCGGAGATTCGTTATCTCCGCTCGCACGTCGCTCCTGAAGGCGAGACTGAAGAGAGAGTGGCGGAGTGGCTGCGGGCACGCTTTTGGACCGTGATTCCGCCGCCGAGGTCTTGAGAGGTCTTGGTTGATTTTGGCGCCCATTAATGCGACAATAACCGGCGCATGAAAAGTAACGCCGACCGCCTGCTCGACATCCTTGCCCGTGCCAAGCACCGGGCGGATATCGAAACCTCCGCCAAGAAACGAGCCCGCACGCGGCGCGCCGCCGAGTCGGCGGCAGACGAGCATGCCGCCCACCTCGCCAAGCAGCACCGTATTCGCCAGCTCCTTACCGACGATCGGTTCGACGGCATGCGCTTCCGTTGGTTCTTCACCCGCGTCCAGAAAGACATCCCACTCGACCAGCTCCGAAGCTGGGTCGACTCCAAAATCCGAGAGGAGGAAGAGCGTGCTAAGCGTGATCGACAATCTGCATAGATACTTCCGAGCGAGGGCCATCCGTCGCCACTGGGCGTGGGTGAAATCCGAACGCATCATCTGGGATCGCCCCCGGCCCGACACCCGGAACTGGCAAGAGAACTGGAATACCTGGAACTGGAACGGGAGGAAGCGATAGGTGCCTCGCCCTGCCAACATCATCCGCAGCACCAAGCTCAACCTTTGCCTGCCGGAGGACATTCGAGCGTGGCTCGACATCCACCTCTGGTCGGACGCGGAACTTCGCGTCCCCCTCGGATCCTACCAGCGCCTGATCCTCTCCCTCCTCCGAAAGTATCGGGACGAGATAGAAGGAAGAAAGAATGATCCCCCAAGCTGAACTCGTACAGAAGATGGCCCTCTGGCGGGCTAAGATGGCCGCCGGCACGCTCACCCCGGATGAGCTGAAAGAAGCCATGATAGCGATGCGGGCGCATCGAACTGGTGCTCAGTCCGCGAGCGCCGCCAAGAAGGCCTCCAAAGTAGTGGATGTGGGGGCGCTCAAGGACAGCCTCCGCGGCCTCGCCAAGAAATCCTGAGCCCCCGCCATGGACCAGTACGTGGCGATCTATCAGGTCGGCTGCGCCATTTGCGAGGGCTCTCCTTCGGTAGGGATCCGAGCCCCGAGCGGTGCAATCATCGCTACCTCGCTCTGTAGCAATCACTTCTTCGGCGAGCGAATGGAGCCGGAAGAGTGGAATAACGAGAAAGAGGCAACAGAATGAAAGAGTGGACTCCAACCTTCCCCGAGGCGATTGATAGCTCGATGCTAGCCGCGTTTAAGAGCTGTCCACAATTGTTCAAGAAGATCTACATCGACCAGTGGAAGGCGAAGGAAGAGAAAGTCGACCTGCATGCCGGCAAGGCCGTTGCCGCCGGCTTCGAGAAGGCTCGCCGTCTTTTCTTCGAAGAGGGGTTGCCGGCGCACGTCGCCGAGGCGGAGGGGCTGGGTGAGCTAATCCGCTCCTACGGAGATTTCGTTTGTCCGCCGGACAACCCCAAGTCTCTAGAGCGCGTGGCTGGCGCATACGAATTCTACATGGACCACTACCCTCTCAATCACCAGACCGGCTTCCCCATCCTCATGCCCGGCGGTAAGCGCGCCATCGAGGTCTCCTTCGCCAACCCTCTCCCCATCCTCCACCCCGAGACCCGGCAGCCTCTCCTCATGGTAGGGCGGGGAGACATGATCGTACAGTACGCCGGCGCCGAGTACGGAGAGGACGACAAGACCACCAAATCGCTCGGCCCGACCTGGTCTCGCCAGTGGGACATGCGCTCGCAGTTCCTCTGCTACACCTGGGGCTTCCGGGAGATGGGGCTGAACATCGCCGGCTTCCTAGTCCGCGGCGTCTCCATCCTCAAGACCAAGTTCGACACTCAAGAAGCGATCTGTAACTTCGCCCCCTGGGAGATCGAGCGGTGGTACGGGGAGATGCTCTCTTGGCTGGAAGATATGGTGATCTGCTTTAAGACCGGTCGGTGGCGGTACAACCTCGACCACGCCTGTAATGAGTACGGAGGGTGCGGATTCCGCACCGTCTGCAAGTCCCAGAATGAACAGCCGTGGCTGGAGATGTACTTCCGCCGGCGCAAGTGGGATCCGGTTACTAGAACAGAAACAGACCTGAGCTGAACAGTCCGGGGGGACTATGCAGTTCTCGATTTCGCTCCACGGCGTGGAGTACTGGAACCTCTCACGCCCGGACCTCGACTCCCGGGGGTGGAGACCCTCGTCCGTAGCGAAGGTGTGCCCGCATTGCCTCGAACTCTGGGCGATCATCGGCTCTCCTCCCTTCTCCATCGAGGGGCAGGCCTGCGAGCGCTGCACCTTCCCCTGCTCGCCGACGATCGTCCCGGGCAGCCTGCTCGACGACCGCTCCACCCAGACTGTCGACTTCGACCTTCTCGACTCCCTTCCCCCCAGCCTGAAGCTCCGTGAACTCCTCCTCCACATCGCAGCAATAGAGAGAGATTATCAACCATGTCTGACATCAGCCTCCTCGCCGGCGTCAACGTCCTCCTCGAAGGTGCAACCGGAACAGGAAAAACCTTCTCCATCGGAACCCTCTGTGACTCCGGGGTAGAGGTATTCTACCTCGGCTTGGAGAATGGGTTCGAAACCCTCATGGGCTACTACCTCGACCGCGGCAAGCCCGTCCCGGATAACCTCCACTGGCACACCCTCCAGGTCGCAGTACCCGGCGGCTTCGCCTCCATGGCGGACGGTGCCCAACAGATCGGCAGCATGACCTATGAATCCATCACGAAGATCCAGGACTTCACCCGCTCCCAGAACAACCAGTTCGAGAAAATCCTCCGCGTCCTCCACAACTTCCACGACCAGCGAACCGGAACCGATTTCGGTGCTGCAGATAGTTGGGGGCCAAACAGAGCCCTTGTCATTGACGGCCTCACGGGGTTGGGAGCCTTCGCTATGGCGATGGTGGTGGGAAAGAAACCTGTTAAGAGCCAGCCCGACTGGGGCATTGCCCAAGACAGCCTCGAGCGCCTTATTCGCTACATCTGCGACGGCTGCAAGTGCCATTTCGTTCTCATCGCCCATGTTGAGAGGGAGACCGACCCAGCGTTCGGCGGCACAAAAATTACAGTCAGCACGTTGGGCCGCGCGCTTCCGCCCAAAATCCCGCCGATGTTCTCGGACGTGATCCTCTGCACCCGCGACGCCAAGGGGTGGAAGTGGAGCACGGCGAATGGGCTCTGCGATCTGAAGACCCGCAATCTCCCTTTCGCTGAGGACATCCCGCAAGATTTCAGCAAAATCGTCGAGAAATGGAAAGGCAGGGGAGGCCGTTTCTCGCCGACCGTTAAGGTATAACCTCCCCACATCCCCACAATCCCAATAAGGATACACCTACCATGACATCTGCATTCGATCCAAACCAGTTCCTCGGAGCCGTCCTGACCTCCGCCAACACACGCCGCCAGCCCATCCCAGCCGGAACCAACCTCCCCGGAACCCTCGGCACTCCCTCTACCCGACAGACAGAAGGGAAGAAAGAGTCCAACCAGGGGGTCGTATACACCTGGGTGGACATTCCGATTGAGGTCGATCTGACGGGGAATCCGCCGGTGCGGACGCTGGTGGGGCAGGACCATGTCCAGCTCCGCTATTCGTTCCGCCTCGACGTTTCGCCGTCCGGCGGCATCGACCTCTCCCCCGGCAAGAACAACGGACTTCGCATCCTCCGCGAAGCCGTTGGGATGAATAAGGATGGGGAGTCCTTCTCCCTCCTCGGAGTGGGGGGCCGGCAGGTCCTCTGCTCCATCGGCAACCGTCCTTATCAGGGGGAGATCTTCGATGAAATCGCTTCCATTGCTCGACTTGGGTAAGGTCATGAAGGCCACCCTGAACTGGACCGTGGAGCATAACAACCTCTTGGGCAGGATCCAGTTCGCCCACGATGCCCTGGAAGAGCTCGCCGCCGGCGCCAACCTCCAGACCATTGAGGAGTCGCTGGAGAGTCTCATCAACGCCATCGAGGAGTCGAATGAAGATCGGCTCTCGGAGGAGGATGATGAGGACGAGGAGGAAGAAGAGGAAGAGGAAGACGAGGAAGAGGAAGAGGACGACGACGAATAACCAACCTTGGGAGGGGGGCCTTCGCCCCCTCTCGCTTTCTGGAGGGGACTCATGCAGCTTCACATCGTACCTGCCGACGACATTATAATCAAGACGAATCGCCAGCGGCGAGACCTGGATCAGTCGAAGATCCTCGAACTCGCCGGCAGCATCGCACAAAACGGCCTGATCCACCCGATCGTGGTGAGGTGGGCAGATGATGAATACACCTTAGTCGCCGGCGAACGCCGAATGAAAGCCCTGGAACACCTGTGGTTCCTCGGGCAGGAGGTTACCTGTGGTGATAAGATCATTCCAGAAGGCCATTGTCCCTGTCTATTCCTCGGGGACATTGACCCTGTGGACGCAGAGGAAATTGAACTTGAGGAAAATATTCGTCGCGAGGACCTCTCTTGGAAAGAGCGGGCGGACGCTGTTTCACGACTTGCAAACCTTCGTGCCCGACAAGCAGCCGCGGCTGGAGAAAGTCCTCCAACAACAGCGCAGATCGCGGAGGAAGTCTCCGGGTCGAGCGAGGGCTGCAACCAAGACTACGTCCGCCAGGACATCCTCCTCGGCAGGGCCCTCTCCAACCCCACCACCGCGGAGGTTATAAAGAATGCAACTTCCAGAAAAGAAGCCTTCAAGCTCCTCAAGCGACATGAGGAGGCCAGCCGGCATGCCGCCCTCGGGGCCGCCCTCGGCACAACCTTCTCGGCGGAAATGCACACTCTGCAGAAGGGCGACTGCTTGCAAATTATGCCTGAGTTGCCAGCGGAAACTTTCGACGTTATTTGTACAGACCCGCCGTATGGGATTAGTGCGGACTCTTTCGGCGACTCGGCGGGGAAGACAGCAGGTGGTCATAGTTACGACGATTCCTACGAGACGTGGGCTCAGCTCGCTCGGGCTCTCTCACTCCATTCATTCCGCCTTGCGAAAGCACAAGCTCACCTCTATTGCTTCTGCGACATCGACCGATTCGCCGAACTTCGAAGCTGCATGGCTGAGGCTGGCTGGCGTTGCTTTCGCACCCCTCTCATCTGGCACAACCCTGGAGGGATCCGAGCCCCCTGGCCTGAGCACGGCCCCTTCCGCCGCTGGCAGGCCATCCTCTTCGCCATCAAAGGCGACCGTCCCGTAACGAGGCTCTACTCCGATGTCATCACAATCCCATCCGATCCTAACCTTGGCCATCAAGCGCAGAAACCAGTGGATCTCATTTCGGACCTTCTGCTGCGTAGTATCCGCCCAGGAGACACGATCCTCGATCCTTTCTGCGGGAGCGGGTCGATCTTCGCCGCCGCACACGCGCACAAGTGCCGTGCCCACGGAATTGAGAGAGATGAATCGTTCTTCGGGCTCGCCGCCAAGCGTCTCACCTCACTATCCGATCGACCCCTACCCGAGCAACTCCGAGCCGGGGGACTAGGCTGATGGGCATCCAAGTGCCACCGAGCGGCCCCACCTCCGCTCGGATCATGCTCGTAGGAGAGGCGCCGGGTTATGAGGAGGAGCAGCGGGGAGAGCCATTTGTCGGCGCCTCGGGAGCTGAGCTGAACCGCATGCTCCAGGAGGTCGGGATTGCCCGCAACACCTGCTTCGTGACCAACGTCTGCAAAGAGCGCCCCCCTCGCAACGACATGAAGTATTGGATCCGCCGCCCCACCCGCTTCACCTCCAAGCCGACGAAGGAGGATGAGTGGAGGCGGGCGGCAGGGATCGAGCCCCGCACTTTCGTCCCGGTCGGCGGCATGCTCGTAGATCCACGGGTTGCCGCCGGCAGAGACATGCTGCAGAAGGAGATATCCCTTGTCCAACCCAATCTCATCATTACTTTCGGCAATACGCCGCTTTGGGCACTCACCGGCAAGACCGGCATCACCAAGTGGCGTGGCTCAATGCTCCGCACCGAGTCTGGCATCCGCCTCATCCCCACCTACCATCCAGCAGCAATTCTCCGCCAGTGGGATTGGAGAGCTATTGGAGTTGCAGACCTTCGCAGAGCCGGACGCTATGCGGATGGAGTGGATTATCCGGCCCGCGAACTCCACTTCCTCATCCGACCTAGTTTCCCTCAGGTTACTCATACCCTCGGCCAGCTACTCGCTCGAGCCGACTCTGGCCTATGTCGACTTAGCTTCGACATTGAAACTCGTGCAGGGCATATTGCATGCGCAGGAATCAGTTGGGACTATTCGCATGCATTGTGCATCCCTTTCATGTGTCGGGAGCGAAGGGAGGGCTATTGGGACCTGGACGAAGAGACCCACATCGTTGGCCTCTTACACCGAGTTCTCACCCACCCAAACGTTAGGGTGGTAGGGCAGAACATTCTCTACGACTCCCAGTACACCTACCGCTGGTGGCATTTCGTCCCTCGCGTCGAGCAGGACACGATGATTAGCCAGCACACCCTCTACGCCGACCTCCCCAAGTCCCTCGCCTTCCAAGCGAGCATGTATTGCGAGCACTACGTGTTCTGGAAGGACGAGGGGAAGGACTGGGAGAAGAATATGAGGGAGGAAGAGCTCTGGCACTACAATTGCCTCGACTGCATCTACACCGATGAGGTGGGGCAGGTGGAGAAGGGTGCAGTCCAAACGATGGAGCTGGACACTGTCCACCAGTTCCAGCAAGCCATGTTCTGGCCTGTCTTGCAAGCGATGCAAATTGGAGTTAGAGTAGATGTCGAACGTCGGGGGCAGATGATACTGGAGGTGCAGGAAGAGATTGCGCGCCGCCATGCTTTCATCCAGCACATCCTCGGCCACCCTCTCAACCCGGGCAGTTCGAAGCAGATGCACGCTCTCTTCTACACCGATTTCGGCCTGCCGGTTCAGAAGAAGAGGGGCAAGCCGGGCGAGCCCATGAAGCCTACCCTGGATGATGACGCACTCATGAAGCTCGCTCGGCTTGAACCCCTCATGCGCCCTCTCGTTAATGCGATAGCGGACATCCGCACCCTCGAAAAGTTCCTCTCCAACTTCCTAACCCGCAGCCTGGATATAGATGGGCGGATGCGCTGCGCTTTCAACATCGGCGGGTCTGCCGGCGGCAAGTCCGCCCCCGTCACCTACCGAATGTCCAGCTCGGAAAACGCCTTCGGATCGGGCACCAACCTCCAGACAATCCCAAGCGAACACTCTCGCTCCGTTAACAAGGCCCGTGCCCGCGCAGCCTTGGGGGCGGGGATCGGCGACCCCTATGAGTTTCCCAACATACGGGAAATCTTTATCCCTGACCCACTCCACACTTGGTTCGATCTGGACCTGCAGAGAGCCGACCTGTTCGTGGTTGCCTACGAGGCAGATGACGAGCAGCTCATTTCCGCTATGCACCTCGGCGTTGATATTCACCTTCTCAACGCATTCGTTCTGGAGGGCCGAACTCCACCTCACCTCGAAGAACTGGTGGAGAGAGAGGATGGTCCGTACAAGTCACATCGAGGTGCACTTAAGGGAGTTAGGGAGTTCGCCAAGACGTTTTGTCATGGTACCAACTACGGTGGGGGTGCTCCAACAATGGCAGCTGGTACCGGTCGAACCATCCGGGAGATAGAGAGGGCGCAGGCTATCTGGTTCGAGGCTCACCCTGGCATTAAGAAGTGGCACGATCGGGTGAAGGAACAGGTCCTCACCCACCACCGAGTGGAGAACAAATTTGGCTACCGTTGGCAAATCTTCGACCGGGTCGAAAGCATCATCCCGGAAGCGATCGCATGGATCCCCCAATCCACTGTTTCCATCGTTATCAATCGGATCTGGGAACGCATTTATCGGGAGATACCGGAAGTCCAAGTCCTGTTACAGGTTCACGATTCCCTTGCCGGACAGTTCCGGACGGCAGATAGCACTCACCTTCTACCCCGCATCAGGGAGCTGTCTCGCGTGGTTGTCCCCTACCCGAACCCTCTCGTCATCCCCGTCTCTATCAAGACGAGCGAGAAGAGCTGGGGGGCGTGCTGATGGCAGCGGGGAACGGGGTCGCCGGCGAACGTAACTTCACCGACTGGCTGGACGCCTACGTCCAGTATGCGGGGTTCTCGGAGGCGCCCGCCCGCATGCACTACTGGTCGGGGATCAGCGCGATCGCCGGCGCCCTTCGACGCCACGTCTGGCTCGACATGGGCTACTTCCGCTGGTTCCCCAACTTCTACATCATGCTCGTAGCTCCCCCCGGCGTCGTCTCTAAGTCCACCACCGCCAACATCGCCATGCAACTCCTCCGCAAGGTCCCCGACGTACGCTTCGGCCCGGAAGCCGTAACCTGGCAAGCCCTCTTGGGGGAGTTTGAACAGAGCACCGAGGCCTTCCAGATCGGTGACCAGCACCACATCCAGTCCGCCCTCACCATCGAGGCGGCAGAACTCGGCAACCTCATCGACCCTTCCAACCGGGAACAGATCGACTTCCTCGTCTCCCTCTGGGACTCGAAGGTCGGTGCGTTCCAGAAGATCACGAAGGGCAGCGGAGTTAACAATGTGCAAAACCCTTTTATCAATCTTATCGCGTGCACGACGCCTGCGTGGATCGCTGGGAACTTCCCCGAGTATGTCATTGGAGGAGGGTTTACTTCTCGGTGTCTTTTTGTGTACGCTGAGGAGAAGGAAAAGTACATCGCGTATCCCGCCTTACATATGCCCAAGGAGATGGGAGAGGTTCAAGCAGCGCTCGTGCAGGACCTCGAACGGATCGCAACCCGCCTGATGGGGCCATACGCCATGCTGAAGGAGACCATTGAATATGGGAGGGAGTGGTATGATACGCATTGGAAGTCGAAGCCGGATGAGCTAGATGACGACCGCTTTAGCGGCTACCTCGCCCGCAAGCAGACCCACATCCACAAGACAGCTATGTGCATCGCTGCCTCTCGAAGGGATGAGATAATCATCACGGCGGAGGACCTCCGAACGGGGAATGAAATGGTCTCGAATCTGGAGAAGGACATGACCAAGGTCTTCTCCCGAATCGGCCGTACCGCCACCTCGGTCCAGGCCGAGCGATTCATCCGCTTTGTGCAGAAGAGAGGGAGCTGCTCGTACGCCGACGCCTACCAGTTCATCCACACAGCGTTCCCATCCGCCCGGAACTTCGAGGATATCGTCACCGGCGCAGCCAAGGCCGGCTACATCACCATCACCCCTGTGACGGAGGGGGGCTATACGCTGGCGGCGAAGAAATGAAACGGGCGCCAATTATGATCGTAATAACGGGCGCCCGAAACTAATGCTGCGGCGCGCCGGCGACCGCCCTAGCCCACGCCTCTAGTTCCCGGCATCCTGCAAATTCTTCTTCGTATTTGGATTCGAAGGCTGAGATTCCGGGTCTAACGTCAACTCTAGATCCCGCGTCAGGTCCCCCACCTTCGGCAGGACGATCACCGGCGGCGGGGGAAGGGCGGGGCACGGTGCCGCCACCTGCCGGACGATACACGACGATAGGAGCAGAGTGAGCGGCAATAGCCGCCCCAATCTGAGCCATGTCTGCCACCCGTTGTGCTTGTGCATCACGGACTTCCTCCGCCCACTGTGCCTCCTGGCGGGAGTTGTTCTCCAGCTGTTTCTGCAGTGCCTGCACCTGTTGCTGGAGGTTGTGGTTCGCTCCCGCCCGGTACACGAGGACCAGGACCGATACGAGTAGGGCTAGTATCACTCCATCCCGAATCAGCGCCACCCACTGGCCTATTGTCATCATCCCGCTGTCTCCTCATCTTCCAAGTAAACACTGCCGCCCTCACCCCACTGATGCCGAACAGCACCAGCCCGAGCTTCTTCTGCCCCTCCGGACTCAGATAGGTGAACCCGAGTGTCCTCAACTGTTCCGCCAGACCCGTCAAATCCAGGGAGAGAACGAGAATACCGATCGAACTACAGATCGCAATAATATTATTCCTAATAGTATCGCAAACCCCCTTGCACCATTTCTTCATGCGCTCTCCGCCCACTGACCCGTTCTCAGCATAACCATCTCCCGTTCGCACCTCGCCGGCGTCTGCCGGTGCCAATCCGTATCCAGCCCGGCTTGTGCCGCCAGATCCCAGTTCCCCGCCTGCACCGCACTCCGAAACAGCGGCCAGCCCAGCGGCTTCTTCCCCATCTGAAAACACATACTCACCAGTACCGCCTGCCTCACATCATCCATCGTGTCGAAGTTCGAGAAGTTGGAGGCAATCACAATGGCCTTTCGGATGTCCTCCTGCAGCAGCACCTCCGCCTCCATCTCCGAAATCGTATGCCCACTCCAGTCATAATTGTAGGGCAGCAGATGCCCGTAGCCGATCGTCCAGTTTCCCTCCGTATCCCGATAGGAGGTGAGGCAGATCCCTTCCTCCCCCCGGATCAGCGCATCAGCCAGGTCTGTCGTCGCCATTCTTCTTCGCTCCCAGTGTAGCAATGCGCAGCTCCTGTGCCTGCGCCGCCGTGTAATCCGCTTCCGCCCGTCTCTCCTCCTGCAGCTTCGGGTCGGGTTCCAATCTCGCCTCTTGGTGTCGCGATACGGCCACTTCTTTGAGTGCTCTAACCGCCGCCCATAGAGTGGACAGCCTGACCTTTACCCAGACTATCATCTCTTCCGCTTCTGAATTGGCCGCTCTGCAAAGTACTCAACCCTCTCCCTCCACTCTCTCTGCCTATTCTCCTCCTCCTTGAGATCCTGGGTGGCCTGTTCGATCCTCGCCAGCCGATCGATCACCTCCTTCTTATCCGCCTGGAGCTGATGGATGGCCTCCTTAAACTCCCCCACCTCCGTGTGCGCCTCAATCATCGCATGCCACATCCCTCCACTAGCGAGGAGCATACTCCCCGCAGCTCCCCACGCCGCCGCCGGCGTGAGGGTGCGGAGGGTTCGCGGTACCCAGGCTAAACCAGGCGCTATGCGCCGCAGTACCGCGGTGTCGCCCTGCTCTTTCACGACTTCGGTGCACGGATGTCGGTCTCGATCTTCTGAACCGTCGGCCCGAACTTAGTCTTCCCCAGCCACCCCGCTACGAACCCGATCAGGATCGCAACGAGGTGGGTGATGATAGTCAACATATTCATCGGTTCTCCTATCAGTAGACAACTGCTCGCCATTGGACGGTATTCGCTCCAGTCCCATTCACATTCAAGGTGATGCTGGTCGCGCTGGGCGCTGTGATGTAGGCGGTATTGGTCGCTACGCCTGGAGTGACGAGGGTGCAGCCGTAACCTACCAGCGTACTATTCGGCACGGCCTGCCCTAGCACCGTGCTGAAGCTGATCGTCACCGGTGTCCCAGCCGTCACGGATGCGTTCCCCATCATCTCTATCGTGTTATCCCCATTCACCCGGAAGCTATTGTTCGTAGCGATCACTCCATGACCTGGCGGTACGCCGAAGCCGAAGTTCGCGCCGATCGTCATCTGCCCCAGGCCGACATGCGCCGCCGTGCCCAGCCACGCATTCCCTATCCCGCTGCTCACGTAGACGTTGTTGAGTACGGTAATCTGCCCGGAGGTGCCGGCGGCGAAGTTTATCCCATTCAGCAGGCCAATAAAGATGTTGTTCTGAATCGTCATCCCATTAACCTGGCCGAACGTCGATCCAGTCGTAGTTCCTGCTGCTCCATTCCCTGAGATGTAGTTGTTAGAGATATCGATTGTCTGACCGTAGATGTTGAACCATGTGCTCGCCGCCGCACTCGCTCCCACATCCCCCAGCCAGCATCCCTTCACTACCAGCCCCAGCCACTGGGTGCCGCTCGGGCTGTAGAAGCCGGAGGCGGCGGCAGTCGCCAGGCTCGTCCCAATCCCCTCCAACGTGCAGCCGAGGAAGATCCAGTTCGTCCCTCCGTTCTGGATCATCCCGCCCGCCGGCGCGACGATAGAGCTGCCCGTCCATTGGCATATCTTAAAGAGGCAGACATTCGCGTAGCTCGCGCCGCCGGTCGCCTGCCCGATCACACTCGGGTTGCCGTTCAGGAAATTAACGTTGTCGGCGGTGAACTGGATGCACTTATCCAAGTTGAGGTGGGTCGCCGGCAGGGCCGCTCCCATCGTGCAGTTGTACACTCCGCAGAACGAGCAGTCCGCCCCACTTGTATTCCCTCCCTGAATGTACTGCCCCGTCGTCGGAAACCCTGCATTCGTGTGGGTCAGGTACATGTCCCGCCAGATTATATTGTTCGCCCCCGCTGTCGTAATCCAGGGGGAGGCCGTCCCGGTGTAGACGAGCTGAGTTCCAGACTGCGCTCCACCGCCACTCCCCCCATCTCCCTGGAAGATCAAGAACCGCTTGAGGTTCAGGTTCAATTGATTCGCGAAGGTGTATTTGCCATTCGGGAACCTGATCGTCCCCCCATTCGTCCCGCAGAAAGTGATAACATTCGCCAGCGCCGTATCACTCGCCGCCGCTCCCGTCGGATCCCCGCCATACCGCCTGATATCATAATAGGGGTAATAGTTATTTACAACCCCTACCTCGCCGGCGACTGTCGGCCAGAACGCTAGCCCAATGTTCGACTGAGTGAAGGAGGAAGTGGGGAACCCACCCAGGTTCGAGAGTGCCGTAACCGGGTCCCTCGCCGCCGTCCCTCCATTCGTGATCTCCAGCGGAGCATCCAAAAAGAGCGCGGTACGGGCGGCAGGATTCGTCTGCGCCCCGCCAAACACCGTGTTCGCCAGCACATCCAGCTGGTTCAGCCACGCCGCGTGAATCGGCGGGCCTACGTTATCCACAAAATTCTGCAACGCCATTCTTATCTCCTACGGAAATGGTGGGGTTATCAGCGTCCTGCCCGGTATCGAACATCCCGGCAGGGCATACCCCGGTATCGCGGAAAGCCCGTTGAAGGTGCAAATCTGTACGTCGGCCTCCCCCATCTTCTGGGCGACCGGGATCACCATCTCCCTGGAGTTAATCGAGTGGACGAAGTCCTGTGGAGGTCTCTCCTCATTGCACCAGGTGTGGCGCCACTGGCCCTGCCAGTTCCGCACCGCCCCACTCATCTTCATCTTCGACCCGCATATCGAGCAATAGAGGTTCCAATCCCCTGGATTGAAGTAGTCCTCCGGCCCTCGACTCGGCGGGCTACCCATATCTCATACCTCGACAGAAGCCATGCTTCTGCAGCATCGGAAGCTCCTCTTTCAATGCATCTCCAATGTCCGTCCTAAACATAAGGTTGGAAGGTAGCTTGAGCTGATGCACCACCCGATAGGCCGCCTCCGCTGCCGCCCGCACCGTCTCCCCCGTGCCGGTGATGACGCAAGGAAAGTTACCCGCGGTACACACCATGATCTGCTCTTCAATCTCACCATCAACCAGGCGTGGCACGCGACCGAGCTTCGCCTTCTGCCAGTGAATCGCATCCTCATTCCTCGCCGTTACCCCATAGATCGGATACCCATCCCACGTCCCCAGCGGATCCTTCGCCCGACTATCCCCTCCCCTCGGAAAATCCCCATGTACGAGGCAGACTCCTACAGAGATATCCGAGGAATTGTGAAAGGTGTCCTTGCCGGCGAGCAGGTCCGCCATCCATTGCACGGGATCGGAGGATAGCAGGGTCGGTTGCCTGATACAAAAGTCCGGCCATCCGAGACGCATCGTGAACTCGAGTGGCCAGGGCCTGCCGCGCGCGTCAACAATGCAGTTGACCGAGCAGTCTCCCACGTAATTAATGCTGTGGAGATAATCACCCAGCGGATCAAGGATTTCATCGAACAGCTTACTGTGATAGACATGCCGGATGACCGTCCCCATCTCTCCCGTGTTTTCACCCAGGTCCCCCACCAGGAATTTCTTATACTCAAAGCTCTCTTCAAAACACTCACACCATCCTCCCGGCCCGAACATCCCCGAGATCCCCACCTCTACCCCATCGATCTTCTCCTGCATCATCAGCTTCCCTCTAAACTTCCCATCCTTCTGCCACCTCTTAACGGTGAAGATCGAGTCGTCGGCGCTCCTCCCCACATAGGTCATAGCCTTGTCCGCTGCACCTCCCCATGGTTTCATAGCGTAGGCAGAGCCCGTTTTAATGATTTGCTTGAGGGCTTCTTCCGCCGACGAAACCACGAGGTAGGGCAGCGTTTTTATTCCTGCCTCCTCCAGAACCTTCTGCCCGAGTTCCCGATCGCATTCCAGCTCTGCCCCTTTCGGGTTGCAGCCAAATATCGGATAACCCTTTCCGAAGTACTCCGTGAGGTCATCCATGTAGTTGGCGTTGCCGGTGAGTACCACCAGCTCGGCCCACTCCATACTCTGTTTCCAGTCCCGAACC
>Ga0126371_10000694_pt1 | contig 28123 bp, 25 predicted proteins | sample PanSoiMetaPlot_4_FD_110145 | JGI IMG/M metagenome (GOLD analysis project Ga0126371, IMG submission 110145) | Tropical forest soil microbial communities from Panama - MetaG Plot_4 | ecosystem: Environmental > Terrestrial > Soil > Tropical forest > Bulk soil | place: Panama | collected 2016-02-17 | reverse complement strand
GGACAGAACCCTGCTGCGCCGCAGCGTTTTCCCGGATTTCACTCCATTTACGCGGCACAACGTTGAAACTGGCGCATACATGCAGGACCGCTGGCTCGCCCGCCCTGGACTACTGTTCGAGCCGGGGCTGCGTTTCGACTGGGACGAGATTGTCCGTCATCCTCTCTTTTCTCCTCGTCTCGCAGTGGTATATGCTCCGCCCGGAGGAGAAGCCAAAACCAAGCTTTCAGCAGGTATTGGACTCTACTATGAGCATACGCAGCTTGACTATCTGACGCGGGCGCTGGCAGGTGTTCGCTATGACACCTACTACGCGGTTGATGGCATCACTCCCGTAAGTCCCGCACTTGAAACGATTTTCCAGGCTGACGATGATTCCCTGCACCAGATACGCGCCATCAACTGGAGCGTCGGTGTCGAGCGAAAGCTGCCCGGTGAAACTTACGCTGCGGCGAACTTCATCCAGAAGCGAATCAGCAATGGCTTTGTATATGCCAATCAGAATGGTCCAGGCGCGCTGTCCGGAACCTATCTGCTCACCAATGAAAGAAGCGACCACTATAACGCGATAGAGTTCGACGCGCGCCACACGTTCGCCAATGGATACACACTTTTTGGCTCTTATACGCGATCGTCAGCACACACTAATGCCGCGCTCGACTACATGCCGACCATATCGCAACTGGGACCGCAGCAGAGCTGCCCTCTGGCATGGGACGTGCCGAACCGGCTCATTTCATGGGGTTGGCTGCCATTCCTGCTTCCGAAATTCAAGAAGAGCTGGGATTTTGTCTACACGCTTCAATGGCAGTCAGGGTTTCCCTTTACCGCAATCGATGCCAACCACCAGGTGGTGGGGGCGGCAGGCTCATACCGCTTTCCCGACTACGTTTCTTTCAGTCCCGGCCTGGAATGGCGGTTCCACTTCCGCGGCGCTTATTTCGGCCTGCGCGGAGTTCTCGAGAACGCGACTGACGGCAAAGATCCCGGCATTGTGAACAACAATATCGATTCGCCTGCCTTTGGCACATTCACTGAGCCTCAGGGCAGGGCCATCACCGCGCGCATCCGGCTCATCGGAGCAAAGTAGCTACTCAACAGTCACGGATTTCGCCAGATTGCGCGGCTGGTCTACGTCGCAGCCGCGCCGCACCGCGATATGGTAAGCCAGCAATTGCAGCGGAATCACATCAAGCACGGACAGCAACAGCTCAGATGTACGTGGAACATACAGGACATGGTCCACAAGCTGTCCGATTTCATGGTCCCCTTCAACCGCGACGGCAATAACTTTACCGGAGCGTGCCGTCACTTCCTGAATGTTCGATAACGTCTTTTCATAGCGCAGCCTTGAGTCGCGGTTGCTCTTGTCCTGCGTAGCCAGCACAACCACAGGGAGCGTCTCATCGATCAGCGCATTGGGGCCGTGCTTCATCTCGCCGGCCGGATAGCCTTCGGCGTGGATGTAAGAAATCTCTTTGAGCTTGAGAGCGCCTTCCAGCGCCATGGGGTAATGTATGCCTCGTCCGAGAAAAAGGAAATCGCTGACATTGGAGTAAATGCGGGCAAGCTTTTCGCACTCGGTATCTAAAGTGCGGAGAATCTCTTCCACTTTTCCGGGAAGCAGCGTCAGCTCTTCAATCAGAACGCGGCTTTCATCGTCGGATATGATCTGGCGTGACTGCGCCAGATGCACGGCAAATAGGAAAAGAGCGACCAACTGCGCCGTAAAGGCTTTCGTTGACGCAACGCCAATCTCCGGCCCGGCATGAGTGTAGATCGTGCCATGTGCTTCGCGCGCGATCATCGCCCCAACCACGTTGCAGATGGCAATGGTCTTCGATCCCTTGGCAATCATCTCGCGCTGCGCAGCCAGGGTATCGGCGGTTTCACCCGACTGCGTAATAAGCAGGCCCAGCGCTGTAGGATCAGGGATCGGGTCGCGGTAGCGGTATTCGCTGGCGTAATCAACTTCGACAGGTACCCGCGCGAGACGCTCGATCATGAACTTTCCAGCCGTGGCGGCGTGCCAACTGGTGCCGCACGCGGCAATGTTGATCTTGGTGGCGCGGCGGAAATCCCCCCTGCTGATCTTCATTTCGCTCAGAAAGACCTTGCCGGTATCGAGCGAAATACGGCCGAGAGTGGTGTCACGAATGGCGCGCGGCTGCTCGAAAATTTCCTTGAGCATGAAGTGCTTGTAGCCGCCCTTTTCCGCCTGGATCGGGTCCCACTGGATGCGCTGCACTGGGCGCTCGATGGCGTTGCCCGCAAAGTCGGTGAGATGCACGCCCGCCGGAGTAAGCACTGCCATGTCGCCATCGGCGAGAAAATAGAGATTGCGCGTGTGGTGCAGGATTCCAGGCACGTCCGAAGCGACAAAGTATTCGCCTTCGCCGATACCTATAACAGCAGGCGGCCCAAAGCGCGCGGCAACAATCTTGTCCGGCTCGTCGGCAGAGATAACGACGATGGCGAACGCGCCCGTTAAACGTGCTACCGACCGACTCACAGCCTCTTCGAGCGGCATGGTCTTTCCAGAAGTCGCAGCGGAGACCATTTCCTGTTCGATAAGGTGAGCGATGATCTCCGTATCCGTCTCGGTTACGAATTTGTGACCTTCAGCGCTAAGTTCGTGCTTAAGCGCGAGATAGTTCTCGACGATTCCGTTATGCACGACGACGATGCGTCCAGTACAGTCACGATGGGGATGAGCGTTTTCTTCTGTAGGCCGTCCGTGGGTGGCCCAGCGCGTGTGGCCGATGCCGTATGTCCCGTGGATAGGACGGTCGTGGAGAACTTCTTCCAGCTTCCGCAGCTTGCCCGGTGCGCGACGCAGTTCCAGGCCGTTGCCTGTTCCACCCACAGCAATTCCGGCCGAGTCGTAGCCGCGGTATTCGAGGCGACGTAAGCCTTCGATGATGACGGAGACTACTTCCTTACTGCCAACGTAGCCGACAATGCCACACATAGTCAGATTGTACGGGATATGTCAAAGCGCGCAGTCTATGCGTCTTCCAGCTTGTAGGTGAACTCTTCAATGACAGGATTGGTCAATACATCTTTGGCGATGCGCTCTACTTCCTGTTTGGCGGCTACGGCATCCAGCGCGCCGTCGATGTCCAGTACAAAATATTTCCCCTGGCGGACGTCGTTTACGCCTTTGTACTGCATCTTCTTGAGTGCGTTCTGAATGGTCCGGCCCTGGGGGTCCAGCACTGTTCTCTTGAGCGTCACATAGACATGGGCCTTCATTACGCTCGATTATAAAGGACTCCGCGCCCTGCGCACCTGGGAGCTCGCGCTACCTGCGGGCATCGGCAATTTCATATCAAATTGCGTACACTGGATTCGCATGGTGAATTATCTGGAACTGCCGATTGGAGATAAAGTGCCCGAGGTGATCAACTCGGTCATCGAGATCCCGTTCGAGGGCATTAATAAATACGAGTACGACAAGCAGTTGCATGTCTTTCGGCTGGATCGCAATTTGTATTCACCGGTGCACTATCCGGGGGATTACGGATTTATCCCCTCGACGTTGAGCGATGATGGCGATCCATTAGATGTGCTGGTGCTGGTGGATGCGCCCAGCTTTCCTGGGTGCGTGATGCAGGTGCGTCCAATCGGGCTGATGGAGATGCTGGACCAGGGCGTTCTCGACGAAAAGGTATTGGCCGTCGGCAAGAACAATCCCCGCTACACCGACGTGTGGAACTATTCGGAAATCTATCCCCACGTTCTCAAGGAAATTACCCACTTCTTCTCGATTTACAAGGACCTTGAAGGAAAGCGGGTCGAAGTCCGTGGATGGCATGACGCGGCTTATGCGCGCGACCGCGTTCTTCTGGCAGCAAAAAGCTTCGCAGACAACAAAGAAAAGAAACAGGCCGAGGTTGAGACACAAAAATAATTTGCTTAAGGTAATTTCCACCTTCGCAACCAAATAATACTTTGTCATCCTTCGCGGGGGGAAGGATCTGCTTTTCTCTCAGTAGTTATCTACGGAGTGCGCTGAACTGCTCTAGCTACATGAGTGGGCTCCACATGGTCCGAGATGGTTAGATTAGGTTTCCTGTCGAAAGAGATTGATCCCGTAACCGTCTGCCTTTGCGGACCTCTTACAATTTGTGATTGATCAAAGGTGAACTGCCTGTTCTTGATCGTCCCGTCAGCGCTCCAATGGTCGAAGTGTGTCAGCGATGCGAGGACAAGTGTGGCCGCGCCCTGCGTCCAGTCCCAGTGAAAAGTTCCTTGCGCGGACTGGGCCAGATCGTCCACTGCATATCCTGATAGTTCCAGGTGCGTCGTTGCGCTGACGAATCCCGAGACCGGAGGTTCATGCCACAGGGCCATTAACGTCGTGGCATTCGCGTGCAGAAGCTGCGCATTCAAGCTGTACTGGGGAGCACCGCTCGTTGCGTCCATCGTGCCCGTCGCCTGCAAAATGCCGTTCAACGCATGTGCCTCAATCGAGGTGAACTGGATTTTTCTTCCTGCAATATGCAATGAAGCGCTGGCGTCGTGAAGGGCGAGAGGTCCGAGCGTAAAGGTCGCAGCGCGAATTGTGCCGTCGAATGTGGGCCACAGGACTTTGTGGCGGTCCAGACGCGCGAGAATTTGTTGCAGGAATTCGCGATGGTCGCCTGCCCCCATAATGGCTGACTGGAGCGCTCCGGCATCAAGCTGTGTTGTTGTGAGAGAAAAGTCGCGGACGCAAGCCTGATCGGAACAGGGAATTGGCGAAGTTACAGACAGTGTGGCCGGAATTTTGTGGAAAATGATTGAAACAGGGTTCCATACGATTTGCGCAGGCGAAAGCACAGCCTGCGCTGAGACGATTTCCACCGGCTCAGGTAGAAAGTCGGCCTGGTACTTGGCGTTCTTCAAATGCAGCGAACCCTCTGTAAATGTGGTCGGCCCAGGATTAACGAGAGCGCTGGCAGGTTGCAGCCAGGGACCCTGCACCGTCAGGTCAAGTGCGGCACTCCCCTGCGGCGCCAGCGCCGAGGCCGCATGACGCAGAAGGCTCAGATTCGACGCGATTGGCAACAGGCGCTCAACAGATGTATCGCCGCTGAAATGTAGCGAAAAATTCCACCGCGTAAAGTCGCCAGAAATTGTCAGCGGCGCAGCTTCGCCAAGGGGAATGCTCACATTGGCAAGATGGAGCGATGCAGGATCAGTCGCCGCAACTGGTTTTTTTCGCGCCATGCGATGCCGGGCCGGCGGAGGCGCGACGGAGGTGACAATATGCAGTACTGGAAACGTGAGCGGCGCGTTCATGCCGGGGATGCGCAGCGCGAGACCATTTACGGTCGCGTCGCCCGTCAGGGTTTCCATGGGCAACGAGGTATAAGCCAGGTTCCCCATCACCTTTCCCGAGACTTGTACCGATGACGCAAAACCATTACGGACGAGGCGCAACGCCGCCAGCCCAAAAGCAGCAGGGACGTTCTGGATCTGAAGATTCAATGTGGGCTTCGGATGATCGGTATCGGGCACGGTTCCGGTCAGTAGTAGATGGCCATCGTCGACGGGCCAGAGGCAGGTCAGGTCTTCCAGTGAGCGGAAATCATGGTGGTATACCCCCTGACAGGTGGCATCAATATTGAAGGCATCGAGCGGCGCGAATTCCTGGCGGTGCATGGCAGCAATCCGGATGCGCGACTTGAACTGCGGATTGAAGGCGTCGCCTTTGATTGTACCTGTCACATCCAGATTGCCACGCCAGCCCGTGTCCCGCCCGATCAGCAGGCGGGCAATCTGGCCCAGGGGCGCATTCGACCATTCAGTCCTCAGATCAAGCGGCATGCCCCCGATTTCGTTGGCGCGATGGAGCGAGCCTTCCACGCGCAGCAGGCCGGTATCCGATAGGTCTAGATCGAGGTCGGTGCGTACCGGCTGGGCTTCCAACCGGATGCGCCATTCGTCGGGATTGGCGAGCCACATAGCGAAATCGGCATTGAACAGAGAAAACGGCTTTTTCTCATTGCCGATTTTGAAATTTACGCGCGCATCGCTGGCCTCAATATAAGGAAATCGCGGTGCGGAGCTGATACGCCTTTGCGCGGTCGGGGCATTGGAGATGTGCGAGGCCTGCAGCAGTACTGTCCCGATGTTCCAGCGCCCTTCGCTGTTGCGGACAAGGTTGAGGCTCGGCTGATCAAAGCTGATACGCCCGATTTCCAAGCGTCCGCGCCATAAAGATGTTAGCCGAATGTAAGCATCCACACTGGGCGCGCGCAGCGTCGGCTCGGCCCCAAAGGCCGGGTCTTCTTCCACGATGACATCGCTCAACGCCAACCCCGGACGCGGCAGCAAGCGCAGCGTGACCGACGCGAGATGGACAGGACGGCCGAGGCTGTTGCTGATGGCTTCAGCAATGCGCCGTTGGTAGCGGTTCAGGTTGATGAGCGGCGGCAGGACGAGGGCTGCGACCACCACCAGGAGCAAAGCAAGAACAATCCAGTGTTTTCGTCGAGACGCGCGCGGGGTTTGATTGATCGTTTCCACTGCTGATTGAAACATACATCCGGCAACTTGCTGTCGCCCTGCATTTTTTTTAGCGTAAATTCATCCAGCTTCTACGCCCCTCAACCGAAGCATTCATAGAAGCTATTTGATCAGGTGCAAGGTACGGCTCCAGCGGGTTTGATCAAAGAAGTGCAGAATGATGTGGAAGATGAAGCCGACACGATCTCCTATGGAAGTTTTGTCGATCTGGTTTTCCGGAGTGACGAAGGACCAGTAGACGAAGAGCGGCCTACCTACGATGTTTTCTCTTGGCACGAATCCCCAGTAGCGGCTGTCCAAACTTAATGGGCGGTTGTCTCCCATGGCGAAATAATGGCCCGGCGGCACAATCAGGTCGTCGCCCTGAATATGGTTGGGCAGATCTACGGCCCATTCGGCGGTTACGTCGGCTGCCTGCGAGGGCGGTACTGAGGGAAAATCGTCGCGGTAGGGAAAATAATCCGTGGCCTTGGCCGCCTGCGGCTCGTTCTGAGGGACGCCATTGAGATAGACAACGCCGCCGCGCAAGTGAATGCGGTCTCCCGGAATGCCGATGACGCGCTTGACCAGGAAGATGTGCTCGCCACCGGGTGTATCAATGACGGGCTTATAGAAGACGATAATATCGCCGCGCTTCACATCGCGGTGGTGGTCAAAGGGAGCCCATTTCGTCGGCGGGGCAAGGGTCATGCGGTCAACGAGGACGTGGTCGCCGATAAGCAGCGTCTTTTCCATGGACGCGGACGGTATCTCAAAGTTCTGGAAGATGAAAGTGAGCGCGAAGAGTCCCAGCACGAGCACGCTGCAGATGGAGGCGATGAACTCAAGGGGAGTTTCTTCGTGGTGGGCCTGTTTCTTTTCCGTTTGTTTTTCCAGAGTTTGTTCCATGTGTCTTTAGTATTGCAGAGCTACCGTACGATGCGGAACATGCGGTCCCAGCGGGCAAAATCAACGACGCTGTTCACCGGGTCTTTGTCGTGTCCGAGTCTATCACCTGGAAGGTCGGGAACATCTGTCGTCGAGGGCTTGCGGATAGAGAAATAAATGATGAACGGGCGTCCGACAACGTTGGGTCCGGGCACGAATCCCCAGTAGCGGCTGTCGCGACTGTGGTTCCGGTTGTCGCCCAGAACAAAGTAATGATTCGGCGGCACAATCAGCTCACCTTGCTGTACGTCATGGTGCATCTCGGCCCACCAACCGGTATCGACGCCCGGATCAGTGTAAAGCATAGTGGGAAACTGGTCGCGGAAGTTGTCTGAATAGGACGTTTCGTACACAGCGTATGGCTCAGTGATTGGCTGCCCGTTAATGTAAACCTGACCGTCGTGCAGATGGACCCGGTCACCAGGGACGGCGATCACACGCTTGACCACATGGTCCGGTGGATCGAGCGGAAAGTGGAAGACGACGATGTCGCCGCGCTGAATCTGGCGGTATGGAAGCAGCCATTTCCAGATGCCGGGCGGCGCATAGATGGTCTTATTGACCAGCAGGAAATCGCCGACCAGAAGCGTGCGCTCCATGGATTCAGACGGAATGCGAAAGGGCTGCACGATGAACGTCAGCACAAATAGCGCAATGACGATGACGGAGAGCAGCGAGCGCGCCGTGTCTAGCACAGAAGGATAGACAATGTGGTGCTTGTACAGTGTTGCTGGCTGGTTCGTAGTGTCCGGCGCGGGCGGAGCTTCGACCATCTGAGGCTCATTCATCGGCAGCCTCCCCGGCGATGGTCTCTGCCGGAATCCTGAGCTTTTCGAGTGCGCGCCGCGCTGCTTCCTGCTCTGCCTTCTTTTTGGTTGTGCCCGTGCCTCGGGCGAGGGCCTTGCCGGGAACTCCGTTATCAGCTACCCGGACTTCGACCGTGAAGCGTTTCCGGTGGTCAGGACCGCTTTCGCCTTTAACGACATAGATGGGCTGGGTGCCCTTCTGCGCCTGAAGAAACTCCTGGAGTGCTGATTTGTGGTCGCCAATGCTGCGGCCTTCGACCAGCTCTTTTTGCAATTGAGCGACAGAGGGGGAGACAATTTCGCGCTCGACAACAGCGCTGGTCGCTCCAAGGCCGGCATCAAGATAGATAGCGGCGACGACCGCCTCCATACAGTTGGCCAGCAGCGCAGCTTTCTTGCGTCCCCCACTGCGCTCTTCACCTTTGCCGAGCCGAAGATATTTGCCCAGCTTGAGCCGCGCCGCCACCTGCCCGAGATGCTTGCGGCTGACAAGAGCGGAGCGCAGGCGCGTCAGCTCGCCTTCGCTAAGCTCAGGAAAGCGCTTGTATAGGGACTCGGCGACCAGCAGGCCGATGACGGCATCGCCGAGGAATTCCATTTGCTCGTTGTCTTTCGGGGGCGGTTGGTCTGCCGGGCTGGCTTCAGAAAGCTGGAATTCATGGGCGAGAGAACTATGGGTCAACGCCTTGACGAGCAGCGCATCCTGCTCGAACTTGTGTCCGAGAGCGCGTTCGAGCGGTTGAAATGCCGGTTGCCCCATTTGCGATGCAGCCCTCTTTTACTTTAGTCGATTTATTGGACGCTGTTCAAAGAGGCTGGTATGAGGTGGCTTAGACTACGAGTTTGCCCAGACAGAAAAATTCGCTGAGAGTCACTGGTCCTCAGGTACCATGCTTTTCATCAGGAGAGGGGATGATCTCTCAGATAGATTTGGGCGCGGTGCCGGATTTGGCAAACCTGACTCCTCTCCCGGTTAGTTTGCCCCAGCTTGTGGGCCTTAACATCAAGGCCAGGTATCGCTCGGCCCGCTGCGGCGGGGATTTCTTCGATGGAGTGGCAATTGGCTCCCGTGTCATCTTCCTGCTGACAGATATCGCTGGCAGGCGAAGAGAAGTTTTCCCCATTGCAGCCCAAATGCAAAATGTGTTCCAAATGAGAGCGCAACAGCTGTTCGGGACGCCAGATGCAAATGAATCCGAAGGCATTGCCCTTTTGGCGCGCGATGTTAACCGCTCTTTGATTGAGGCAGCCCATGGCGTACGGTTCGCCCCTGCTTTTTTAGGTTGCTACAACCTGGCACTCGGAATCCTTACTTATCACAACGCAGGGCATCTTCTTGCGGTGTTCCATGATACGGAGAGCGTGCGCATTCTTGAATCAGGCGGAATGCCGATGGGGCTTTTCACTCACAGTACTTACGAGCCCGCAGTCCTGGCATTCGAACCGCACGCAAAGCTGCTTCTTGTAACGAAGGGAATTACCGAGAGTAGACGAGGAGCAATGACATTTGGCAGCGAACGCATTCGGCAGATCCTGGAGAATTCTACGGATTCAGCCTCGGACATCTGCGAAGCCGTTTTGCGAGAAGCGCATGAGTTTGGAAAATCTCCCTGGTGGCACATCTACGATCTACTACATCCGGGGAAGCCGCATTGCAGCGATGACCTGACCGCAGTGGCGCTTGTGCGTAGTGGCCCATCATGATGACTCTGACGTTTTGAGACGAGCGATTATTAGAGGATACCTTGATGCAAAGACGTCTGGTGCGCCGCATTCTTTTAATCGCCGGGCTGCTAAGCATCATAGTAGTCGTTGGCACTACTGGCTTTGTGCTGATCGAAAGCTATTCATGGTTCGATGCCTTCTACATGACTCTCACGACAATCACGACCGTCGGCTACCAGGAAATACGGCCTCTCAGCCATGCAGGGCGCATTTTTAATTCATTTCTGATCATGTTTGGCGTGAGCGCCATGTTTCTGGCAGTCGGCGCCATGACCCAGTCAATCATCGAACTCGAGTTACAGGACCGCTATGGCAAGCGTAGGAAAAAACGCATGATCGATCACTTGCAGGACCACTTCATCATCTGCGGTTTCGGACGCGTAGGCCGCAACGCCTCGTATGAACTTCAGCGGGCCAATGCTCCTTTCCTGGTGATTGACCGCAATGAGCAGCGTGTCGCAAAGGCGGCGAGCGCGGGAATGCTGGCAATTGTTGCGGATGCAACGCATGACGACTGCCTTCGTGAAGCGGGAGTGCTCCGGGCAAGAGGTCTGATTGCCGCATTGCCCTCCGATGCTGAAAATCTCTTCATCATTCTTTCTGCGAAAACGCTGAACACTAAATTGACGGTCGTGACGCGAGCTTCAGAGGAAGAAGCCGGAGAAAAACTGCGTCGCGCCGGGGCCGACACGGTCTTTACTCCGTATGCAATGGCAGGACGCCAGCTTGCAGATGTTTTGCTGAGACCGCATGTGGTCGAGTTTATGGACTTCGCCAGAAGCAACATCGGCTCCGGAGTCGCCATGGAACAGGTCTGCGTCAGCACAAGAACTGAGTTCACCAGGAAGACTTTCGGCCAACTACTGGAGTTGCGGAAGTCCGGAGTAATTGTCCTTGCGATTCGTAAACAAGGAGGCGAAACAACTTTTAATCCTCCACCTGAGTTCGAAATCTCGGCAGGTGATTTCCTGATTGTTATGGGGGAAAGAGCAAACCTGCAAAAGCTTGAGCAGATCCTCACCAGCTAAACCGCAGTTGTTCACGAATTACCAACGGCTCAAATTTAATGGTGTGGTTGAGCGGCAGGTGCTTGCCCATTAGGTTGAGCAGAAGATGAAGCGCCGTCGCTGTCATCCTCACCCTGGGCGCTCTTTGGCGGAGCAAACGGCTGTTGGATTCCCTTTTCGGCGGCGGCCTTGGTGTCGGGCTGGCCATCACGAACGGTCAGCGCAGTTTTGTATTCGACCAGCGCCTCGTCGCGCTCGTCACGGATATCGTGGATACGGCCCAGGTAGATGTGCGACCAGGCAACCAGGCGTGGGTCTTTGGAGAGGCGGATGGTCTCGTTGAAGTTCTTTTCCGCGTCTTCCATTTTGCCCTGCATGACGCTGGTCAGGGCGAGGATGTAGTCGGCGCGGCCAGGGTCGGGCGTGTGCTGGGCCAGCGCTTGCTGCGCGAGCTTTTCCGCTCCGGCGGCGTCGCCCTGGTGTAGCTTGATCTCGGCGAGATCCAGACCGTGGGGTGTGCGCGTAGCGTGGCGGATCACGTCAGACGAGCCTTGTTCGGCAAATTGGATGTCGCGAGCGTGATGCGTCTGCTGGTCGATGTCCATGCCGTAGACCATGGGGCCGATCGCTTCCTTCAAACTGTCCGGCGTGCGCTCGAAGGCGATGAGCTGGTCATAGAAATACTGCGTAAGCACAAAGCCTGACACCATGCTTTGGTTGACCGCGTTCTGGCGGACAGTGGCGATGCGCTGCAATGAAGCGTTGCGCTTTTGCGTCTCACGTTCGAGGTCGGCGCGGCGCACGTCGTCGGGAATTTTGTATTCGGCAATGCCGGTGTCCATGGTGCGCGCTTCAATGGCGCGGATGAGGCACTCGATGACAAGCGAGACAATGTCACTGCGGTACTGGAAGTCGAGCGGTGCTTCGCGGATAGTCTTGAGGATCGGCAGCAGACGATCCATTGCGGTGGCGCGCGAGTAAAGCAGTGGCTCGATCACATAGTGCAAGTAGGTGTGGCGCACTTCCTGCATGTGGATCGTGCCGTTCACCGGTGATGCAACCACAATATAGTCTGGTCCGTAAACACGGGCGTTGGTTTCAGCAGGTGAGAGCATCGGCTCAAGCACGACCAGAAAGCGGCTGCCGGTATAAGTGCTGGCCGGCATTTTGAGATAGACGTTGGTGGTGACGATCATGCGCGTGAGCGGGTCGTGGAGGCGGGCAATTTCGTCGTCATAGGCAGCGCGGTTTGCCACCCAGATGAGGTGCAACTGCGCCTTATCGACGAAGTCGTGGAGCAGCGGCAGCATGTCAATGACCTGGGTCGAGTCGGGCGGCATGTCGTCCTCTTGTACGCTGAGGGCGAGGTCGGGTGGCGGAGTGAGGTAAAGGGCGAGCGAGACATACTGCGCGAGGTCGCGGCTCGCGTCGGCCAGGCGGTGCTGGTTGATGTAGACGCAGATCTTATCGCGAGCATCGCGGGCGGCTTCAGATTGCTCCAGAGCCTGGTTAAGCTGGTCGCGGACGCGCGCGCGGACGGGATCGGATTCGGAGAGGCCATTGTCGTACCCGCAGGCGTTGAGCGCAACGGCCACGTCGAAGAGCGCTTCGCTGGTTTGCAGGCTGACGGTCGGGCCGGCGGGATCGATGAGCGCAGCAGGCGGCTTTTCCGGCTTTGGGGGCTGGAGGTTCGGCGGCTGTTGCTTGGTTGCAGCCTGGGCTGTTTGCTGGGCCGCTGCCGGGAACAGGCTGCAAGCGAATAGAGTGGCAATAAGGATTGGGAAACGCAGGTTCAGGCGAAACGACATTGGCTGGAAGCTCTGTTGGAAGTCTATTGAAGCGCGTTTGCGGTGGTCAATCGCCGCTGGGGGCAAGTGCTGATTCGCCCATAGCCTTCTGGCCCCAGCGTTTGCGCGAGATCCAGTAGAAGATCGGCCCGGCGAGGGCGATGAGAAATCCAAACAAGAGCGCTGGCATATGCGCCATGCGCTCGTCGCGCGCGGCATACATTACATATGCAATAAGCAGTGCGGGCGGAAGGCCGAGAGTACAGGCCATGAAGAGATTGCCGGCACGGAAGGGGCGTTGCAAGTCTGGTTCTTTGAAGCGCAGCACGGCAAGAGCAACGAATTCGAGCAGGAGGCTGCTGCCGTAAAGGATGAGATCGATGGAGATCAGCTCTTCGAATCGGAAGCCAAGCGCCGCGGCCCAGGCAATGCCGCAGACGATGATCGCAACCCACGGGACGCCGCGCCTGTTTTTCAGCGCCATCCATGACGGGAGCATGCCGTCATGCGCCAGTACCATGGGCAGGCGCGTGTACGACATAACAAGCGCATTGAACATGCCGAGACCGCTGATCATTCCGCAGACGACGACGGCAATGCCCAGCAGCGGACCTCCGAGCATATGAGCCGCGTCAGTCCACGATCCGGTTGTGAACTGATTCACCGCAACCCCGGCATACGCTAAGGCCAATACCGGCAGGATGTAAGAGATGGCAACAAGCCCGGCAGCGGAAAGCATAGCCAAGGGATAGTTGCGGCGCGGATTCTCGACTTCTTCAGCAACGGTCGAGGCGTTGTCCCAACCCATGTAGTTCCACAGTGCGACAATGACGGCGGTGCTGATGCTGCCTCCGGTAAAGGCGGTTGCGTGGGCCTGCCAATGCGGACTGCGAAGAAAACAGAGCACGACGAGAACGGCAAAGGGCGAGAGCAGGAGAACGAAGAGCGTGACAGACCCTTCGCCGACGGCGGGCGCTCCGCAGAGGTTCCAGAGGCAGCAGATGGCAACCAGCACGACTTCCCAGGTGATGCTTCGCGAGCCTGCGGTCCATGTGGGGAAAAGCTTGCCGAGGTAGAGGACGAATAGCGTTGGGTAGATGGCCATGTCGAAGATGCTGGCCATGAGCGAGAGCCACGCCTCCTGATACCCCCAGAACGGCCCCATGGCGCGACGCACCCAGACATAGAATCCACCTTCAGAAGGGATGGCGCTGGTGAGTTCGCCCAGCATGAGCGCGGTGGGGAAGCTCCAAAGAAACGGGAAGAGGACGAGGATGATGAGGGCCTTCGTATAGCCCGCGCCGCCGAGGATGTCCTCAATACCGTAAGGGCCGCCAGAGACCATGAAGTAAGTTGCAGCAATGAGCGGCACTAGACGCATGCGGCGCATGCGTGATTTTTGCTTCGAGAATGCGGCGATGGCGTTGACTTCAGATTCCTCCCTGTGAAGCGGCCGCTATTGGAACTCTAAAAGAAACAGGAAGGAAAAGTGCAGGAAATCAGGACGGCCCATAACTGACTTCATGCGTGGAGTGAAAATGAAAAGCTACAATTGGCCAAGTGCGCCGCTGGGAGATCGTTCCTATATAATCAGAGCACACGCCGCGGAGAGATGGCCGAGTGGCCGAAGGCGGCGGTTTGCTAAACCGTTATAGGGTCAAAAGCTCTATCGAGGGTTCGAATCCCTCTCTCTCCGCCAGCATACCGTCCGGTACAGTCCATTACAGTCCAGCTAATCGACAAAATACTAGCAATCTACCTACATAAATCCACTATTCCATTATCCGTTATCGTTCGCCACGATACACTAAAATCCGCTCCTATCTGGGGGTATTTACGGGGGTATCTTTGAAGCTAACGGACACAAAGGTCAAGAATGCCAAACCCAAGGCAAAAGCCTATCGGCTGGCTGATGGGCGGGGCTTTTATGTGCTGGTCACACCTGGCGCGGCCAAACTTTTTCGATGGAAGTACCGTTATTACGGTTCCGAAAAGCTGATGGCATTTGGCAAGTATCCGGATGTCTCACTGGAAAAAGCCCGCAAGCGATGTCAGGATGCGCGGGAACTGCTGGCTGACAATATCGACCCGATGGCCCGCCGCAAGGTGGAGAAGCAGGTGCAGCGGCAACAGGTGCAGCACACCTTTCGGCATGTGGCGAAGCAGTGGCATGAGCACTGGAAGCAGGGGCAGAGCGAGAGACACGCAGCTTACGTCTGGAGCCGTCTGGAGAAAGACATTCTGCCTCGGATTGGCTCCCGTCCGGTAGCGGAGATTGAATCGCTGGAGACTGTGAACATGCTCCGGGCGATTGCAGATCGTGGTGTGGCTGACCTGAGCAAGAGAGCGTATCAGGTCACCAGCAGCGTCTTCCGTTACGCGGTCATTCACAAGCTGGCGGAGCACAATCCGGTGGCGAGTTTCAAACCCAAGGACGTGCTGCCGAAGACGGAGAAGCAGAACTATGCCAGAGTCGATGCTAAGGAACTGCCCAAGCTGCTGCACGCCATAGATGCGTATGCGGGTGAACAGACGCGGCTGGCGATGCAGTTGTTGGCGCATACCTTCGTGAGAACCAGCGAACTGATTAACGCGAAGTGGAGCGAGTTCGATATCGAGCATCGCCGGTGGGATATTCCCCCCGAACGCATGAAGATGAAGCGCATGCATACCATTCCGTTGTCCAAACAGGCACTGTCGATATTGGCACGGCTGAAAGAACTCGCTGGCACGTCTGAGTATGTGTTTGCGGGACTGAAGCGGAATCAACCCATGAGCAATGGCACGATTCTGATGGCACTCAAGAGAATGGGTTATCAAGGCAGGATGACGGGCCATGGCTTCCGAGGCGTGGCTTCCACCATCCTCAATGAGCAGGGCTACGAGTCGAAATACATCGAAGCGCAGCTTGCGCACCAGAAGCGCAATCAGGTGGAGGCCGCTTACAATCACGCGAAGTATTTACCTCAGCGTATCGGGATGATGCAGGCATGGTCTGATTATCTGGACAAGCTGAGACAGCGCACGGTCAGCCTCGTCGTGTGAGGGCGAGGCTGTCGAAGTCGGGGACGGTTACTCTCCCGGCTCCGTCGGACATTGTAGGAAGCCTTCATGAATGTGTTGCCTCCGTCTACGCCGGGTGTTGCCGTCTACCTGTGGGAGCGACAGCCAGATGAATCCGCTAAAGCCTTTCATGCATTTTGCTTATACCGCGATGCAGGCATCCAGAGGTCATTGACGCAGGTTGCTCAGATGTTGCACGTCTCGAAGCAGGCTGTCGGGCGATGGAGTCGTCAGCATCGCTGGGTGAGACGTGCTCTCGAATGGGACAACTACGAGGCTGCCCGCATCAATGAGCAGACCCTCCAGCAGCAAGTTCAGTTGCGGGCGCGGATGATGCAGAGGCTTCTGGCACGTATGGAGGCCATGACCGAAGACGAAGCGCGCTCGATGAGCGTCTTTGAGTTTTGTGCGCTGGCGCGGACAATGCAGCAAGGGATAAATGGGGGTGGAGAACACTTGGCCCACTTCCCGACTGGATTACCCCAGCCAGAGTTTCGGACTAGGTTCTACATCGACGTGATCCCGGAGAGAGGTGAAGGGTTTTATTACTTCCGGGTGGAGGATGAGGAAGGGCAGCCTGGGATCATAGGCCGGGTGCGATCTGATGAGGCCGCGCAAAACAGCCTGCTCGAAGCGCATCCGACCGCCATCATCGTGAAGTGAAGGAGGCGGAATTGACCGGAAAGCAGAAAAAAGGTGCTGCTGTGGCATTCCACCTGCATCGAGGATGACTCGGTGCTCAGACATCTCTTTGTCGGCGCTCACATCATTTCTGAGCCGTCTCAGTCGCTAAAGGACGATCCCTTCAGGTGCTATCGAGGCTTCGCACTGCCCCAGCCGTTGTATTGCGGCCGCACCTGGATGTGTTTTTCACTTGGCCCCAATGCGCTAATTATCCAGTAGGCTGGCTATTTCCGGATTCCGGAAATGTGCTTTATAGGCCCGATAAGTGGTTACCCGGCAGCCCCACGGGTCGGGGGTTGAAATTGGTTTTCCGTCCTCGTGATTAGCCCACCGTTCTCAATCCTTTAAGCACGGCGCGGAAGCTGGCGAGGCCGGATTCGAGATTCTCAATGATGTCCTCGGCGAGCGAGTCCGGCTCGGGGAGGTTGTCGAGGTCGGTCAGGCCCTTGTCTTTGAGCCAGAAAATATCAAGGCTGGTCTTGTCGCGCACCGTCAGCTCGTCATAAGTGAACTTGCGCCAACGACCCTCGGGGTTCTTTTCCGCGTCCCACGTCGCCTTGCGCTGGTACCGGTTCTTGGGGTTGTAGCACTCGATAAACTCGGCCAGATGCTCGAAGCGGAGTGGCTTCTGTTTCAGCGTGTGATGAATGTTGGTGCGATAGTCGTAGTACCAGACATCCCGCGTCCATGGCGTCTTGCTGGCCTCGTGGTTGTCGAAGAAAATCACGTTTGCCTTCACACCCTGGGCGTAAAAAATGCCGGTGGGCAGACGCAGGATCGTGTGAAGCTCGGTCGTTTTGAGAAGATTTTGCCGCACCGTCTCGCCTGCGCCGCCCTCGAAAAGTACGTTGTCAGGCACCACAACGGCGGCGCGGCCCGTGGTCTTGAGCATGGTACGAATGTGCTGGACGAAATTCAATTGCTTGTTCGATGTTGTCGCCCAAAAATCCTGACGGTTATAGGTCAGGTCGTCCGTCTCTTCTTCGCCCTCTTCATTCGTAAAGGTCATGGAGCTTTTTTTACCAAAGGGCGGATTTGTCAGCACGAAGTCATAAGACTGACTGGAGGGTGCAACAAGAGAATCATTGGGGGAAATGAGCACGTCGCCGTCAATCTCGCCGATGTTGTGCAGGAACATATTCATCAGGCACAAGCGGCGGGTGTTAGCGACAATTTCGTTGCCATAGAAAGTTTTGTGCTTGAGCGCGGCTTTCTGCGCTTTGTCGAGCTGATAGTTGCCGGAGTTGGTCAGGAAGTCATAACAGGCAAGGAAGAATCCGCCGGTGCCGCAGGCCGGGTCAGCAATGGTTTTGCCCGGCTCCGGTCGCATACATTCGACCATTGCACGGATAAGGGCGCGCGGCGTGAAGTATTGGCCCGCTCCCGACTTGGTGTCTTCGGCGTTCCTCTCAAGCAAGCCCTCGTAGATGTCGCCTTTCACGTCCGCGCCCATCATGACCCATTGAACTTCATCAATCATGTCGATGAGGCGATAGAGCTTGGCCGGGTCCTGAATCTTGTTTTGCGACTTGGTGAAGATCTGCCCCAACACGTCCTTGCGCTTGCCGAGTTCGCGCAGGAGTTCGATGTAGTGCCCTTCCAGTTCCGCGCCGCGTTTAGCCTTCAGCGTCACCCAGGTGTACTTGGCCGGGATGCCAACGTCGCGGTTATACGGCGGCTTGGCGTATTCATCTGCCATTTTGAGGAAGATGAGATAGGTCAACTGTTCCAAATAGTCGCCATAGCTCACGCCGTCGTCCCGGAGCGTGTTGCAAAAGGCCCAAACCTTGGAAACGATGGATTCGGTCATCATTCGGCGTTCTTCTTTCCGTTTTTACCGCTGCGAGATTTCTTTGCTGGCGCGCCGTCCCGCTCGGTGCGGATGCGCTCAAGCAACACGGAGGCGGGTTCGTCCTTCGTGTCCTGCGGCACAAGCTGTCCGGAGAATGCCTTTTTCAGGATGGATTGGCGGAGAATGTGCGATTCAGCCATACCTTGAGAAATCTCTGTCTCCAGTGCCGATAATGCAGATAGCGTACTCTCCAGACGTTCCTCTAAAATCTCCTGTTCGCGACAATCCATCACGGGCAAGGGAATGTCACGACAAATCTCCAAAGTAAGGTTGAATTGGCCCGCTGTAGCTTTTGATTTCTTTTCAAGGGCGCGCAACGTTCCCTCGTAAGTGAGGTAATGCGCCAAGACTTTCGGTCGAATAAACGGCGTCCTAAAGATGGCAATGGCCTGATTTATGTTCCACTCTGCAAAAGTGTCAGGAACAATGGAAACCTTGCCTAGCGGAGGGCCGACGATATTCATTAGGACATCATTTGGGTACACCTTGGACCTCGACAGGAACCCATCATGCGTCTTCTTGCCAACGAAAGTCGGATTGACTGAGAAGTCTAATCGGCCTGAGGTGGTCAGGTTATAGACCTTAATGAACGGAATATCTCCAGCCCCGCCATGCAGGGCATCCTTTTGGGGGGTTGAGCCTTTTGTGATAAAAGCGCATACATCTTCAGCCCGAACACAGGCCCATTCGTCTGGCAGTTCTGGCGCAACCACGCGGACAATATCGCGACCTTTATGTCTTGCAATTTCTTGAGCGATTGCATCTGAACCCTTTAGGCCCCCCTTGTTGCTGTTTCTCCAACCCTCTGTCAGCTTACCCTTGAAGGCGTGTTTGAGGACGGATTGGCGGTAGACTTTGAGCTGTTCGCGAGCGATAGTCAGGGCCTCGATGCCCTTATCCAGTTCGGAGAACAGCTCCTCAATCTTGAGGACGATGCGGCGTTGCTCTTTATACGGAGCAATGGGGATACACCGCTCGGAAATGTAGAGAGTCGGTACGCGCCGCTGACCAACAGCGCCGGTCATATTGTGCTCGGCATCGGCACGGAAGCGTTGGGATGAAACGAAGTAATAGATATACTTCGCGTCAATATCTGAGTATGGCCTCACAACGTGAAACTCCGTAGAACCGAAGCCATATCCATTCTTGAGCGCAGGAACGACGGCCATTTTCCCGTTTTCCATGCACGGGGTTATTTTGGCGAAGAGCACGTCGCCCTCAAGAAAGGGCGTGTAGCCCTTCTTGACCTCGGCGAACTGGCGGGACGTACTAACGTCGATGTGGCCAGTAAGCTCTTGTACCGCTGGCATCGGCACAAACGAAACTTCAAGGTCGTCTGGAATTTCGGACTTGTTCACTTTCGGATTGATGTCCGCTATCTCCGAGAGCCGCGCAGGGAGCCAAGTGAACGGCAATTGTCCGGGAAGGTCACTCATGCCGCCAACGCCTCATTCATTTCATGGAGCACCGTGTCCATGCTTTCGCCGAAGAGCTGATACATTTTTCCAAGTCCGCCTTTGGCGTCGAAGGGGGCCATGTCGAAGTCGTCACGCTCGATGTGGATGGACGTGGCAATGTGGTCGCGTATCATCCGAAGCCATTCCATCTGTTCGTCGTTGAATTTCTGTCCCGCGCCGCTGTGGCGTTTAAGAATCCACATCTGAAAGTTGCGGCGCACGGTTTCTGCGTAAGGCGCAATCTTTTCGTCGAGCCCGCAGACGCGGCGGATGAGCGCGACAATGGCCGTTAGTTCGTTCGCAGGGTTCTCTCCCTTGTAGTCGTCCAACAGCGCGTAGGCGCGCCAAACGCGGATAGGCGCGAGTTTGGGCCGGTCGGCTCTTAGCGCGTCGAACAGGCTCTTAATCATTGCGTAGGTTATTTCGGAGCGTCTCGCGGGCTGGCTGAAAAATATCGTCAGCGCCTCTACCTTGTCGCGGTGTTCTTTCAGATACGCAGCAAAATCTTTCGTCAGGTTTTGCGCGTTTTCCTTCGCGTCGCCATCCCATGCCGCCGTCAGTACCGTGTCTAGATTGTCGTGGTCGATGGTCTGCTCTTTTTCGCGGCGGATATTGTCAATGAGATTGATGAGCGGGCCGGTGAATACGTTCGCGGCGTGGCCCACGAGTTTGTCGCGCGCCTGGGTGCGCTGTTCGTCAGTCGGCTCCGCGCCCTTGGCCGCTTGCTTGGCCGTGTCCTCGATGCGGTCCGGGTCAATGGCGTCAAGCAGTCCTTTGACAATATCGGTCAGGCGCGTGCCGCCCGCGAGTTCGCTGATGCGGGCGCGGTCGTCGTCTGTGAGTTCCCGTTCAAGCCGCGCGAGGCGACCGGCAAGCGAGCTTACGGTATCTTCATCCCGCACGCCCATCATGACGCCGGTTGCAAGGTCTTTGAGCAGGACGGTGGGTTTGGTGATGAGCGGTTGGCTTGCCGTCTTGAGTGATTTGGTGACGCTCACCGCGTCCACGATGACATAGTGCGTCTTGGCGATAGCTGAGGGCGTGACTTTCTTGAGGTCATCCGCGTCCAGCACGCGTGTACCGCGACCCTTCATCTGCTCGAAATAATTCCGGCTCCGCACGTCGCGCATGAAGACGAGGCACTCAAGCGGCTTTACGTCCGTGCCGGTGGCAATCATGTCCACGGTCACGGCAATGCGCGGATAGTAGTTGTTCCGAAACTGCGCGAGGACGGATTTAGGGTCGTCGGCCTGATAGGTGACTTTCTTGCAAAAGTCGTTGCCTTCGCCGAACTCCTCGCGGACGGTCTGGATGATGTCGTCGGCGTGGCTGTCGGTTTTAGCAAAGATGAGCGTCTTTGGCACCTCCGCGCGTCCGGGGAATATCTCCGGCAACTTGTCCCGGAAGGTGCGGACGACGGTGCGTATCTGGTCGGGGTTTACCACATCACGGTCAAGCCGAGTCGCTGAATACTGCTCGTCCTCATCCTGCCGCTCCCAACGCTTTTTGCGCGTCATCCGTTCGCGCTTTTCAATCTGCTGTTCGGCTTTGATAAGAGCGCCGCGCCTCGTCACGTCGGTTTCAATAACGTAGACCTCATTGCCGACGTTCACGCCGTCTGACACAGCTTTTTCATGGCTATATTCGCTAACCACGTTCTTTTTGAAAAAGCCGTAGGTGCGCGCGTCCGGCGTGGCGGTGAGGCCAATCAGAAATGCATCGAAGTATTCGAGCACCTGCCGCCAGACGTTGTAGATGGAGCGGTGGCACTCGTCGATAATGATGAAGTCGAAAAACTCGGGCGGAACCTTTGCGTTGTAGACGACGGGGAGCGGCTCTTTCGGGCGCACCATGTTTTCCGGGCTTACTTCCTCGGCGGCCTCGTCCAACGGCTCGTCTTTGAGGATGGAATACATTCGCTGAATTGTGCTGATGCAGACCTGATTGCTCGACGCAATGAACGGCGACTTGAGGCGCTGGACGTTGTATAGCTCGGTGAATTTCCGGTTATCGTCGTTGGGCAGGTAGGACATGAACTCCTGCTCTGCCTGCTCGCCAAGGTTCTTCGTGTCCACCAAAAACAAAATGCGTTTCGCGTCGGCAAACTTGAGAAGGCGGTACACGGACGTAATCGCCGTGAAGGTCTTGCCTGCACCTGTGGCCATTTGGATAAGGGCGCGGGGCTTGTCAGCCTTGAAGGATGTTTCCAGATTCTCAATGGCCTTAATCTGGCAATCGCGGAAACCAGCAGGGTCTAGCGGCGGAATGTCATGAAGGCGTGCGCGGAGCGATTTGGGCTTAGACAGCCACTCGGCCATTGTTTCTGGCCGGTGGAATGTGAATACCTCCCGCGAACGGGGTTTGGGGTCACGCCCGTCGGTGAAGCGGGTGATGACGTCGGTGCTTTCATAAACGAACGGCAACGGCTGTTTTTTCTCTACCCATTTGAGCTTGGCGGCGGCGTATCCCTCCGACTGCTCCTCAACGGTCGTGATTTTGTGGCCCCAATCGTCTGGCTTGGCTTCGATGACGCCGACGGTGCGGCGGTCCACGAAAAGCACGTAGTCGGCGGGGCCGATGTCGGTCTGGTATTCGCGCACGGCGACACCCTGACCGGCATTGAAATTGATTTTGTCTTTGGCCTGGACCTGCCACCCCGCCTCGGTCAGCTTGGCGTCAATCTGGTCGCGTGCAATCTGTTCAGGATTCTGGTTCTTGGTTGCGGGAGGCATTGTCCTCAGTCAATTCGTGCCTGTTCTGACTTTGTTGTTTGTGTCTCTAATATCGCACACGTATCTTGGTGTTTCGTTGGCTACAAGAATACGAATCAACGCCGCATAGGCATGAGGAATCGGTGTCTGCCGGTCACATCCAGCGGCGGAGATAAAATTCGATTGCGCCAGTTTCGGGCGCTCGGGGTGGGTTTCCTTATTGTGCGTCCCGATTGCCAAAGAAGGCGCGATTGCACGTCTGAGGCCGTCTGAGGACTGCGGACGCGCTGAAGAGTTTTTTCACTAGAATGATTGGCATCCGAAATATTTGTCGAAAATTGCACCCTTGTTGCTCTTAAAAGCTGACATCCATGTACTCACTTGCCAGCTGCTCGAACTCATAATCGGACTTGCAGAATTTCTTTTCCCCGCTAGTTTTGACATAGCACTCGACAGGCTCAACTTCCCAATATTTCTTCACCGCGTCGTTGTGCCACATGTAGGACCCGTAAATCCTCCGCTCCACGGCGTCATACAACTGGTTCGTTGTCCACAGCATGCCGCTGTTCCACTGAGAGGAATGAATCGCAACGAAGCACTTTTTCATCCCGGTGTTGTAGTGGCTAGAGTAGTCGGCATTGTTGTAGTCGACTTCCTTGTAAAAAGCGCGAGCGTATTTCTCGCACTGGACTTGCTCTTCGAGCGTGGGTATGTCCGGTGGCCGCGTCGCAGCCACTACTTCCTTAATCGGTGCCTGAGGCTTTTCAATCGGTGCCTGAGGCTTTTCGCACCCAAACGGCGCCAGCGCCAGCGCGAGGCATAGATACTTTAGTTTCATTGGTTCATACGCAGTCGGGACGCCCACAGTTGCGGTTCCCGCAGAAGTCGCCGAGTCCCCTATCGCTATGGTCACTTGCCTTGAGCTTTCAGGTCGTTGCGCTGGCGCACAGAACGATTGACTGCGAATCAATAGGTCGGAACGAATGACTCCGGAGCATTAGGTCAAAGCAACGCGCGCGGCGACAAGCCGCAACCCAAACCATACAAAACACTTACACCAACTTACCGCGGGAGCGGCGCGCCGGAACTCCGCAACCCATTGATTCTCGACAAGATACAGAGGTCGCGCCGGGCCGTGCGCCGTAACTCATTGTTACCAAAGGGAGTTACTGGTTACACGGCGCACATTGACCGTTGTTAAGTGTGTGTGTCTGTCAACAACCCAAGAATCCACAGACAGGTGCTCTCAGGAATGTTGACGCACGGGCGCAAGGTGTTCCTTGAGAGGAACCGTGCATGAGCAATACCACCCAGAACGCATTTCGCCCCCGCCTGCCGAAAGCACTGGAGAAAGAGAATAAAGAACTGGCCCGTCAGGAAGGCATCCCGGCCACCGATCTGGTCGTGAGGATTCTCGCGGCTGCGGCCTTTCAAGCCCGTAATCGGCCGGCGGTGGTGACGTCATGAACTGGCCGCTCGCGGAAGCCGAGGTCCGGCACGTCACGGCTTTGGCGCAGTCCATTGTCGACCAGCCTCAAGTCAACCGGGGCAGCGCGGTCGAGTCGCTGCTCCGTGGGGACCGGCGTCTTCTGGCTGAGGCAGTGCTGGCATTGATTGCCGACTATCAGGCGCTGGAAGCCCGGCAGTTCGCCTGCCCGGATTGCGTGAGCCGTTTCGACACTTTGCAAGGGCTGGGTAATCACCGCCGACACCATCACGGCTACCAGCGCGAAGTCTATTCCGGCCCGTTCCAATGCCCGGACTGTCCGGCTCATTTTCGCAATCTGCACGCCTTGTCAAAGCACCGCCAACGGCAACACGACTATCAGGACTGGAATGCGGGCCAACGCTTGAAGGACGTTGGTTCTGCAACTCCGCGAGCGTAACCGACCGGGGAGTCGGCTGTCACCGAAGGTCAGCCGGCTCTCTGAACCCAAAAACGAAAAAGCCCGTTCTCTAGGGAACGGGCTTTTCGCAAACGAAGTATTGGTCCAAGGAGGCGATCCATGAACACGGGAAGCATAGCACGGGGCGGTGGCGCATGAAACGTGAAGCGCCCACCAACACGAAAATGAAGCGCCTGTGCTGGATGCTCGACATTCCGCTCTATCAGGCAGTCGGGATACTTGAGCTTCTGTGGCACATGACCGCGCGTGAAGCGCCACGCGGGGACATTGGCAAGATCAGCGACGAAGACATCGCCCTCGGCATTGACTACCGGGGCGACCCGAAGAAGCTCATCAACGCATTGGTACGTTGCCACTGGCTGGACCGGCACAAGAGGTACCGCTTGTCGGTCCACCACTGGAGCCAGCACGCCGACGAAGCGGTGAAAAAGCGTCTGGAGCGCAACGGACTGGCATTCATCGAATTGGAGGGTGTCGCGACACCCCCCCCTGATGTCGAGACAAAGCCGGCAAATGTCTCGACAAAACACCAAAAAAACCGGCTCCGCGCGCGCGCGGGACCAGTGCCAGAGCCAGTGCCAGTGCCAGAGCCAGTGCCAGTGCCGGGGCCTGTGCCAGTGCCGGGGCCTGTGCCCTCTCTCTCCCTCCCGGTCGAGAGAGGGTCCGGGGGAGAGAGAGCGCAAAGGCGCACCTACGCCGAATGGTTCAACGAACGTCTAGCCGAAGCAGCCGGCCGCGATGGAGGGAATCATGCCTGTTGAAATTCGCCGTATGTGGCCCGGTGGACCTTTGCGCAAGTGGTCTGTCAATCGAGAAGCCGGCGTCAGGATTCCCTATGCCAGCGGTGGCTTCGTCGGCGGCTACGTCTGCGACGTGAACCAGCATGACGTCAATGGGGTGTACCGAATGTCGGACGGAAGCTGGCTCTGTGCCGATCATCGGGCACTCCATCGCAAACAGAGTTCGACCGTTTTTGTAACACCACGCGGAATAGCGTTAGACGCGCCCCTGACTCCTCGGCAGGCCTTAGGTGGTGGTAACCCCCCATCCCGAGGCAACGACGCTCAAATCACACTATTCCCCAATCGAGGGGAGAAACCCGATGAATAGCGAAACAGTGAACCGCTGTTCCAAAGCTACCGAGTGGCTGCAGGAATTCTTTGCTACGGACAACTCACCCCTCGATGAAGTACGTCGAGAAGCCGGCTGGCGCACTTTCATTGGGAATTTATCACGCAAGCGGCTTCTATGCTGCGCGTCGATACGTTCGACAACCCGGTGGAGCTTGCCCAACCACACGCGAGGGGACGCATGAAAATTCACCTTTCGCTGGACCGCAAGAAACCCCATCACCCTGACCAAAGGTTCACGACCGAATGCCGGCTCCGAAACGCTGCCGCTGGCACTAGCAAGACCACGGGGAAAATTCTCCACTAGGAGGAACCAATGCCGATTAAGAACTACACCACGGCTGTACCTGCGGACCGTACAGTCGGCGAGATTAGCGCTCTGCTGATTCGTAAGGGAGCAAGGGAGATTACCAGTCAGTACGACAACAATGGGAAATTTGTCGGAATCCGTTTCATGATGTTGGTGGGTGGCGTGCCCTGCTGTTTCCAGCTTCCCGCGAACATCGATGGAGTGTTCCGGGTGCTGCTACGAGATGAACCCTTCAACTTCCGCAGAGCAAGCAGCAAAACCGACTACGAAGCCAAACTGCGTGACCGGGCAGAGTGGGTTGCATGGCGCATTCTCAAGGACTGGATTGATGCGCAGATAGCGATCATCGAATCGGGTCAGGTGGAACCTGCGCAGGTGTTTATGCCCTTCGCCATCACTGGAAATAACATCACCATGTTTGAGGCTTGGGTGGAAAGCAACCAGAAACGTCTGAGCGCCACAAGTCAGGTCAACTAACCCGCTAGGAGGAACCATGAACGACGCCCTCAGTCTCGATTTGCGGACACGCCTTCTTGATGCTTTGAACGCATCCGGCCGGCGCCTCGAAAACCTCAAAGTTGAACTTCAGAGTGCCGAAAACTGAACATCGGAGAGTCGAGCGCCAGCTATGGGTCGATCAGTTGGCCCATACCCGCACCCAACTCAAGGAGGCCCGAATCAGCTATCAGGCAGTCTCTGCGCTGGTCAAAGCCGAACGCGCAGCCATTGACGAATTGCAGAAGAAAAATCATTGCCGCAACCACGGCGCTGAATGACTCGTCGGAACAGCGGCCGGCTGCTGCGCTCAAGATCGCGGCTCCCGTCGGAGTGATGATTCGTTGGCTCGATGGCCAGCTTTATGAGACCGTCACCTCTGCCCGTAGTCCGGTCGACAACATTACCCTGATCGGAGACACGACTTCGGTGCAGAAGGTGACTTATGCCGGGGAAAGCTCCAGAGGCTCGGTTTGACCCCGTTCTGACGGACCGGGGAGCGCAACAAATTTTTTCCGGATTCCGGAATTTGGCTGTACTATTTCGAACTCTGTCCGGGTCCGCAGATAGTTGCCGAAGATGGTGGAAAAGTAGGATAAAATACCCCACTTTTCACGATGGGACGATGAACCTTGGTGATCTTGCGAGATTCTCAAATGGGCATATGCTTTGTATGGACATTAGCAGTCTCATCAACTAATCGAGCCCGTGGCCTCACCCACGGGCTTCTTTTTGCACGGCCAGCCAAATACTCAAACGCTGCTAGGTTTCTACTAACAGATTTCCCGTCACGCCGGTCGGCGGCTCACTGTGCAGGTAACTCATCCAGCCAGTCGCCACCCTGTCGGCTGGGCGTGAATCCAGTACCATCGCGTATCTCATAAATAATGTTGGCACGGTGTTCAATCACGATTAATTGCGGGCCAGCTTACTGGCGTTCATTCGCTGCTCGATCCAGTCATCAATGTCCGAAGCCAGCCAGCCAACACTTCGCTTTCCAAGCTTGAATGGCCGTGGGAATTCGCCGCTGGCCATCAACTCGTACAATCGGGTTCGGTGGAGGCCAATCTTATCAAGCACTTGAGGCCTGCGAAGCACCTGATGTCCGGTAACTATTTGCTGTCGACCCATGAAAACCTCCTAAAAGTCGGGAGCGTCCCCTGATTTAATTTTCAAACTCCTGTCAAGAAAACATTCGCTGTTGACAGCAGGGCGCATAGTAGAAAGCTCTCGGTAAATGCCGGAGAAAACCTGAGTGTGGGCGTAAAACGGTAGGGAGCCATTTTTCGGGGTATTTGTGGGGGTATCTTTCTAAGTTCAGGGCGCGGTTATTTTGATAATGAAAGACTTATATTTTAGGTTGTAAGGACTCTCTCTCCGCCAGGTAGTCTTTCTCTCCTCGTTTCGGAACTTTTTTGCCCCGAAATCCCCGCATTTGGCCGCAAAGCAGCGAATACTACGTCTGCCAGAGAATCGCGTAAGAGGAAATCAAGCCTCGAATGGTCTTTCTCTCTGATGGCCTCCGTCGAAGTCCGGTTTCGCACTCCAATGGGACTGAAGGTTCGAAGTTCCGCAGGTGCCAATCTTCACGAGCGATTTGGAATTGTTCCACCCAACACGATGGACGTCAGGTTCAGCGTGGCCGTGCCCGTGTTCTTGATCGTCACCACCTGCGCGGCGGTGGTGGAACCAACCGCCGTGGTTGCGAACGTCAGGGCAGTCGGTGTCAGCGTGACCACCGGAGCG
>Ga0126371_10000693_pt1 | contig 28133 bp, 18 predicted proteins | sample PanSoiMetaPlot_4_FD_110145 | JGI IMG/M metagenome (GOLD analysis project Ga0126371, IMG submission 110145) | Tropical forest soil microbial communities from Panama - MetaG Plot_4 | ecosystem: Environmental > Terrestrial > Soil > Tropical forest > Bulk soil | place: Panama | collected 2016-02-17 | reverse complement strand
TATGGCCCGGCCAGCACAAGAAGAAATGTCAGCGACGCCGCCAGGCGCTTCAACATGCCAGGCGTACTCTATCCTAAGCCTCCGTCTTTTTCTAACCCTTTCCGCCGGCGAGTCGCGTCTTTTGATGCGATCCCGCGGCTCAATTGAGCTTGTTTAATATCACACGACGAAGATCACGAAGCGCCATACGGCTTCGATGAGCTGGCAGCGGGCTCTTCCATTGATTCGCTTTCTCCTCGGCCGGTCCCGCTCTGCGGTTGTCGAGCAGGCAGAACGCATGAGATCGGGTGTGAGCCCCGTCATGTTTACGCCGCATCGTCCTCCGATTTTCGCGTTGTGATTTCGGTATCGTCGGTACAATTAAGCCGTCCGGGGAAGCGAATCGGTAGTCCATTCGGCAGCTTCACCGAAGTCGCATACAGCTCCTCGTGAAGGTTCGTGCGACATCATTAGTAGTGGGGGCAGACAATGCTAGATCAAGGCGTCTGGGCAGAGGTCAGAGTGAGTGGCGAACACTTGCGCCTGTTCTCCGAGGACAATGCTCAAGGAGTGCAAGCCTCCGTATATAACGTCAATACCAAGAGCTGGATTGCGCCGTCCGAGTCTGTCGACGATATCGAACAAGGAAAAGCAAAAGCAGAAGCTTATGCGCAAGCTTATTTGAAGAATTTGAGCCTGGAACTACCTCGGTTGGAATGGAAGAAGTCGCGGTCCGCCTGAAGATTCCCCGCACCGCCGTCCGGTAATTTCAACTACTCAGGGCTGGCCTAGTGTGATAAACATCGGATAAGTTTGGCCGGCGATAGGGATTAATTCCGGGTTTTAGTACTAGCCTCGATTTCGCCCGAGTACATCTCTAGCTCTTACTGCCTGAAAGCAAACAGCTTACTAGGACTTCGTGTGGCAAAACCTAGGCCCGAGTATTGCTACGCAAACTAAGTTTATCTTAAGAATCGAAAGCCTGCGACTGCTTCGAGGCCAGCGACTGCCATCTGAACTCTCGGAGCTGATTAGACCGGAGGGGAGTTATGGAAGCGTATCAGGAAGGACAACCATCAACTCAGCAGCAAAACCGTGACCGATGGGCGGATATGCGGTCGCAGATTAATCGGCCACTCATGGTGGCGTTGGTCGCGTTGCTGGTGTTTTTGGTAATGAGCGCGGCCTATGGTTTGCACCAACGAGCGCTGGTGCGCGATTTGAGAGCGCAATCAACGGCGACGACGCAATCTATGGCGCAACTCCAGAGCCAGGTCAATGCACTAACCACGCAACTGCAAAGTATGGCGCAGGGAGCGCAGGCTCAAGCGCAGAGACAAACGGTTGCGGAGGAGGAGAATGCTCCAGACGCGCCGGCTGCTGCGGCCGCGCCATCTGTTCAGCCGGCGGGACCGGCACCCGTAGTTAAGTCCAACCCGACAAAGAAGCGTGCCGTGAAGCGAGGCTCGGCAACCGACAAGCGCTATGCACAGCTTCAAGCGCAGCTCGCCGAACAGGGGAAAGAACTCAAGGACACGCAACAGCAAATGGAACGGTACCGGTCGGATTTGGAAGGGAACATCACTACAACCCGGACGGAACTGTCCGGCGAGATCGCCAAGAACCACGACGAACTATTGCTTTTGGAAAAGAAGGGCGAGCGCAACTACTACGAATTCGAACTGACAAAATCGAAGCAGTTCGAGCGCGTTGGCCCGCTTTCGCTTTCGCTGCGCAAGACAGACACAAAACACAAAAGCTACGACTTCTCCATGCTGGTAGACGACAACGAATTGGGCAAGAAGAAAGTTAATCTGTATGAGCCAGTGCTCATCCATACCGAAAACGGTGCGCAGCCCGTGCAGATTGTGGTGAACCACATCGACAAGAATCTGGTTCGTGGTTATGTCAGCGCTCCTAAGTACAAGCAGACTGAACTGACTCCGGCGGATGCTCCTGCAACGAGCCCAGCGGCTGGAACCTCGCCGGCTTCCGCTCACGAGGCTGTTGCCACCACCCAGCATCCACAATAACCGACTCCGCGGTGGGTGGGGCGCGCGATCATCGCGACACTCCTTGCGGCGGGCTTTGTACGAGCTTTTGCGGGCACGCTATGCCGGGCGTTGGGTGTGGCACGCAAAATCGAGAAGGATAAACCCTACCCAACCCGTTCCTCCGGGCGCACTTCGAGGTTTATCTGGCGTTTAGGGAATTGCCGTATGATACGAGCATGCGACTACTCCTCGTTGAGGACGACGCGCGCATCGCACGATTCGTGGCTAAAGGTCTGCGCGAACAATCCTATGCCGTCGATCAGGTAGACAACGGCAACGATGCCGTCTATCAGACCGAAATCAATGACTACGATTTGATCGTCCTGGACGTGCTGATTCCGGGAATGGACGGGTTCGCCGTATGCAAGTCCATCCGCGCCGCAGGAAAACGCACGCCCATCCTGATGCTGACCGCCCGTGACGGCGTCGATGACCGCATTACCGGCCTCGATTGCGGGGCAGACGACTATCTCACCAAACCCTTCGAATTTCGTGAGTTGCTCGCCCGCCTCCGGGCATTGCTCCGCCGCCCCAATGAATTGCGCCCGCCTCGCATCGTCGTCGGTGATCTGGAACTCGACACCGCCTCGCAAACCGCCAAGCGCGGTGCGCGTGCGATCCCCCTCACCTCCAAGGAATACGCCTTGCTGGAATATTTTGCTCGCAACGCAGGGCGCGTCATCGGGCGGTCCGAAATTGCCGAACATGTTTGGGATGAGACCTTCGATCCCTTTTCCAATTTGATTGAAGTCTATGTCAATCGCCTACGCCGCAAACTGGGTGACGAAGGGGGCAAGCCCCTGCTGCAAACCAGGCGAGGCAGCGGCTACGTGCTTTGCGAGAGCGAAACGTTGGGGAAAAAACCGTCCGCGCAAACGCAAAGCGGAACGAAGAAGTCTCATGCTTGATTCCGTGCGCTCCCGTTTGACCCTGTGGTACAGCGCGCTGTTCGGCTTGTTTTTGATTCTCCTTGCTGGTCTCACCTATTTTTTCTACTGGCGAAACAGCCTCGAACACCTCGACTCCAATTTGCTCGAATTGAGCGATACCTACATCGCCACATTCAATGCCGAATTGAGAGACGACGATCAGCAGGAAGGCAGCATCCGCAGCGCCGCGCGGGCGGCTATGCTCGAACATCGCTTCCGCGACGTTGTTTACGCGATTGTGGACGACCAAGGACACATCCTTTTGAGTTCGCTCGATCTACAGGGCGCTTCGGAAAGCCGGGAAAAGATAACAGCGAGAATTTTTGCGTCTCCTGAATTCCAGGAATTGGCGCAAACCGCTCTTGGAACAACCGCGGGAATCTATCGCCGGGTTCGCGGAGGGATGAACGGGTTCCGTGGCTATGCAAGAACACTTCCCGGCAACCGTAATCTGACCCTGGTCGTCTTGCAGTCGCTGCACCCGCAACACGAAATGATGGAGGTCATTCGCCGCACCTTTTACTGGATCATTCCTGTCGCGCTGCTCCTGGCCAGCGCCGGTGGCTATTTCCTGGCCCGCAAAAGCCTCGCTCCGGTTGCGGATATGGCTACTCAGGCGCGCGGCATGGGTGCCGCTCGCCTGAGCGAGCGCCTGGAAGTGGCCAACCCGCGCGACGAACTGGGCACTCTGGCGCTTTCGTTCAACGAATTGCTCAATCGCCTGGAAAACTCCTTCGAACAGCAACGCCGATTCGTTGCGGATGCCTCTCACGAACTCCGCACGCCGGTGGCGATATTGCAAGGGGAAACAGAGGTGACCTTGTCGCGCTCAGACCGCACTCCCGCCGAATACCGGGAAACGCTGGCGATTCTGCGCGACGAGTCGAAGCGCCTCGCCCATATTATCGAGGATCTGTTCACACTTACGCGCGCCGACGCCGGGCAGTATCCTCTGAAGCTCCGCCAAATCTATGTCGATGAATTGGTCGCCGATGTTCTGCGGCGCACCCGCTCGCTGGCGATGGCCAAGGGTATTACTGTCTCCTGCTCGGTTCAGCCAGAGTTGCCTCTCGAAGCCGACGAGGACCTGCTCGGCCGTATGCTGCTCAACCTTTTGGACAACGCCATCAAGTACAGTCCACCGGGGGGGAGTGTGAATGTGGACTGCCACCGCGCGGGCAATGAGTACCTTTTCCGGATAACCGACACCGGACCGGGCATTCCAGCCGACCTCCAGCCGCGTATTTTTGAGCGCTTCTTCCGCGCAGACAAAGCGCGTTCCCGCAGCGAAGGCGACACGGGGGGTGCCGGTTTGGGGCTTTCGATCGCACGGTGGATCGCCGAGGCCCATCACGGCCGCCTCGAACTCAGCTGTTCCGACGCCTCAGGAACAACCTTCACAGCCCACCTCCCGGCGCCTCCTGCATCCAGTGTTACCCATTAGGCCTGGTTAATCCTACGTTTATCTGCCCATCGTTAGCCTGAAATCACGACGAGGATACGCGTCTGTCTCGTCTGAAAATCTTGGCTCCAGAGCACCGCCAGTGAGGAGGCCGTTATGAAAAATTCCATCCAGGCAGGGATGATCAACCTCGCGCTGGCCGCTGCGCTTTGCGGGATTGCGGCAGCACAAGCACAAATTCCGGCCCCGAAAAAATCGAACCTACCTGTTCGGTTGAAAAAGGACGCCAAAATTTCTGTGGAACAAGCGCGCGCGGCGGCCGTGACTAAAGTCCCCGGCGATATTCAGGAAGAAGAACTAGAGAACGAACACGGCAAGCTTGTCTATTCGTTTGACATTCGCGCCGTCGGCCAGAAAGACATCACCGAAGTGCAGGTCAGCGCGATTGACGGCAGCATCGTTAGTGTGGAAAAAGAAGATGCTGCCAGCGAAGCCAAACAGAAGCAGCAGGAAGCAGGAAAACCGAAGCCGTAGCCAGGCGGAACGCGCGGTTCTGATAGATTTTCCTGAATTGAGGGAACCGAATTGAGCCGAACAATTCATTTTGTCTGGAAGACACTGGCCCTGGCCGGCATGTTGTTTGGCAGCGCCAGCCGCGCCCAGCAGCCGGACGCTCCGGTTCCTCAGCCGGCAGTCCTCGCCAAACAGGCGCAGCCCGGCGCGGCCAGCCCATCTACGGCGGGAACCCCTGTGCGGCTGACTTTGCAAGAAGCATTGGCCCTGGCGCGCAAAAATGAGCCGACCTACCAGGCAGTGGCCACCGACGCTGGCGTTGCGCGCGAAGCGCGCGCCCAGGCACGCGACGTCCTGCTTCCTACCGTGAATTTCAATACCTCGGTTCTCTACACCGAGAGTGCCGCAAATCAGCAGGGCATAAAGTTCATCGCCAATAACGCCCCTCATGAATACGTCAGCCAAGGAAACGTGCATCAGACGCTGGACGTCGCCGCCTGGGAAAACTATCGCGCCGCCGCGGCGCTGGCAGCGGCGGCCAAAGCGCGTGCCGAAATTGCCGCTCGCGGTTTAGTTGTCACCGTTGTGCAAGACTACTTCGCCGTGGGCGCCGCGGAGAGGAAACTCGAGTCCGCAACGCGCACTGCCGAGGAAGGCGAGAAATTCTTGCAAATAACGAAGGATTTGGAAAAGGGCGGGGAAGTGGCGCACTCCGATGTCATCAAGGCGGAGTTGCAGGCCCGGGAGCGCCGTCGTCAATTGCAGGAAGCAAAACTGGGGCTGCTCAACGCGCGGCTTGACCTCTCCGTGATCCTGTTTCCTGATTTCAACGACAACTACGAAGTCAGCGACGACCTCCACGCTAGCGTAGCGTTGCCTCCGCAAACGGAATTCGAGGCGCAAGCGGCGCAGCAAAACCCCGAAATTCGCGTGGCGCTTGCGGCCACTCAGGCAGCTGGGCACGACCTGAGCGCGGCGCGGGCCGGCTACTTACCGTCGGTCGGCCTGGATTATTTTTATGGCATCGACGCGACGCGCTATGCCGTGAACGGCTTTGATCCAACAACGAATACCAAATTCAGCAACCTCGGTTCTTCCTATTTCGCTTCGCTGAATCTGCCCATCTGGAATTGGGGTGCCACGCAAAGTCAGGTGCGCGCCGCCCAACTGCGCCGTGATCAGGCCAAGCGCGAACTCTCTTTTGCACAACGCAAACTCTTGGCGGAAATGCGCTCCCTCTACTCCGAAGCCGAGACTGCCCTCAATGAACTTGCCGGCCTTGAACGTTCGTCGGAACTTTCGGCTGACAGCCTCCGCCTGACCACGATGCGTTACCAGGGTGGTGAAGCGACGGTCCTCGAAGTCGTAGACGCGCAGACGACCTATGCACAGGCGAATGCGGCGTATCAGGACGGCGCCGTACGCTATCGCGTGGCGCTCGCGAACTTGCAGACCTTAACCGGGGTGCTGACAACACCATGACCAGGGTGGGAATGCGGATGAACCGAAGAACAACCCGAATGAAGAGCGCCGTCCTGTTGACGCATGCCCTGATGCTTTTGGGTTGTGGCGCCGCCGAAAAGGAACCAACCGCGGTGGTTACCGTCCAGGTCGCGCCGGCAAAACGCGGCCCCATTGAATCGGAAGTCACAAGCGACGCCGTCATCTATCCTGTCGAACAAGCCGTGATCACGCCCAAGATTACTTCAACGATTGCCAAGTTCTACGTGCAGCGCGGCAGCAAAGTGAAGCAAGGCCAGCGTTTGGCTCTTCTCGAGAACGCTGACCTCGCTGGCCAAGCTGAACAGAGTAAAGGCGAATTCGAACAGGCCGAAGCCAGCTACGACAGCACTACCGGCGCCAGCCTCCCGGAGCAGATTCAGAAGGCCGAACTCGACGCTGTCGCCGCGAAAGCCGCCTTTGATGCCCAACAAAAGGTCTATGAAGCGCGAAAAGTCCTTTTTGAGCAGGGTGCGCTGCCGCGCCGGGACTACGATGCCGGAGCCGTTGCTTTGGCGCAAGCCCGCAGCACCAACGACCAAGCGCAGAAGCAACTCGAGGATCTGCGGAAAATCGGCGAGCAATCGACCCTCAAGTCCGCGGGCGGCCAGCTCTCTGCGGCAAAAGGAAAATATCTCAACGCGAAAGCCCAGCTCAGCTACTCCGAAATCCGTAGTCCGATCGACGGCGTGGTAACCGACCGGCCCCAATATGAAGGAGAACTTGCGACCGCCAATCAGCCACTGCTAACGGTGATGAATACTTCAAAATTGATTGCCAAGGCGCACATTTCGCAGACCGAGACCGTACTGTTGAAGGTCGGCAATCCCGCCGAAATCGAACTGACGGGTCTTGAAGAGCCCATCAAAGCGAAAGTGACGCTGGTTAGCCCGGCGCTCGATCCAGGAAGCACTACGGTTGAGGTGTGGGTCGTTTCCGACAAAGCCAATCCCGCGTTGAAGCCCGGAATGAACGCGCGTGTCAACATCATTGCCAAGAGCGAAGAAGACGCGCTCGTGGTCCCGGCCTCCGCGGTATACAAATCGGAGGAAGCCGGAGATTACGTGATGCTGGCGGGCTCGGACAAGAAAGCCCATCTGGCCAAAGTCAAACTCGGCATCAAAAACAAAGAACTTGCGCAGATCGAGTCCGGACTAAAGGAAAACGATTCCGTCATAACCGTCGGAGGCTACGCCCTTCCCGATGGCACGCAAATCAAGATCGAAGCCACTCCTGCCCGCGAACCAGAAAAGAGTGACGGCGACGACAAAGGCGCTGCCGCCGACGGCAAAGCCGACCAAAAGCCTGCCAAAGATTCCAAGCCGGCAAAGGGCAAGGAGTAACTGCCCATGTCCTTTGGTTTGGAAGGCACCCCGGCAAAGAGGGATGGCAGCGCGCAGGGCAATCGCTCAGAACAACCCTGGTTCCGCAAGCTCTCTAGCCCCATTTTGTTCCTCCTGGTGAGTTTGGCTCTGGTTGGAATCTACCTTGCCGTCAAGATTCCCGTGGCTGTTTTTCCCAACACTGATTTTCCGCGCATCGTGATCGGCGTGGACAATGGCGTCGCCCCGATCGATCAGATGCTGGTTACGGTGACCAAGCCCATTGAAGAGGCGGTGAACAGCGTCCCCGGCCTCACCAAAGTACAATCCATCACCAGCCGCGGCTCAGCCGAAGTGGATCTGTTTTTCGACTGGGGTTCGGACATGATCCTCACGCTCCAGCGCGTGGACGCCGTAGTCGCGCGCCTCCAGCCGGAACTTCCCCCTGGCGCCAAAATCGAAACGCACCGTCTGACCTTTGCGACGTTCCCGATTCTGGGCTACAGCCTCACCTCGGACGCCATTCCACAAAGCAAGCTTTGGGAAATTGCCACCTATGACTTAAAGCCGCGGATCAACCGCCTCGACGGGGTCGCCTCTGTTTTGGTTCAGGGTGGCCGCGTACCGGAATTTCAGGTGACGCCCGATCCGGCGAGGCTGCAGGCTGCCGGAATCACCGTCACCGACATCCTCGATGCGATCCGCCGCACCAACCTGATCGATTCACCGGGGCTTCTCGAACACGAACATCAGCTTGTGCTTGGCCTGGTGAGTGGCCAGGTGCGTACGCCGGACCAGATTGCCCAGATCGTCGTAAAGAGTTCCACGACTGGCATTCCCATCCGCGTCGGCGATATCGCGAAGGTCGGGCCCTCGGAGGCCCCGGTCTACACAATCGTCACCGCCAATGGCAAACCCGCCGTCCTTCTGAGCGTGAACCGTCAGCCGCAAAGCAACACGCTCGACGTGGCGCGGCTGGTGCACGAAAAAATCGCCGAACTGCAACCCACACTTCCGCCCGGCGTGCACCTGGAATCCTTCTACGATCAATCCGCCATTGTGCAGGAATCCATTTCCAGTGTTCGTGACGCGGTGTTGCTCGGCATAGTCCTCTCCGCGGCGATCCTGGTCCTGTTTTTGCGCGACTGGGGTTCTTCCCTGGTGGCGGGCCTGGTCATTCCTGTCACGCTGGCGTTCACCTTGATCGTCCTCTGGCTGAGCGGTCAAAGTTTCAACCTGATGACTCTAGGCGGGCTTGCCGCCGCCGTGGGTCTAGTCATTGACGACGCCATCGTCGTTCTTGAAAACATCGTCCTGCACCGCGACGCGGGTGAATCTCGCTTTGAGGCCATCGAGAGCGCGCTGCGCGAAATTACGCTTCCCTTAATCGGTTCCACCGTCACGCCCATCGTCGTGTTCCTGCCGTTGATTTCCGTTACGGGGGTTACCGGAAGCTTCTTCCGGGCCCTCGCCATCACGATGACCGTCTCGCTGCTCAGTTCGCTCCTGCTCGCGCTTACCTGGACGCCGACGCTCAGCCAATATCTTGTGCGTCGTAAAGACACCATTCCTGCCGGAGAATCAGAAGGCGCGCAGAATGTGGCAACCCTGCTCGCCGCTGAGGAGGCGCATCTTTCCGGCACATTCGGCCGCATCGTGAATTTCTACGGTCGCGCCATGCAAAGCATCCTCGGCGCGCCGGTGGTTCTGCTGGTTTCGTCGGTGGTGATCATCCTTCTCTCTTATGTCTGCTACAGAACCCTGGGGTCAGACCTGCTTCCTTCCATGGACGAAGGCGGATTCATCCTTGACTACTACACCCCTCCGGGCAGTTCGCTCGCCGAGTCCAATCGCATGCTGCTCCACATCGAACAGATCGTCCGCTCGATGCCCGAAGTCGAAAATACCTCCCGCCGAACAGGCTTGCAGTTGGGTCTGGCGGCGGTGACCGAGGCTAACCGCGGCGACTTCACCGTCAAACTCAAGAAAAATCGCAAGCGCGACATTGACGAAATCATTGCCGACGTGCGCGCCGAGATCAAAAAGACAGAACCGAGCGTCGATGTGGAATTCGTCCAGGTTCTCCAGGACATGATCGGCGATCTCACAAGCGCCCCCGAGCCAGTGGTGATCAAGCTGTTCTCCCCTGACGCGAAACTCCTGAATTCGTCGGCCACCAAGGTCGCCGAGGCCATCCAGAAGATGCCTCACGTAGTCGACGTGCTAGACGGTATCGAAAATACGATCAGCGGACCGGCCGTAACCTATCAAGTAAACCCCGCCGTTGCTGCTCGCTCGGGATTCACACCGGATGAAGTGGCCGTGGACGCGGCGGCGGTCCTTGAAGGCGAGCCAGCGGCAACTCCAGTCGTTTTGAATGACCGTGCTTACACGATTCGCGTGCGCTTTCCGGAACAGAACCGCGCCACACTCGATCAGATGGGGAACACTCTGCTCACCAGCGCTACCGGAAAGACAGCGACGCTGGCGAGCCTAGCCACGGTCGATATGGATCCCGGGCAAACCGAGATCCGGCGTGAGAATCTGCAACGCCTGGTTGAGGTCACCGCGCGCTTTGAAGGCGTGGATTTGGGCACCGGCATCGAATCGATCAAAAAAACGGTTGCCGGACTCAACCTGCCGTCGAGCATCCGCGTGGAATACGGCGGCATCTACCAAGAGCAGCAAAAGTCCTTCCGCGATCTGGCCATGGTCTTCCTTCTCGCGCTCCTGCTGCTGTTTGTGGTGTTGCTTTTTGAATTTCGCACCTTCTCGGCCCCTACGGCCATTCTTGCATCCGCGTTGCTCTCGACTTTCGGCGGTTTCTTGGCCCTGCTTATCACGGGAACGACGTTCAACGTGGCCTCGTTCATGGGGATGATTATGGTTGTCGGCATCGTCGCCAAAAACGGCATCCTTTTGCTCGACGCCGACCAGCGCTTCCGCCGGCTGGGCTGCACGCCTGTGGAAGCTATGATCCAGGCAGGTCGCCGCCGGCTGCGGCCCATTGCCATGACTGCCCTGGCCACGATTGCGGGCATGCTGCCCTTGGCAGTCGCTTCGGTACTCAAGAGCCTCCCGTTTGTCGGAGGTTCAGGCTCAGAAATGCTGCAACCCCTTGCTATCGCCGTCATTGGAGGGCTGCTCAGCTCCATCGTCCTTTCGCTCGTCTTTACCCCGACGATCCATTACTACCTCGACCGCTTCAGTCACGCCGGCGTCCAGGGACCTGCGGAAGCCTGAGGAAAAGCGCTCCCGACGTGTAACCCGGTGTTAACGGTATATTCACAAAATTTTCTCTACAATTTCTCTCCCCGGAAATCCTCATGCACATATTGATCGTCGAAGACGAACCGGAAATGGCCGGCCTGCTTACCCGAGGCCTTCGCGAGGAGTGCTGTGAAGTCAGTGTCGCGCGCGACGGCCGCACCGCCCTCGAACTTTCCTCGGCAGGTTCGTTTGATCTGATCCTCCTCGATGTGATGCTGCCACAGATGGACGGCATCCAGGTTGCGCGCCAACTACGCAAGCGCGAGTCGGAAACGCCGGTGCTGATGCTCACCGCCCGCGACGCGCTTCCCGATATCGTCAAGGGCCTGGATGCCGGGGCCGACGACTACCTCACAAAGCCGTTTTCCTTCGCCGAACTGCTCGCACGTATGCGCGCCTTAGTGCGACGCAGCCAGTTTCGCCGCAAAAACGTATTCGAAGTGAAAGATCTCGTGCTCGACCTGACCACCCATCGCAGTTTTCGCAGCGGCACGGAAGTATTTCTCTCTATGACCGAGTTCCGCCTCCTGGAACTCCTGGCGCGCCATGCAGGCCGCATCGTCTCTCGGCACGAAATCCTAGTCAACGTCTGGGGACCAGGGCGAGAAGTCAGTGAAAACACACTGGATGCTTTCGTCCGTCTGCTGCGCAAGAAAGTGGATGAGGGTTACGACGTGAAACTCATTCAGACCCACCGTGGATTCGGTTATTCGCTGGGGCCCGTGAAAGGCCTATGAACGTCACCATCCGTGCTCGCCTCACGCTCCTCTATTTCGTGGTGCTCGCCGCATCGTTCACGGCCTTTTTCTGGATTTGCGACTACGGGTTCCAGCACAGCATCGATACTACGGTGGACGATGCCTCGCAGAAGAATCTGGAAATCGTGGAACGACTTCTGCGCACCTATGTTCCGCAGGGTTTGCCCGTGGCCCAGCAGGAACTAACGGAGCTCTCGCAACTCTGGGCCAACGGCGCCATTTTTCAGGTTTTGGGCCCGGGCGATCAATGGTTGCATCGCCCAAAGGCCTTTCTGTCCACGCTGCCACCATTGCCGCCTCTCGACGGAGATGCCGTCTGCTTCGCCACAACCAATCTCGACAGTTTGCAATACCGCGTGGCTCGCCAGACCATCTGGGTGAACGGACAGCTGTTCCGGATTGACGCGGCCGTGCCCACCGAACCTTTCGATCAAGCCCTCGATGATTTTCGTCTCGTAGAAAAGCGCTTCTTTCCTATGCTCGTTGTGGTCGCCTCGTTGCTTGGCTATTGGATTAGCGGCCGTGCGTTGGCTCCCGTGAACCGCATCATCGAAGGCGCTGAACGGGTCGGCGTCCGAAATCTTTCCGAACGGCTGGAAGTGCCCCGCGCAAAAGACGAATTGCGCCGGTTGACGGAAACCTTGAACGCCATGCTCGACCGCATCGAAGCCTCCGTCAAGCGCATTACTCAGTTCACCGCGGACGCCTCGCATGATTTGCGAACCCCGCTCGCCCTGATTCGCACCAATGCCGAGCTGGCCTTGCGGCGCCCGCGGAGTGAAAGCGAGTATCAGGAAACGCTATGCCGGATTCTCGCCACTTCGGAAGAAACCACCGAATTGATCGAAAAGCTCCTCATGCTGGCTCGCGCGGATGCCAACGTAGTGCAATTCCGGCTGCAAGCCATAAGCCTGTACCCGGTCCTTCAGCGCGTTGCGCAAAACGCCAAGGTGCTCTGCTTGGGCAAGGGAATCATCTTCTCCGAGTCCGTGGTGCCTTACACCCACTCGATCCTCGGAGACCAAGCCAGCCTCGAGCGCCTGTTCCTAAGCATCTTGGAAAACGCCGTCAAGTACACGCCGTCGGGCGGCCACGTCCAGTTGGGTTTGCGCCTGGAAAATGACCAAGCCCTGGTGGAAATTTCGGACACGGGCATGGGGATCTCCGAAAAGGATCTCCCACACGTGTTCGAGCGCTTTTACCGCGCGGACCAAGTGCGCTCACGGGAGACGCGTGGCTCGGGGCTGGGCCTCGCGATCGCCAAATGGATCGCGGAACGTCACGGCGGAACCATCAACCTGCAAAGCCAGGCCGGGCAGGGAACCACGGTGCGCGTTTACTTGCCGTTGGCCCGCGAGGCGGGCCCGAGAGTCGATCTCGATCTGTCCGAGCTCCCCGAATTTCCCGTCAAACCGTCCTAAAGCCATCCTGCAATCTGAAAAATCCTTCATCGCTTCTTTAACCCGCCTTTAACATCCGTTCATAAACGCGTCAGCACCCGTATGGCTTCATGAATCAGCGCGCTTTGCCCGGCGCACTGACTCTGGGGTCTCGGTAATTCCAGCCAAATTGCAGTTGATACAAGCGAATGAAGTTCGAAGAAGTGAGGAGAATTCCATGAGAAGCGGTATCCGCCTACTTACTAGTTTGTTCCTCTTGTTAAGCACGTTCCTCTGGCAACCAGCTGCCGCACAAAACGCCAAAGGCGCCATCTCCGGCCGCGTCACTGACTCCTCGGGCAGCGTTCTCCAGGGTGCTGAAGTCCAATTGCAGCCTGGAAACTTCCTTACCAAGACCGGTCCGCTCGGTGAGTATTTCTTCAACAACCTCGCTCCGGGCGCCTTCACCATGACGATCACTTACGTTGGATTTTCTGTGTTTACGCAAGGTGTGACTGTTTCGGCTGGGCAGCCTGTCACCATTGACGCCAAATTGCAAGTCGCGTCGGTGAACGACCAGGTGCTGGTTACCGCCGAACGGGTATCCGGCGAAGCCGAGCAGATCAATCGGCAACGCACCGCAGACAATGTTTTGCAGGTACTGAGCAACGAGGTCATCGTTAGCCTTCCCAATGCCAACATTGCCGACGCCGTCGGCCGTTTGCCCAGTGTGACTCTCGAACGCGACGAAGGTGAAGGAAAGTACGTGCAAGTGCGCGGGACCGAACCCCGTTTGACCAATGCCACGATCGACGGTGTCAACATTCCTTCTCCGGAATCCGGCGTCCGCCAGATCAAATTTGACGCCATTCCTTCCGATATCGTCGAGTCGGTCGAAATCGACAAGACATTGCAAGCCAACATGGACGGAGAGGGTATCGGCGGCTCTGTGAACTTGGTCACGAAGACCGCCACGGAACGCCCGACGGTCAACATTTTCGGACTTGGCGGCTACTCTCCGATCCTTGGTGGCCGCAACAACTACCAGACGACAGCCACCCTCGGCAAGCGCTTCGGTGTCAGTAAGAAGTTCGGGCTCCTTGGCGGATTTTCCTACGATTGGGAGGGCCGCGGTATCGATGACATCGAGCCGGTTCCCGATCTCTTGAATCCGGGACCCACGCAGCAGCGCTACTACGACTCCATGGACGTCCGGGAGTACCGATATTATCGGTCTCGCTGGGGCGTGGCCGGGAGTGCGGACTACCAACTCGGAGAGGGATCCAATCTCTATGTGCGTGGTCTATACTCTCTTTTTCACAATTTCGGCGACCGCTGGGTCTACACGCTCAATGACAACAGCGGTTTAAATCTCTTGAATGGTCCCTCCCCGGCGGCACCGTCGTTTAACAACCAGACTCGGCGCCCTCGTTACACCATCGCGAATTTGCTGGTGGGCGGAAAGCACGTCCTCGCGAGTACGTGGTTTTCCTGGGATGTCGCCGGGTCCTTCGCCAGCGAAGACGACAATGGGTATGGCAGTGGTTCTTTCGGCGTTCCCTTTCCTTCTACCTACACAAGCCCTTGCACCTATGATGTCGCTGCCAGTGGCGAAAATTCGCTCCGACCGCTCTGGTCGCCTGTTTGTTACACCGAAGCCTATAACACATCGATCTACGTGCTCCGCGATGTGAATATCAGCCGCGGTAAGACGGCGCAGACAAATATCCAGGCCGCAGGAGCTATGGGCAAGCGCTATCACATCGGTTCGCACCCATCGACCATTGAAATCGGCGGGAAGTTCAGAAACGCCCACAAGTACGATCACTCCTATGCGGACGACTATGCCATCCCAACCGTTGGCGGCGACGGCGCAGATCAAAACGACCTCACTCCGACTGCCACACAAATCCCGTTTAGTCTGTTTCCCAATACATTCCACAATTCCGGCTATTATGGCCGAACCTATCCCCAAGGTCCGTTTGCGGACTACTTCAAAACGCAGGCTTATGCCTTCGCCAATCCGGGTCAATTCATTTTCGCGACTGGCGCCGCGGGATCTTCTAATTGGTATGACTATGTCGAGCAGGTTTCCGCCGGCTATGTGATGAACACGATCGATTTCAATAAGTTCCGGTTTATTGCCGGTCTGCGCGTCGAAGGTACAAATCTTAATACCCTTAGCTGGGATCCCGGGGCCAATAACGGCAACGGCGCTCTGACGAACAAATTTGGCGGCGACTACATCAAGGTATTGCCGAGCGCTTCTCTCAAGTATGCCTTGACGACCAATACCGACATTCGCCTTGCCTTTAGCCGTGGGCTATCCCGCCCGAATCCCTCGGACGTGGCCAGCGGCCTGTCAGTTGACACTCCGGCCGGGGGACCTGGCGGTGCGCAGGGAGCGTTAAGTTTTGGCAACCCGCAACTCCAGGCCGAAACGGCTAACAACTACGACATCCTGTTCGAGCACTATATCGTTCCCTTTGGAACCATTCAGGCCGGGGCTTTCTATAAGAGTCTCTACGATCCCATCGTACAGACTTCGTTCCTCGATCCGAACTTCACTCCACCGGGCGGCAATTTCCCCTCGGGTGCCTACAGAATTACGCAACCGTTGAACATAGGAAGCGCCCACCTTTTTGGTTTCGAAGTCGCCTATTTACAGCGGTTCGAGAGATTGCCAGGAATTCTCAAGTCTTTTGGCCTCTCGGCTAATTACAGCTATACCGATTCCGGCACGGGTGGTCTGTACAACCGCCTGGACCATCCTCACCTGCTCCGCCAAGCGCCTCATACGTGGAACATCAGCCCGACCTTCGACAAGGGGCGCTTTTCCTACCGAGCCGGACTTTCCTACAATGACGCGAACATCTTCTCGTACCAATACGTGGATGGTTCGGCTCAGGCAAGCGATCCCAACGCGGACCCGGCAACACCCGGGGGCCCCAAGGGCCCCAACGGGGATACTTATCTGTATGCGCATCTGCAGGTCGACATGCAAGGCAGTGTGCGGCTCGAGAAGGGCTTCACCTTCGTTGCCTATATCCTAAACGTCAACAACGAAGTGTTTGGTTTTTACAACGGCAGCAGCCGCTTCCTGATTCAGCGTGAGTACTATACGCCGACCTATGCGTTCGGTTTGCGCTGGTCCCCGGCCTTTGAACGCAAATAGGACTATTGCCATCCCAAAAGGCCGGTGGCCGTTGCTAGCGGCCGTTTCGTCCGAGTTCTGGCTCGAGGCTGAACCGATTTTCAGGCGCAAGTTTAAGTTGTGTTTACCCAGGGTGCGGTACAACGACAGTCCGGGAGAGTGAAGATGAAACACATCATGACGGTTGGACTTCTCTGTGCAGCGCTCGTTGGTTTTACAGCGCAGGCTGCCACGAACTATCAGCTATTGAAAAAAGTCGCGGTGCCGGGCACCGGCGGATGGGACTACGTAACCCTCGATGAGGCAGGGCGACGCGTCTACATAACGCACGCAACCCAGGTGGACGTGCTGGACGCGGATTCGCTGGCGCTTTTGGGGACCATCCCGAATACCCCTGGAGCACACGGTGTTGCCATCGCTTCGGAATTCGGCCGTGGCTATGTTTCGGCCGGCAAATCGGACGCGGTCGTTCCATTCGATCTGAAAACCTTGAAGCCCATGCCTGAAATCAAGGTCGGAAAAAAGCCCGACGCGATCGTCTATGAACCGCGGACCAAGCGTGTCTACGTTATGAATGGCGATGGCGATAGCATCACGGTCTTGAATGCGGTGGATGGAAGTGTCGCCGGCACCATCGACCTGGGAGGCGGGCCGGAATTCGCTGTCTCGGACCGTGAAGGGAATTTCTTTGTCAATCTGGAGGAAAAAAACGAGACGCTCGGCATCAATGTCGATACGCTGAAAGTGGAAGGCCGGTGGCCGCTGGCGCCATGCGCCACTCCGACGGCCCTGGCCATGGATGTTGAAAACCACCGGTTGTTTGTAGGCTGCCGCAGCAAACACCTCGGCGTGCTCGATTCCAAAACCGGCAAGCTTGTCGCCACCGCTCCTATCGGCGAACGCGTTGACGCCGCCGCTTTCGATCCGGCCACTAAATGCGTGATGCTCTCAACCGGCGACGGAAAGGTCTTCATCTTCCATGAAGACTCCCCGGACAAATATTCCCTTGAACAGGAATTGGTCACCGCGAAGGGCTCAAAGACATTTGGCTACGACTCCAAAACAAAACGCCTCTTCGTTCCCAGCAGCGAAAACGGTGCCATGCAGGTTCTCGTCTACGAATCGAAATAGCTTTTCTGGCCTAGAACCCGTAGCGGGCTACAATCGACCCCGATGTCTTCTCGATCAGGGCTAGCGCGCCGTGTTGCCCGGAAAGTTTGAACCCTAGACGTACATTCGTCACCAAATCCTGCAAATCGATCTCCGTGTCCACGTTGGTTTCCGACTCAAACACGTACAGAACACCATCTTGCATTTCCAGCGGGTAGATCAGCACCCCCGGCGAAATCGGAGACCGCAGCTTGAAGGAAGGCAACAGCGCTACGTCTTGCAGGTATTTCGCATAAACCAGGGAAGCAAAGGATGCGTCGCGCGTCAATTCGGCCGGATACGATTCGAGCAGCAATTTCCCTTTGCCCAGGCTGATTTCCTTGTGGGAGGCGCCGTCAGCGAATTTCCAGTACTCCAAGAACAATTGCTTTTGTTGATCGAACGGGATGGTGGTCGCGGCTTGTCCATCCAGGGCCGCCGCGTGCATGGTCAGAGGCTCGAGCGAAGCTGTGACTCCCAGTGACGAGAGGCGATCTACGACGTGCCAGTGCTCGTCGCGGCCCACAGGCCCGGTCACCAGCAGATTGCCTCCATTGCGGACGTAAGCGAGCAGCGCTTGCCAGGAATCCTCCCGGATTGCCTGGGCCGAGGGCAGGATCACCAGCTTTGGACTGCCCAGTTTCTCCATCTGATTCTCCGCCAAGACGGCGCAAGGAAGATGCAAGTGATAAGCCAATGCCCGTACGGCATTTTGCTGGGCCGCCAGCTGCAATTCGTTGAGCACAGAATACTGTGCGACTTGCGATGTAATCACGGCGATCTCTGCCGGCTGGGGTTTCTGGAGGTACGGTGAGGCCGAAGCAGCGAATTTTGCCAGGTTACGCAGCACCGTCGCCTCCGGTTTTTCGGTTCCGTCCGGGCGCAACGCTCCGATCGGCGTCTCATTGCTCTCGGTCATGTACGAATTCGAATTCCAGAGCCACTCAATGGCGCCGGAACCTTGAACGAACGACATCACAAACTTTCGTTCGAACAGAGCTGCTTCCTGTTCCGGCGTCCGCCGGGCAATTTCATCCAAGGTCAACTCCCGCTGCAGTCCGGTCTCCTGAATCAACATCGCGATTCCGGGCTGTTTGGCCACCATAGAATCCCAAAGCAGATGATCGTTTTGCCACCACGAATGACTCGTCGTGAAGTCCACATACGGCCCGAAAAACGCCGGCGAAAGGCGATCCATATTCCCGCCTTCGTCCTGACCGACCGTAATCGGCTGCACCGAGCCAGCCGCACGCACAATTTCGTGCATGTTCCGCACCCAATCGGCAAACTTCTCCTGTGCGAACAGGTAGTAGTCGTAGATACGCAGGGAATTTACGCCAACATACACGCCTGCCGGAGAAAACTCCTGCTCGGTTGGCAAGGATACCGGGAATTGCACCTCTCCAACCGGGAGGTTCCATGCCGAAGCCAGCGTTGCCCGATCCGGATACCGCTTCGCCAGCCACTGGTTCCAGGCAGTCTGTTCCGCGGAATCCCCGTTCGGGCGCGTCGTCCACAGCCGCATCGAAAAGCTCGGCTCGTTAATCAGATCCCATGCCACAAAAGGCACATCGTGAAATCGCGCCGTGACACTGCCGATTAGATTCTGCTGCCGCCGTACGGCCTCTGGATCGAGGAACGCGTTCGCACCCCCCAGGATCTCGGGCAGGAAGGCAAAGAAGTTGAACTGCACGGGCAGTTCATATTTCCGCGCGGTCATTAGATACGCTTCGATTGTCCGCAAGGTGCGTTCGTAGGGCCTTCCAGTTTCGTCGCACAGTTTGTCCCAGCCGGTCCACCAGCCCGTGCGAAGCATGTTGAGCCCCGCCCCGCGGATCTGGGCCAGATCGCGATTCCACACATATACATTCGGATGATCGAAAAAAAGCCGCTGCACTTCGCTCGACATATAAGTCGTGCCTACGACTGCCAGCGGCTTCCCATTCGCCGTCAAATAGTCGGCATTGACGCCAAGGCGCGGTCCGCTGCGCAGAAACTCTTCGTCGCGAACCCAGAACGCCGAATGATAGGTCGCGCGAAGCGTCGAGCCCTCGAAGAGGCGCGCCTCGATCACCTGCAATCCTTTTCTCGCCGGCCCGGGCAAACGAGCGGGTCTAGGAGCCGGCAAAGGAATCGTCAAGGACTGTCTTTCGGATGGTTGATCCTCGGCGAAGGAGCTCACCTGAACCGTTGCGGATCCGGCGAACTTCCTCGCCGGATGAAAAACGGCTTCCAGTTCAACCGGCTCTCCCGGCAGATAGAGAGGTAAGCTCGGACGAACCCAAAAATCCAGCGCGCCGTCCATGGCCCGGAGCGCAAGCGCGCGCAAGAGCGTCCCGCCATCGGCAGAAGAATAAAAGTCTCCGGACAGTTCGGCGGCTAAGAGAATCCACCGCCCTCCATCAAATCCCGATGAAATATGATCGACCTCTACGACCGGAGCGGACATCCGACGCCCGTTGCTTTCCCCCCAAGCGAGCGCCTCCAGCCGCGCATCGAGAAGGCCGGCGGCTCCGCCGCGCCGGTAGAGATCGTTCGTGCTCAGCCGAATTACTGGACTGAACCCGCGCACCCATGAAAACCTCGGAATCTCGGTCGAAATATCGGGACTAGCGACGAACTGTTCTCCACTCGAACCTGGGGTCTCCTGATACTGGTCTATCAAGAGTGGCCGCGAGAACCGCACCGAATAATCCCTCAAATGCCAGCTATGCCCATCGTGATACGCGGCCCTGGTGAACGGTCGCCCCCCCAACACCAGCAAATTCCCGCCCCGCCGCAAATAACCGTAAATGGTGCTCCACGCGCTCTCAGGCACCACGGAACCTTGCGGAAGAATCAAAAGTTGCGTTTCGAGGTTCTCGAGTTGGGAAGCAAGTTGATCTGCCGGCGTAAGGTGCGCCTTCGGAAACGTCTTGGTCAAAAAATCCCGCGAAGGGGCGGCTGAATCGGCCGACGGCAAGTTCGGCTCGGACCAGATGACGACTTTCGAAAAATCCTGAGCCTTGGCGCCCAGCAGAAAAAATGCCCAGAACAAACTGACCAGAACCAGACAGCGGAGCGGAAATCGCATCCAGGATCCCTTCCTCAGCGGCGGCGAGCCCGACCAGTTTTATATCATTTGCGGGGAGCTACAGGGAAAGATCAAAAGGGGTTGCAGGAGGGATTGCGGGCTCGCTAGGAAAGAAAAAGGGCAAGGTCATCGCCTTGCCCTTTTTGTAATGGAAAAACGGTTCAGACTTTACTTCGCCATCTCCAGGCCGCTCAGCTTCAGGTTGTCGCCGTCGACCGAGCCCTTCACCGTCACGTGATGGCCGGCGTGCGCCGCAACCTTGTCTTGGGCGTCAATGTTGTAGACCTTGTGGTCTGCGTCGTTGACGAACACATACTTCGCTCCCTTCTCCTTGACGCACTTTGTCGCGCAAGCGGCATGAGATTCGCTCGACCCCTTGGCTCCGCAGGCGCTGTCGGAAATGTACCCCGTCCAGCTTCCGTCGCCTCCAAAGGTCAGAACTGCCGCACAGAGTGAAAGTGCCATTCCAGCTGCGAATTTAACTTTCATTGATTCCCCTCCTGAAATTCAGCTTCACTTGCGATCCCCGTCAGGGTGCCCCTAAGGGTGTCACAACTGTTAAGTACGTGTCCAGGGCCGGTATTGGATGTAAGGATCGCGTTCGATCGACAAAGAAAAAGGGAGGATTCTCTGGATCCTCCCTTTTCTCTCACGGTCTCGGGAAACAGAAGCGGTCGTTCTGTCGGGTTCTTACTGGCCGGAAGCGTTGCTGGCGGAAGTGGCCCCGCCTGCGGACTTCGGCGCGGACAGATAGCCGTTGATCTGGTTTTTGTTCACATCGAATACCACGATTTCATAAGGCGAGGTGTGCGCGGCGCCCTTCATGTAGAACTGCACCGGCTCGCCCGCCGTCTTGTCCTTCTTCTCGATCGACTTGTCGTCGGCCAGAACGGTGATCGTGTACTTGGACTTTTTCTGGTCCGCCTTGTTCAGGGCGATGGACACCGGCCCGACATGCTGCGGAGTCTTGCCTTTGCTGATTGTGAACTCAAAGTAGTTGCGGTCGCCGCGGCGCTTCAGTTCTTCGAGGTCGTCGTGATTGCGGGCAATCAAGCCGCTCATCACGCCCATGTCGCCGGTCGCGCGTTCGAGCTTGCCCTTGGTGTCTTCAAGATCGTTCTTCACGCCCGATACGTCACCGTTCAGCTTGTTCACATCGTCGGTGCTGGCCTTTGAGGCAAGTTGTGTGTTCACGTTCGATTGCAATCCGGAAAGCTTCTTGTCATAGGCCGCGACGCTGGCTTTGGACTGCTTGCGGGCTTTATCGAGCTCTTCCTGCGTCACGTTCAGCTTGTCGGTAACCACCTTCAGATCGCTCTGAAGTTGCTGGTTCTGATCGTCGGTCTTGCCGAGACGCTGCAACAGGGCGTCATTCTGGGCCTTCAACGAAGCCTGGATGCTCTGCTCGGTATTCCGGCTCTGGTTCAAAGCGGTCCAGCCTACCCCGAGACCGAGCAGGGAGGTAGCTCCCAAGGCCGCGATGGCCAAGCCAACCCAACGGGGCATGGCTGCCTGGGTATTGGAATCCTGAAACTCGCTCATGTACGTCTCCTTTTGCGGCGCTTGCGCCGTGTGCCTAGGACAACGGGCACCTCCACAGCCAAACCCCGCCTCGAGCACCGAGTGGTGCTAACTCCCTCACGATAAACAGGTTCGTCCGAGAAGAACTGGCGTCGAAAGGTCTCGCCATTAGTTCTAGTACTAGTAAAGTTTACAGGTCGGTCTAGACAAATGCAGTATTTACAATCCGGTCACAACTGTATTTTTTTTGCCCTTGGCAGAGGACCGAGAAAGGCAAAAGGCACAGGAAAGAAACCTTTCCTGTGCCTGTAAGCCACTAAACAAAAAGGAGTTTTTGTACCAGCCGGTCAGGCGGCCTGAGAATCCGAGACCGTCTTGGGTGCGCCAAAGTAGCGGTCCAGCGTCGTTGTGGCGGCGTTCAAAACCAGCCGACAATCGGCGCAACCCTGCAAGTGGCGCTCAATTTCCCCTTGAACGCTCGGAGACAGTTTTCCTTCTAAGTACATACAAATTAAGTGGATAGTATCCCTACAGCTCATACCACGTCCCCCCAGGCTCTGCAACTTCCCCCTTGCCTGACCCGCCTATCTACTGCACCTTTTGAGCCAAACCGGCCTAGGAGCAACTCCTTTCCTAATTATCCGTATTTCATGGGGTTACGGACAACAAGTGGCACCAGAGAGTAAACCCGGTCCAGCTGCACTGGAAATCTTTACCGCGCCGGGGATAGTCCCCTGCATATGCGATGCAAGCCTAGCGAAGTGGGGTACCTGTCATTTGCTTGAGAGCCGCGATGCGGTCCTCGAGCGGGGGATGGGTGCTAAAAAGGGAAGTCAGGGTCCCGCTGCCAAACAGCGGCTTAACAATGCACAAGGCGGAGGCCGTGGGGGAAATGGCCGTCGTTGGAATCCTCCGGTTATAGGCCCCCAGTTTTTCCAGGGCGCTGATCAAGCCATAAGGCTGCCCGACCATCCGGGCGCCGGTTTCATCGGCGGCATACTCCCGGGTGCGCGAAAGGAGCATCTGCAGCAGCAAGGCCGCGAAGGGTGCCAGAAACACCATCAACAACATGGTCAGGCCGCCGCCTTCGCGCTCGTCGTCCCGGCCGCCGCCCATGCCGCCGAGCAACATTCCCCAGCGGCCCATGCTTGCCAGGTAGGTAATCGCCCCGGCAATGGTCGCCGCGATCGAAGTAATCAGGATGTCGTAATTGCGCACGTGGGAAAGCTCATGCGCGATCACCCCTTCGAGTTCGTCATCGTTCATCAATTGCAGCAACCCTTCGGTAACCGCCACCGACGCGTGTTGCGGATTGCGTCCGGTCGCGAAGGCGTTCGGCGCCGCCTCCGGTACCACGTAGAGCTTTGGCACCGGAATATTCGCCTTGGCCGCCAGTCGCTCCATGACCATATAGAGTCGTGGTAACTGCTCGCGCGTGACCGGCCGGGCGCCGCTCGAGGCTAGTGCGATCTTGTCGGAGAAAAAATAGGAAACAAAATTCATCAGCGCGGCGATCACCAGCGCGATTTCCATCCCACCGCGCCCGCCGATGGCGCCGCCGGCGACCACGAGCACCACGGTCAAAAGGATTAACACTGCACCGGTTCGCAAAACTTTCATGGAATATCCCTTCCTTGATGAATACGTATGCCGGCGGCGTCGAATTTCAGTCTAGAAGTGCACACCGAGGGCGTCAAGGTGACGCCGAGGGTGCCCGCAATTCTGACTCGAAATTCATTTCCTCGCGGCAACCGCCGGTTTTCTCGCCGGCACGCGCTCGAACCGCATGGCGTCTTTGTGGCCGTCGCGATCGACCCGCACCTGATCTCCCGGCAACACGGCTCCTTCTAGAATCTGCAGCGCCAGGGGATCTTGGATCAACCTCTGGATGGTGCGCCGCAGCGGCCGCGCGCCATAGGCGGGATCGTAGCCCTCGCGCAGCAGCAACTCGGTCGCTCGAGGCGTAATCTCCAGCGTGATCTCTCGCTCCGCCAGCAGTTTTTCGACACTCTTGAGCAGTAGTCCGACAATGCCGGCCAGCTCGTCCTTGCCCAGCGGATTGAAGATTACAATCTCATCAATACGGTTGATGAACTCCGGACGGAACGCGGCGCGCAACGCTTCCATCGCTTCCTTGCGTGCGGCTTCCGGGTCCGTTCCAGAAAGTTCGAAGATCGCCGCAGACCCCACGTTGCTCGTCATGACCAGCACGGTATTCCGGAAATCCACGGTGCGCCCCTTCCCGTCGGTCAGGCGGCCGTCCTCGAGAATCTGCAGCAACACATTGAAAACATCCGGATGCGCCTTCTCGATTTCGTCAAAAAGAATTACGGAATAGGGATGCCGCCGCACCTGCTCGGTCAGCTGGCCACCCTCTTCATATCCGACATATCCCGGGGGTGCACCGATCAACCGCGAAACGCTGTGCTTCTCCATATACTCCGACATATCAATGCGGATCATGAGCTTTTCATCGTCGAACAAAAACTCCGCCAGGGCGCGCGCCAGTTCCGTTTTTCCGACGCCCGTTGGCCCCAGGAAAATGAACGACCCGATGGGACGCTTGCTGTCCGAGAGTCCCGCGCGGCTACGGCGCACGGCATTGGCCACGCGCGCAAGAGCGTCGTTCTGGCCGATTACCCGCCGGCGCAGGCGTTCCTCCATGTGCACGAGCTTCTGCGCCTCGCCTTCGAGCAGCCGGCCGACCGGAATTCCCGTCCACTTGCTGACCAGCTTGGCGATATCTTCCTCGTCCACCTCTTCTTTCAGCATCGGCGCTTCTTTCTGCATCGCTCGGAAGCGCTCCTCCGCCGCAGTCAACTCTCGTTCTGCTTGTGCGATCTTCCCGTACCGGATCTCCGCTACCTTGGCGAGTTCGCCCGAGCGTTCATAGCGTTCGGCTTCCGTTTTCAACTGTTCGATTTGCTCTTTGAGCTTCCTGATTTTGGAAATGGCGTCTTTTTCCGCCTGCCAGCGCGCCTTGCTCGCGCTTGATTGCTCGCGCAGCTTCGCCAGCTCTTTCTCGATTTGCGTCCGGCGTTCGGCCGAATGCGCATCGGTCTCTCTCAGCATCGCCTGCCGCTCAATTTCCAGTTGCATGATGCGGCGCTCGATCTCGTCAATTTCTGTAGGCAGCGAATCGATCTGCATGCGCAGACTTGCCGCCGCTTCGTCAATCAGGTCAATCGCCTTGTCCGGCAAGAAGCGGTCCGAAATGTAGCGGTGCGACAAGGTCGCCGCTGCAAGAATCGCGGCGTCTTTGATGCGCACCCCGTGGTGCACTTCGTAGCGCTCCTTTAAGCCGCGCAAAATCGCGATGGTATCCTCAACGGTCGGTTCGGAAACCATCACCGGCTGAAAACGCCGCTCAAGCGCCGGATCCTTCTCGATGTATTTCTTATATTCATTGAGTGTCGTGGCGCCAATGGCCCGCAATTCGCCGCGCGCCAGCGCCGGCTTGAGCATGTTGGAAGCGTCCATGGCCCCTTCGGCCGCCCCTGCCCCAACCAGGGTGTGCAGTTCATCAATGAAGAGAATGATCTGCCCGTCGGCCTCGGAAATTTCCTTGAGCACCGCTTTCAGACGGTCTTCAAACTCGCCGCGGAACTTCGCCCCGGCTACCAGCGCCGCCAGATCGAGCGCCACCAGTTTCTTGGTCTTCAAAACATCCGGTACGTCTCCCGAAACGATGCGCTGGGCCAGCCCTTCCACGATGGCGGTTTTCCCGACGCCGGGTTCGCCGATCAACACCGGGTTGTTCTTGGTGCGCCGCGCCAGTATCTGCATCACGCGTCGGATCTCCTCGTCGCGCCCGATCACCGGATCGAGCTTCGAACGGCGAGCCAGATCCGTCAGGTCCCGCGCGTATTTTTCCAGCGCGGCGTAGGTGGTTTCCGGATTCTGAGAGGTCACTCGCTGGCTCCCACGCACTCCCGCCAGCGCTTGCAGGATCGCTTCGTGCGAAGCGCCGTCCTTTTTCAGCAGTCTTCCAGCCGGATCCTTCTCCGCTCCGGCAATTGCCAGGAACAGATGCTCGGTCGAAACATACTCGTCCTTGAATTTTTCCGCCTCGTCAAACGCGCGCTCCAGCACGTCATTGAGGGCCCGGCTCATGTTGTGCTGCCCGAAGCCCTGCACCTTGGGCAAGCGGCTGATCTCACGCTCGAGATCCTGCATCAGCAGTTCGCTGCGAATGCCCAAACGCGCAAGCAGCGGAGGCACCACGCCATCCTTCTGCTCGACCAGCGCCACCAGCAAATGCAGCGGTTCGATGGACTGGTTCTCGTGCCGGGCCGCCACTTCCTGCGACTCTTGCACCGCCTCCTGGGCTTTCACTGTCATCTTGTCAAAACGCAGCATAAAATTCCCCGTACTTGTGCTTTCTTCAAAAACAGAGGGCTGGCATGACCGCCAGCCCTCCCATGCTATCGCACGGCTTTAACGCCGTGGCACTAAATTGGCTCATTATCTCCCGGCTGCGGCGGCCGCTAGCTCCACATTCACTTTGATCTGTTTCGGCTTGGCCTCTTCACGCTTCGGGATCGTCAAGGTCAGCACGCCGTTCTTATGCTCGGCCTTGATGGCTTCGACGTTCACGGTATTGGCCAGCGAGAAGCTGCGACTGAACGACCCGTAAGAGCGCTCCACACGCAGATACTTGTCTTCGTCGACCTTCTTCTCGAACTTGCGCTCACCCCGCATGGTGAGAATGTTGTTCTCGACGCGGATGTCGAGCTCCTCGGGCTTGATATCTGGAAGATCCGCTTTCACAACCAGGGCTTGCTCGGTCTCATAAATATCAACGGCGGGAGCCCACGCGGTGAGGCTGCCTTCGCTCAAAGAGCGATCAAAGGCCGTGTTAAAGAAGCGATTGATCTGGTCCTGGAACGTAACTCCACGAAAAGGTTCAAATCGGCTAATTTCAGTTTTCATTGCTCATTCCTCCATGAGTTATGGTAAGGCAATCATATAATCTTAGTGTATTACTGTCAAGTCTTAATTTTCCCATTTGCCGTAAAATAACGACCTTGTTATCAATCAACTAGGAGCGATCCGCTGGCCGAGGAAGGTTTGCGTGCGATGCCGCTCGCTTCACTACTTCCCTCATGCCTCGGCTTCTTCTTGTTATAGTTAGGCACCATGCTGGTTGCTGATTTCGACTACCGACTGCCGCCGGAACTAATCGCGCAACGCCCGCTGTCGGAGCGCGACGCTTCCCGCATGCTGGTCCTGGACCGCGCAACGGGCGTTATCGAAGATTCGCTGTTTGTGAAACTCCCCAGCTTGCTGCACGGCGACGAATTATTGGTCTTCAACAACGCTCGCGTGATCCCGGCGCGGCTGTTCGGCAAACGAACCGGAGTGCACTCACAAAAGCCTTCCCGTAAAACCGCGAAAGAGCACCTCACCAGATTCGTCGAGGTGTTTTTGACGCGCCAACTGGAACCGGATGTCTGGGAAACGCTGGTGCGCCCGGGACGGAAAATGCCGGTCGGGGAGCGCGTTTTGTTCGGGACAGGCGAGCTGGAAGCAGAGATTGTCGCGCGCGGCGAACTCGGCCTTCGCACAATTCGCTTTCAGTCGCACAACGAACTATCTGTGCTTGAAAATGTCGAGCGGCTTGGCCATGTGCCCCTGCCTCCTTACATTGACCGCCCCGACGAAACGTTTGACCGCGAGCGTTACCAGACCGTTTTCGCGCGACGGCTGGGAGCAGTCGCCGCCCCCACCGCTGGCCTGCACTTTACCCCGGAAATTCAGCAGCGAATCAGGGAACGCGGCTGCGAAATCGCTGAAGTCACTCTCGCCGTCGGACTCGGGACCTTTCAACCCGTGCACGCGGAGACCCTAGAGGAGCACAAGATCCACTCGGAATCCTACGAGATTAGCGAAGACGCTGCGCAGAAGATTCGCGAAGCGAAACGCCGCTCCGGCCCGGTGCTGGCAGTGGGCACGACCGTAGTCCGCACCTTGGAAGACGCGGCCGCCCGCGCTGCTAGCGCGAATAGTGGCCTCGTCTCCGCCGGCTGCGCGGAGGCGCAAATCTTCCTTCTCCCGGGCCACGACTTTCGCGTCGTCGACCAGCTGCTCACCAATTTCCATCTGCCGAAATCGACACTGCTCGCGCTGG
>Ga0126371_10000692_pt1 | contig 28136 bp, 11 predicted proteins | sample PanSoiMetaPlot_4_FD_110145 | JGI IMG/M metagenome (GOLD analysis project Ga0126371, IMG submission 110145) | Tropical forest soil microbial communities from Panama - MetaG Plot_4 | ecosystem: Environmental > Terrestrial > Soil > Tropical forest > Bulk soil | place: Panama | collected 2016-02-17 | reverse complement strand
GGGTTCACCTGGTAGGCAAAACCAAAGCGCGGAGCGAAATTCGTTTTCTGTGAATTGCCCAAGCCCTTGCCGTACCTGTTCGTGATGTCGAGCGTAATGCCATCTTTTATGAGTAGGCATTGAAATAACGTCGAGGTTGGAGTACAGGTTGCCGGATTGTTGAGAAAAGCAGAATTCGCACCCGGTGGGATGATGTACATCGGACTGTTCGTCGGAGGTCCGCTGGGTACAAAGTTAGCCTGATTAGCATGATGCTCGTACACCAAGCCGAAGAAATCCCAACGCAGTCCCAGATTGATGGTCAGTTTTTGGTTGACCTTCCAGTCATCGTTGAAGTAAAGGCCGTTGTAGTTTTTACCATTGTCTGTCAGAGAAATGTTCGAGATGAATATGCCGGTGTTGCCCGATCCTCCTTCGCGGGCGGGACCGCCGACATAATCAGGGAAATTCGCTCCCGTACCTAATGAATTCACAGTGGGAGTCAGGAGCATCTGGGCGATTCCTGTGTTGTTCAGACTGACGCTCGCGCCGGGAACGTTGGTATAAACTCCTTCGAACCGAAATTCTCCACGTGACCACGGAGGTTGAAGGGTGGAGAACTTCACGTGCTGGTACTCATATCCCATCTTGAAAGTGTGTTTTCCGTAAATTTTCGTGAAGTCGTCGGTGAACTGAATCGTCGAACTGACTTCGTCGGAAGGCAGGAAAGCGTTGCTGCCCAAGGTAGACAAGCCAGTGACACCGAAGGCTGGCAGGCCACCGTTCTCGTGTTGCTGTGGAATGGCCTGGATCCCGAAATCGGCCGGGATTCCGTTGCCGCCGGCACCCGTCAAGTTGTTCGCCTCTGGAGACACACGTGTGGTGTGCAGGTAGTTCAGACCTCCTCGGGCGACGTTGATCGTGTTTGGCGAGAACACGTGAGTCCATGCCAGTGCGCTCTGTTGACCAAGAGCCGTCTGACTTCCCTCCTGGAAACCGCCACCGTCCGCGATGCCGCCGAAGATGCCCGGGATGAACTGCGGGTCGTCAACCAAGCTGAATCGGAAGAAGGCCTGGTCCTTTTGGCTGAAGTTGGCGTCCATGCGGACGTCGAACGACTGCCGGTCTTCCTTCAAGTTTGGTGACGCGTTGTAGTTGGAAGAGATGCCGGACGCGTTCGGCAGCGGATAAAGGTTCAACAAACTGATCGCGTTCGGGTCCAAACGACCGACGTCGATCGAGTTCAACCCGCAGCCACTCACGTTAGTGGCAAAATTGGTGGTGGAGGTCGGACAGGCACCAGTACCATAGCCGACGCCAGCCTGATGTATCGGATCGCGAAGCCCTTCGATAGTACCTGCAGGCACAGTTTGACTGGTCGGCACGGGCAAACCGGTCACCGGATCGGTCCCGCCCGCTGTTACCAGCCGCGTGGTTGAGGGATCAAGAATAGTTCCGACCGGCATGGTTCGACCCACCGCATCGGTTTGGGTAGCTGTTTGAATCAGCTCCTGGAAGTTGGTAAATCCGCTATTGCGCTCTTGCGCCGTTGGCACGCTGCCGTTGTGCGGTACGCCTTGGCGCCGCTTGAGGCCCTCGTAGTCTCCGAAGAAGAACAGCTTGTTTCGTCCGTCGATCACGTGCGGGATGATCACGGGTCCACCGATGGAGAAGCCGTATTGATTCTGGCGCAGCTCGCCTTTGCTGGTCTCCAGCAAACCCGTGCTTAGATTCTGTTTCCGCTCGAAGAAGTCTGCCGCATCGAGTTTGTCGTTGCGGAAGAACTCCCAGACCGTGCCGTGGAAGCTATTCGTTCCGGATTTGATCGTGGCATTCAAAACTGCCGCGCCCGATCGGCCATATTCCGCGCTGAAGTTGGTGGTCTGAACCTTGAATTCCTGAACTGCGTCAACGGGCGGCAATACCACGAAGTTGGTTCCATTCAGGAAGTCAACCGTGTCGGAGTTGTTGTCGATTCCGTCCAGCATGTAGTTGTTCTGGGCTGGACGATTGCCGTTGGCGGCAAACGCGCCCGAGGCGGCGTTACCGCGCGTGTCGGCTTGTGGCGTGTTCACGCCCGCGACAGTCTGCGCGAGGAATGTGAAATTGCGGCCGTTGAGCGGAAGGTTGTTCACATTGCGCGAGTCGACGACTTGTCCGACCGACGCGTCCTGCGTCTGCAACTGTGGGGTCGTCGAGGTCACTTCGACCGTCTCCGATACCGCACCCGGCTTGAGGGCGAAGTTCACCAGCAGGGCCGCGCCGACGTTCACCGTGACGTGCGATTGCTTTGACTTCTGGAAGCCCTGAGCGGACACAGTCAACGTGTATGCGCCAATGCGCACGGGCGAGAACGTGTACACGCCGTCATCGCCAGCCGTGGTTGCCAGCTCCGCCGCGGTGCCTTCGTTCAGCAACGTCACTGTGGCGCCCTTTACCACTGCGCCTGTCGGATCTGTCACCGTTCCCGAAATGCTGCCGGTATCGACTTGCGCATAGAGAAGACTTGCGCTGAAAAGGAAAACGCCCGCGATAAGGGCGCTAAACAGTCGTACCGTCGAAGACAACCGAGTCTCCCGCTTCATGAGCTCCTCCTGTGACCAAGGGCCCCACCGCCCCGAGCAAACCTGGAGATTGGGTAGGAATTATGTAAACGTGTACATTTACGGCTGCGCGAAAAGTTAAAACAGCTGTTTTCTAAAGTCAAGCAGAAAACTAATGCTTTTGTACTATTCCAAATTCGGAAGATCGAAACACGCATAATTCCACGCAACGTAAATCCAATTTTGCCGGAATCAACATCGACACTGTGTTTTCTGCCAGCGCTCCTGGAGTCAGTTCGAGGTCGTGCGGCAGTGCTACCATGCTCATCAATCGAGACATTTGAGGATCCCTAGCAGGATGTCGCGTGATCCGCGCCGAAAAAAATCCGTTTCACGCCGCGATTTCCTGAAAACCATAGGAGTATCGCCAGCATTCTTTTTGCCAGCGCAGTTCCGCGCTTCGGCGTTCTCGGTCAACGTAAAAAACGGTTTACCATTCGCTCTCGCTGACGGCCATCTCTCCCCTCACTATCCCTCGAGCTCTGCATTGGAGGATCTTCTTCGCAAGATCGTTCCCGGCTCAGACGAGTACACCTCGGAAAAATTCGCTTACGAGATTCAAGCGCTCGTTGACGATTGGGAAAGACAACTCAGGACTTCGAACACAGGAACTGCAATCGCGAATCTGCTTGCCGCACAATTGGAAGCAGGTTCACCGAGTGCGGTCGACGTCGTAACAGTTCGCTCAGACGCGTCTATTCACATTGGTCGCAGAAAGTTCGCCGAGGCAGTCGCGACAAGTCGTGCCGCGTTCGCGCAAGAGTTGCACGCCTGTCTTGCAAGCGTTGGACGAATTGAAACGGCGGAGTTCCTGATCACGGCCATTGATGCGCTTGGAGGCTCGACGCTCTTCAACGTTGAGGTTTCGTATGACCTGGTCGGGTCGAATGACAGCACGAGGGAGCAGCGAACCGGTCGCTGGCGATGGCGGTTGACGCGCGAGGATGCCGCGAAATGGCAGATTCGACGATGGGAGTGGCTGGGCGAGACTGTTGCCCAGGTTCGCGGCACCGGATTTGTCGACATCACGCAGAGGACGCTCGGAAATATCGATTCGTATCGCATTCAGTTGCTCCACGGTTCGGATTACTGGCGAACGGTCCTCGATGCGGCTTGCGGTATTGACGTCTACGGCAACAACGGGATCGCCGCTGGAGACTTCGATAACGATGGCTTCGATGACCTGTACATTTGTCAGCCTTCCGGATCGCCGAATCGGCTGTATCGAAATCGCGGCGATGGCACATTCGAGGACGTTACCGATGCTGCCGGGGTGGGAGTTCTCGAGGGCACGGCCTGCGCCTTGTTCGCAGACTTCCAGAACCGCGGCTTGCAGGATCTGCTGGTGGTCTGCGCGAACGGGCCGTTGCTGTTTATCAATCAAGGAAACCGCACGTTCAAACTCAAGCAGGACGCGTTCAAATTTGTCGAGCCTCCGCAGGGCACGTTCACGCACGCCGCCCTAGCGGACTACGACTCCGATGGGCGACTCGATATTTACTTCTGCCTCTACAGCTACTACCTCGGCCTCGATCAGTATCACTACCCAGCGCCTTATTTCGACGCGCGCAACGGTCCACCGAATTTTTTGTTTCACAACGAAGGCGACGGCACGTTCGTCGATCGAACAAAGGCCGCGGGCTTGAACGGCGAGAATGACCGCTACAGTTTCGCATGTGCCTGGGGCGATGCGAACGGAAACGGCCACCCGGATCTTTACGTCGCCAACGATTTTGGACGTAACAACCTCTACCGTAATAACGGCGACGGGACGTTCACGGCGATCTCAGACAAAGCCCATGTTCAAGACGTGGGCGCCGGCATGAGCGCAACGTGGCTCGATGTCGCCAATAGCGGCAAGCACGATATTTACGTTTCCAATATGTGGTCGGCGGCCGGACTGCGCGTATCGGAGCAAGCCGCTTTTCACGAAAAAGATCCGAGCGAGATCCGCACCCTCTACCGCCAACATGCTCGCGGGAACTCTCTCTATCGCAATCTCGGAAACGGAGGCTTCCAGAACGCATCCGATCATGCAGGTGTAGGCATCGGCCGGTGGGCCTGGTCTTCCGACTCATGGGATATCGATCACGACGGATATGCCGACCTGTACATTGCAAACGGATACATTTCGGGCCCAGACGAGCGTGATCTCTCCAGTTTTTTCTGGCGGCATGTGGTTGGAAAATCGCCCGCTACTCCAAACCCGTCTCCTTCCTACGAACGCGGGTGGAATGCGATCAACGAATCGATCCGCTCTGACCTTTCCTGGAGCGGCCGCGAGCGCAATGTCTGCTACCTGAACAATCGCGACGGAACGTTCTCAGATGTCTCGGGCGCACTTGGGCTGGATGCCAAGGACGACAGCCGGTCGTTCGCGCTCGCGGACATCGATCACGACGGCAAGCTTGAGGTCGTTCTGAAAAATCGGACCGCGCCGCAACTGCGTGTGTTCCACAATGACCTCAACGACGTCGGTTCTTCCATCTCCTTCCGCCTTCGCGGCGGAAAGAGCAATCGTGATGCGATCGGTGCGGCGGTCACAGTAGAGACAGGCCCGTTACGGCAGACGAAATACTTGCAGGCTGGTACAGGATTTCTCTCGCAGCACAGCAAAGAATTGTTTTTTGGAATTGGCCAGTCAAAGGAACCGATACGCGCGACCGTTCGTTGGCCTAGCGGCCTCATGCAAACGTTCGAGAAGCTGCCCCCAAACCATCGCATTGAGATTCATGAAGGATCGGCGGAGTTTCGCTTGATGCCGTTCGTCAGCTCGCCGGCGGGGGCTTCACTTCCTCGCACAAGCGCCGCACCCGACACGCTGCCCGCGACCGTCGACACATGGCTGGTTCAGCCGCTGCAAGCTCCGAGTTTTTCGCTCCCTGACGCAAGCGGAACGACACGAACTCTGCAATCTTTTCAAGGAAAGGCGTTACTGCTCTGCTTCTGGACAACTACGCTCGCCAGCAGTAAGGAACAGTTGCTGTTGCTCCAGAAACATCACAACGAGATCAGCGCCCGCGGGCTCCAGGTACTCGGACTGAATATCGACGACCCGGCGACGCAGAAAAACGTGCCCAACTTCGTCTCAGAAAATTCCATTAATTTCCCGATTCTGCTCGCAACCCCCGACGTCGGCGGCATCTACAACATCATTTATCGATACCTGTTTGATCGACGGCGCGATTTGCCTGTTCCCTCGTGGTTTCTGATCGATGAGACCGGCAAAATCATCAAGTTGTACCAGGGCGTGGTCCAACCGAGGGCTCTTCTCGCAGACTTGCAGCACCTTCCCCAGACTCCTGAAGAACGGATCCGCAAGGCGTTGCCCTTCGCCGGCTTGGTCCCTGAAGGAGGATTTCAGCGGAATGATTTCACCTACGGCGTCGCGTTTTTCCAACACGGTTATCTGGATCAGGCTGCCGAATCTTTTCAGCAGGTGATCGCCGCGAAACCGAACAACGCCGAGGCTTACTACAATCTCGGTACGCTGTATCTCCGTCGGCAGTCCAATCGAGATGCGCGTCAATATCTCTCAAAAGCAGTTGAACTTCGTCCGGCGTATCCGGAGGCGTGGAACAACCTGGCAATGCTTTCGGCACAGGAAGGTCAGACGGACGAAGCCGTCCGCGACTTCCGGCGTTCTCTCGAACTGCGACCCAATTACACGGTCGCACTACTCAACTTGGGAAACCTGTATCGCAGACAGGGACAGTACGACGACGCACAACAGTTGCTGACTCGCGCGCTGGCAATTGAACCTGACGATCCCGAAGTCAACTACAACCTCGGCATGCTGTACGCACGGCAAGAGGAGTTTCAAAATGCTGTGCAATATCTTGAGAAGGCGGTCGCTCTGCGGCCCGATTACGCTGACGCCCTCAACAATCTTGGTGTTCTCTACATTCGGGAGCAGCGTTATGCCGAGGCCGAGACCCGCCTGAACGCGTGTATCCACGTGGCACCGAACTTCGATCAGGGCTATCTCAACCTGGCTCGACTCTACGTACTGCTGCACAACGACGCCAAAGCCCAGGAGACGCTGCACGCCCTTCTGCGCCTGCAACCTGACCACAAAATGGCCCAGCAGGCGCTACAAATGCTACATTGACCTTCGCGATGCCTGCGATCACATCTCGGGCAGGAGCATAGGGCAGTATGGGTTCGAGTTCCTCACTCTTTTTTTTCAAGGCATCGGTCGTGCGGACAGTCTTACAACGAGCTTTTGTTTGGGCTCTGCTGGCCGCGACATCTTATCCCGCCCTCGCACAGCAACCGCCCGCAACGAAATCCACTTCGCCTTCGGACCGAGATGCAACATCCTTCGCGGAAGCGGAAGCTTTGTTGGGTCAAGGACAAGTCGAGCAAGCGAAGGAGAAAATTCAGGCACAACTCGCCCTGCACCCTTCGAGCGTCGAGGGCTACAACCTGCTCGGGATTGCATACACGAGCGAAAAAGACTACGCGAATGCGCTAACAGCGTTTCAGCATGCGCTGAAGCTCGCGCCGAACTCGACCAAAACTCACAACAATCTCGGGAACCTGTACGTCGTGGAAGGCAAAGTCGACCTGGCCAAGGAACAGTTTCAACAGACCTTGCGCATTGCTCCCGGTGATCGGGATGCCAACTACAATCTTGGACTGCTGCTTCTCTCGGCGAACAAGCCTGCCGAGGCGATTCCACATTTCTTACGCATCCGTTCGCCGAACGTCGAGACGCGCTTCAACCTGGTACGTGCTTATCTTCTTGCTGGGAAAACCGCGGAAGGCCTAAAGCTCGCCAACGAACTTTCATCGCAGAACAGCAACGATGTACGGTTGCACTTCACGCTGGGGTTGCTCTTAGCCGCGGGCAAGCAGTATCACGCGGCCCAACTGGAACTCGAGAAGGCGAATGCGCTGCAACCGGAAACTCAGGAAATCCTCTACAACCTCGGCCAGGTGTATCTGCGCGGAAGCGACTTCTCCAGAGCTGAAGTCGTCTTGAATCGCGCGTTAAAGCTGAAGCCCGATTCTCCTGACACTCTTTATCTCCTTGGCCAGGTGTATGCCGACACCTCACGCGCAGTCGATGCACTGGATGTACTGGCCCGGGCGCACAAGCTTGCTCCCGACAATCCCGACATCACCTTTCTGCTGGCTCGCGTGAGCATGACGCAAAACTATTTTGAAGACGCGATCCCTTTGTTGGACTCCGCTTTGAAGATTGCGCCGAACCGCGCGGATCTCCATGCGGCACTGGGCGAGAGTTATTTCATGTCCGGGAAAGCCGAGAAGGCGATTGAAGAGTTCAACACTCTGATCAAGGTGGATCCGTCAGCACGGTCCTATGCGTTTATGGGCCTCTCTTATCGTCATCTCGGGCGGTTTGATGAAGCAAAAAAGTATTTCGAAGAAGGCCTCAAACTCGACCCGCACAACGTGTCTTGCCTCTTCAACCTGGGCTACATCGCTGAGCGGCAGGGAGACACAGGAGCGGCGGAAGTTTGGTTCCAGCGTGCTCTGAAGGCGAATCCCGACTTTCCCGAAGCTCTGCTCGAACTCGCTAACCTTCGCATCGAGAAAAAGCAGTTTCCGGAAGCGGCTGATCTGCTACGGCGCTATGTGAAGGTTAGTCGCGATGCCGCGCCTGGATACTACAAGCTGGCAATGGTCGAACGTAGTTTGCATCAAAGCGAGGCGGCCAAACGCGATCTCGCCGTTTTTCAGACTCTATCCAAGGATCCGAATCCGGGCCCCTATCCGTATCAGCACCTTTTCGACTACCTCAACAATCGATCGGATCTGGGACCGCAGGCGAAAACGGAACTCGATCTCGCTCAGTTGACCGAACAGATCAAGAAGCATCCGGATCAACCGCAGGATCTGTACTTGCTCGCGGAAACGTACCTCAAGCTTGGGCAGCGCGACGATGCGCTGAAGGCAATCTCCCAGCTCGATCAGCTCAGCGCAACCGATTACCGCACGCAAACCGGTGTCGGCGTGCTGCTCGCCCGCTTCCGTTTGTATGACGAGGCAATCAAGCATTTCCAGGCCGCGTTAAAGGCCAACCCTGATTCTGACGACGTCAAGTTTGACCTGGCGGATGCGTACTTTCGTAAAGGATCGTATCCCGATGCACTGGCCGTGGCCGAGCAGATTTCTGCGTCTGGCCAGAAGGATGACGCTACCCTGGCCCTGTTGGCCGACATTCAGGCCCACACCGGCGACACCGCGAAGGCGGCGAACATCCTTCGCGATGCCATCACGCGTAATCCGGACAATGATCAGTACTATCTGTCGCTTGCCCTCGTGCAACTGCGGGATGGCGATCTGGAGGGCGCGTCGGGAACTCTGCAGAAGGGCCTCGCACGTATGCCAAGTTCGGGCAAGATTCTATGGGGCCTGGGACTGGTTTCGATCCTTGAGGGCAAGACGCAACAGGCGGCAGACCGTCTGGAGCGCGCAGTGGATCTGCTTCCTGAGTGGGCGGGCAGTTATTCCACGCTCGGCCTGTTTTATTTCCAGACGGGTCAGATCACCAAGGCACGGGAAGTTCTCGATCGCTTCAAAGGCAGCAATGCAGCAGGAGTTTTGAACATAGGAAAAATCGAAGAAGCATTGTCAAAAGCCTCCGATAAACCGGCGCTCGCGAATGAGCCGTTGCCAACCGAAGCGCGACAGCAACTGTTTCAGATTGCACTCTCGCTTGCCGACCGCACGTTATAGGCTCGTTCGACAACAGGTTCGTTCGACGCCCCGCCATCCGCACAATGCGCTAGAATGCACTAGCACCCGCATACAGATGTGGACCCGTTCCCTGCCCTGTGCAATCAAAGTACTCGCGTTTCTGTTGGCAGCGTCTTCGCAAATCGCGACGGTCGTACAGCAACCCGCTAAACCCGCCACGCCTGCAAATGACTCGGCCGTCAGCGTTCGCTTTACTGACATTCGTCCCTCGACCGGAATCACGTTCCAGCAGGACGCGACCGCAACGGATGAGAAGTACTATCTGGAAACGATGGGAACCGGTGTCGCGTGGATCGACTACGATCAAGATGGTTTGATGGACTTGTTCTTCGTGCAGTCCGCCGCGACCGACATCTATAAGCCGCCGCATCCGATCCGCAGTGCTCTCTATCACAACAACGGCGACGGAACGTTCACCGACGTCACCCAGAAAGCTGGGGTTGGCGGCGCAGGGCACTACGGCCAAGGCGTCGCCGTCGGCGATTTCGACAACGACGGCTATCCTGACCTGTATGTGACAGGCTACGGCAACGCGATTCTGTACCACAACAATGGCGACGGCACGTTCACCGACGTCACCGCAAAGGCCGGCGTCGCCGATGAAGGTGGATGGTCCACGAGCGCAGGCTGGTTTGACTACGACAAGGATGGATACCTCGATCTTGTCGTCACGAACTACATCGAATGGTCGCCGAAGAACAATATCTGGTGCGGCGAGCGCCGACCCGGCTATCGTTCTTACTGTCATCCCGGAAACTACAAGGGCCAGAAGACCAAGCTTTACCACAACAACCACAACGGAACGTTCAGCGACGTTAGTGATGCTTCGGGTGTCGGCAAGCCCGAAGCCAAGGGCATGGGTGTCGTCCTCGCCGACTTCAACAACGATGGCTGGACCGATATCGCGATCGCCAATGACTCGTGGCCGAATTTTCTATTCCTGAATAAGAAGGACGGAACCTTCGGGGATGCTTCGTTTCTTTCGGGGCTCGCGGCCGGCGAAGACGGACGCTATGAAGCGGGCATGGGTATCGACGCTGCGGACGTCGATGGCGATGGTTGGCAGGACCTCTACGTCACGCATCTCGACTTCGAACTCAATCGGCTTTACCGCAATAATCAGGATGGCAGCTTCGAGGACGATACTTTTCGATCCGGAATCGGCAACAAGGCCATCCTGCTGAGCGGCGTCTCGATGAAGTTTCTCGACTATGACAACGACGGTTGGCCCGACATCCTCCAACTGAACGGTGCCATGCTCGACAACGTTCAGCTCTATCACAGCGAGGTCACCTACAAGGAACCGTTGCTGATGTACCGCAACCTGAGCAAGGGGCAATTCGCTAAAGTCTCGGATTCACTCGGACCCGACTTCGTGCGGCCGATCGCCGGCCGCGGACTGGCGACGTCTGATTTTGACAACGACGGCGACCTCGATATCGCCGTGAACGTTCGCGGGGACTATCCTGAAATATTGCGGAACGACGGCGGCAACTCGAATCACTGGATTGAGATTCTCTTGATCGGAACAAAATCGAATCGCGACGGCATCGGCGCATCACTCAAGCTGACATCCGAAGGGATTTCGCACGTCGAGCAGGCCAAGGGTGGAATGAGCTATATGTCGGCCAACGACCCCCGGATTCACTTCGGTCTCGGCAAGCGCACGAAGATCGACTCGCTCGAGATCACATGGCCGAGTGGCCAGGTCGATAAACTAGCAAACGTGGCCATCGATAAAATTATTGCGGTGAAGGAAGGAGCCGGAATCGTGCCGCATCCATTTCCCAAGGTGCCGAGCCGCTAGCGTATGAACTTTCCCCGACGTCGATTTCTCGGCTCTTCCCTGGTTGTACTTGGCAGTTCCCTTCTCGATGCTCTCACCACTCCGCTGTGGAGATGGAGTCATCCTTTCGCGCTCAAAACCTCTGCGGCGGGAACGCCAGCATCTCCGGTCACGTTCGTCGACGTCGCTCGCGAAGCCGGAGTGACCGCTCCGAACGTGTGGGGGGCCGTCGATCACAAGCGGTCGATTATTGAAGCAAAGGGCAGCGGGATCGCGTTCTTCGATTACGACAATGACGGCTGGCTCGATATCTATCTCACAAACGGCACGCGGCTGAACACCGAATGGCCTGCCGGCCAAGCGCCAACGTCGCATCTCTACAAGAACAATCGTGACGGCACCTTCACCGACGTCACGGCGAAGTCTGGTCTTGGTCGTATGGGCTGGCAGACCGGCGTTTGTGTTGGCGATTACGACAATGATGGCTGGGATGATTTGTTCTGCTGCTTCTGGGGACACAATATCCTCTTCCACAACAACGGCGACGGGACATTCACTGACGTTACGAAGAAAGCCGGTGTCTACGACGAAAAGGTTCGCTGGGGCGCAGGCTGCACCTGGCTCGACTACGAGCGCGACGGCAACCTCGATCTATTCGTCTGCAATTACATCCAGCTCGATGCCGCGAAGACCGCCGCCTCAGACGCCGAGCTGTGTCAATGGAAAGGCATTCCGGTAATGTGCGGCCCGCGCGGCCTCAAAGGAGATACCAACGTCCTTTACCACAACAACGGAGACGGGACATTTACCGACGTGAGCGAGAAGTCTGGAATTCTCAAGCCCGGCCCGCGCTATTCGATCACCGCAGTCTCGTACGACTTCGACAACGACGGCTGGCCCGATATCTACGTCGCCGTTGACTCGCAACCGAGCATGCTGTTCCACAACAACCATGACGGCACGTTCCGCGAAATTGCCGTCGAGGCCGGCTGTGCGTACAGCGACAACGGCCACGAGCAAGCAGGCATGGGAGTTGGCGTCGGCGATTACGATTGCGATGGATGGTTCGACATCTTCAAAACAAATTTTGCCGACGACACCTGCAATCTTTATCACAACAATGGCGACGGGACATTTACCGACGTGACCTTCGCTTCAGGCGTGGGCATCAACAACCGCTATGTCGGATGGGGCTGCGCCTTCCTCGATTACGACAACGACGGCTGGCTCGACATCATGCAGATCAACGGCCACGTTTATCCAGAAATCAGCGGCCATGAGATCGGCCAGACCTACACCAACCCGCGGCTCGTGTATCACAACACCGGCCAGGGAAGATTTAAAGACGTCTCTGCATCCATGGGACCCGGCATCACGGAGCGCTTCTCAAGCCGGGGCGCTGCCTTCGGGGACTACGACAACGACGGCGACATCGACGCGCTGATTCTCAATATGAATGATGTGCCGTCGCTGCTTCGCAACGACGGCGGCAATGCGCAAAACTGGATCAAGATCAAGCTGGTGGGAACGAAGTGCAATGGTACGGCGATCGGAGCACGGGTGCGCGTCACAACTGGAACTCACGTGCAGATGGACGAAGTGCACAGCGGCTCGAGTGTGATGTCGCAGAGCGACCTGAGACTTCATTTCGGCGTGGGAAAAGCAGAAATGATTGACGTCATCGAAATAAAGTGGCCGACTACTCAGAAGGTCGAACGCTTCACGCAGGTGAAGGCTAACCAGATTCTTACAATCCGGGAAGGCACCGGGATCGTCGCTAACGCAAAGTCAAAAGGAAAGTGAGCTGCAGAAGCGACGGAACCTTACTTCACTTTCTGCAAGAGAGCATCGATTCCAGCCTGAGCGATCGCTTCGTCGATCTCCGATTTCGCACCGCTGGCCGAGATTCCTCCAAGCACCTGCCCGTCCACGGTGATGGGTAATCCGCCTTGATTCGGGAAAAAGTCCGGGAAGCTGAGGGCTTCGACAGCTCCTTTTTTCACGGCATCGGCACCGTCTTTGGAGGGACTTCGGTACAGAGCGGCATGACGAGCTTTCCTCTGTGCGAAGTCGATGGTGTTGACGGGGACTCCGTCGCCCCGTTCGAGGAACAACAAATTGCCGCTTTCGTCCACCACGCAAATGGTGACGTGCACTTGACGCTTTGCTGCCTCGGCTTCGGCACCGGCGACCATCGTCTTGAGGGCTGCGAGGTCGAGATATTTTTTGGAGGGAAGCTGCGCGACACTATGCGCCACTAAAATCAGCATGATGGCAAGAGAGAGCTTTAACATTCGATGTCTTCCCTTCTGATTTGCGACGAGGAGCTAGCTCATTTGCAGTACTTGAACACCGTAGCCGCTCAACTCGATCTCTCCCGAGCGAGCCTTTCCGGTCAGAAGATCGGTACCAGGCGTTGCGAGCTTCACGGTTTGGGCGTCTGACTTGTGGTTCATGAGGAACATCCAGCGTTTGCCACCAGCCTGTCGGATCGTCATCTCTACACCGAGAGGAACTTCCATCGGCGCCTGAACTCCCGCTGACGCTGCTAAAGTGCGAAGCACTCGCGCGAGACTCATTGGGTCAAGATCGGGGCCTATGTAGATTGCCTTCCCCTTGCCAAAGCTGTTTCGCGTGATCGCCGGTTTTCCCGCGTGTTGGAAGTTCGTGTAGGTGGCTAGCACCTGGGCGGTCGACGGCTTAAGAACCTCGGCCCAAAGTCCGCATGTCCCATCCGGTGCCCCCGAAAAGCCCGATAATTTCACGCCCGGCTTTTCCGAGTAGAGGGGAACGTAGTCTTCCACAGTGACCCCCATCACATCGCGAAGAAGTCCGGGCAAAGGCGTGCGAACAATCTGGCTAAACTCGTTCTTTGCACCCAACCGGAAACCCGCGACGAATGTTCCGCCGTTGTGAACGAAGTCGCGGATCTTTTGCGCTTGCGCGTCAGACATCACGTAGGGCAACGGTGCAACGACAATCTTGTACGGTGACAGATCCGCGCCAGGCACGCTGATGTCGATGCCTGTTTGGCTCGGGGAAAGCGTTCCGTACCACTTAACCACCTGCGGAAGGTAGCTCAACTTCGGGTGTCCGGGTTGAATCGGCAGGGCCCAGGAGGAATCGTAGTCGAAGACGACTGCGGCCTCGGCGACGTACTGCGATTCGAGTACATCACGGCCGAGCGCCTTGAGTTCTTTGATCGTCTGCCGGATCTCTTCGAAGCCCGGGCTGGGCGAGCGATCGTGATTCAAAATGCCGTGCCAGTATTCTTCTGCTCCAAACGTTGCTGTATCCCAACGGAAGTAGTTCACTCCCATCGCGCCGTGAGCGACGGCTTGATACGTCCACAAGCGAAGGTGGCCTTTCTCGGGCTGCGGGGAAAACGTACGCTGTCCAGCTTTTCCGGACTGCTCTTCCATGATCATGAAGGGCTTCCCGGCTTTCAGACTTCGCCCAAAGTCGTGCCCCATGGCAACCATGGTCAGGATCGCGTTCCAGCTGCTGCCTTCTGGATTCGGCTGTTCCTCCATCAGCATCTTGAAAAAGCCGGGATAGTTGTCGAACGCGACGAAATCGAGTTTCGCGTAGAGATCCCGCTCGTTGATGTAATCCACCAGGCCAACGTTATTCGTGGTGATGAACTGGCGCGGGCATTTCTGCCGCAGCATCGTTAGCTGCTCTTCCATGAACGAAACGTTGGCGTAGGACTGATAACGATCGTAGTCGAGTGCCAACCCCGGATTGGGGTCTCCGCCGGAAAGCAACGGAACCGGAATCTGCGAGAAATCGGTGTATTTCTGGCTCCAGAAGACCGTGCCCCAGTCCTGATTCAATTTTTCAAGGCTGCCGTATTTTTCGCGGAGCCAATCCTGAAAACCTGCCCGGCAGAAATTGCAAAAGCACCGCGGCGTATCGGATAGCGTAAATTCGTTGTCGATCTGCCAGCCGATGACGCCTGACGCGTCCGCGAATGTTTGCGCCATTTGAGTGGCAACTGCAAGTGACAACCGGCGGTAGGTTTTGTTGCTGGGACAGGTAAAGCGGCGTCCTCCCGGATGAAGCGGCAGATCCTGCGCGTTGACCATCACAACTTCTGGATACTTGGCAGTCAGCCACGGCGGCGGGGCGGCCGAGGGCGTGCCCAGAATCACCGCAATCTTGTGTCTTTGAAGAATTTCGATCGAACGTTGGAGCCACGCGAAGTCAAACTTCCCTTCGGACGGTTCCATCAAGGCCCAGGCAAATTCGGCGACGCGCACGTTAGTGATGCCGAAGTCCGCCATCATGCGCGCGTCTTCTTCCCACAAGGAATCCGGCGTTTGATCCGGATAGTAGTCAACCCCGAGCAGCAGTGGCACGGGGCTCGCAGCAGCGTTTTGCGCAGCTAGCGCCCACATCGGGGTTCGTAGGCTTACCGCGCCAAGAGTGACTGCCGCCCCACTCAGAAAATCACGCCGGCTGATTGCCATTGTCTGCTCCTGCTTTTTGGCGTTGCGAATGGCTGCCCTCAAGCAATTTCGGGACGAGCTTCCGAAACTTCGATCGCAACTTCCTGCTTGCCGAGTACCGGATGCGTTGCCGAGAAGCGTACTTTTCCGGCCTGCTCTTTCGCTCGAATCCAGATGGCGCCCGTCCCGCCGATAAGAGTGAACGGATTGTCGCCGATGATTTCCGCCGGACCTTCAACGTCCAGCTTGACCGAATCGTTCGCGAATGGCTGGATGTTTCCGAACTCGTCGGTTACCCGCAACACCACGCGGGTGGTGTCGGCGCCGTCTCCCGAAAGGCTCGTGTCGTCCGGCAGCAACGTAAACTTCGTGTCCACTCCTTTTCCGGAGTAGTTCTTTGTAATTGCTAATTTGCCTTGCAGGTAACCCTCAAGGCGGAGGTCTCCCCATTTGTGAAACAGCTCTTTTAATTCGATGCTGAATGGGGCATAACGCAAATGGGAAAACTGCTGGCGATCGGGATCGGCCTCAGCCACCAGTTGATCTGCGATGTAGAGCTTGATGTGATCGCAGTTGGAAGAGATCACCGCCTTGGAAAATCCAATAGACGCATCCCCGCGCGCCCAGTGAAATGCGGGTTCGAGCACAACCTCTTCGCTCGGATCGCACTGCGACTTGTAGAAGCCGGCGGCCGGCTTCGGTTCGCGAAAGATATCCGTTACGCCGTGATAGCAGATGCGATCGCCAGACCCGAAATCGCCGTGGGTGTTGTAGTCAAACGCGCACCAGCCGATGCCGCCCGCGTACTGCGGATTCGAAGCCAGCTGATCGTGCACGCGCGCGTGCCGGATCATGTGCTCAGTCAGGCGCTCGACCTGATCAATCGTCTTGGTCGGATACGTGTGCCCCACGAATTCAGTGTTCAGGTAGCGTGGATGATTCGGCGGCTTCAACGGCCAGCCGAAATCGTTCATCGTAAAGACGTCTTCAAGAAACTCCGATTCCTGGAAATAACGAATGCCGCCAGTCTGGCGCGTTGGATCGAGTTTGTGCGCGAGCGCGTTGGTTCGCACGTAGAAATCATGATCATCCTTCGATTCGTTGATGCGCACCCCCCAGAGAACGATCGATGGGCGGTTCCAATCGCGCCGCACCATGCGGCCCACGTTATCGATTGCCAGCAGTTTCCATGGCTCGTCGCCGATGTGCTGCCAGCCCGGGATTTCTTCGAGCACGAGCAGACCGATCTCGTCGCAAGCGTCCAGAAAGTGCCGTGACTGCGGATAATGCGACGTCCGCACAATATTGCACTTCAAGTTCTTCCGCAGGATGTAAGCATCGCGCCGCTGCACGCGTCCCGGCATCGCCTGGCCGACCCACGGGAATGTCTGGTGACGATCAAGGCCGCGAAGTTTGATGACCTTGCCATTGAGTTCGAAGCCATGGTCGGTGAACTGGGCTTGGCGGAAACCGATCACACGAGAGTCCTGATCGATCGATTGATTTCCACGGAACAGCGTGACTTCGATCTTGTAAAGATTGGGATGCTCAAGATCCCACAACTTGACGCCGCTCAGTGGTGCGAAATGAATTGTATGCACGACCGGTTCATTCGCCGCGGCGGACACCGGCACGTTCTGTGATGCCTTCGCCACGACCTGCTCCCCATCGCGGAGAACAGCATCAAGTCGCAACGGCTGTTTGGATGCATCCAGATGCTGGACGTGGCAATCCACGTCTAGCCCTGGATGTGGGCTCATCACGTCTTTGGGCTTTGCAAAAATGTTCTCGAGAAACGTACCGGGAACAATTCGGAGCGCCACTTCGCGATAGATGCCGCCGAAGGTCAGGTAATCGATTTCGTATCCGAACGGCGGAATATCCGGTCGCTCGGTCGAATCCAAGTCGACCACCAGCACGTTCTCTTGATCGAAATCGATATGCGGAGTCAGATCGAACGAGAAAGCGGTATATCCCCCCTGGTATTCACCGAGTCTCGTTCCGTTGATCCAGACGGTCGAAGCCGTCATGGCTCCTTCGAAGTCCACAAAGACATGCTTGCCGCGCGCCTCAGCCGGAAGCCTGAAGCGGCGGCGATAACTCGACACGAACTCGTAGCTTTTCTCATCGAAGCCGTGCCACGGCACCTTGATGTTGGTGTGCGGAATGACCACGCGCTCATAACTGGAATCATCAAAGTCGCGCGCATGGGATGCCTCCGTGACGTTTCGGCTGTAGCGCCAGTTGCGATTGATAGGGATGACGATGCGTCCCGCAGTAGCACTGGCCTCGGGAGGGTTACTCCCAAATCCCGATTGGGCAAGAGTGGCGCTAGCGATCAGCGTCCCGGTAGACTTGAGAAAATCGCGACGATCCATTTGCGCCTCGGAACAATTGCGTAGAGAATTGAATAATCAGAACCGGGAATTATGCGCCATGGGTTCGTTTCTGTAAACGATTACATGTGGATGGCACTCTACCCGGCCCTTGAAGATTCGCGGTTAGAATCGAGAACTGAAAGCAACGCTGCGAGGAAGATTTCCCTGGCATCGGGTCATTGCCAGAATGAACTCTCCTTCCAGAAGGCCGCGACACGGCTTTTCAGATGAACATCAAAGAGGTCGCCAAGCGAGCCCGAGTTTCTACCGCGACCGTCTCGCGCACCATTAACAACTCCGCGAAGGTAAAGCCGGGTACTGCCGAACGCGTGCGCAAAGCCATTGAAGAACTCAATTTCTATCCGAACACTCACGCACGCACGCTGGTTTCGGGCCGCAGCCGCATGCTCGGACTTATCATTTCCGACATTACAAATCCGTTCTTTCCCGAGCTCGTAAAAAGTTTCGAAGACCAGGCTGTGCAGCGCGGCAAGGAAGTCATCATCGGCAACACCGACTACAACCCCAAGCGTATGGCCGGATGCATCCAGCGCATGGTGGAGCGCAAAGTCGATGGCGTGGCGATCATGACTTCTGAGGCGGACCCGGCCCTGATGATGGAACTCACGCGCAGAAACATTCCGACCGTGTTCATGGACACCGGAAAGCCTGGTCCGCATACCGCCAACATTCGCATCGACTACGCGCAAGGCATCCAGGAAGCTCTGCAGCACCTGTTCGCGTTGAACCATCGGCGCATCGCATTCATCACCGGACCGATGAATCTGGAATCTGCGCGCATTCGCCACGCTGCATTCGTCGACGGCATGAACGCGCGCGGCCTCGGCGATCAATTGATGCTCGAGAAAGGCAACCACCGAATTGAAGGCGGCGCCATGGCGATGCGGAGCCTGCTGAGATTGTCAAATCGGCCCACCGCCGTGATCGCTTCTAATGATCTGACAGCAATCGGCGCGTTGGGCGTCGTTCAGGATTCAAATCTCAAGGTGCCCGACGACATTTCACTGATCGGGTTCGACGATATCTCTTTTGCCCACCTCACTCAGCCTCCGCTCACCACGATTACTCTTTCGCGTACGCAGTTGGCTGTTACCGCATTTGCCGCTCTCGAAGCGCTGATACGAAAAGAGGACGGCTCGCACGCGGATTATTCGATTCCGACCCACCTCGTAATGCGGCGCTCGACGGCTGCGATCTGACCTCGATCCCAGAATAGCGAAGTAAATCGATTTTCTAGAGCTTATTTTGTTCATCGTCAGGAAGAAGCCCGATATAATGCGAAGTCGAATGTGTCCCGCAACCAAATTATTGGCACGGCTGTTCTGTTTTTTGATGCTGTCGGGGGCCACCATCGCATGGGCCGCGGGTGGCAGTTCATGGTCGGGAAGTTTGCGCGATCCCAGTGGGAACCCACTCGCGAACGCCAAGATCGAAATTCGTACGACCAGCGGAGAAGTTGCCCGCGACGCGACGACCTCGGCAGAGGGCACATTCCTGGTCAGCGGTCTTGCAGCAGGCTCTTACAGCATTTCCGTCGCGTATGCGCAAGCGACCTGGCACGCGCCGGACGCGGTCACGCTGTCAGATGGCGGATCGATCGTCACAAGGCTTCAGCTTTCGTCAACCGGCCAGAGCTTGCTGATTCAGGTTACGTCGCAGGAACAGTCTGTTGTTCCCGCCTCGCATGATGAATCCTCACAATCCAGTGGCGGGGAGCGCCTCTCCGGCAGCAGCGTCTCGAGCCTGCCATTGAACGCGCGCGATTTCAGCAAGCTCTTGCTGTTGGCCGCCGGAACGATGACCGATTCGAATGGCGCGGCGAACTTCACCCAGCAGTTCGCGGTAAACGGACAACGTGGGAGCGCAACCGTTTTTGCGATGGACGGTTTCGACACCACAGATCCAGAGATGGGCGGCGCAACCTTCTCGAATTTCAATGTCGATGCGATTCAGGAAGTGCAGGCGAATTCTGGAGTGATGCTTGCGGAAGTCGGCCACGGCGCGGCAAGTTTCACAAATGTGCTCACGAAATCGGGTGCCAATCGCATCCACGGCAGCGTATTTGAGTTCGTTCGCAACGCGGCCTTCGACGCTCGAAATTATTTCGATCATAACGTCGTCGGCGACCATCGCCGCATTCCGCCATTTGTGCGCAATGAATTCGGATTCACTAACGGCGGCCCGATAGTGATTCCGCACATGTACGACGGACGCGACAAGACCTTCTACTTCGGCGAGTATCAAGGCTTCCGGCAGGTGCTTGGTACGACGCAGGTGATACCCGTACCCACGGCGACAGAACGCCAAGGTATCGACACCATCACTTTTCCCGGCGATACGTTGACGATTCCGGTGAATCCAGCGATCGCGCCAGTGCTCGCCCAATATCCCCTGCCCAATCATCCTGCCGGCGCGTACGGCGAGCACACCTACGCAACCAACTCGAAGGTCACAACGCGCACCGACCAATTTTCAGTTCGTGTTGATCATCGAATTTCTGACAAAGCCACCCTGCTGACGCGGTTCAGTCTGAATCAGGTCACAGGCCCGCAAACGAATCCCGATCAAATGATCATTGATCCCAGCTTCGCGGTGCAGTTTTTCGACCACCAGCGCAACGCCGGGGTCCGCTATACGCGAACGATAACTCCTCACTTTGTTTCGGACACGTCGGTGGGATATATCCGCAGCACTCCGTTTTTCCCCACCATCAATCACACGCAGCCTGCCATTACCTATGGTGACGGCTTATACCAGGGATTCAATTCAGCAGGCGGATCGATCTTCGGCTCCTACAGCAATCTGTTCCAGGTGAAGCAGGATTTCAGTTGGACCCGTGCGAACCACGCGTATCGATGGGGTACCGAGATCCGCTTGAACTTCGACGCGACGATCTTCGGAACGAATCCCAATGGGCTTTACAGCTTCGGCGGCGGCACGGCGTACTCTCCTGTATTCATCAAGTCGGCAAGTGGTACTCACGATATTCAGGTTGGCGATCCGCTCCCCGATTCTTTGACCGGACTTCTGACCACGACGCCTTACGACTACAACGTGACCGTGGCTGCCAGTTTCACGCCAGGAGGAAATCGATTCGACGAAGCGGCTGTTCGCCGCGAGGCCTACAACTTTTATTTCCAGGACAATTGGAAGGCGACCTCGCGCCTGAATGTGAACTACGGCCTTCGCTACGAGGTCAACAGCCGCATCCACGAAGCGGAGAGCAGAACCTCACTTCCCAAGTTTGTTGATTCCAGCGGCCGCAACGTTCCCTATTGGGATCACAACGCCAAGCAGATTTTTCTCTACAACCGGCAGCCTCCCTATGATCAGGACTGGCGCGGGTGGGGGCCGCGGCTTGCGATGGATTACTCGCTCACCGATCACACCGTTTTCCATGTCGGCGGCGCCATCACCTCACTCGTTCCCAATTTGTGGCAGGACAATTTCCTGACCGGGGGCCTACCGCTCGTGGCATCGCTGTTCGTGAGTGCGCAACCAACCGTTCCTGTACCGTTTCAAAACTCGGTAATCCCGGTGACGCTGCCGCCACCGTACACACTCGGCGGCCAACCCATGTTCCCCAATGGCACGACCAAGGGCTCTGGTTCAAACCTTGGGTTGGATTTCGCACGCTATCAGGACGACTTGACTGCGCTCACTCCGGCACATCAGGTTCAGTTGCTGACGATAAGTGGGATAGCCAAGAATTTTCGCAACGGCTACATCGGCACGTGGACGGCTGGCATCGATCACGATTTCCGCGACTTCAAATTCAGCGCTGCTTATGTCGCGACCGCAGGCATTCATCTGGCCAGCGTTTATGCGCCGAATAGCTATGGCGGCGCCACCGCTGCGTTTGCTCCATTTACCCAATTCGATTCCGCAGGAACCGCCATCGGAGGATATGGCCCAGAGTGGACTGTGACCAGCCGATCGCACTCCACGTATCACGCCCTACAGACAAGCCTGGCCAAGAATTCCGCGCGTGCCGGGCTTGGATTGCAAGTCAGCTACACATATTCCAAGGCGCTCGACGACACGAGTTCGGTGTTAGCCGGATTGCAGAGCGCCACCGGCGTTGTTCTGCAGACGTTGCCTCAGAATCCGTGGAATCCCGACGTCGACAAGGGACCATCTACATTCGATGTAACGCACGTCTTCACGGCCAGCGTCATCCAGGTGCTGCCGCTGGATCGGATCGGCTTCTTACGTCCTCTCGGCCGTCCGCTTACTGGCGGATGGCAGGTGCTGAATATCACGACCCTGATGAGCGGCCCGCCGTTTTCGGTCTATTCTGGAATTCAGCAGACAGGCGTGGGATCAGCGGGTGCAGATCGTCCTGACCTGATCGCGCAACCTCACTTTTCTACTAATCGCAGCGTGCGCGAGGATTATTTCGGGCGCGGCTCGAACAACGCCTCGTTCTTTTCTATTCCGATCAACATTCCCGGCGGAACGGGGCCGAATCAAGGACGCTTCGGCACGTTGGGCCGCAACACGTTTCGCGGACCCGGCTTTCATAACTTCGACTTTGCGGTGATTAAAGACACGCCGTTCGGGCACCGCGGCGGATCGGAATTGGCTACGTTGGAGTTCCGCGCGGAATTCTTCAACCTCTTCAACATCGTCAACTTCGGCCTACCCAACAACATTTTGCGCGGCAGCGGCTTCGGCGTCATCAGCAAGACCGCGGGAACATCACGGCAGATTCAGTTTTCTCTGAAGCTCATCTACTGAAGAGCAGGGCGCCCACGCTTGTTGGATTGCAACAGTTCCCACGAACCCGCGTTCTGCACGCTCTCACCAGCTGTGCATCGTTCCATCGGTTTTCCGGTTCACTGGCAAATAAGCGCGCTGATACGGATACGCTGCGGCGGCCGCTTCGTCGATATCGACTCCCAAGCCCGGCTCATCTCCCGGGTACATAAATCCGTCCTGAAACGAATATGCGTGCGGAAAGACCTTGTCGGTTTCTTCCGTGTGACGCATGTATTCCTGAATCCCGAAGTTGTGAACAGCGAGATCGAAATGCAACGCCGCCGCCATGCACACCGGGCTCAAGTCAGTGGCCCCGTGGGATCCTGTGCGCACCTGATATAGCTCAGCGAGGCTTGCAATCTTGCGCAGATGTGAAATGCCTCCAGCATGCACAACCGTTGTGCGGATGTAATCGATGAGCTGTTCCTGGATCAGTTGCTGGCAATCGAATATTGTGTTGAAGACTTCTCCGACTGCGAGTGGTGTCGTCGTATGCCGACGAATCAGGCGAAAGCTTTCTTGCAGTTCGGCGGGCGTCGGATCCTCCAACCAAAACAAGTGATAGGGCTCCAATTCCTTGCCCAGACGCGCCGCTTCATTTGGAGTCAGGCGATGATGCGCGTCGTGGAGCAGATGAACCTCGGGTCCAAATTCCTTGCGTACCCGCGCAAACAGCGGGGGCACGAAGTCGAGGTATCGCTCCGAGGACCAGACATTCTCCGGCGGCGCATTCTTTTCGGCCGGCTCGTAATACATGGCGCCGCGTCCCACGCCGTACGTGCTCGCCAATCCCGGGACGCCTGATTGCGCACGGATCGCCTTGTACCCGAGCTTCAGATATTCGGCGACTGCGCGAACCGTGTCTTCTATATCTCTTCCGCTCGCATGCCCATAGACGAGAACACTCTCACGCGAAGCACCACCCAGCAACTGGTAGAGTGGAACATTGCACGCCTTTGCCTTGATGTCCCACAAAGCAATGTCAACCGCCGCGATTGCGCTCATCGTCACGGGGCCGCGTCGCCAGTAAGCACCTTTGTAGAGGTATTGCCAGATGTCCTCGATGCGGCGCGCATCGCGGCCAATCAACAACGGCAGTACGTGGTCGTTGAGATAACTCGCGACTGCCAACTCGCGCCCATTCAGCGTCGCGTCTCCCAGCCCGTAGACGCCTCCTTCTGTCGTGATCTTCAGCGTGACGAAATTTCTGCCCGGACAACACACAATCACTTTGGCATCCGAGATCTTCATTCGTACGAACCTCATTGAGGATGGCGTTCGCGTGACAATCTTATCGCGGCGCTATGGCCCACGCTTCCTCTTGCTGGATATGTAGCGCTCCGTTTATTGGAATCGATCGAAGACTGTCATCGTGAATCAGCGTGAATCTCAACATAATCCAAAGCTGCTGGATCCTCGTCTCCAGGAGTTCCATCAATCTCAATTTCGGCTCCCGGTTTGAGCGCAATTCCAGGGATCGTTCGTCTTGTCGAGGAATCGGCGTCGACGTTCTTCGTCGGAAGGTCATTATCAGCCAGCCACTCGTCCACTTTGTGGCCATCTACTTCCAACGCGAATCGCGATGACCCGTCATTCGGATCGAAATATTGCACCTCGATCTGGTAGCGTCCGGGCTGGCCTTTGAATTGGAATTTGGCACTGCACTGCTGTGCTCCCTGACAGGTCACAGCCTTGCCACGCGATGCCGCTTCGATCGGCGTTACATTAACCGGCACATACCCTCGAAGTTCCATATCTTCGGCTTCGAATCGATCGGAATGGTGTCCCACGCGTCCCTTGTCGTCGGCAATTCCGCTCAAGCGATTCAGCCAGTCGCAGATGGCATCGCGCCAGACGATCGCATGCCCAGCTTGATACTTCAAAAGAAGCAGGACGTCACGATATCGCTGAGGATCAATTTTGCTATCGAGCTTTTCCCACTCTGTCACATAGCGATGCGCGCTTTCCGCACCGTCGTAATGCGCGTCGTACATGAACTGAATTACTGTTTTGCCGCAATGAAGTTCGTGCGTGTACGGGACATGATGAAAGAAGAGAAGCAAGTTATCGGGGCAATCGGTAAGACCTTCGTAGAGTTTCTGGACCTGTGGCGAGTACTGTCCGATGTAGCCTGTTCCGGTAGCAATCGTCCGGTCCATACCCATTCCCTTTTTGTCGGCACGATGCCATTGCCCCCATCCGTTTCTCTCAGAAGATTCCGGACCTGGTCCGTAGTGAGGGCCAACAATATTCGTCAGCGTGCCAACACCGAGCGGACCTGTGTAGTTTTCGTAGGTGTGCCAGGAGCTCAGCTGCATTTGCGTGATGGTGCTGACGACCTGAGGATCATTTCCGAACGTGAGCCGCGTCCACTCGTCGACGATGGTCTCCGCGCTCAGCTCGGGATTCCACGCCAGGCGCCCGAACGCGAACAAATTGGCGAGAGCCAGAGAATGATGCATCCAATTGGTGTCCATCCCGACATTCGCGACACCTACGAATCCGCCGGCGGGACGATGAAAGACTTTTCCAGCGACGATCTCCTTTACGGGAGTGTGCTGATCCGACACGCGGAGATCGAAATCCAAAATCTCCTTCCACATCGGCGCCAAAAAACAGAGATGGCGCTGCTGTCCCGTGTACTCCTGCGTGATCTGTAACTCGATTGCTTCATTGGTTTGCGTGAGACCACCGAAGAGTGGAGACACCGGCTCGCGAACTTGAAAATCAATCGGACCGTGCTTGATCTGGACGATTACGTTGTCATCGAACTTGCCGTCGAGCGGATGGAAGATGTCGTAAGCAGCTCTGGCACGATCGTTCTTCAGGTTGCGCCAATCCAGGTGGTGGTCGTACACGAACGCGCGGTAGAAAATGACGCCCCCATGGGGCGCGAGAGCGCGCGCTATTGCGTTCGCCGCATCGGCGGGCGTGCGGCCGTAGCTGGCGGGACCGGCACGTCCTTCAGAATCCGCCTTCATCACAAAACCGCCAAAGTCCGGAATCGCGCGATAAATCTGATCGACTTTGCGGTTCCACCATTCACCGACCGCGGGATCCAGTGGATCGAACGTGTCGAGTCCCCCGATCGCCTTTGGGCTGCTCAAATCGACGCTTAAGGCGAGTTGCACGCCCCAGGGACGAAATGCATCCGCCATGCGCGCCAATTGTGGGATAAAGTCGTCCTTAAGCGCATTCGGGTTCGCATTGACGTTGTTCACCGCACAGCCGTTGATCCCCACCGACGCAAGCAGCCTGGCATATTGGCCAGCACGTGTCAGATCGTCACGAACCTTGCCGTCCGCGAAGAAGATCGACGGCCCAGCGTAGCCGCGTTCGATGTGGCCATCGAGGTTGTCCCATTGATTCACCCAGCGCAACGGCACATAGGGTTGTTGCGCTTGGTCGAGCGAACGAATGTCTTGGAGACGCGTGATCTTGCTTAGCAGACCGAAAACTCCATAGAGAACTCCGCGGTCCGATTGTGCCGCGATCATGAGACAATCGTGACGCGAGATCATCGTGTGAGTAAGCCAGTAACCATCCTTGCTTAACGCCGGCGGTTTCCCTAAAGGAATGTTTTGCGAGTGCAGTTCCGACAGCGTGCCAAGGATGATTGCACTTTCCGATGCGAGGGATCGGGCTCCGTGAACGTCGCGCCCAAGCATGTCGTGAAGCCCGCGAATTAATTCATTCTGCGCCGAAATAGAAACCGCGGAATCGCCGAACGCGACAACAGTGGTGGGGAGTGTCGAATATTGCTTTGCTTGCTCGGGACTCAAAGGCGCGTAACGAAGCCAGGCCTCAGCGCCGGTTTCCGCCGGTGTCGGCTTGGCCGCAAACATGACGACAAGGATTATCGCTATCAGAGAACGACGCACAGGGGTGCGACGTAAGACGGACGGTGCGCCCGAAAACGGCAAAAGAATACGCTCAAAGGTCGAAATCCACTGTTGGCCGCGAACCAATCTCACACGCTCTTACCGATCATTTCAAACGACGCAGACGAAGCCGTTATTCGGGTAGCTTTTGCGCGCCATGAATCGAAAATCCAATTTCCGCTCCCGCATCCGACTGCCCTCCGTTGATTCGCAAGCGATAGTCACCCGCTGACACGAGGCGGTCTCCGCTCAGATTCACATAACTCAGATCACGAGGTTGAAGGGCAAGCGATACATGCTCGGTTGCGCCGCGCGAGACGTGGACTCGGGTGAATGCTCGCAGGGCGCGCAACGGTGCTCCGGTCAACTTCGGGAACTCCAGAAAGACTTCCACCACTTCATCGCCGTCTTTATCACTAACGTTGCTCACATCCACGTCAACGCGCAAAGGCCGCCCGGACTCCAGATCACTTTCCGAAACTTTCATATGGCTGTAGGTGAACTTCGAATAGCTCAGGCCGAATCCAAACGGATAAAGCGGATCGCCTTCGAAGTAGCGGTAGGTTCGATTCTTCATCGAGTAGTCATCGAATGGCGGTAGCTGATCGACACTCTTATAGAAGGTCACCGGCAAGCGACCCGACGGGTTGTTCATCCCCGCAAGCGTCCTTGCGATCGCCGTTCCACCCTCCTCCCCCGGATACCAGGCGTCGAGAATGGCATTGGCATGTTGCGCCGCCCAATTTACGGCTAATGCACTGCCATTCATCAGAACAACGACGAGAGGCTTTCCCGTTTCCCCAAGCGCTTGGAGCAGTTGTTCTTCGTCGGCAGGCAGATCCAGGCTGGTCCGATCGCCTCCCTTGAAGCCGGGTACTTCGACTTTCATCTCCTCGCCTTCTAACTGAGAGGTGATACCGACAACGGCGATCGTCAGGTCCGCTTTTTTCGCTGCGGCCACTGCATCCGCCACAGGATCCGGCAAAAGTCGCAGCCAGGCCAGCTTGATTCCAGTGCCCCCCGGGCCATATTCGATCTTCACCGAATAACGATGGCCCTTTTCAAGTTGCAGGGTCGCCATCGTCGGCTTCGGATCGTGGAGGACTGCATCGTCGACGATCAGCTTGTCGTCAAGCCACATGCGGTTCATCGATCCGATCAAGCCGATCCGATACGTCCCTGTCTCATCCGGCGTAACGTATCCACTCCAGCGAACCGCAACATTGACGATCCCCGGCGGTGGCGCAATGGCCGACAAATCGAACTCCCTACCTGGAATATTCACTTCAGGGTCGACGCGTGTCGTCACGGGCTTTCCATCGAAGTTGTTCGAGAAATACTCGGCGCTGAGTCCTGTGCCGCCAGATGCTGTGGATAGTTGGGCATTTGGAATCACCTGTTCGGCGCGCAAAAAGTTCATGCCTGGCTGGTAAGACACTTCTCCTGTCGAAAACTGCTGGCGAATGCCATCGAGGGCAGTCGTCGACCGCGACGGCGTCCCGTTGTAGTTGCCCAAGAGCACGCGCTTCGATTCGGCGAGTGGGCCG
>Ga0126371_10000691_pt1 | contig 28154 bp, 13 predicted proteins | sample PanSoiMetaPlot_4_FD_110145 | JGI IMG/M metagenome (GOLD analysis project Ga0126371, IMG submission 110145) | Tropical forest soil microbial communities from Panama - MetaG Plot_4 | ecosystem: Environmental > Terrestrial > Soil > Tropical forest > Bulk soil | place: Panama | collected 2016-02-17 | reverse complement strand
TGCTCTCGGAGGTCGCCCGGCGGACGTACTAACTATGGTCCTGGGTCAGGGCATGCGCACGATAGTGATTGGCTTACTGATTGGCTTGGCTGCTTCACTGGCACTTACACGCGCGATGAGCTCGCTGCTGTTTGGTGTGACGGCCACAGATCCCCTGACCTTTGCCGGGGTGGTATTGCTTCTGATTGCCACGGCGCTTGCGGCCTGTTACATCCCCGCGCGCCGAGCCGCCAAAGTGGATCCCATGGTGGCGTTGCGTTACGAATGAAAAGCTCGGAGAAATTACGCCAGAGGTCACGACATGACAGGCCTATTGCAAGATATGCGTTACGCGCTGCGACAGCTACGCAAGAGCCCCGCGTTCACGGCGGTTGCCGTGATCACTCTGGCCCTAGCCGTCGGCGCAAACACCGCAATATTTTCGGTCGTTCATGTGGTCCTGTTGCAATCTCTGCCGTTTCGACAAATCGATCGCTTGGTGATGGTATGGGGCAGGAATCCATCACGCGGAGATATGCAGTTTCCGATCTCCGCCGGGGACTTCACTGACTGGAGGCAAAAGAACGATGTTTTCGAAGATATTGCGCCGTCCTTCGACGACGAAGTCACTCTAACCGGGTCGGGAGATCCACGGTTGCTTCTGGGATACGCGGTTGCACCGAACTACTTGCACATTCTAGGGGTGGAACCTCGGATCGGGCGAGGGTTTACCGAGGAGGAAGCCAAGTCAGGAGCAACGGTCGCCGTGCTCAGCGACAAGCTTTGGCGCGACATATTTCATGGCGATCCGGAGATCTTGGGGAAGGCGATTACACTCAACGCCAAGCCTTACGAGGTGATCGGGGTCCTGCCTCCGGCGGCTGAATATCCCCCGGGCACAGAGCTGTGGTTCCCCATGGCGCTGACGTCGCCGGGAAATTACAGCGATCGCTTTGTGCGCGTGATTGGCCGCCTGAAGCCTGGAGTTTCGCTTGCCGCTGCGCAGGTTCGGATGAACGCGCTCGCACGTCAGATCGCGGCGCAGCATCCCGACACCGATGCCGGCAACGAGACTTGGGTTGAGCCGCTGCGCCATGAGTTGACGGGCGGTATTCGCACGCCGCTGCTGGCGCTGCTGGGTGCGGTCGGCCTGGTGCTTGTCATTGCTTGCGCCAATATCGCCAGCTTGCTGCTCATGCGAGCGGCAGGACGCCGGACCGAGGTATCCCTCCGCGTTGCCATCGGTGCCAGCCGTTTTCACCTGTTACGGCAATTCATGTGCGAGAGCATGATGCTTTCTCTTCTGGGAGGCGCGCTCGGCGTAGCGCTGGCTTTCGCATCGACTCGCTTCCTGCTGGCTATTTTTCCAAAGGGCGTGGCGAACTTGAGTATCCCTAAAATCGAAGCGATACCGATCAATACTCCAGTGCTTGGCTTTGCGCTACTGATCACAATCCTTACCGGACTGATCTTTGGCGCGGCGCCTGCCATGCAATTGGCGAATACAGATCCGAACGAGGCATTGAAAGAGTCTCGCGGATCGGCTTCTTCGATCCAATCGAGCCGGCTCCGCTACGCGCTGGTGGCGACAGAGATTGCGCTGTCGATGGTCCTGCTGGCCGGTGGTGGATTGATGATCGCGAGCTTCCGCCAGGTTTATCGCGCGGATATCGGCTTTCGTCCGGATCGGGTCCTTGCCTTGGAGGTCTTTCTTCCGGGTAATCGATATCCCGAGAACCCGCCCGACAAGCGTCGTGCCTTCGTCTCCAATACGTTGGAACGCCTGAGCAGGATGCCTGGAGTCGCGTCAGTTGCGGCAACCAATTTTCTTCCGCTGTCAGGTTTCTGGGGAACGACCGACTTTGCAATCGCGGGCCAGCCTCAGCCGGACAACACATCAAAGCCCCAGGCTGACAACCGGATGATTACGCCCGGCTATTTCGCGACCATGGGTATCGGACTACTTCGCGGACGCGACTTCACCGCCGCCGATCGGCCCGACAGTGAGAAAGTAGCGATCGTTAACAACGCACTGGCGAAGCACTATTTTGGTGGCGCTGATCCGATCGACAAATTCCTGGAGCTTGGTGATGCCGCGCATCCGGACCGGTGGCGCATCGTCGGCGTGGTAGCCGATGTAAAGGCCTTCGGCCCTGAGCAAGAGGCACACGCCGATCTCTATCGGCCCCTGGCGCAGATACCCTTCCCGCTTCTCTCCTTCCTGGTTCGCACCACAGGTGACCCCGCGTCATTACTCAAGTCCGCGCAGCGTGCTATCTGGGGCGTGGATAAAGACCAGCCCATCTTTGATGCCATGCCGATGCGCGTGCTTGCAGCGCAGGCTGTCACTTTACGCCGGACGAGCACGATTCTTTTCGCAGGTTTTGCCGCGCTAGCCCTCATCGTTGCTGCCGTTGGCCTGTATGGACTCATCGCTTACACCGTCGTGCAACGCACTCACGAGATCGGAGTCCGCATGGCGTTGGGCGCCCGTCGTAGTGATGTGCTGCAACAAGTCGTGCGCCGGGGCATGCGCCTGGTCCTGATCGGGGAGTTTGTGGGCTTTGCCCTCTCCTTGTTTATGGATCGTATGGCGGCGAGTGTCTTGTACGGCGTGAGTCCGACCGATCCCTCGGCGCTCGCGATTGCTCTGCTTGCTTTGACGTTGGTTGCACTTGTTGCGTGCTGCATACCGGCGCTCCGGGCCACCAAAGTCGACCCAATGGTGGCGTTGCGCTACGAATGAGAAAGGAAACCGTATGACCGCCGTATGGCAAGACCTGCGCTATGCACTGAGGAGTTTCAGGAACCGTCCGACGTTCGCGGCGGTTGCGATTCTGACCATTGCCATCGGCATCGGCGCAAACACCACGATCTTCAGTTGGCTGCGGTCGCTGGTGTTGAATCCGTTTCCAGGAGCGGTCGATCCAGACCGGATCGTGGCCATTGAAAATACCGCGCCCGATGGCGAACCGATCACAACTTCTTATCTGGATTTCCGCGATTACCGCGACAGCTTGCGGCTCGTCCAGACGGTGACGGCGTATCGCGGCTATCTGTTTTCTGTCGGCGACGTGCCGAATGTCGAGCGGGCCTGGGGCGAGATGGTCTCAGGTGGAGTCTTCGACATGTTCGGTCTAAAGCCGGAGGCCGGCCGCTTTTTCTCGCTTGACGAACGAAATGACGCTCAAAACGCTCACACCGTCGTCGTGATCAGCGACCACTATTGGAAGTCCCACTACAATTCGAATCCTTCTGCCATAGGAAGTACCCTACGGATCAACCAGACTCCCCTGACGATTATCGGCGTTTCTCCCGAGAGCTTTCACGGCACGCATGCGGGGCTCGATTACGACTTCTGGATTCCGCTCACCATGTACGGACAGATGACACACACCGGCACATGGATGTTGCGGGATCGTAATACACGCAACTTCGCGCTTCTGGCGCGACTGGCCCCGGGCGTGAGCATCGAACAGGCGCGCGGAGAAGTTCAGGCACTCGCGCACCGCATGGCCGAAGCCGATGCCGACTCGAATCAGGGTGTTGGTGCGACTGTGCTTCCACCGTGGCAATCGCATTTCGGTACGCAGGCCATGCTGCTGACTCCGGTAGCGATCCTAATGGCAACAGGCGGTCTCGTGCTGCTCATCGTCTGCGCGAATCTTGCCAACTTGCTTCTGGCCCGCGCGACGGCACGCCAGCAGGAGTTAAGCATTCGTCTCGCTCTGGGAGCCAAGCGCGCGCGGCTGGTGATTCAACTATTGACCGAAACACTGCTCATGGCACTCGCAGGTTCGATCTGCGCAGTACTTCTCGCACGTTTTCTGGGCGGAGCCCTGCGCTGGTTGCTGCCCGCCGTCACGCGGCCGGTAATGATCGCTCCGCCGATGGACAGCCAGGTTTTTGGCTTCACAGCGGCGCTGGCCGTTATTGTCACCGTTCTCGCGGGATTGGCACCAGCCCTAAGCGCGTCGGGAGCCAATATGAATGAGGCACTCAAACAAGGCGGACGCAGCGGAAGTTCCGGCACGCAGGCTCACCGCCTCCGTAGTGCCATGGTGGTTTCCGAAGTGGCTCTGGCAGTCGTGGCTTTAGTCGGCGCGGTGTTGTTCGTACGGAGTTTTGCGCGCGCACGTGCAGTCGACCCGGGTTTTTCGCCAGACGGCGTGGCGCTGGCGCAGTTTGATTTTTCCACGTCAGGCTATGACGCCAGGCAGACCGATGTTTTCTGCCGCCGTTTGCACGACCGCCTGCAACAACTCCCAGGAGTCACCGCCGTCAGTTACGACGATTCGGTACCGCTCGGCTTCCATGGCGGCAATTGGGAGACGCTCCAAGTAGAAGGGTATGTTCCCGGCCCCAACGAGAACATGAAGATTTATCGCGACCTGGTCTCGCCTGGTTATTTCGACTCGATGAAGATTCCCATCGTCGAAGGCCGTGACTTCGACTGGCACGATGATCCGACGAAACAGAACGTGATGATCGTAAATCAGGAGTTCGCGCGGCGCTTCTTGGAGAACCGCAGTGCAATCGGCCATAAGGTGCATGGGTGGGGCGCGTGGTTCACCATCGTCGGCGTCGCAAAAGACAGCAAGTACCATCGCGTCATCGAGAACCCGCAACCTTATTTCTATATCCCGATTCGGCAGGTTTTTCGACCCGAATATGGGCTGACGTTCCACGTACGAACGTCAGGTTCGGTGAACGAAGCGATTGCGTTGCTGCGTCGTGAAGCAGCCGCCATCGATCCGGCGATCACGATTTTTGATGCCCAGTCGATGACGGAATACATCTCGGCCTCTCTTTTTGGCGCGAAAATTACGGCGGATCTGCTCAGCCTGCTCAGCGCGATCGGCCTTCTGCTTGCGGCCATGGGTCTCTACGGCGTCATGGCCTATTCGGTGGCACAGCGTACGCGCGAGTTCGGCGTGCGGGTCGCGATGGGAGCGCGGCAGAGCGACATCCTCAGTTTAATTTTGCGCGAAAGTGGCAGGCTGACTCTGTTTGGTACAGCGGTGGGACTGGTCTTGGCGGCGGTCTCCACACGAATCGTTGCGAACCAGATGTATCGCGTGAGCCCGCTCGACCCGCTAACGTTTTGCGGCGTCGGGCTCGTGTTGATGGCGGTTGCATTCGCAGCAAGCTACATTCCGGCGTGGCGCGCAGCGAAAGTCGATCCGATTGTGGCTTTGCGCTACGAATGAGGAACATCTCTTGACGACGATATTCCAAGACGTGCTCCTCGCTTTGCGGCAGTTCCGCAAAGCCCCCGGCATCTCCGCGGCGACGGTGCTTACGCTCGGACTCGGGATCGGCATTAATGCCGCCGTATTTACGTTGACCTACGTAGTCGTCCTCGAGAAACTTCCTGTCCCTAGTCCAACCGGGTTGGTTCGCTACACCTTTCACAACGGCAGTCAGGATATTGGACTTTCCGGTCCGCTCTACGACGCCCTTCAGAAGCACGAATCCGGACTTACCGGTCTGCTTGCGTGGAGTCAAAACAGCTTCGCGGTCCAGGAAAACGGGATTGTCACGGGCCTAAAGGGCGCCCTGATGACAGGCAACGGCTTTCGCGTCCTCGAGTTGCAACCTACCATCGGTCGAGCCTTCGACGAAGCTGACGACAACACGGCTGGTGGCCCCAACGGATTTCAGGCTCTGTTGGGCTACGATTACTGGAAGAATCACTTTCAGTCTGCAGACTCGGTGCTGGGAAAAGTCCTGACCGTCAACGGGAAACCAGTAACCATCATCGGAGTTTTGCCCAAGGGCTTTGACGGACTCATCGTTGGCGAACACATCGACTTTCTCATGCCGCTCTCGTTCGAGTCGGTCCTGAATTCTCCGCCGCAGCGAGACAATGCCGGGTCGTTCTGGCTGACTGTCATGGGACGTCTGAAGCCGGGTGAAACCGTGCGGAGGGCCTTAGCCAACTTGCGCGTCACCGAGGCGTCTGTCCGGCAAGATGCAGATCGCAAGCACATATTTCTAAGCGGCTTTTTCGCCTCGTTCAAACTCGGAGTCGAAAGCGGGAGTGCCGGTCGGTCCTTCTTGCGCGTAGCGTATGAATCTCCGCTGTTGGCGCTGGAGATCCTGGCTGGTCTGCTGCTCCTGCTCTGCTGCACGAATGTCGCCCTGCTTACGCTCGCGCGCCTTGTCGGACGGCATCAGGAATTTGCGGTCAGGCTCGCGATTGGTGCTTCACGGCCACGAATCTTTCGCCTGATTCTGACCGAGGGGATTGTTCCAGCTGCCTGTGGCCTCGGAATCGGAGTCCTGGTCGGTTGGTGGGCAGCCAAGTCCTTGACCGCGATGATTGCCTCTTTCGGGCAAGCCCCGCCGATCGACGTGACACCGCGCGCCGTGATTCTCGCATTCACTGCCGGTCTCACCGTTCTGGCCGCACTTCTGGCTAGTGTTCTGCCCGCCATCACCGCCGGCCGAACGACTCTGTTGCCGGACTTGAAAGAGACGCAAGCTTCGTCTGCGTTGAAAAACTTAGGTGGCTGGTTCGTGCCCCTGCAAGTTGCCCTCGCGATCGTGCTTCTCGCTTCCGCCTCCCTGCTGATCGGAACGTTGAGAAACCTTTTGCTGCAGCGATCAGGTTTCCATGCTGACGGAGTCGTAATGGCGGAGATCGATTTGAGCCTGGGCAAACCGACCGCCAGGGTCGCAGCACAACAGGCTCAGCAGATTCTTGATCAAGTCGCGACGGCCCCGGGTGCGCAATCGGCCACCTTGATGTCCATGCCGCCGCTGCATAGCTGGTTTAGTTCCGGCCACTACTTCTCGATCGGCGCTCGTGGAAATGTGCACAGCGATATGGAAACCTGGCCTGAATCCGTCTCGCAGAATTACTTCGCCACCATGGGAACCACAATCCGACAGGGCCGCGGATTTTTGCCGCAGGACGTGAGCGGGGCCCATGTGTGCGTGCTGAGTGCGTCGGCAGCCCATCGCTTTTTCCCCGGAGAAGACCCCATCGGCAAGTTGGTCTTCGCGGGCGCCGAGAACCCCGAGTCGGACGGGAAGAAAACCGTAGATCCGGCGGACACTTGCTCGGTAATTGGCGTCGCCGAAGACGCGCATTTCCGTACCCTGCGTGAAACTCCGCCTCGGACTATTTACCGCTTGTTCGGCACAGATGGCCCAGGCGCAACGTTTTCCCTTGCGGTAAAGAGCCGCACTCCGGCAAACGTCGTTTCGTCGATTCGCAGAACCGTTCAGAATGTGGCGCCGGCTGCAATCGCGCCGACTCCCTATACCTTTACCGAGCTGCAGGATGATGACCTGAAGAGAGAGAGGCTCTTGTCGCTTCTTTCGTCTTCGTGCGCCGTCATCGCTCTGCTGCTTACCGGCCTGGGCCTTTACGCGATGCTCGCCCGCCTGGTGGCATTGCGCACTCGCGAAATCGGGATCCGCCTCGCGCTCGGATCGCATCCGCGCTCAGTCCTTGCGTTAGTAATTCGCGAAGGCATGACGCTTGTGCTCGCAGGGGCTGCTTTTGGTCTGCTCCCGTCCCTGGCGGTTTCGCGTGTATTGCACAGTCTTTTGTTCGGTGTGAAGTCAGTCTCGCCAATGTTCGCTGGAGCCATCGCGTTGCTTGTTGCTGTCGGCGTTGCAGCTTGTTATATCCCGGCGCGCCGCGCTTCGAGAGTGGACCCTATGGTGGCACTGCATTACCAGTGAGGCACGAATATGGAAAGCATATTCCAGGATATTGGTTACGCGTTGCGGCAATTGCACAAGGCGCCGGGCTTTGCCTGCACCGCCATCTTGATTTTGGCGATTGGCATTGGCGGGACTACAGCCATTTTCAGCGCGCTCAATCCGATCTTGTTCGAGCCACTGCCGTATCCGCATGCAAGCCGGATCATGATGATCTGGTACGCCGGCGAAGACGGCACACGCATCCCGCAAGCCTTCCATACCTATCGCGAGTTGGCAGAGCGGAATCGGTCATTTGACGCCGTCGCTGTGATGAAGCCCTGGCAGCCCACCGTGGTTGGCGCAGATCAGCCCGAGCGGATCGATGGGCAGCAAGTCAGCGGCGCCTACTTCCACACACTTGGCGTGACTCCAGCCGTCGGTCGAGACTTTCTCCCCTCCGACGACGTCTTTAACGGTCCCAAGGTCGTGATCCTTGGCAACGGACTGTGGCGTCGTCGATTCGGCGGCGACAGATCGATCGTTGGGCAGCAGATCAGGCTCGATGACCAACGCTTCACTGTCATTGGCGTGATGCCGAGCGCTTTTGAAAACGTGCTTGCCCCCTCGGCCGAGGCTTGGTCACCCCTGCAGTACAACGCTGGCAACGTTACTTCTACCGATACGCGGGAATGGGGACATCACCTGCGAATGGTCGGACGTTTGCGGGCAGGCGTCAGCGAGCGGCAAGCCAGAAATGACCTTGCGTGGATTGTGAGCGCTCCTGTCCCAGAGTTTCCCCGGCCGCGTTGGGCCGCTATCGCCCAAGGTCTCATTGTTGATTTATTGCAAGATGACCTGACCCGTGGCGTGAAACCGGCACTGCTTGCGATTTTCGGCGCGGTGATCCTGGTTCTTTTGATCGCATGTGTGAATGTCACCAATCTCGTTCTTGCTCGAGGTGCGCAACGGCAGGGAGAAATTGCTATGCGCGCCGCTCTTGGTGCGGCACCTCCAAGATTGATCCGCCAGTTGATTACGGAGAGCTTGCTCTTGGCCATCCTTGGCGGAGCACTTGGGATCGTCGTAACTCAGGCCGGAATCCGCCTGCTGATTGCGTTGAGTCCCCCGGGATTACCGCGAGTCAATGCAATTCGCCTTGACGCCGCAGCGTTTGCTTTCGCGTTCGCGATCGCCCTATTGATTGGAATAGCAGTTGGCTTGATCCCCGCGCTCCAGTCGTCTCGACGTGACCTTCAGGACGCTTTGCAACAGAGTTCGCAGCGCACTGCTGGTAGCCACCAACTTACGCGTCGTGTGTTTGTGGTCGCTGAGGTCGCCCTTGCGCTCGTCTTGCTCGTGAGCGCGGGTCTTCTCTTGCACAGCTTGAAGCGTTTGTTCGCGGTGTCGCCGGGCTTTGCCGCGAATGGCATGCTCAGCATGCAAGTGCAAACTTACGGAAAGAAATACGATGACGACCGCGTCTGTCATCAGTTCTTCGCACAAGCGCTTGATGCGATTCGTCAGGTGCCCGGTGTGACTGCGGCCGCATTCACGAGCCAACTGCCACTGAGTGGTGATTCCGATATATATGGTGCACGCTTCGCAGGGGACGGTCCTGACACTGGTTATCCCGTCTATCGCTATGCGGTGACGCCCGGCTTCTTCTCAGCGCTTAGCATCCCGCTGAAGCGTGGCCGTCTACTCGACGAGGGTGACACAACGAACACCCCGTCCGTCATCTTGATCAGCGAGTCGCTGGCCAGGCACAGATTTCCGAACCAAGACGCGATTGGAAACCGTGTCCAGGTCGGAGGCCTGGCGACTTCTGCAATGTTCACGATCGTTGGCGTAGTCGGCGACGTGAAGCAGATGTCGCTGGCCCTAGGCGAAACGGATGCTGTTTACACCACACCCGAGCAATGGCATTGGGCTGATGGAACTCGATCCTTGGTAGTGCGCACCCGCGGAAACGCGGCAGGATTGGTGCCTGCCATCAAGAACGCGATCTGGTCGGTGGACAAGGATCAGCCGATCGTGCGCGTCGCGATGATGGATGATCTGCTCGCAGCTTCGGCGGCAGAGCGTCACTTCGTGCTGATTCTGTTCCAAGCATTCGGGTTGATCGCCCTGGCACTTGCCGCGACCGGTATTTACGGAGTCCTCTCTGCCAGCGTGAGCGAGCGCACGCGTGAGATCGGCGTGCGTGCCGCTCTGGGCGCACAACGCAGCGGCATCGTCGCCTTGGTGTTACGGCAAGGCATGACACTGACCGGGCTGGGCATTGGCATCGGCGCAGCGGGTGCCGTTGCGGCGAGCCAGGCACTTGCATCGTTGCTGTTCGGTGTGTCTAGCGTCGACCCGCTTACTTATGTTGCGGTGATTGCTCTGCTTACGGCTGTCGCGGTAATCGCGTGCGGCATTCCGGCATGGCGCGCGGCAAAGATCGATCCGATGGTGGCCTTGCGATACGAATGAGGAGAAAGCTGATGGAGAATTTCTTGCAAGACGTCCGTTATTCGCTGCGGCAATTACGCCAAAGCCCGGGATTTGCCGGGACGGCGATTCTCATCTTGACTCTCGGCATTGGCGCGAGCACGGCAATCTTCGGCTTCGTCGACGCGGCTCTGATCAAGCCTCTTCCTTACTCGAATCCCAAACAACTGGTTGAAGTCACCGAGAGTGTATCTGTTTTTCCCCGTGCCAACCTGTCTTATCCCGACTACCTCGACTGGAAGAAACTCAACCACGTCTTCAGTTCGATGGATGTTTATGGTCAGACGGGCTACTTGCTGCATACTCCTTCGCGTACCGAGCCTGTGCAGGCCTTGCGCGTAAGTGACGGATTCTTCCGCACACTAGGAGTCGCTCCCATCCTCGGTCGCGACTTTCATACCGGAGAAGACCTGCCGGAGGCGCCACAGACGGTGATGTTGAGCTTTGCCACTTGGCAGAAGCGCTTCGGCGGCAGGAAGGACGTCGTCGGGGAAACCGTAAACCTGAGCGATGCTCCTTACACGATCATCGGCGTTCTGCCTGACAGCTTTCAGTTTGCAGATGGGGGTGGTGCGGAACTCTGGACCACGTTGCACCCCGTTGACCAGTGTTCGAAACGTCGAAGCTGTCACGGTCTGATCGGGATCGGACGACTCAAGGATGGAGTTTCCGTCGAAGCCGCGCTGGCCAACATGAAGACCATCGCCCGGCAGTTGGAGATTCAATATCCCGGCGACAATCGCGGACAAGGTGCTTACGTCGCACCGCTCTGCGAGGAAATAGTCTCGAATGTCCGCCCAATCCTCCTTGCCTTGCTGGGAGGCGCCGCCCTCCTGCTTGTAATCGCGTGTGTGAACGTGTCGAGCTTGTTGTTGGTCCGCTCCGAAAGCCGCAAACGCGAAATTGCTGTGCGCGGCGCGCTCGGCGCCTCACGCATTCGACTGATGAGCCAGTTCACCACAGAGGGCTTGGCGCTCGCGGGAGTGGGCGGGTTCCTCGGCATTATTCTGGCCCAAGGGGCAATGCAGGTACTAACAAGCCTGATCTCGAAAGACATGATGGCTGGCATGCCCTACCTTTCTGGCCTCGGACTGAATCTGCACGTGCTCGCCTTTGCTGCTGCCGTTTCGCTAGGCGCGACTATTTTGTTTTCGATGACGCCGATTTTCCGCCTGCCCTTGAGCGAAATTCGTGACGGCCTTGCTGAAGGGGGACGTGGCTCCGCCGGAATTCTGTGGCGACGTTTTGGCGCCAACCTGGTTGTTGTCGAACTCGCCGTCGCTGTGGTTCTCCTAGTCAGCGCCGGATTACTCGGCAAGAGCTTCTATCGTCTTCTGCACGTCGAGATCGGCTTCCAGCCCGATCACCTCGACACCGTGACCGTCGCTCTCTCGGACACGGCCTTTGCAAAGGATGAGCAGCAGGTCGCCATGGGACGGCAGATCATCGACCGGCTTTCCAGCTTACCCGGAGTCCAGTCCGCGGCGCTCACCAGTACCTTGCCCGTCAGTTTCAACGGCAACACGACATGGATCAGGATCGAGGGCAAGCCCTACAACGGCGAGCATAATGAAGTGAACGAACGCGACGTCAGTTCCGCTTTCTTCAGCACGATACGCGCAAAGCTTCTCCGCGGGAGATATTTCACAGACGCTGAAGACGCTTCCAAGCCGCACGTGATGGTCATTAATCGTGCCCTCGCCGAAAAGTATTTTCCCGGTGAAGACCCGATTGGACAGAGAATTGGTGACACTGGTCTTTCTCCGAAATCGGTCTACGAGGTGGTCGGTGTCGTAGAGAATGTCCGCGACGGTTCTCTGGACTCGGATATCTGGCCCGCCGTTTATTACCCGTTCAACCAGAGCCCGGATACATACTTCAACCTCGTCGTACGCACTTCTCAGGCTGAACAATCATTGTTGCCGACGTTGGTGGCTGCAGTGCGTGGCGTCAATCCCGCGATCGGCACAATGAACGAAACCACGTTCACCGCCAAAATAAACAACTCGCCCAGCGCCTACATGCACCGCTCCTCAGCCTGGCTTGTTGGAGGATTTGCTGGCCTGGCGCTGCTGTTGGGTGTGGTTGGGCTCTACGGCGTGATCGCCTACTCCGTCGGCAGACGCACGCGCGAGATTGGTGTGCGCATGGCTCTGGGCGCGCAGCGGGCGTCGGTCTACCAACTGATCATGCGCGAGGCGGCATGGCTCGTGGGCGTTGGAATCAGTATGGGCCTGCTGTGTGCGATCGGAGCCGCCACTTTAATTCGCGGATTGTTGTTCGGGGTTCGTTCGTGGGATGCGAGCACGTTGTTCGCAGTGGCTCTGGTGTTGTCAGTGTTTGCGCTACTTGCCACCTACATCCCTGCGCGTAGGGCAGCGCAGGTCGATCCCATGGAGGCCCTGCGTTACGAGTAACGAGGTCGACCTATGACTGGATTCATTCAAGACATCCGCTTCGGCCTTCGCCAGTTGCGCAAGAGTGTCGGTTTCAGTTCCGTCGCGATCATTACGTTGGCGCTAGGCATTGGCGCCAACACGGCGATATTCAGCCTGCTGAACGCCGTACTTTTGCGAAACCTGCCCGTGCAGGAACCACAGCAACTCGTCCTGTTCGGCAAAGGGTCTTGGCGTGGCAGCGTTGATAGCTTGCCGAACCGAAGTTGGCAGCTCTTTTCCTACTCATTCGTTCGTGAATTTCGGCAGAAGAACAAAGTCTTTTCCGACGTCGGCGCCATCAGCAGCATTCTGTTTGCAACCCACGGCCGTGTCGCCAGTGGACAAAACCTGGAAAAGGTCGAGGCCGAACTGGTGACGGGCAGCTTCTTTCACGTTCTCGGTGTCACGCCAGTTCTCGGCCGCGTACTCGCCGATTCTGATGATCAGACGATCGGCGGTCATCCGGTTGCGGTGGCAAGTTATTCCTGGTGGCAAAAGCGTTTTGGCAAAAGGCCCGATGTATTGGGCAAGAGCGTCACCATCGGCAACACCGTATACACACTAATCGGCGTCACGTCACCAGACTTCTTCGGTGTTACGGTTGGACAATCTCCAGATCTCTGGATTCCTCTCGCGATGGAGAAAGAGATCTCCCCAGGATGGAACGGGCTCGACAAAAATCTCTTTCAGTCACTGTACGTCGTCGCCCGGCGGAAGCCAGGTATTAGCATCGAGCAAGCCAATGTCAACACCAATCTGCTCTTCCATCAGATCCTGCACGAATACGTCGGAGCACAGCCGAGCCCGCAACAGTTGAACGACATTGATCATGCACAAATCGTATTAACGTCCGCCGCGACCGGACTGTCCCAACTAAGGCGCGAATTCTCCGTTCCGCTGAGAATTCTGATGACCGTCGTCGGTCTCGTGCTGCTGGTTGCCTGCGCAAACATCGCAAATCTGCTACTGGCGAGAGCCACCGCACGTCGGCGAGAGATCGCAGTCCGTATGTCGATGGGCGCGGCGCGCTGGAGACTGATCCGGCAACTACTAATGGAGAGCGCTCTGTTGGGTGTGGGCGCAGCCGTACTAGGAGCATGGTTTGCCTGGTGGGCAATGCGTTTGCTCCTCATAATGGTATCGACTGGTTATGGCGCAGTACCGCTGCAGGTCTCTCTCGATCAAACGGTACTCGGGTTTACAGCTTTGATTGGTGTTCTCACCGTGCTGCTGTTCGGCACGGTTCCCTCGCTTTATGCGACTCGCTTTGAGTTGACGCCCTCGCTCAAGGAAGGCCGCGGTGCGACCTCCGGCCGCTCTAGCAATCTGTTGGCGGGTGGCCTGGTCATCGCGCAAGTAGCTGCTTCGCTTGTGCTGCTGGTCGGAGCGGGATTGTTTCTTCGCAGCTTGGTGAATCTCTCTAATGTTGACACAGGATTCGACAAGCACAACGTAATCATGACGTCGATTGATGCTTCCGGCGCGGGTTACCAGGAGGATCCACGCCTCGAAGCCACGATGCAGCAGATCGAAGATCGAGTGAATGGATTACCGGGTATTCAGGCGGCGAGTTTCTCGTTTTCCATTTTTGGCGGCGGTTGGACCAACTCCCTTCAAGTTCCAGGACGGCCTGTGAATGGCAGCGACCCCGAAGTGTTCCACAACATAATCGGGCCACGCTATCTCGACGCGATGGGCATGCCCATCGTGCTGGGCCGCGGCTTGCTTCCTCAGGATTCGATCACGTCCAAGCGGGTAGCTGTCATCAACGAAACACTGGCCAGAGACTATTTTGCCGGCGAGTCGCCATTGGGCAGGACCTTTAGCATTGCCAGTGACTCCGGGGAAGACTCTCACAATGTCGAGTGGCAAAACATTGAAGTCGTTGGCGTGGTCAAGAATGCCAAGTACGAAGGCCTTGAGGAAAAGCAGACACCAGCCGCCTTCTATCCGCACGCACAGCATCCCGGATTTCTCTACAACTTTGTCGCGCGTTACGCAGGTGATCGACAAAGTGCCTCACGCGCCATTGCGAGGACAGTTAATGCGGTCGATCCGAACCTTGCGATCGACGATTTCACCACTCTGACCCAAACCGTGAACGATTCCGTGCTGAACCATCGCCTAGTCGCGCAGTTGTGCACATTCTTCGGCCTGCTGGCAGTATTGCTCGCCTGTATCGGGCTTTACGGCCTGATGTCTTACGGAGTAACGCGCCGTACCAATGAGTTCGGCGTCAGGCTTGCTCTCGGAGCGAACCGTGGCAACGTAGTCTGGCTGGTATTGCGTGAGACGCTCGTTCTCATCGCGTTCGGAGTCGCGATCGGTCTCGCGATAGTGCCCACCGTTAGCCGTTTCATTGTCAGCCTTCTGTTCGGATTGAAGCCTTATGACGCCATGAGCATCGTCTCAGCCATTTTTGCCTTGAGCGCGGTCGCTCTTGTCGCTGGTTACTTCCCGGCGCGCCGAGCCGCGCGGGTCGACCCCCTGGTTGCGCTGCGTTACGAGTGAGGATCTATGGAAACTGTGGTTCAAAACGTACGTTACGCTTTACGCCAATTGCGAAAGCACCCGGGTTTCACCGCGATCGCAGTGCTAACGCTGGCCGTCGGCATTGGAGCGAACGCATCCATTTTCTCGCTCGTGAACCAGATACTTCTGAAACGGTTACCTGTGCGCGAACCGGATCGGCTCGTTATGTTGCAGTTTGCCGGATCCGACACCGGTCACACCAGTTCTTATGGCGGCACCAGCGACCGTTACTTCTCCTATCCGATGTATCGCGACCTGCACGACCAGAACCAGGTCTTTGAAGGAGTGCTGGCGATGTTCCCCGCTCAGGTCGGCGTGCGATGGCGAAATACTCCGACTCTCGCCAAGAGCGAATTGGTATCAGGAAATTACTTCTCCGTTCTCGGGGTGAAGCCCGAGTTAGGACGTCTCTTCGTTCCTGATGACAGCGTAACGCGTGGTGCATCGCCGTTCGTTGTTCTCAGCTACCGCTACTGGACGCAGCACTTCGCTTCCGATCCGTCGGTGATCAATCAAAGCCTGCTCATCAACGGAAGCTCTTACACCATCGTCGGCGTTGTGCAACCGGGCTTCAATAGCGTGATTGGCGGTACGCTTCCTGACATCTTCGTGCCCATCACCATGAAGGCGCAAATGACCCCGCAATGGGACGAACTCGAAGATCGTAGGTCGAAATGGCTAAACATTATCGCGCGCCTAAAGCCGGGTGTGTCGGTGCAGCAGGCCGAGGCAGGAATCAATCCGCTTTGGAAATCGCTGCGGGCAGTGGAACTCCAGAGCATCACTTCGAAAAATCAACGATTCCGTGAGCAGTTCGTCGAAAAGAGTTACCTGACTCTGCTCGATGGTTCCCGGGGATTCTCTCCTCTGCGGGAGCAGATGCGAGTGCCACTACTGATCCTGATGGGTATGGTCGGCTTGCTTACGCTCATGGCGACTGCCAACGTGGGCAGCCTTTTGCTGGTTCGCGCTGCAGGACGCACGAGAGAAATGTCCGTGCGCTATTCCATGGGCGCGACCCGCACCAGAGTGATGGGGCAGTTGCTGACAGAGGGGTTCGTGCTTGGACTCGTCGGAGGACTCATCGGCTTGGCACTCTCTCCCCTGCTGGCAAGGGTGCTCTTTGAACTCATTACTGCGTCGACAACAATTGGAAACACGCCTTTTTCGGCGGCGCCAGATGGAACGGTCGCTTTCTTTTGCCTTGTCGTATCGGTCGTTGCCAGCGTTCTTTTCAGCCTCGCGCCAATGATTCAGTTCTACAGGCCCAAGGTAACGGCGGCACTGAAACAACAGACAGGCACCGGCGAAGTCTCACACGCTCGTTTCCGCCGCCTGGTCGTGGGAACGCAAATCGGAGTCAGCCTTGTATTGCTGGTGGGTGCCGGATTGTTCAGTCGAACTCTCACAAATCTCAGGTCAGCGGATGTCGGATTCGTTACCGATCACGTGCTCACCTTTCAACTCAATCCGGGCCTGGCCGGATATCAGCCTTCTGCAGTGTCCTCTTTGTATAAGCGATTGCTTGACACGCTTTCGGCTCAACCGGGTGTGCAGTCCGTTGCTACAACAGACGATGCAGACCTCGCCCAGTCGGACAGCACATTTTCGATCACGGTCCCCGGATATCAGGCTCAAGAAGGCGAGCGTATGAGTTTCGAGTGGGAGCACGTTACTCCCAAATACTTTAGTGCATTGGAACTGCCTCTCGTTACGGGACGAGTGTTTACCGACGCAGATACTCCAGATTCCGCGAAGGTAACAGTGGTGAATGACGCTTTCGTCCGCAAGTTCTTTGGAAGCCCGGACCAGGCGATCGGGAAGACTTTTAAGGTCGGCAAGCGTAGCGACAATCCGCTCCAGATTGTTGGAGTGGTCAAGACGGCCAAGCACTACAGTCTCCACGACGCGCCCGCACCGATTTTCTACACACCGACATTTCAGGACAAAGAGCCCGATGCCGTTGCAGTCTACATCCGAACTCGGCAGACGCCGGAAGATGCCGCAACCTCCATCCGCTCAGCCGTCGCAGGCATTGACTCAAAGCTGGTTGTGGACTCGCTGCAATCCATGAACTCGGAAATCGATAGCACTCTGACCTCCGAGCGAATGCTTTCGTTTCTCGCTAGCAGCTTCGGAGCCGTCGCTGCATTCCTCACCGCAATCGGACTCTATGGTGTGCTCGCCTACTCCATCGCCCAGCGCACGCGGGAAATCGGAGTCCGCATGGCACTGGGCGCTACACGTGGAGCGGTGGTGAAGATGGTCCTCTCGGAAGTTCTGGTGATGACAGGCTGCAGCGTGGCTATCGCTATACCGCTTTCTATCGCGCTCAGCAGTGTCGTTAAGAATCAGCTCTACGGAGTCTCTTATCGAGATCCCGCGACGTTGTTCGGCGTCGTGACCGCAATGGGATTGGTTGCTGTTATCGCAGCTTCCGTGCCGGCCCGCCGCGCCGTGCAAGTACAACCGATCACAGCTTTACGTTACGAGTAATGGAAAGGATGATGGAGCGTGTTCACTAACATCTGGCAAGACATTCCATACGCCCTGAGACAGCTAAGAAAGAATCCCGGCTTCGCCGCCGTTGCTGTGATCACGCTCGCCCTGGGAATCGGCGCCAACACAGCAGTTTTCAGTGTGATCGATGCCGTGATGCTGCGGCCCCTGCCGTATTACCAGCCCGAACGGCTGATCGAAGCGCAATCGGCCGATGCCCACGAATTTGGGGGATTCGACGTATCCTATCCGGATTTTTTTGACTGGCGCGCTCAGAACCACACCCTGGACCATCTGGTTTCCTATCGCGACAATCAGTTCACTCTCACTGGGCTTGAGCGGCCGATGCAGGTGGACGCCGAAATCGTGTCGTGGGATGTATTGCCTGCGCTCGGAGTTCAAGCCGAGCTCGGTCGCGGTTTCTTGCCAGATGAAGAGAAATCCGGCTCGCGCTCGGTTCTGATCAGCCATGCCCTGTGGACTTCGCAATTCGGAGCCGATAGGTCCATCATCGGACGCACGGTTCATCTGAGCGGCGATTTATACACGATCGTCGGCGTCACGCCGCCCACTTTCCGGTTTCCGCTTGCGCGTAAGACCAACGCGGTTTGGGTTACGGTTGCTGCGGATGATGACCCGAAAGAGCACAATCCCTTGGCAAAGAATCGTGGCGCCCATCTGCTGAATGTTTTCGGCCGCCTCAAGCCTCATGTCACGCTAGCCGAAGCCAGCCAGGACCTGAACGCAATCGCCGTGAATCTCGCCAAGCAGTATCCAAACAGCAACACAAGACATGCTGCCGCCCGGGCGATCAGTGAACTCGATGCTCTGCTCGGAGACTCGCGAACTGTTCTTATTGTTGTCTTGGGGTCTGTAGCAATGGTGTTACTCATCGCTTGCGCGAATATCGCCAATCTACTGCTGGCGCGAATTCGTGAGCGCCAACGCGAGATAGCCTTACGCTCGGCGATGGGCGCTGGGAATGGAAGGATCATTCGCCAGTTGCTGGCGGAGAGCGTTGTTCTGAGCGCGTGTGGAGGGCTTGCCGGTTGCGTTCTCGCATTCGTGTCAACCCCCGCGATGCTCAAGCTGATCGGAGACAGTGTTCCGCGTGCAGCGGATGCGGGCGTCAACCTGCGCGTTCTCGGTTTTGCTGCCGCACTATCTTTCGTCGCTGGAATTATCTTCGGCATCGTTCCTGCCATCAGCGGATCCCGGACGGACCTGGTCTCAACTCTCAAAGAAGGAGGTCGCACTGAAGCCTGTGGCCGGGACTGGATGCGTTCCTTGCTGATTGTCGGTCAGGTCGCGATGGGACTGGTCCTTACCGTCGGAGCCGGCCTGCTCATCTCAAGCTTTTCAAATCTTTTGCACGCCAATGAGGGATTCAATCCCGATCACCTGACCACAATGTTCTTCGAGACACCGGACGTGCAATATGAGAATAGGCGACCTCAGTTTTATCGCGAATATTTCGAGAAGGTGCGCGCTTTGCCCGGAGTCCAATCCGCTGGCGGCACCATGGTGCTTCCGATGGGTGACGGAGGGATCTCCATTGGTTTTGAAGATCCGGAGCATCCCGTTCCAGAGGGACAGCGCCCCGGTGCTGATCTCACGCCCATCACTCCTGATTATTTCAATGCGATGCAAATATCCGTCCTCGAGGGGCGCAGTTTTTCCGATCATGATGACGCGAATGGCGAGCCCGTTATCATCGTGAACCGAGCCTTCGCCGACAAATTCTTCCCTGGAGAGATGGTCTTGGGCAAAAAAATTAAACCCGGTGCGGGAACACCCAACGGAACACCTTGGCGAGAAATCGTCGGAGTCGTCGGCAACATCCGCTTGGGAGCGACACAAAGAGATCTTCGTCCCGCCATGTACTTGCCGTCAGATCAACTGGGCAACTGGTGCTGTCTCTACACCCTTGTGAGGAGTTCTGTCGATCCGCGGAGTCTAGCTGCAAGTGTTCAACGGATTCTCTCCGGCATGGACAAAAACATTCCGGTCACCCAGGTACGCACCATGAACGAACTGATGTTCCGGCAACTCTCTGAACCCAGGTTTGTCATGACCTTGTTGAGTGCCTTTGCAGTCTTGGCGCTCGTTCTGACGGTTGTCGGCCTTTACGGCGTCATGACGTATTCCGTTTCCCGCCGCACGCGCGAGATTGGTGTTCGCATGGCCCTCGGCGCTCAAAGGACGCTAATGCTCCGGATGGTGCTACAAAATGCGGCAGTCCTGCTCTTTTCCGGAATTGCCATGGGCACCGTATGTGCCTTGGCATCGTCATCGGTGCTCGAATCCATGCTCTACGGAACCGGGACGAGAAACCCCAAAGTGATTATCGGTGTTTGCAGTGTGGTCGGGATTGTTGGACTGTTGGCTGCCTACATTCCAGCAAGCCGTGCGGCCAAGGTCGATCCTATGGTTGCGCTTCGATACGAGTAAGGAGGAGAAATGACCGGATTACTGCGAGACACTCAGTTTGGCTTGCGCCAGCTGCGAAAGAGTCTTGGATTCTCAATCGTCGCGGTGATTACTCTTGCTCTGGGAATTGGCGCAAACACGGCGATCTTCAGCAACGTCAACGCACTTCTCTTGCACCCGTTCGGCCTTCCGAACTTGAACCGCGTGGTGGCTGTCTGGGAGACGGTTCCGAAGCAGGACGCAAACAAGGTCAGAGTAGCTCCGGCGAACTTCCGGGATTGGACTCTGCAAAGCGCGTCGTTCGAACATCTCGCCGCAATTCAGGTTTGGGACGCCAACCTGACCGGACAGGGTATCGCGGAGCGTGCCGAAGGCTATCGCGTAACGCCCGAGTTTTTCCCACTCCTCGACGTCCCGCCATCTCTCGGTCGAAACCTCGGTGAAGTGGATTTTCAACATGGCCCTGCCCCCGTCATTGTGATCAGTCAGGGGTTCTGGCGCAAGAGCCTAGGGAGCGATCCCACGATCGTTGGCAAGGGCGTGCTGCTGAACGGACAGCAATTCACCGTGGTCGGTGTGGCAGGAAGCGGGGCGGATTTCCCCGCCGGTGCGGAACTTTGGACGCCGCTCGATCTGAACTCCAGCGAGAGTGCAGACCGCTCCACTCACTCCCTCGCAGTGCTTGGCCGGCTCAAGAGAGATAGCTCGATCGCGAACGCAGGCGCCGACTTGCAATCAATCGCGCATCGTCTCGCCGAGCAATTCCCGGCCACGAATGGAGGCCGCGGAATACGCGTGGTAAGCCTCGTAGAGGACGTGACCTTCGGAACTCGCCAATTCGTTTCGGTGCTGATGGGTGCCGCCGTCTTCGTGCTCCTGCTGGCGTGCGTCAACGTCGCCAACTTACAGTTAGCCCGGGCGACTGGCCGCCAAAAAGAAATGGCGGTCCGGCTGAGTCTGGGTGCCAGCCGCTGGCAATTGATTCGGCAACTGCTGGTGGAAAGCGCGTTGCTGGCCGCAGGCGGAGCAATCGTGGAAGTCGTGCTCTCCAGTCTGGGCATGTCAGCACTTAGGGCTGATCTTCCCCCATTCATCGTGCAGCATGTCCCAGGACTCAAGCACATTGACTTCGATATGCGGGTATTAGGTTTCACAATCGGGGCGGCGCTATTGAGTGGTATCTTCTCCGGCCTCGCACCTGCGTTGCAATTTTCTCGATCTGAGGTCGGGGAAACTTTGAAAGAGAACGCGCGTGGAACAAGCGCCAGCGGAGCCACAGGCAGACTCCGCGCCATGCTAGTCACGTCCGAAGTAGCCTTGGCGTTGGTGTTGCTGGTTGGAGCCGGACTGATGGTGAAGGGGTTCCGTCATCTCGTGAACATTGAAATGGGATTCGACCGCACCCGTGTGCTCACCTTCAGTATCGCTCTGCCAGAGGTGAAGTATCAGAACGATGATCAGATTCTGGGTTACTACGACCGCGTGGTGCGAGGCTTGCAGTCGCTGCCCTCGGTGCAATCTGCAGCTTGCGTTTCCAGCGTTCCGTCCAGTTGGAATTGGAATTGGACGGAATATAGAGCCGAAGGCGCCCCTCCAGCCGCTCCCGGCGAAATACCTTCGACAATTACTCAAGTGATCAGCCCAGATTTTTTTGCGACTCTGCGGATCCCCCTGCTGAAAGGAAGGCTGCTCTCCGCCGAGGATACCCGTAATTCTCTGCCAGTCGCTGTGATCAGCGAGTCTGTGGCACGTCGTAATTGGCCGGATCAGGATCCAATTGGAAAACATCTGAAGCTCGGCCCTCATGATAGCCATGAACCAGATCGCCTGGTTGTTGGTGTGGTGGGCAACATTCGATCGGATGCTATGGATAACACTCGAAACCCGACTACTTATATCCCACTTACCCAGGTGGCGCCGAAATCGTCCTCTTTCGTTTTGCGCACAGCCGCGGATCCGCACGCTGCTGCGGCCGCGGTCATCAATCTGATTAGAAGCGCCGATCCCACGGTGCCGGCTTACGATGTCCGCAGCCTCGAGCAGGGTATTGCTGACAATATGAGCGGGGTGGAGTCCTCCGCTCGCATGATGTTGGTATTCGCGGTCGTTGCCCTTACGCTGGCCGCAGCAGGCATCTTCGCCCTCATGGCCTATGCCGTAAACAGGCGCACTCATGAGATTGGAGTCCGCATGGCTTTGGGGGCACAACGCATTGATGTCCTGCGCCTGGTGATCTCCTCGGCCCTCAAGATGGCCGTAGTGGGCCTGGCGATCGGCCTTTGTATCGCAGGCTTCATGGCGCGCGCACTTTCCAGTGTTCTGTTCGGTGTAGTCCAGGTAGACGTTTCGGTGTTCGCCCTGCTGACGGCGCTTCTGACAACCGTAGCGGTCGTCGCCGCCTATATTCCGGCACGTTCCGCCACCCGAGTCGATCCTGTGCAGGCCTTGCGTTGCGAGTGAACTCTAAAGATCGGAGAGAAAGATGATTCAACTGAAGAATTTGGAACGCAGTTACAAGACGCCCGCGGGGCAGACGTGGGTATTACGCCGCATCAACCTCGAAATTCGCGAGGGCGAGTTCATCACCATCATGGGCCCGTCAGGGGCGGGGAAGTCATCGCTGCTCAACGTCCTCGCTCTCCTTGACGATGCATGGGAGGGCGAATACTGGTTTCGCGACGTGGCCGTTCACGACCTGAAACGCAAGCAGCGCGCTGAATTGGCCAAAAAGAACACTGGCATGGTGTTTCAGAGCTATCACTTGCTCGATGACCTGACGGTCCAGGAAAACATCGATCTCCCTCTATCTTACAAAGACATCCCCCGGCGCGAACGGCAAGGCCTCGTCGCCGATACCCTCGACCGTTTCCAGATCGTTGGCAAAAAAGATCTCTACCCCAGCCAACTCTCCGGTGGACAGCAGCAATTGGTTGGAATCGCGCGCGCTGTGATTCACAAGCCGCCGCTGTTGCTCGCTGACGAACCCACCGGCAACCTTCACTCGACTCAAGCAAAGGAGATTATGGAGCTCTTCCGCGAACTCAATCAGCAAGGCACCACGATTATTCAGGTCACGCACTCTGAGGTAAATGCGGGATATGGAAGCCGCACCATCCAGCTGCGCGACGGCTGGATGGTGGCAGACACGGCGAATCCATCTGTTGCTCGCCCCGCGGAGGTCAGCGCATCGTGACCTTGCCCCGAAGACTCAAACGGTTTCTCACAGAGCTTCTCGGAATAAATCTCGCTGTTGCGATACACGTATCGGCGCAGAGCCAACCACCGTCGGCGCCAGTTCCTAGCGCGCCGCCCTTGTCGATCACACAACTCAGTTTTGAGATGCCGAAATCGCGCAATCCGCTGAAAGCTTACGCGCCTGATTCAGTGCCGGAACCCGTGCTCACCAATTCCGCGCGCATCGATCAATTGGTTCGTGATGGGAAGATGTATCTCTCGTTGAAAGATGCGATCGAACTCGCGCTAGAGAATAATCTGGATCTCGCGATTGCCCGTTACAATATACCGATTGCCGATACAGACATCCTGCGTACGCAAGCGGGAGCCTTCTTCCGGGGCGTGAACACAGGCGTAGTGCAAGGGACTCCCGGCGGTGGCGTCGGCGGATTCGGCACAGGTGCTCCCGGCGCGGGAGCTGGCGGCACGACCGGCGGCGCTGGTGGCGCCGGCGCTGGCGCCTCCGGCCTGGTGCAGTCCACACTCGGAATCGGCACTACCGTTTCATCGTTCGACCCCTCGATAAACGTTACCGGTGGAATCGAGCATCAGACGTCTCCGGTTGCCAACCGCCAGATTTACGGGGTTCCATCTCTGCAACTGAATACGGTGCAGGCCAACACGCAGTTTACACAGGCCTTTCCCACTGGCACGAGTATCGCCTTCGCGTTCGATAACTCCCGCCAGACCACGAACAGTCCTTTTTTCAATCTTTCGCCAAGTCTCAGCTCATTCTTCCGCCTACAAATCCAACAGGAATTGCTGGCAGGTTTCGGTTTCGGGCCAAACTTGCGCTATCTGCGGATCGCGCGAAACAACAAGAAGATTTCTGACATCGCTTTTAAAGATCAGATCATCGCGACGGTCACGCAAATTGAAAACATCTACTGGGACTTGGTCAGTGCCTACGAACAGACGCGCGTCAATGAGCAATCGCTCGCTTTTGCGCAGCAGACTTTCGATAACGCTAAAAAGCAGTTGCAACTGGAAAGCGTTCCGGCGATGGATGTCATGCGTGCCGAGGCTGAGGTCTCCAAGCGAGATCAGGAACTGACCGTTGCCCGCACCAGCCTTCAATTGCAGGAAACATTGATGAAGAATGCCGTCACCAGAAGCCTTGACGATCCCGTGCTGCAATCGATGCCGGTAATTCCCACCGATCAAATGCAGACAGCTTCGATCGAGGCGGCGCAGCCGATTCAGGACCTCATTACGCAGGCAGAACACAACCGTCCCGAACTGGCTATGTCCGACATCGATTTGGTGAACCGCCAAATCAGCCGGCGGGCAGCGACGAACGCCCTGCTGCCTTCTCTGTCGTTGGTGGGTTTCTATAGCGGAGCCGGCTTGGCTGGGCCGCTCAACCCGGTATACAACCTCGGCCAGAACACCTCGATGGTTCCAGTTGATTTTGCCGGTGCCTTGAGAAATGCGTTTAACAACAGCAATCCCGACTATTTCGTCGGGCTGAACTTGAGTATTCCGATCCGAAATCGCGTCGCAAAAGCAGATCAATACCGTTCGGAACTGGAATACCGTCAGGCCGAGCTGCGAAAAGAGCAGTTGCGGAAGCAAATCCGCATCGAGGTTCGCAACGCGCAGTTTGCTCTGGATCAAACCGGGGCACGGGTGGCAGCAGCCCAAAAGGCACGGGACCTGGCTCAGCGAACCTTTGAGATCATGAAAAAGGAGCAGGAACTGGGAGCTGGATCAAGCTACCAGACTCTCTCCGCGCAACGTGATCTCGCTCTCGCTGAACTGGATCTCGTAGGCGCTACGACCACTTATCAAAAGGCCAAGGTTGAACTCGACCGCTCCACCGGTGTTACCTTGGAACATAATGCCATCCTGATTCAGGATGCGATCACGGGAGTAGTTTCGCACCACTAAACGAGCCCATGCCGACCTCAGTCAAAATCGGAGAAGAACCAACTACGTTGCGGATTGAATCCGAAGCACCAATCCGGATCCTGGCGGCCGACGACCAGGAACACATCCTCGAGGCCCTCGACCTCCTGCTCCACCCACAGGGATATCGCGTCGATAAAGCCCGCTCTCCAGTCCTCGTCTATGAAGCGCTGAAGAGCAACTCCTACGACGCGATTCTGATCGACCTGAACTACACGCGCGATACCACGTCGGGGCAGGAAGGCCTGGATCTTTTGTCGCAGATCGTTGCTCAGGATTCGACTGTTCCAGTGATTGTGATGACCGCATGGGCGAACGTCGAACTTGCCGTCGAAGCGATGCGCCGTGGCGCCCGTGATTTCATCCAGAAGCCCTGGGAAAACGAGCGACTGATCTCCATTCTGCGCACGCAGGTCGAATTGCATCGTGCGCTGCAGCGCGCCGCACGCCTCGAGGCGGAGAACCGCCTTTTGCGCGCGGAAGGTCGTCCGGAGTTCATCGCGACCGCTCCCGCGATGCAGCACGTTCTGGAGACAATGGCTCGGGTCGGCCCATCCGACGCTAACGTCTTAATCACCGGCGAGCATGGCACCGGCAAAGAAGTCGTCGCGCAAACGTTGCATGCGCTCTCTGGGCGCGCCTCTCGCCCGTTGGTGGCAGTCAACACCGGGGCCATCCCTGATGGCGTTTTCGAAAGCGAACTGTTCGGGCACGTAAAGGGCGCCTTCACCGATGCCCGCACCGACCGCATCGGCCGTTTCGAACTGGCGGACGGAGGCACCATCTTTCTCGACGAGATCGGCAATGTGCCGCTTCGTCAGCAAGCCAAACTTCTGCGCGTTCTTGAAACCGGAGAAGTCGAGCGGGTGGGCTCGTCCCGATCGCGGCGGGTCAACGTCAGGGTTCTTTCGGCCACCAACGCTGATCTATCTGCGGCGTGTTCTTCCGGACAATTTCGCGAAGATCTGTTATTCCGTCTGAACACGGTTGAAATTCGTATTCCCCCGCTGCGCGAAAGGCGAGAAGATATTCCTCTTCTAGGGGCCCATTTTCTCTCGCGCTATGCAGCGCGATACCGGCGCTCCGTACAAAAATTCGATCCTGCTGCGATTCAGGCGCTAATGCAGTATTCTTGGCCGGGTAACGTGCGCGAACTGGATCACACCATCGAACGGGCAGTGCTGATGAGTCGCACAGACGAAATCCAGCCCGGAGATCTTTCATTGAGTTCTCCTCGCGGGCAGACCCAGAATCTCGAGGACCTTAGTCTCGAGGCCGTGGAAGCTGTGCTGGTCCGCAAAGCGCTTCAGCGCTTTCAGGGGAATGTGAGTCAGGCTGCAGAGGCGTTAGGTTTAAGTCGTGGCGCTCTATATCGACGCATGGAGAAATATGGGCTCTAGCTCCATCCGCCCGACGTCATCCCGTCCGAAAAAGCGTGCACGCCTCCTATACGAAAACCGAATCAGTCTCTACTCGTTCTTCGTTGCCCTACCTGGCCTCGTCGTGAGCGCGGTGCTTGTGTGGACTCAGCCTTGGACGACTGGCTCTCGCCTTGCCCTCATTGGCGTCGAACTTTTCGTCTGGTGGCTGCTGGCCTTAGCGCTGCAGGAACAGACGACTCGGCCCCTGCAGACACTAGCCAATGTGATCGGCTCACTACGTGAAGAAGACTACTCTTTCCGTGCGCGTAACGCGGTCGCAGAGGATGCGCTCGGCGAGCTTTCTCTCGAAGTCAACGCCCTCGCCGACATGCTTTCCGCCGAGAAAATCCGAACCATCGAAGCGACCGCACTCTTGCAGCGTGTGGTCGACGAAATTGATGCGCCTCTGTTTGCGTTCGATCCCACAAGGGCTCTTCGGCTCGTGAATCCCGCTGGAGAGCATCTCTTACGCCAAAATCAAAAGCATCTCCTCGGTCGCAATGCCGCCGACCTCGGCCTACATGAGTGTCTGACTGCCAATAACGAAACGGTCGTGGAACTCAACGTGGGTGAATCCCGCGTCCGCTGGCTACTGCGCAGGAGTTCCTTTCGGCAGCACGGCGTGCCCCATACCCTGGTTGTATTGTCGGATGTCAGTCGCGCCTTGCGCGAAGAGGAGAGAAAAGCCTGGCAACGCCTGATTCGCGTTCTTGGTCACGAACTCAGCAATTCCCTGGCTCCCATTAAGTCGATCGCCGGCAGTCTCAGTTCCCGTGTTTCCAACACGAGCATCGATCCGGCGATACGTGGCGACCTGCAGCGCGGTCTGGAGATTATTGAATCCCGCTCCGCTTCCTTGCAGCGCTTTCTCGAGGCCTACCGGAAACTCGCCCAAATGCCGGCGCCAGTTCTGAAAGATGTTCCTCTCGCCCCGCTCGTAGCCAGGGTCGCCGGTCTTGAAACTCGGCTGAATGTCCGGGTGCAACCGGGACCAGAAATCACCTTCCGCGCTGACCCTGATCAATTGGAGCAGATGCTCATCAATCTAATTCGCAATGCCGTGGATGCCGTGCTCGAAACCAGGAGTGCTCCCGCCGCCGAAGTATTTCGCAGGACGACCTCCTCTGCAGACAAAAATGGCGTGCGCGTTCGATGGGAAGCAGATCCACAACAGGTTACGCTCGAAATAGAGGATGAGGGTCCCGGGCTTCTAAACCCATCGAACGTCTTTACCCCCTTCTACACGACGAAGCCCAATGGAAGTGGCGTTGGCCTGGTGCTATGCCGACAGATCGCGGAAGCGCACGCCGGGACCATCGAAATCGGCAATCGGCCAACCGGGTCGGGATGTCTGGTAAAGATTATTTTGCCACGGTACCATGACCATCCGCGGCAAGCTCATCTCTAGAATTCAACCCAAGTTATTGATTCCAGTGGTGATCCGTGATCACCCTAGAACAACTGCCGCTGGTGCGGGTTTGTGCCCGAGGTAACTTCTTGCTTGGCTCTGTGTCTTTGCCCGCATCCTGAGACCTTTTGGTTTTCACAGGCTCGAAAATCC